>Ga0114958_10004094_pt1 | contig 10220 bp, 9 predicted proteins | sample C_130208_EF_Meta_FD_89577 | JGI IMG/M metagenome (GOLD analysis project Ga0114958, IMG submission 89577) | Freshwater microbial communities from Lake Croche, Canada to study carbon cycling - C_130208_EF_MetaG | ecosystem: Environmental > Aquatic > Freshwater > Lake | place: Lake Croche, Canada... | reverse complement strand
CGAAGATTTATCTGCCACATCAACGCTAATGAAGTGCGCACCGGCTTCGGCTGCTATCACCGATCCAGCCTGGGTATTGAAGTCCAACGACACGACCTGCGCGCCTAGGCCAGGAAAGGCGCGCACGAGACCCTCGCCCATTCCACTCGCTCCACCGGTAATGATGATGCGACGTCCATTTAATTGAGTCAAAGTCATGGAATCAGCCTAGATGGATGAGGTGGCTGGGTTCAGAGAAATGCTCAGATTGATGCGGTGAAAAGTCGATGTTGTTTCGCTGGCGATCTAGGGCGATAACGATTCACCCCGTGGTTATTTTGGCGTCGAAGTTCGCTTACGATCAGTACACATGGGCTTGTCCCACAGGAGGAGGAGGGGCCTTGAGTCTGTTTTCTCGGGCGGCATCGTTAGCCGTGGTGCCAGTCAAAAGTGGCGCCCGATTCGCTGGTGCTGCGACTATTTCCGCATTTGGTGGCGACAAAGATGCTGCCTATGGCAAAGCGATGCTCGCCTCGGTTGAAGAACTCACCAATGCCTTAGCAAAAGCACGTGGGCCGGTGATGAAGTTTGGTCAACTCCTAGCGCTCTTTTCATCTACGTTGCCACCTGAGCAGGCTGAAATGCTCTCTTCCCTCACCCGTCTTTATGAAAACGCGGAACCTCGGCCATATAAAGATGTCGAAGAAATCTTCAACAGGCTGCCCAAAGGCACCGTAATAGACCAAGTCGCGGTTGCCGCCGCAAGCCTTGGACAGGTACACACTGCGACCTGGCCAGATGGCAGGCATGTTGCAATCAAGGTGCAATATCCAGATGCACCTCGGATTGTGCGGTCCGATCTGCTGCAGTTGCGAACCTTCATGCCATTGATTCATCGACTGATTCCCACCTTAGATGTCAAGGCGCTTCTGCAAGAGCACGCAGATCGCCTTTGGGATGAGCTCGACTACACGCATGAAGCGAAGTGGCAAGAAGAGTTCCGCATTGTTTGGGCTCGTGAACATCCAGGGATCGTCACTATTCCAACTGTGGTATTTGCGGATTCAACCCTGCTCGTTACCGAGTGGCTGCCTGGAATTCCATACTCGAATATTGCGTCTGCGCCAGTTGAACAGCGAGATTTAGCTGCCAGAAATCTGGCGCGATTCACGTTATGGTCGCCAAGAGTTGTTGGTGCGATTCACGCAGATCCGCATCCTGGCAATTTCAGACTTATGGCTGACGGTTCTATTGGGGTGCTCGACTTTGGATCGGTTGGTCAGCCCGCGGGTGAGTTCACTCATCTTTTTGTTCGCACATTTCAACTTGCGGCAGCCGATGATCTTGAGGGTGTTCGGGAACTTTGGTTGAACGCCGGGATGATCATGAATTCCACAAGCGCCGAGGAGTTGGCTCGGATCATTTCCTTGGATGTCACGCCTTATGTGCAGCCTGAATTCCGCTTTTCTTCCGACTGGATTACCGAGCGAGCTGGCGACTGGTCAGACCCAGGTGGCTCCTTAGAAGATGCGGGGAAGCTGTCATTCCCGCCGAATTTGCTCTTAGAACATCGCGCCATCACCGGAATGCTGGCCCTGTTGACCAGCATCGATGCCACCGTTGATTTTCAGACCGTGATTGATGAAGCGGTCGCTGGTGAGTGGATTCGCTGAATTTTCACAAAAAATGATCTATTTATGCCCGAAATGACCTTTTTGTCATACCCCTGTAACAATTGAAGCGATTTCATTTCTTAGGCTAACCCCCAACATGCACCGCGCAGGATGCCGTGCTCTTTGTCGAGAGGGATCGAACATGAGTGGAAATGCCGTACGCCTACAGGCAATCAAAGACGTTGAGGCCTACGTTCCACCGGCGGTGAGTTACGACGCGTCTGAAGCTCCCGGTGAGATCTACGGACAGAACGTTTTCAATAACGCGGTGATGCTGCGTCGTCTGCCAAAGAATGTATACAAGTCTGTTTCCAACACAATTGAAAACGGAACAAAACTTGATCCAACAGTGGCTGATGCAGTCGCAGCAGCGATGCGCGACTGGGCCTTGGAAAAGGGTGCCACGCATTACGCACACGTGTTCTACCCGCTAACGGGCTTAACTGCAGAAAAGCATGACAGTTTCTTTGAGCCAGTGGGCGATGGAACGACCCTCGCTGAATTTGCTGGCAAGACTCTGATTCAGGGTGAGCCTGATGCTTCGAGTTTCCCAAATGGTGGCCTTCGCGCCACTTTCGAAGCTCGTGGATATACCGGCTGGGATGTCACCAGCCCGGCATACATTCTTGAAAGCCCAAATGGCAACACCTTGTGCATCCCGACTGTTTTCTTGTCGATGACTGGCGATGCACTTGACCTCAAGACTCCACTTTTGCGTGCACAGCAAGCAATGTCGGTTCAAGCGGAACGCGTATTGCGGTTGTTCGGCACCGAGCCTGATCACGTGGTGTCGTACTGCGGCCCAGAGCAGGAATATTTCCTCATTGATCGCCACTTCTTCTTGGCTCGTCCCGACTTGTTGAATGCCGGACGCAGTTTGTTCGGCCACAAGCCACCTAAGGGTCAAGAATTTGATGACCACTACTTCGGTGCAATTCCAGAACGAGTTCTGGGAATGATGATGGATGCCGAGCGCGAACTCTTCAAGTTGGGGATCCCAGCGAAGACTCGTCACAATGAAGTTGCTCCTGGTCAGTTCGAAATTGCGCCAGTGTTCGAGCGTGCAAATATCGCTTCAGATCACCAGCAGTTGCTAATGACCACGCTGGAAAGCGTTGCTAAGCGCCATGGCATGGCTTGCCTATTCCACGAAAAGCCATTTGCAGGCATCAACGGTTCTGGCAAGCATGTGAACTTCTCGATGGGCAATGGCAGTCACGGGAACTTGCTTAATCCTGGTGACAACCCGCATGACAATGCTCAGTTCCTCGTGTTCTGTGCAGCTGTTATCCGCGCTGTGCATAAGTACGGTGGCCTTCTTCGCGTATCTGTAGCTTCTGCAAGCAACGATCACCGCTTGGGTGCAAACGAAGCTCCACCGGCCATCATCTCGATTTTCTTGGGTGACCAATTGGCCGATGTGTTTCAGCAGATCGCTGACGGTGGGGCGACTAGTTCAAAGGGCAAGGGCACTTTGCGAGTTGGTGTCGACACTCTTCCTGACCTTCCTGCGGATCCGGGCGACCGTAACCGCACCAGTCCTTTCGCGTTCACCGGAAACCGCTTCGAATTCCGTGCACCAGGTTCCATGCAGTCGGTGGCCGGTCCGATGACCACGATCAATGCGATGCTCGCTGAGGCTTTGGATTTCATTGCCACTGACCTTGAGGCTTCGCTGGCAAAGGGTGTTGAATTCAACGACGCCGTTCAGACAGTTCTAGCAACGATCATGAACGAGCATGGCGCGGTTGTATTCAATGGCAACGGCTACTCAGAAGAATGGCAAGTTGAGGCAGCAGAGCGTGGCTTGTTGAACCTGCGCACCACGATTGACGCACTTCCGCAGTTGATCACTCCTGAATCAATTGAGTTGTTTGAGAAGTATGGAGTGTTCAGTTCACGCGAAATGCATAGCCGCTACGAAGTCGCTCTTGAGCAGTACATCAACAGCATCGCGGTTGAAGCAGAGATCACGCTTGAGATGGCAGCCACAATGGTGCTTCCTGCTGCAATTCGTTACCAGACTGAATTAGCTGGAAACGTTGTCGCTCTCAAGGCTGCAGGAATTGATGCAGATGTTTCAACACTGAAGTCGATTTCACAGACGGTCAATGAACTCACGGCTGCGATCGCAACTCTTGGTGCAGCTCTCAAGGCTGACGCTGGTCATGAGTTGATGGCCGAAGCTAGTTATGCACAAAGTGTGCTGCTCCCGGCAATGTCAACTACGCGCACGGCGGCAGACATTCTGGAAGCAGTGGTCGCTGACGATCTCTGGCCACTTCCTACCTACCAGGAAATGCTTCACATTCTGTAAATAGAACAAGACTGAATTGTGGGTCTTTTCCGTCACTTAGGTGAGGGAGAAGGCCCACAAGTCTTTTGCCGGAGCATTCAGACTTCGCACAAGTTGGCAAGCGCTTGCGCTAATCGACCTGGAGCCCCACTGATGGGGTCTGGATCAACTGCGAAGAAGAGCGAAGGCTCAACCATCTCAAGTTCCAAGACGACGGGATTACCATCATCGTCATTAATCAGATCAACTCTGGCATAAAGCCAGTCCGGTGGCGCGACACTCAGGGCTTGTTCAGCAACTCTGCGCTGTTCTTGGGTGGCAGTCCTTGCTGAGATTTCTTCTTTAATGAACAGCCCGCCGTGGAATTCTTGAGCAGCTTGATCAAGTTCGAGAAGTGGACCCTTGCGTATCGCATGGGAAAAATTTCCCGCGACAAAAATAAGTGCAGTCTCGGCGGCAGTGTCGACTGATTTCAAATAAGGCTGGATCATCACGCTTCGCCCGCTCAGGTGAATATCGGCAACGGCTTGCATTCCATCGAGATATTTATCTGCGCTTAAACGGTAGGTATCGCGCGAACCGGCAGAGATCGCCGGCTTCACTACGAACTCCGAATCTGGAAGTTCAAAGGGATCACCGATTTCGATGAACGAGGTCTGCACAGTTGGCACACCAGCAGCTGCGAGTTCTAGGAGGTAGTGCTTATCTGAACTCCATTGCACAACACCAGTTGGATTCACGAGCCTGGTTCTTTCACTGACCACCTTGGCCCACTCAAGGAAGGCCTTTCGTTGTGGGCTGTAATCCCAAGTGGAACGGATCAATACGAGATCAAAGTCGCTCCATTGCACAGTGGAGTCGTTCCAAACCGCGATGCGCGGGGTCATGCCGTGCATCGTGAGTGCAGGCAGCAAAAGCTGATCGTCAGGATCCAAGTCAGGAAATGCGGCGCAGGTGACAATTGCGATCAGTGGTTCGCTCCTTGAAGCGCGCGACAAAGACACCGTGCAAGGTTAGTGGCTTAGCCAAAGAGTTTGGCAAAGAAGCCTGCTGGCTTCTTTGCGGAGGCTTTTTCTGCAGCAGTGCACTTGCAGCGCTGGTCTTTAGGAACACCGCGCATCACCTGATCGACATGCTGACCGCACCCGGCCCACGTTGTTTTGCCACAGTTTTTGCACGATGCTTGGCGACACATAGCGTTCCTCGTTTCAAAGATGAAGTGTTGACCGAAAATATACCCCTTGGGGGTATGTTGTATCTTTACACTAAAACTTCAATCCACAAAATTGGCGGAAAACATGGCTACTCCAGACTTGCAGGCTTGGGACACCCGATTTGCTCAAGACGTCTACATATTCGGAACCGCACCGAATGCATTCTTGGAGCGTTCAGTCGAGCAAATCCCGGTAGGTGGTCGTGTGTTAGCGGTTGCTGACGGCGAAGGACGCAATGGCGTCTGGCTCGCGCAGCAAGGATTCGCGGTACATGCCCATGACGGCTCAAAGGTGGCAGTGGCCAAGTCAATGGCGCTAGCCAAAGAGCGCGGCGTGCACATTGTGCATTCCGCCCTGGAACTTGTTCCCGGATCGATTTTCTATGAATGTGCTGACACTGACTCCTGGGTCTGGCCAGTTGAGGTCTTCGATGCGGTTGTGGGGATTTTTATTCAGTTCACCAAGCCAGCTGCTCGAGATGCAATGTTCATAAAAATGATGGCTGCCTTGAAACCGGGTGGCGTCTTGCTACTCGAGGGTTATCACCTGCGCCAGCCAGAATTTGGCACCGGAGGGCCGCAGGCTCTCGATCAGCTCTATGACGTCGATCTGCTGGCGGCTGCGTTTTCGTCGTTGGAAAAGATTGAATTGCGCGAGTACGACCAAGAGGTAGATGAGGGTGAAGGGCATCGCGGAATGTCAGCGCTCGTCGACTTTATTGGTCGAGTGCCTATTTCTTAAAGTGCAGCTAGCGCTGCATTGAGCCTTTCAGTAACGCGCTCAGCGACAATGTGCACCTGCGGGCTAGATGAGTCACGCTGCGAAAGTGGTCGGCGACAAACAGACCACGCAACGGCGGCTTATTTAGGTAAGTTGAACTGTGCACGAACATCTGCGGGAACGAGATCAAGGTAGGTCTCAGGGTTCTCCGCGATAACCTTGCGCACGTAGGTGCAATAGGGAATAACGGCGAGTCCCTGTGTGCGAGCTTCCGCAAGTGAGGTTTCCACGAGTAATTTCGCGTAGCCCTTGCCACCGTAAGCAGGTTCGATCTCTGCATGCGTGAATGACATGCGATTGCCCAATTGGGTGTAGTCGTTCACGCCGATGAGTTCGTCATCGATATGAATTTCAAAGCGATGAAGCGCCACGTTCTGAGTAATGATCGGATGCATCTCAACTCCTGCTGGCTTGCTAGGCAATCTGGAAAGATTTTTTGGATAAGCCATACATATAACCCTGAATGGTCATTTTAGGCAAAGCATTTTCGCTGGCAGCACCCATCACCACAAACAGTGGAGTGAAGTGTTCTGGGCTGGGGTGGGCGTAAGGCATTCCGGGTGCATTTTTGTAGTCACTCAATGTGTCTAGGTCGAGATTCTTCGTGGCATCCCAAGCCCAACTGTCAAAATCAGATGACCAAGCAGGAACTTTGCCTAGATGAATCATGTCTGAAGTGATGTAGGGCAATCCATGTGTCCAAAAACCTGAACCCACGATGAGCACGCCCTGTTCACGCAAAGGGCGCAGACGTTTTCCGAGATCAACCAATTGATCAGGTCGACTTGTAGGCAAACTCAGTTGAATAACAGGAACGTCGCCAAGTGGGTACATGGCTTTTAACGGCACCCAGGCACCATGGTCAAGGCCGCGATTTTTATGTTCGTGGAGCGGCTGATTGTCTGGCATGAGATCGCCAAGTTGTTTGGCGATCCAAGAAGCATCAGGTGTTGCATATTTCATGTTGTAGTAGCGCGGGTCGAACCCACCAAAGTCATAGACGAGCGGAGTTGAAGCTTCGGGGGAGGTGATTGCCAACGGAGCCACTTCCCAATGGGCACTGATCATCACAATGGCTGTGGGCTTTGGCAGATCGGTGGACCAATCCAAGAGGGATTTCATCCAAGGGCCGTCATCGAAAAGCGGAGGAGCGCCATGGCTCAGGAAAAGTGCGGGCATTGCGCCATCAGCGGGCGTCCACGGGCGTTGAGCCGCAGATCGTGTGAGGGCACTCGGCAAGAAAGCATCAAATGCGGCACCGGCTTTTGTTGCACTCATAATGAATCGCTTTCTAATTAAGTTGAACGTTCAACTAATCATGTCACTCTTCGTCGTTTGAGTCAACCTCAGCGCTTGGTAATTCCAAGAGGAATGCTTGAGAGATCGAGATTGCAGATATGGTCGGCGCGATCACGCTGAACCTACGAAAAGACGGTAATGACTAGTCCTTCACAGACACAAGTAGTGCGACTCCTTGGAGGCTCCCTGATCGTGGGTGTCGCAGCTGGAATTGCGGCCTCTGTGATGTTGTGGCTCATCGAGCAGGGAACCGAGCTCTTCTACGTCCACCTCCCAGCTTCGCTGGGTATAGATAACTTGCCATGGTGGTGGGCTGCTTGTCTTCTGCTGATAGGGGCAGGACTCGTCGCGCTAGCAAAAAAACTTCCAGGCGAAACTGGACCTGGTCCACTCTCAGGGTTTCACTTTGATCTTCCGCTAGCGATGGTGCCGAGTGTGTTGGCGGCAGCGCTGGCGACCTTGATTTTTGGAATCGTTCTGGGTCCGGAGGCTCCGCTGATTGTGTTGGGTAGTGCGGTCGGTGCCATTTTGGCTCGTAAAGCTGAACCACAAACTCGCAAAGCAATGATGTTGCTGGGAGGCGTTGCCGCAATCGGTGCAGTCTTTGGTAACCCATTCGTGACTGCTTTCATGGTTCTGGAATTTGCGGCTATCGGGATGGTCCCAGCTTTATTGATTACGCCAGTTTTGGTCGCCTTGGCTAGTTCCTATGTTGTACAAATTGGTATGTGGGGTATCCCTGGATTTGGAGTGCATTCACTTTCGGTACCTGGACTTCCCTCCTACAGCGAGATCATGGTGGGAGATCTCATCACGGCGCTCGTGGTGTCTGTGCTCGCGGGCTCGCTAGCAATCTTGGTTCGTAAAGGCGGAATAGCTTTTGAACGCTACTCCTTACGCCGGGTAACCCGAGCAGTCTTTTTAGGAGCGAGCGTGACCGCAGTCGTCGTCGCTATTTCGACGACACTATTTGATGTATCCCCGCAACTCATTCTCTTTAGCGGCAGTGCTGGAATGTCGAACCTTATTCAGCAAACTTCAGTGGTTTCGATACTTGTGATTTTGGTTGGCAAGGGAATCGCTTATGCAATGGCATTGGGTGGAGGTTTCCGTGGTGGACCAATTTTTCCGGCAACATTTCTTGGTGTTGCCATAGCTGTACTTACCGTTGCGATCATTCCGGGTGACTCAGTGAGTGCATTAGCGGCGGCAGCTATAGCTGCGTCTGCGGCCGCAATGATTAAGTTACCCGCAACATCGGCTCTGCTCGGAATGGTGCTGATTGTTGGCGCTGGCCCAGCGGTTGCACCTTTTGCAATTCTAGGTGCAGTTATTGGTTATGGTCTGCGAACTTTTGCGGATAACAAGTATGAAGGTGCGCAAGAAGGAGTCGTCAGTTCTGAAGGAGTAAGTGCCTAAAGAACGTTGACCGCGCGCGCAAGTACAAGGCCAACAAGAGCAAGTGAAATTGGAGATTCTGTGATCATCGAAAGTTTGGACCAGTGGCGGATCGCAGCAATATCGGTTGGGCTAAATGACGTCGCAACATTGAACGACAATGCTAAGTAATCGATGAACTGAGGAAACCAGTTAGTTCCAACGACGCTGGGTAGTCCCTGCTCTGGAAAATGAAATGCGGGCTGCGTGTGTATGTCTCGCAAAGCACGAGGCGCCGGTCCACCTGAATCAAGGTGCCAATACCAGAGGGCGAACGACACAACATTTGTGGTCCAAATGATGGCACCTACAAGTAACAGTTTACCTGGGGTCTCGAATTTGGCTTGAGTGACAATTCCAAAAATGAGACGCACGGCGGAGATAGCCGTCACTGAAGTGATTACTGCAAGCATGATTCCCGTGATGATGCGAAGCCAGCGATTCTCTCGATTAATGCGACCGGGATCTCCGATGATCAAGATGAAGAGCAACACCAGGATGAAGACAAGGTAGAGATAATGCCAAATATTTGGCAGCCGGAACTCTTCTGGTACGGCGAAGAACAATCCTCCAGTTGAAATGACAGCGAGAGCCATGGGCCAGCGCCGTTCGCCGACGCGTTCAAAGTCCTGCGTAGGGGAGTTCACGGAACGCACTTTAGGGGGTCGCTTGAGGCGCTTGCGCCGCTCGATCGCGGTAAGTCTGTGCCGAAGCATGGCTCTCTAACGAGAAGCGCTTTTGTAGGGCATCATTTTCGCTTGGCGCAGTGGTAAGCGTTCCGTCGGCGATTGCTTGCGTAAACGCTTGAAAGTCTTCATTGACTTGCGCGCTATATCGCTTGGCGAAATTAAGAAGTGATTGGTCAAAGGTGTCGCTGGTTCCCAGGTAGGCCGCGATGGCGACGGAATCGCCACTTCGCGCATGACCGCGAGCCAGAGTCCTACCGCAAAGTTGTGCATATCCGCGCATGGACTGAGAGGTCAGAGCTGCTATTTCAGGGGACCATTTCATGTCTCTAAGTTGACGAAGGTAGAAATGGCGGCCGGCAGATCCAGTGATCCATCCAAGAAACACATCGCTGGCTGCTTGCATGAGGCGTTGTCCAGCGACGACTCGATGGCCTTCGTTTTGCGCGTAGGTGTCTGTCGCATAAGGCGCCAGCACGCTTTGAACTGCCTCTTTTACCTGTAATACGAGCACATCATCTGGGTCGCGTCCTTGCAGCAACACGACAAAGGCTCGAAGACCTACGCTACCGACACCGACAACTTTGTGTGCAAAGTCGATGACTTGATACCTACGCAGTAACTCACGTCGATCATCGAGCAGGGTCTCTCGATATTCCTCAAATAATGCGTGGATAACTTCCCACTGATCACCCGTCATAGGCAATCTCGCGAGTAGAGGTGGTTGGTCAAGAAACTGACGTTGCCCGTCAACAACTTCGGTGAGTTTGTTTATCGCCGACCATCGATCGCGATTGCGGGCTTTGTTCAGCGTTTGACTCATGTTCTTTTCCGCCCTTGCGCCACCTTCGGCTTT
>Ga0114958_10004091_pt1 | contig 10224 bp, 9 predicted proteins | sample C_130208_EF_Meta_FD_89577 | JGI IMG/M metagenome (GOLD analysis project Ga0114958, IMG submission 89577) | Freshwater microbial communities from Lake Croche, Canada to study carbon cycling - C_130208_EF_MetaG | ecosystem: Environmental > Aquatic > Freshwater > Lake | place: Lake Croche, Canada... | reverse complement strand
TTTTTGATGAATATATTTCAGAGGTGGACGTCCCTGATAAAAAGTGCTGGAATGGCCCCGACCTCGAGCACGTCGATTACTGTACGTGCGGAATAGTCGAGGTGAACGACGAGGGTCAAACCGTGCTATTCTACAACAAGACGAATCAAATCTTCTTGACGGAGTCGTGCGCGCAGTTTTACGAATCCAACCTAGAAACGAAGCACGATATAAGCAACATGAATTTGACGAACAGACACATCCGCAGGTGTCGTCGTCTGACTAGGGAGCAAAGGCTCCAATACATTGAGCTTGGAAAGGCTTGTCAGGATTGCGAGGACAAGAAAAACTCGGTTAAACATGACGACGCTGCTGCTGCCGCAGGAGAAGATGATGAGAAAATCGACGCGTCGTTTGGTGATGACACCTCAAGCGACAAGTAATCGAAATATTAGTGAAATATTAGTGAAATATTAGTGAAATATTAGTGAAATATTAGTTGAGTATAAATACCTTGTCGGGTTTGAATGTATGATACGCAAAGTTGTAAAAAAAGTAGGCGGTCGGACTAACTACTAGCGGAGCGGTTTTTTTAATCAAGTTGTCTACTATTGCCCCATTATGAGAAATTCTTTCAATCACCGAAAACCCAAACTTATTCTTGTCTGCTATCTTCCAAAAACTTACTTTGAATCCGTGGACGAACACATCTGCTTCTTTACACGCGTTCAATGACGCAAAGCAACTAAGCGCTTCCATATCCTTTTCGATGAACACGCACGTCTTCCTGAAAAAGTACGCACACTGAACCGCATCATCTTTCATAATTACAGTGACATAAATATTATTGGTCTTGATTAGCTCAACAATGTTTGAAATCTCAGAGTTTATGACAATGTCAAATTTCGAATGGCACTGTTTCATAACATCGAACAACACGTGGCTGTTTTGTGGGTTTATTTCAATGTTTGAGTACATTGCCGGCAAGTCGTCGGGTTTCCTCCAGTTTGTAACTGAAAATCCGTACGTCGAGTAGATACACAACGGAACAATCCCGGTCAGTTCGTCTTCTCTCTTGAAGAGTGAAATCACTATTTTTTTGTTCACGTGGCTTTGGTTGTAGTGGTGTGTTTGAATTATCTGCGGAGCCAATCCTTTTTTTCTCTGCGATTTATCAACACACAAGTAGTCGACGTAATACGCGTCGAATGCAGCGTCGCTTCCACCATTGTTGATTCGCACGTTAACCGGTCTCGACGTCATGGTGCCCAATATAGCGCTCTCGTCTATAGTAGTGCCTTTTTTTGAGTCCATGAGAAGCGTATTTTCAGTGTAAAATGATACGAATGCTTTGTCGCTAAGACCGGTGAAATACGGAGCGACGTTTTCCAGAAGAGGTGCGAACACATTGTCTTTATTTTGCAGGTAATTGATTCTGATGAAATTCATGAATTTCGTCATTTGCAGAGCAGACAATTCATTGAATACAATGGTTTCAATGTTCTTGAAATTAGTATACTTGTTTTTGTCGGGCAGATGGTGATTTATTATTCCCGGAGGTCGAATCATGTAGAAAATGTCATACACGTGAAACACTGGCTGCATCACCCAGAATCCGTATTTCACTTTGATGTACGTCATAATCACAAATAGAATCACCGCACATACAAATAATAAATACAAAAGCATGTTATTATTTATTCCTATACTCATATATTTTTTTGACTTGTTTTACGCCGGTTTCGACAGTACGTAAATGTACTGGTATTCATAAGCGCAGTGAACCAGGTCAATTCGACTCTCTACGATGAATCCCGCCTCAGTCGCCGTGTTGAGGATTTGTTGCGATGGCTCCATGTACAAGACCTGCTCCTGCTTTCGAACTTTGCCGTCATTGAATGTGAACTTCTCCTCGAACACAGCCTTGTCCTGACTCTTGTCCAGCTTGAAGTCGGAATTGTAGACAAACTCGTTGAAGGTAACTTTTGTATGCGTAATTCTCTCCTTGGCATATTTCTGCGGAGAGACGACATACAGGGGATTGCCAGGAGGCAAAATCGGGTCAAACTTGTCTCGGTTAACAACGTGAATCATCAGATGGCCTCCCGGCATAAGCCACTCCATGCAATTATTGAAGAACTGTCGCTTGTCTTTAAAGTAATAGATTGTGAAATACAGGCACGTAATGTGAGTGAACGAGTTATTTCTAAACTCAGATGTGTTGAGCGCATCACCAACCTTGTACTTGCAATTAGGGAACTTGCTGCGCGCCTCTTTCACCATCGCCTGAGAAATGTCAATCCCGGTCACATTCAACCCTTGTTCCGCCATTTTAGCAACATGGTGACCTGTTCCACTGCCAACATCAAGTATTATGCTGGTCGACGTTGGCTTCGTCTTGTTGACAATTTCCAAAACTTCGTAATCGTCCTTCAAGTTGTTGAACACTAAATAGTCGTAAATTGTTGCATAGAATTCATCGTAGATACCGGTACCCTCTTTGAACAAGTACTTGTCATTCTGCTCGTATCCTTCTCGTTTGGTTCGGTTATTCGTTCTGAAAAAGACGGTGATTATCAACAATATTGTCACGAACAGCAAGACTTTTCCCACCGAAGAAATGTTCTTGTAAGAATTGGTTATTGATTTCATTATAAAAGAAGGAGAAGCATTGAATTTCATTGAATTGTATATATGTATTAGCGTTATTTTTTTCCGTCAAAATAAAGTTTTAAATGTCCAACGGTGTATTATATGTCAGATTCTGAAATTAACGATATTCGAGAACAAGGTGATTTCAAGGGCGTCACGTTTTCCAAATTTAAACAAACTGACGTGAAAAAGGAATTGCTAAATAGTCTCGTAAATTCAAAGATAGAACCGGCTTGTTATTGGAGCGCTGAACTAATTTGTTCCGGGCACTATGGTGTATTGTGGGAAATCATATTATTGTTTTACAGCAAACACATACATTTAGGCAATCCTAAAATAGCAATTTACTTGGAGCTTCGAATTCAAAACTTCAAGGACATTATACTAGGCGGATACATCGGAAACGAATTGAAAATGAGAAACAGCGACAAGGTGAGGCGGTTGTTTTGCGAAATAATGTGCGTTTTGTGCGATGCCAAACGAAGGCACAGCTTCGACAATATTCGAATCAAAAATGTCGATTTCGACATGACCCAAATGACCGAGCGATTCAAGGCCCCGAATATACGGTACGCGCAAGATGTTTACAAGGAAGACGACCCGAGAGAGTTGTTCGTTGCAATCAATGAGCTGGCCTACAATATCTCTCAAGACTGCAAAAATATAATCAATGCGTGTTATTGGATAGAATGGATTATCGAATACGAGTCGGTATGTAAACTGAAGAAGGAAAAATGCAGGTGCGAGAGAAGAACGAATATTCCTGTCGACCTCAAATCGCAAATGGACATTGTTTGGATTGTGTGGGACGTTTTTTTCAACGAGGCCGACAAGAGACCCAAGATTGTGCAAAAGGTGGTCAAGTCACTGTTGAGCCTCTTCACACTGAAATACACTACCGGATGCAACAGAAAACGAAAGTATATATTGTATTTTGTCGTTTCGCTGCTTTGCGAGAACCCCAACATGGACGAAGACATTATTAGAGAGAAGCAGAAAGAAGTTGTGTCGAATGTGATGAAAAAGGTCGGCTCTATTTACAAACAAATCAAGCAGAACGAAGAGTCGCCTGGAACCGATTACATGTTCAAAGATTTGAAGGCAAGCAATTTAGAGAAAACTATTGAGAAGCTGGACAAAATGAATACTTTCGGAGATACGTTCGTACCACGCGTTTGATTATTATTATGTTTGCATATATTATAATCAAACATGACGAAATTACATATGAAAACGAAGACGAAGACGAAGACAAAGACAAAGACAAAGACCAATAAAAGAATGACGTCACACAACCGCAACCGCGATATGAGGACTTCAAAGACTGCTTCTAACCGCGAGAAATCAAAGTCATTTGACAAGGAGATAACGGTCAAGTTTCTTGAATTACTGATGATGGTAAAGTTGTTTCATTGGAAGACGCACAGCTACGCAACGCACAAGGCGACAGACGAGCTGTACGAGTCCATTAACGAAAATTTTGATAAATTCATTGAAGTTCTTCTGGGTAAAACCGGTTCACGAATTGATTTGACTAAACATAAAACTATTTCGCTTATTGATTTAGACTCGCAAGAGAAACTGAAGGAGAAGATACAATCATTCAAGAACTATTTAGTTGGTTTGAATGAAAACAAGGCTATCGCGTCAATGAATGACACTGATTTGTTGAACATCCGCGACGAACTATTAGGAGACTTGAACCAATTCCTGTATCTGCTGACATTCAAATAAACTAAAACAAAACACACAAAACACAAGAAAAAACAACAAAATACAATAAAATACAACAAAATACAATAAAATACAAACACAAAAAAACAAAACAACACAAACAACAAACTATTTTAATAAAAAATAATATCCTTTTTATTATAATGAGCAAACCAAATGATATCGTTAGTATTATATTACAAGAGAGAGATGGCGCTCTCGATGGTTCTTCGGGCACCGGTTACGCAAGCGATAAGGGTTCATTTTTTACTATGACAACAACAAAATGGATACTACTAGTAATCCTGATTGTTTCCGCATTCTTCATATATATTGTTTACTCCGACAATGCGTCGATTCAGTCTATTAAACAATTTTTCCACAATGTCACAATCAACCAAAAGAAACCGAGTGAAAAAACGGCCTCTGCAGGCGAATCTAAAAAAAATAAACGCAAAGACACACCTAACGACGCGCACAAAGAGACACAGAGCACGGCTGATAAGTATGACGAGGATTCGTCGTCAAGCAATATTCAGAAGGGGTCGGGCAAACGCGGTTGGTGTTTCATAGGTGAAGACAGGGGAGTGCGGTCGTGCGCAAAGGTGGGTAACAACGACACTTGTATGTCAGGCGATATATTCCCAACCAGGGACGTTTGTGTGAACCCAAAGCTTCGCGCCTAAGTCGAGAACCTAATCTCGTTCGATGGCCCCGACTCGGTTTGAAAACTGCTCACAGCAGTAACATAAAATGTATATGTGGCATTAAGAGGCAAGTTATCTATTGTTGTATTGTCTGCAGTTGTACTGTTTATTTTTTGATTGTTTTGATAAATGTTGAAGAAACCCCTGGACGCAAGCAAACAATACGTCCATTTCAGAGTAATGCTAGTAGATGTCGACGACTCCAGCGCCACTACAGGAATGATTGCGCTCAAAAACCCTTTATATCCTTGAGGAAATTTATCCAGACTGTTCGTCATTATATATCGCTGCCTAGGATACCATGGTTGAAGTCTAGGGTCCCAGCACAAAAGTTGCACCTTTCCAGGGACATCAGAACTCGATGTCAAATTGCACGGGTCAGAAAAGGTTTGCTTCACTATATCACCAGTGCACGGATTCACTTGCGTATTTCCAACCAGGTGACCACCGTCTTGCAAATTGAAGGTTTGATTACACGGGAAGGGATTTGGCACATCATACTGAAAGGGTCCACTTATATTGTTCGGGTAGCCAGGCCAATCATTGGGATTCACTATAGTAGTCGAGCCAACGCGCAACAAACTAGTCATGTTTGGATTGCTGTATGTTTGCGATTGGGTGGCAAACGTCTTTGTTCGATTTGTCCACATCCCCTTGGCAATCTGCGTATATTTTTGTTGTTTAGTCAAATTCGAGCTGTTCTTCTTGTACTGCAAAACGTTTCCCTTGCGAATCATCTGATTATCTACAGGTCGGCCGTTCAAAAGTACAGTGTTTAAAACTGATGGACATGCGTTCTCGACTCGACTCCAAGCCCTTGGTGGTTTCGGAATATAATTTGAGCCATGTGTCATTTATATATTGATTGATTATTTAATTGCATAAATAATCAAGGTTTGAAATCTTCAATGGTGTAATTTCAATTGTTGCGATTACGCATTGTATCCAGTACCATTACCAGAAAAATACCATTGCGTCGAGAGATATTTACTGTTTTTCACATTGACATCGCTTGAACCAGCCATCTTTGTGCTCGGACCATTCTTCGCAATTTGTTGTATTTCCACTGTTCCTAAAGCGCGATTGTAGTACCATAGATTCGAAATGTATCCGTCAAACCCACCATTCGCTGCAACATACACCTCACCATAGTTCTGTTTCGGCACGCTCGACAGTTCAATACTCCTAGCAATCGTTCCGTTGACATAGACGTCCAGTGTGGTATTGTGGCACCTTATGATGACATTGACCCACTTGTTAAGCGGGACATTATCAATTTCAATGTCTTTTCCTGTCATATCAAACGTGTCCATTATGACAACGAGTTTGTTGGTTCCAGGAGCAATGTACAATCCAGGTGCATTGTTGGGAGCGTTCTTCCCTTTGTTTGTATCCTTGTCATCCGTAATTATGTTGCGGTTACCCTTGTAAAAGACATTTCTGTACTGGTCCTGGTTGTATACTAAATCCTCAATGTACATCCAGACTGACCACGTGAATTCAAGTCCCTCGCTCGCATTCACCGATTTATAAACAGTTGCTGCCCCTACTTGTGTGGGGTCCTGCGGAATCACAACCATCTGTTTCGCGTTAATCATACCATCTATCAGCTTGGGGGAATCATTAGGTTTGGTGAAATACACAAGCGCCATTATTCCAACACGCAGCAAAACGACAAATACAAACAACACCAACATCAGAAAGGCGAATTTGGCAATCACGCTGTTAGACTGAATGAAAGCATCCTTGTATTTATTGTATGTAGACGATGTAGTCGTAGGACCACTAAACATATTTCGAATGTTCGACATACCCGGTATTTGATTAGGTCGAGGAGGAGAATACATATATATTAATAAAATAATAAATATTTAAAAAGTGACACTATTTCTTGGTTGTCCATTCTCTACTAAAGATAATTGAACTTGATACGAAGATAAACTGTTCATGGAGTCCGTCGCTCCTTTCATGTAAATAGCCCACGCGTCTTGCGGGTTCAGTGGTATCGGGTAATACGCTAAACGAGATGTCCACCCATCGAATCCTCCAAGTGGGGTTAAATACACACCGGAATCATTGTTTACGGAGGCAATCCCGGGCATCACACATGTTTTCACCAATTTGCCGTTGATGTAAACATCGAGGGACCTTCCATAAACGCTAATTGCGACATTAACCCAACGCTGGATAGGAACATTCGCCACCGTGCACTTGTGAAGTTGCATGGGAGTTGCCTGGGGTCCTCCGGAACACGCTAAATATATGGTAAGATTGTTGCTTATCTTGTCGAAAATAACTGCTGGTCCAGGATTCACGCCTTCGACGCCCGCGACGGAAACATTAGCCCCCGAAGACACATCCTCAGCTTGTTTTACACTAGACCCGCCCATACGTCCAAATAGAATCTTGGGCTCACCATACCTGTAGTTCCAATCGTTCACATAAAACCAGCACGAATACGCAAAGTTAGTATTCGGCGAGTTTTTGCCTGTTTTCGCTAAAGTATTCGCGTCAATTACAGACGAATCCCTCCCATTACGAAGTCCTGCAACAAGCGTATAGGAGTTGTTGAAGAACATGTATTTAATCAAGTACACAACAAATACTATGACTATTACTGCTATAAGAATACCGAAGGCAGACATTGTATAATATACAATTAGATTTTTTTGTTTATCTGTCCAAAATAATAGTATTATCAGTAATTGGCGGAGATTTATCCTTGACAGTGTTGTAAATATAATATATATTGGGACTGGTGATAGGTTTGTTGAAATAAACCACATTGCAAATGCCACCTTGAATGCCATTCGCCGACCCGGCTGTTAAAGTATCAAATTTCATGATGGGGACAATTCTATCCATTGATGCTTTGACAAGTTCCCCGTTTAGGAAAATATCAACCGTATTTCCCGTGTAATTTACTATTATATTGTTCCATTTCTGTAATAGAAACTTGTCGTTTTTGTAAATGATGCTCGTTGTTGTTTTTCCTTGTCCATTAATGACCGCAGTCTCCTCCTGGTCGTCGATTTCATCGGAGGGAATATTGTCTCCAAAAAGTATCAGCAAGGTTCGTGTGTTTGCCTTGTACAATATGTTAGGTTTTCCACCGTAGTTTAACAATGACGTGTATTTGGAGTAGGATGCTGATGAATTAGGCGGATTTGAATCCACGAACACCCAGCAGGAGATTCCATATTGATAGTTGAAATTATTGTCGTCTTGTATCACATCACTTTTTTTTTTATTCCACCCCCATTCAAATATTTCACTTATTTTATTCTCTTCAACTATTTCACTTATTTTATTCCATTTCGCTTCACTTCTATATTGATTTAAAGTATCGTAGTCTTGTATCAAACCTCCTCCCATTTTATTCTTTCCAAAGTCACTTCCATTCAACTTTTTGTAATCACCCAACGTAGTTACCTCGCTAATAGAAATTGGTTTATCAAGCAGGACCTTACCGCCTTGAGCATTCACTTTACTGTACACTTTATCATACGCGAAATATCCAACTGAAGCTAACACGACGAGCGATATAACTGCAACAGAGACCGTCATAGCACCGTCCGAATTATCGGATGCAAGTGATTGTTCAAAATATACCCGTTGCATCAACGCAAATGGAAACGTTAGTATGCGGATTATTTTACCGACGATTTCTTTTATACTACCGCTATTACCATTACCGCTATTACCATTACCGCTACTACCACTGCTACCCCCCAATGCCTTATACACCAACGAAAGCGTAATTCCAAATATTAACAAGTTGATTAGCAATCCAACATAACTCTTCGTATCGGTTGTTTTGAATTTAAATGCATAATAAAGAACAAATGCTAATAATACTACACCCACCGAAAATCCAAACGAGTATGAAAGTGATTTTTTAAACAGTGCCATTGTTTCAGCGATTTGCGACGCGTTTGTATCACTTACGGTTGCTTTGGAAAACGTGAACATTGCCCATATTATAGAGACAATCAACAATAATATCAGTACAGTTGCCGATGTTGATTTGTCATTGAAAAACCCGCCAGGATAATTGTACATGCCGTATGCAATTAGAATCAGAAACATTGCAAATGTCAAAATTGAACCCTTGCTCACCGAAGGCTGTCCACTTCTCCCTGTTCTGAACATCGAAGTGCCAGGTAGTGTGACAATTGAAATCATGTATAGAAATGCAAACAGAGACATTATAATTCCGAGCAAGAGAGACTGTCCTGCATATTTTTTCAGATATCCTCCGGGGTCCACCAAATAAAACAAACTTGTCAGAGCTATAAAACAAACGAACAATACCATAGCCTTAACCACTTCATAATTCAATTTTTGACCTAATCCAGCACTGTTTGTTTGAAATCCAAGATAAAACAAAAAGGATGCAATCGCAACCGTTATCGGCATTATTATGTGAGCATAACTGTTTAGTTTATCTGATGGTATCATAACGAATGCAACATTCAAGACTATTGTGAATATTACAATATAAAGCACGCTGTCAATTTGCAACAAGATTTCCTTGATATTGTTCAAGTTGGGGATTAAATAAATCGACAATGTCACAATCATACAAACGGTAATCAGAACAATGTATGTTTCTGCTACATTTGCTTGTGCTGATTTAGTTCCATTGTACGTTGTCGATGTAAAGATTGACAATAGCAATTCTTTGTTAAAGACAAAAAGAATTATTACTATTACCAAGAGCGTTTGAATAGAAATCAGGGGAAGGTATACATATGGTTGATTTATATTCAAAAGCGAATTCGTTGTTGATGGTTGATTTACTGAAGCTGAAGACGACATTATACTTAAATTATTATAATATTATATTTCTTCCAACAACGATGAAAACTAAAACGTCTCAAGCACAGTCTTTTTCCCGTGGCATTCGCGACAAAGCGCTATCAGATTTTGCACATCGTTGCCACCACCGTGCTCCAATCGAATTTTGTGGTCAACTTCAAAAGTATAATCGAGCTGCTTTCCACATTGACCACACTTCCAATCTTGATTTGACGCTACATATTTCTTCTTCATTCCGCTAACAGACCGCGTATTGGCATTTTTCCCAGAGCCGAGCATTCGCTTCTCTCCGCGATTGTTGTCATTGTACTGGTAGTCACCTCCTCCTCCTCCTCCTCCTCCCCCGCTTTCC
>Ga0114958_10004090_pt1 | contig 10224 bp, 8 predicted proteins | sample C_130208_EF_Meta_FD_89577 | JGI IMG/M metagenome (GOLD analysis project Ga0114958, IMG submission 89577) | Freshwater microbial communities from Lake Croche, Canada to study carbon cycling - C_130208_EF_MetaG | ecosystem: Environmental > Aquatic > Freshwater > Lake | place: Lake Croche, Canada... | reverse complement strand
GTTTGTTTCGGCAATCGCAGTTTTGATTGCCTCATCCAAGGGAATCGTTTTGAGAGCATCGCTACTGAGGGCAGCCAAGACTTCTGCCAATTTCTGGCGTTCGGTCATCTGGCGCTTTAGCTCGGATTTGCTTGGCCCCTCATCCAGATCTTCTTTCTTAGGAGTGCGATTCTTCTCATTAATATGCATGCCGCTATTTTAGACGGGTACTGGAGCTTTCCCGGTAGAGTGCCTAATTCTCTAGTTTGGTAAATAATAGAGTGATCAAAGTGAGTAAATGCAGTTTTATCTGATTTAGAGAATATGACTCAATCGAACACCTACGACTACATCATTATTGGGGCGGGTAGCGCTGGCTGCATGTTGGCTAAGCGCTTGACAGAAAACCCCAATAAAAGGGTACTGCTGATTGAGGCAGGTAAAAACGACAACTACATCTGGATACATATTCCGGTAGGCTATCTCTACTGTATTGATAACCCCAGGGCAGACTGGCGCTTTAGAACCGTTGCTGAACAAGGCCTTAATGGCCGTTCATTGCTGTATCCCCGTGGCCGCGTTTTGGGTGGGTGCTCCTCTATCAACGGCATGATCTATATGCGAGGTCAAGCAGGTGATTACGCATCTTGGGTTCAGGCAACTGGTGATGACTCGTGGTCTTGGGAAAATGCTTTAAAGCGCTTTAAGCAATTTGAGGACTATCACGGCAAAGCTAATGAATGGCATGGCAAAGATGGGGAGTGGACTGTGTCTAAGCAACGCTTGCGCTGGCCCATCATGGATCGATTTAAGGAGGCTGCTGTTGAGGCAGGTATTCCAGCGTCAGAGGACTTTAATCGTGGTGATAACTTTGGCGTGGGTTATTTTGATGTCAATCAGCGCGCGGGCTGGCGATTAAATTCTTCGAAAGCATTTTTGCGGGATGCAGCGAAACGAAGCAATTTGACGATGATTACTGAAGCCGTAGTGAATAAGTTGAAGATAGATCCTATTACTAAAAATTGTTACGGGGTGGAATTTCTCAAAGAAGGTATTGCATCTGAGGCTTTATGCAACATCGAACATAGTGGCGAAGTTTTATTAAGTGCTGGTGCAATTGGTAGCGTACAAATATTGGAGCGTTCAGGAATTGGCTCTGCAGCAATTCTAAGTTCCTTGGGTATTCCAGTAATTGCCGACCTCCCTGGAGTTGGTGAGAATTTACAAGATCATTTGCAGTTACGCATGATCTACAAGGTCGAGGGCATTAAAACTCTAAACACCAAAGCCAATAGCCTGTTTGGTAAGCTGATGATTGGATTGGAGTATCTCTTTAAGCGCTCTGGCCCAATGTCCATGGCACCCTCCCAGTTGGGCGCATTTGCCTACAGCTCTCCGGAACAACAGAGTGCGAATGTGGAGTATCACGTTCAACCTTTATCTCTAGAAAAGTTTGGTGAAGACTTACATTCTTTTAATGCATTTACTGCGAGCGTTTGCAATTTACGACCCACATCCCGCGGCAGTGTTCACATCAATTCATTGGACCCTGAAGCAGCACCGCTCATTCATCCCAATTATTTATCGACCGAGGAAGATCGCAAAGTGGCTGCTGAATGTTTGCGCTTAACGCGCAATATTGTGCAGCAAGCTGCACTTGCCCCTTATTCCCCCGAAGAATACAAGCCAGGAGCCCAATACCAAACGGATGAAGAATTGGCTAAAGCAGCTGGTGATATTGGCACCACCATTTTTCATCCGGTGGGGACATGCAAGATGGGACGCGCTGATGATCCGATGGCAGTGTTGGATTCTCAATTGCGGGTAAGGGGGATTCATCATCTTCGCGTAGTGGACGCCTCTGCCATTCCAAATATTACTTCCGGAAATACCGCTGCTCCGACGATGATGATTGCTGAGCGGGTTGCGGAGTTGCTCACGAGTCAGTAGTAGTGAGCGGTAGTCAGCATAAAATATCTCTATCAATACTCACCGTAACCAGCTTCCCTCGAGCCATCTGCTCTTAGCCTTAGCCATTGTGGCGGTCTGGGGCACTAACTTTGTAGTGATCAAGCTGTCTCTGGAGTCCTTCCCCCCATTCTTATTTGCTGCACTGCGGTATATATTTGCTTTGCTACCCTTGGTATTTTTCTTTCCCAAGCCGAAGGTGCCGTGGTGGAATCTCTGTCTTTATGGGGTTGCAGTGGGGGTAGGGCAATTCGGCGTGATGTATTTTGCGATAGATGGTCGGATCTCTCCTGGTTTGGCTTCTTTGGTAATTCAGACGCAGGTATTTTTCACTATCGGCTTTGCCATATTTTTTGCCAAAGAGCGTTTGAGACTCTATCAAGCGGTGGCAGTCGCAGTGGCATTGATTGGCTTAGGAATTATTGCGCTGCACACTGATGCCAATACAACATTCTTAGGTTTAGCTTTGGTAGTCTTCTCTGGGTTCTCATGGGGCGTAGCGAATACAGTGAGTCGCCGTGCTGGCTCAATCAATATGCTCGCTTATGTGATTTGGGCAAGCGCATTTTCGATTCCGCCACTCTTATTCATCTCTTTAGTCTTTGAAGGTGGTTGGCAGCAAATGAGTGCCTCCCTGATTTCTGCCCCAGTGGGGGCTTGGGCTGGCGTCCTTTGGCAGTCTTGGGCTAATACGCTATTTGGATATGCGGCTTGGGGGTGGCTCCTTTCTAAACATCCCGCTGCAGTGATAGCGCCAGCCCCTTTATTGGTACCCATTTTTGGTATGGGGGCTTCGGCCATCTTCTTAAGTGAATCTTTACCGCTTTGGAAAATATTGGCTGCGGGTTTGGTGATTGTTGGCTTGGTAATCAATCTATTTTGGCCAAACCTCAAAAATAGCTTTAGCAAGCCTTAGTCAAGTTTTGGATTGTCAGCTATCGTGACTAATGTAAAACCCTAATGCAAAGCCCTTTTTTTACCTTTGTATTAACAGTAAGATAACCCTTGGTCTATGTATTGCCCATAAAAAAGTATTTATTTAATTAGCATTTTTAGTCATGGAGACTTTATGAACATTCGTCATCACATTTTTGCAGTAGCTGCTACTGCAATGCTTGCAACCGGAGCCTATGCTGCCGATATCAAGCTTGGTGTTTCAGGCCCATTTACTGGCGGCTCATCCTCAATGGGTGTGAGTATGCGTGATGGTGTGCGTCTTGCTACAAAAGAAATTAATGCTGCTGGTGGCGTTAATGGCAACATGCTCGTATTGGTTGAGCGTGACGATGAAGCGAAGAACGAACGTGGCGTGCAAATTGCCCAAGAGTTGATCAATAACGAAAAAGTAGTTGCTACTTTGGGTTACATTAATACTGGTGTTGCATTAGCTTCACAGCGCTTTTATCAAGATGCCAAAATTCCAGTAATGAACAACGTTGCTACTGGAACTTTGATTACCAAACAATTCCCAGATGCAAAAGAGAACTACGTCTTCCGTAATGGTGCGCCTGATAGTATTCAAGCCCCAATGATTGCGAAGGAGGCGGTCGAGAAGCGTGGCTTGAAGAAGGTAGCGATTTTGGCCGACTCCACTAACTACGGTCAATTAGGTCGTGAAGATATGGAAAAGGCTTTAAAAGTTTATGGAGTTACTCCTGTTGCTGTTGAGAAATTCAACATTGGTGACGTAGATATGACTTCACAGCTTCTTAAGGCAAAAAATGCTAGCGCAGATGTCATATTGACTTATGCAATTGGACCAGAGCTCGCGCAAATTGCGAACGGCATGGCGAAGTTGGGTTGGAAGAAGCCAATCATTGGTAGCTGGACATTGTCAATGGCTAGCTTTATTGATACCGCTGGCAAGAATGGTAATGGTGCAACAATGCCAGAAACATTTATTCAAAATCCTGCCACTACTCCAAAGCGTAAAACATTCGTTGATAACTATCTCAAAGAGTTCAAGCCAAAGAATGGCATCATTGCCTCCCCAGTATCAGCAGCCCAAGGTTACGATTCTGTATATCTCTTGGCTGCTGCAATTAAACAAGCTAACAGCACAGAGGGACCAAAGATCTTGGCAGCATTACAAGATTTGAAGACTCCTGTTGATGGTGTTGTAATGACTTACAACAAGCCATTCTCTGCAACAGATCATGAAGCAATTAAGACAAAAGATGTAGTGATGGGCGTAGTTGAGAACGGCCGCGTTGAGTTCTTAAATGCAGAGGACGCCGTTGCGAAGAAGAAGTAATTCTGTAAATTAGCAGGCAAAATCCAAACATCATTTTGCACTGCACCATTTCTTAGAGCAACACGCCGCCCACAAAGCGGCGTTTTGCTTACAATGTCGGATTCGTTAATAAAACAGTTTTAAGTATATTTAGGCCAATCACATGGACATGTTTGCACAAATCCTTTCGAGTGGTATAGCGGTGGGGATGATCTACGCGGTCATCGCTTTCGGTTTCCAGCTCACTTTTGCTACCTCAGGTACATTGAATTTCGGTCAAGGGGAGGCCCTGATGTTAGGTGCTCTGGTTGGTCTAACCTGCGTTGACACCTTCGGCATGAATTATTGGGTAATGATTCCAGTAGTGTGTCTATTCGGCATGATTCAAGGTAGCTTTGTTGAGCTGATTGGTGTGCGCCCCGCCATCAAAATTAAATCGGAGTTTGGTTGGATTATGTCCACCATCGCTCTGGGCATTATTTTCAAAAACGTTGCTGAAAATGTCTGGGGTCGCGATGCATTGCCATTCCCATCACCGCTGCCGATGGAGCCAATGAATTTTTTAGGTGCCAATATTCTGCCAATGGAAATTTTGGTGGTGTTTGGTGCTTTAGCAATGATGCTCTTGGTTGAATTCTTTAACCGGAAGACGATATATGGTAAAGCGGTAGTAGCCACAGCCAATGACCGAGATGCTGCTGGCCTGATGGGTATTAATACCAGCATGGTCATCACCTTCTCTTATGCACTGTCATCACTCACCGCAGCCTTTGCTGGTGTGTTGATTGCACCTTTGACTTTAACTGGTGCAACGATGGGTGGCGCCTTAGGGTTAAAAGCTTTCGCAGTTGCAATCATTGGCGGCCTATCAAGTGGTATGGGGATTATTGTGGGCGGCTTGATTTTAGGCATTGTGGAGACTGCTACTGGTTTTTATATCTCCACCGGTTATAAAGATGTGCCTGGCTTGATCTTGTTATTGCTGGTATTGGCGTACAAGCCATCTGGTCTCTTCGGCAAATCTGCAATTAAGAAAGTTTAATGATGAAATTGAAGTCTCTATTACCCCTATTAATTGCGATAGTTGGCTTATTTTGTTTGCCACTATTTATTCATAATCCTTATTACATTCACTTAGCTGAAACTATTCTGATCTACACCATTCTGTTGTTTGGATTGGATATCGTGGTGGGTTATATCGGTCAAGTGTCTTTAGGGCATGCAGCGCTTTTTGGAATTGGTTCGTATACGGCTGGTGTTTTGTACTTTCACTTTGGTTGGACCATTTGGGGAACTATTCCAGCATCAATTATTGTGACTGCATTCTTTGGCGGTATCTTGGCATTACCAGCCTTGAAGGTGATCGGACCTTATCTGGCGATGGTAACCTTGGCATTCGGTACGATTGCGCAGATTCTGATTAATGAGATGACTTGGTTGACTGAAGGTCCGCTGGGTATCAAGATTCCTAAGCCTGAACTCATGGGCGTACCAATGACTAAGGCAGAATACTTCTGGCTGGTTTCGGCGATCTTGATTATCTCCATGATCATTGTGGATCGTTTTGTGAAATCACAAATTGGCCGCGCTTTCGAGGCTTTGCGTGACAGCCCAATTGCTTGTGACTGTATGGGCGTCTCTGTTTATCGCTTTAAGGTGATTGCCTTTGTGATTAGTGCTGGCTTTGCTGGCCTGGCAGGTTGCTTATATGCCTACTCTGAGCAATACATCTCACCCAACACCTATAACAATGAACTTGCTGTTCTTTTCTTGCTCGGCATCATTATGGGCGGACGTAAATCACGCCTGGGTGCAGTGATTGGTGCGGCCATTATTGTGTTGTTGCCAAAACTCTTGGACGACATCTATCTCTTCCGCATCGTGGCTTCGATTATTGCGATTGTGGTTGTAGCTGGTGCGGCAATGGCCTTATCTAAACAACTCACTACCCCAAGACGTGTTGCCATTCCTTTAGCTGGCGTTGTTGGTTTAGCAGCATTTTCCTTTTGGTTGAACAGCATCTCAGACTGGCGTCTCAGTATTTTCGGCTTCATGATTTTATTGGTGGTGTACTACTTACAGAACGGTATCGTTGGTTTTACTAAGAGCTTCTACCAATCGATGGTTGGTAAAGCAAAAACCACTCGTGGTGAAGATGCTGAAGTGGTAGATGACTCTATCAGCTTCATTAGCGCCGTTGGTAAGCAGAACACAGGTGCAGAGCTTCTTAAAGTGGATTCATTATTAATGCAGTTCGGTGGTTTGAAAGCCTTGAATAATGTTGATCTCAGCGTCAAGCGCGGCACCATTCATGGTTTGATCGGTCCTAATGGTTCTGGTAAGAGCACCATGATGAACGTGTTGACAGGTATTTATGTACCTACTGCCGGAACCGTTTTATATGCAGGCGAGAGCGTCGTTGGTAAGACTTCCTCTGATATTGCTTTATCCGGTATTGCTCGTACCTTCCAAAATGTGCAGCTTTTCGGTGAAATGACTGCGATCCAAAATATTTTGGTTGGTTTGCACCATACCTTCAAGTCCAACATGATAGAAATTGCCTTACATCTGCCACGCTACAAGAAAGAAGAGGCCGAAGCGCATGCACGCGCATTAGCGCTACTGAAATTCGTTGGCTTAGATGATCTGGCTAATGAAGAAGCGCGGAACTTGCCGTATGGTAAGCAGCGTCTCTTAGAAATAGCCCGTGCATTGGCGCTTGATCCAGAGTTACTCTTGTTGGATGAGCCAGCAGCCGGCTTAACCGCTCCAGATATTAAAGAACTCTTACGCATTATTCGTAAGATCCGCGATAGCGGTATTACCTTCATCCTGATTGAGCATCACATGGATGTGGTGATGTCAGTGTGCGATACCGTTTCGGTCTTAGATTTCGGTCAGAAGATTGCAGAAGGTAAACCCGCTGAAGTTCAGGCAAACGAGAAGGTGATTCATGCCTACTTGGGTACTTAATCACACGAACATATTGAATCGGTAAATACCATGTTATCTATTAAGAATCTTGAAGCAGGCTACGGCAAAGTTAAAGTCCTCCATGGCATCAATATTGATGTTCCTAAAGGACAAGTCATCACGTTGATCGGCTCTAACGGTGCCGGTAAAACAACGACGATGCGTGCCATTACCGGCATGATTAAGCCAACAGGTGGCGAAGTGACATTGAGTGGTGAAAAAATTGACGGTTACGACTCTCATAAAATCGCTCGCCTCGGCTTAGCACACAGCCCAGAGGGTCGCCGCGTCTTTACAACGATGTCTGTGAATGACAATCTTTTGCTAGGGGCCTTCCCCCGTTTTACGGGTAGTCGTCCTAAGGGCGATATCAAGGAAGACCTTGAAAAGTCTTTAGAAATGTTCCCGCGTTTGAAAGAGCGTCGCAATCAATTGGCGGGTACTTTGTCGGGTGGCGAGCAACAAATGCTAGCAATGGCTCGCGCGGTGATGCTAAATCCAGACATCATTCTGTTGGATGAGCCATCCATGGGTCTAGCGCCAATCTTGGTTGAAGAAGTATTTAAGATTATTTCTAATCTCAAGTCACAGGGCGTAACCATGTTGTTGGTTGAGCAGTTTGCGGCTGCAGCATTGAATGTAGCTGACTATGGTTATGTTCTAGAGAATGGCAAGATCGCAACCCACGGCCCAGCTGCTAAGCTCAAGGATGATCCTGCTGTGAAAGCCGCATACTTGGGCGGTGCCAGCAGCCATTAAGAACCACCAAGAGTCACGAAACATGCTTGTTTTGCACCAAAGTAAAAAGCCCTTATCACTAAGGGCTTTTTACTATCCAGATCAAGATATCGTTAGCTAGATATCAGCTTGAGCGCTTCTCGAATCAATAAAGCCCGATATCCCATGTAAATACCAATCAAGGTAAAGCCAAATAGGAAGAGCTTGGGTATGAGTGCACCATCAATCACTAATTGACTATTGAGCAAACCGATTGCTACTGCAAAAAAGAATAAGGCGCCTAGGCAGAGCACAATCCAATTTTCATTGCCGCTGACTTGCTGGGTTTGATTGGAGTAAGCCAGAACTTGAAGGGTACTTCCTTTGAGATGGCCCGAAACGACCACTTGATCGCCATCGGCGATTTTCATGGGAGTAGAGAATTTAGCCTCGATGGCTTTATCGCCCAAATTAAACTTGGAGATATAAAAGCGCTGGTAATACACCGATGAATGGTCATGCGTCGGCTTTTCAGGATTCACGTATTCCAAAAGCTGATTATTGAGATTGCTAACTGTTCCAGAGATGGCGCTAATGGAGCCTGATAAAAAGGTGCTTGGTTTAGTGATGGACATCAGCAGGACTCCCAAAAAGCTAAGACTGAGAATAAAAAGGAGAGAGAGGGCAGGTCTTTTCATGAGCCGCTAATCATTAAAAATTCCTTTAAAGATCAGACTGATTGCTACAGTAAATGTTAACAAAGAAAAGAGCTGCTGCAAGCGAGGGCCACTCATTTTTTTACCAAATCTCATGCCAATCAGCAGGCCGCCTAGAGCCCCTAAGGAAAATGGCGCTGCTATCAGTAAATCAAAGTTTCCGGTAATGGCGGAAAAAACAGTTCCACCAGTAGCAATAATGGCTAGTACACCCAATGAAGTAGCCACAATAGAGCGCACTGGTAAATCGGTATAACGCTTTAATGCAGGCACAATCACAAAACCACCTCCCACACCAAGCAATCCAGATAAGAAGCCAGCTAAGCCACCCGAAAATAAGAGTGCTCTGGCACACGGAATATTCCAGCTAAGTTTTCCGATGGACGGGTCTAAAAGGCAGGGCGGAGGTTTGCGTGCAACATCAGGTATGCCTTGAATTTCTCTGTATGCCTGCCTAAATAGGCGAAGAGAGACATACAAAAGAACGCCGCCAAAAACGATTAACAATGGGCTATTAGGAATGCGTTGTGCTAACCATAGCCCAACAGGGGAAAGCATTAAGCCAAAGAGCGCCATAAATCCAGCCGCTTTGTAGCGCAAAATTTTGTTTCTTAAGCCCATTAAGGCGCCTACACCGGCAGCTAGGGCAATGGCAGATAAAGCGATTGGCGCTGCTTCAGCCACTGTCAAATGCAGGACAAAGACCAGAAGGGGTACAGACAATATTCCACCCCCGGCTCCAGTGAGGCCCATGAGAAGGCCTACCAAGATACCTAATGCGGGGCTGATGAGTGGCGAATAGTCCATTGCAATTTATTTTATATTAATATAGTATATAAATATATATATTATTTATTCATCCCAAATGCGTACTTCTGAAAGACAATTGTGAGCTCGAAAGCAAAACCTGACATTAAAGCTTTTTTTGATCCAGAAACCTGGACATTTACCTATGTAGTGTATGCGGGCGCGGGTAGCACCTGTATTGTGATTGATTCGGTGTTGAACTATGACCCAAAATCTGGTCGAACTACGACAAAATCTGCCGATAAAGTCATCGAATTTATTGCAGTAGAGCAATTAAAACTTGCCTGGATTTTAGAAACACACGCGCATGCGGACCATTTAACTGCGGCACCTTATCTACAAAGTAAATTAGGTGGAAAAATTGTCATCAGTAGTCATATCACTAATGTACAAACTGTTTTTAAGGGCGTATTTAACTTAGGTGCACGTTTTGCAGTCGATGGATCCCAGTTCGATCATTTACTCCAAGATGGAGAGGAATTGACATTCGGAGATCTATCATTGAAAGCACTTTGCGTTCCCGGACATACACCAGCTTGTATGGCATATGAAATTGCTGGCGCTCTCTTTGTGGGCGATACCCTCTTTATGCCTGACGTAGGGACTGCACGTTGCGACTTTCCTGGTGGAGATGCGAAGACTCTATATCAGTCTATCCAAAAGATCTTGGCGTATCCCGAGGAAACTCGGCTCTATATGTGCCACGACTACCCACCACATGATCGGCCTGAAGAGTACTGCACTACAGTTGGGGATGAAAAGAGAGCAAATATTCATGTACACGATGGAATTACTGAGGAGCAATTTGTCAAGATGCGTACTGAGCGTGAC
>Ga0114958_10004089_pt1 | contig 10227 bp, 7 predicted proteins | sample C_130208_EF_Meta_FD_89577 | JGI IMG/M metagenome (GOLD analysis project Ga0114958, IMG submission 89577) | Freshwater microbial communities from Lake Croche, Canada to study carbon cycling - C_130208_EF_MetaG | ecosystem: Environmental > Aquatic > Freshwater > Lake | place: Lake Croche, Canada... | reverse complement strand
CGTCCGAAGCGATGACAAAGCCATACCGGTCCGAGAGCGCAAAAAGCAGTTCCCACTCGTCCAGCGGCATAACGGCGCCGGCCGGGTTGCCTGGGCTGCAAACAAACAAAAGCTGGGTGCCGGCCCAGACCGCGTCGGGCACGCTGGCCCAGTCTTGGGCGAAGTTGCGTGCCGGCACCGAGGGCACGAACCAGGGCGTGGCCCCGCCCAGCAAAGCCGCACCTTCGTAAATTTGGTAGAAGGGGTTGGGGCACACCACGTAGCTGGTCTGCCCATCGGCTGCGGGCCGTAACACGGTTTGCGCAAAGGCAAACAAAGCCTCGCGCGAGCCATTGACCGGAAGTATTTGGTCAGCCGCGCGCACCGCAATGCCGTAGCGGCGCTGCAGCCAATCGGTGATGCTTTGACGCAAAACCAAGTCGCCCGCCGTGGCCGGATAGCTCGCCAAGCCCGTGCCGGCAATGGCCTGGGAAAAAGCAGTTTTGATCAGTTCGGGTGTGGCATGGCGCGGCTCGCCAATACCCAAACTAATGGGCTCCCACGCCGGGTTGGGGGTGACGCCGGCAAAGAGTGCGCGCAGGCGCTCGAAAGGGTAAGCCTGCAATTGCGACAGATGGGGATTCATAGGGCGGTATTATCCTTCACCGCCGCTGTGCAAGCGGGCGCCTGTGCCTATTGTGAGCGCAGTGATCATGGCTTGTCTGGAGTGTGTGGATGCAAGAAGCTTTGCCCCCCGGGGCGCAATACAAGGCCCTGAACCTGGCCGGTGCCATGGCGTTTTTGGGCGATGCGCAGGCGGTGCGTGATTTACTCGCCCCACTGGTGCGCTCTTTGGATACGGATTTGCCGCAGATCGAGCACCTGCTCGACGGCGGCGACTTGGCTACCGTGGCCCGCATGCTGCACAGCATGAAGGGCTTTGTTCCGGTGTTTTGTTTTGATGCCCTGGCCCAGGAATTGGTGCGCGTGGAAAAGGCCGCCCGCGCCATCGACACCCTGGCGGTGCGCGCCGATGTGGCGGCCTTGCTGCCGCGTTTGCGCCGCTTGGCGGGCGAGGCGCAGGACTATCTGCGCCAAAGCCCTTAGGCTGGCGCGCCGACCAGGGCCAGGGGCGCTATCATCACTGCTTCGCTGGACCCCGATGTGGGCGGCTTTACCTAATTAAATCAATAACTTAGCTAATTTAGTTTTCCGCCGTGCGCCTCAATTCCATCAAGTTGTCGGGTTTTAAATCGTTTGTCGAACCGACCAATTTCCTGCTCCCCGGCCAGTTGGTGGGCGTGGTGGGGCCCAATGGCTGCGGTAAGTCCAACATCATGGATGCGGTGCGCTGGGTTTTGGGCGAAAGCCGTGCCAGCGAGTTGCGTGGCGAGTCCATGCAGGACGTGATCTTTAACGGCTCCAACAACCGCAAGGCGGCCAGCCGGGCCAGCGTCGAATTGGTGTTTGACAACGCGGACCACCGCGCCGGTGGCCAATGGGGCCAGTTCACCGAAATCGCGGTCCGACGCGTCCTGACCCGGGACGGCACCTCCAGCTACTACATCAACAACCAGGCGGTGCGCCGCCGGGACGTGCAAGACGTGTTTTTGGGTACCGGTCTGGGCCCGCGCGCGTACGCCATCATTGGGCAGGGCACCATCAGCCGGATCATCGAATCCAAGCCCGAAGAACTGCGCCTTTTCTTGGAAGAGGCCGCTGGCGTCTCTAAATACAAAGAGCGCCGCCGCGAAACCGAGAACCGCTTGGCCGACACCCGCGCCAACCTGACGCGCGTCGAAGACATCTTGCGCGAACTCAACAGCAGTCTGGAAAAGCTCGAGCGCCAGGCCGAGATCGCCCTCAAATACCAGACCATGCAGGTCGAGGTAACCCACAAACAGCACCAAATTTGGTACCTGCGTCGCGCCGAAGCGCAAGCCGAGCAAGTGCGTTTGCAAAAAGATGCCCAAGCGGCGGTCAATGCACTGGAATCGCGCTTGGCCGATGTGCGCCATGTCGAGGCCGAGCTCGAAACGGTGCGCCAGGCCCACTATGCGGCGGCGGACATCGTCAACCAAAGCCAAGGCCAGCTCTACGAAGCCAGCGCCGAAGTCGGGCGCCTGGAGGCGGAAATCCGTTACGTCGTGGAGAGCCGCCAACGTGTAGAACAGCGTTTGCTGATGCTGCAAGCGCAGATCGGCCAATGGGCTGAGCGCAAGGCCCAAGCCCTGCAAGAGCGCGAACAACTGAGCCTGTCCAGCAGCGAAGGCGCCGAACAGTCGGAGGTGTTGGCCGGACAACTGGAAGAACACAGCCAAAGTCTATCCGCGCTGGAAGAGGCAGTGCAGACCGCCCAAAGCGCGGCTGACCGCCAGCGCACCGCGGTGACCGAGGTGCAGCAGTCTTTGGTGGTGCTGGCGTCCGAGCAGCGCGGTATCCAAGAGCAAGTGCGCCAATTAAGCGCGCGGCGAGAGCGCCTGCAAGCGGACCGCAACGCGCTGGCGCAGACCGATGTCAGCCATTTGGAGCAACTGCAAGCCCAGTTTGACGACGCCCAAGCCCAAGCCCAAGACGCCCAAGAACGGCTGCACGCCCTGCAAGAGTCCACGCCGCAACTCGACGAGGCCCGCCGTGTGCAGCAGGCCCAAGTCAACACCGATGCTGCCCGCCTGGCCGACGTCTCTGCCCGCTTGGAGGCCCTCAAGGCCTTGCAAGAACGCCTGCGCACCGATGAAAAACTCACACCCTGGCTGAGCAAGCACGGCCTGGTCGATTTGCAAGGCCTGTGGACACGCATTACGGTGCTGCCCGGTTGGGAAAACGCCATTGAAGCGGCCTTGCGTGACCGCCTGGGTGCCTTGGAAGTCTCGCGCCTGGAGATGGTGCAGGCCTTTGTCCAAGACCTGCCGCCCACCAAGCTGTCTTTCTACACCCGCCCCAGCGCAGGCTTACCCGCCGCAAAAGCGCCTTTAGCGCCCTTGGTCGATAAGGTGCAGGTGCACGATGCCGGCCTGGCCGCCGTGCTCGCCGACTGGTTGCGTGGATGCTACGCCGCGCCCGATATGGATAGCGCCTTCGCCCAGCGCGGTTTGCTGCAGGCCGGTGAAACCTTGTTTGTCGCCCAAGGCCATGCGGTGGCTGCACACAGTGTGGGCTTTTATGCGGCCGATGCCGAGCAAGCGGGCTTGCTGGCGCGTGCCCAAGAGATCCAAAACCTCGAAAAAGACGTGCGCGCCCAAAGCCTGATGGCCGAGGAGTCACGCCTGGCGCTGGCCCGCGCCGAGAGCGCTTACGCCCAGGCCAGTGCCCAACTGGTGGACGTGCGCCGCCAAGCGCAAGAAACCCAGGCCGCCAGCCATGCGCTGCAAGTGGAGTTTTTGCGCCTTTCGCAGCAAGCCGAGCAAACCCGCCAGCGCAGCAGCGAAATCGAATCGGACGCGGCCGAAGTGGACGCCATGCTCGAAGACCTGCAGGGCCGCGCCGTGGAAGCCGAAGCGCGTTTTGAGACCCTGGATATTGAACTCGCACAGTTTCAGGAGGCGCATGCCAATTTGCAGGAGCGCGCTTTGGAGTGCCAGGCGCAGCTTGAGCAAGCGCGAACCGAACAGCGCACTTTAGAGCGCCAGTTGCAGGAATCGGCTTTTCAGCAGCGCAGCCTGCAAGCGCGTACCGAGGAGATGGACCGAGCGGTCGAGACCGCAGAGTCCCAAAGCATCGCGGTGCATGAAGAGGCCCAGCGCGCCCAGGACGAGTTGCAGCAGCTCTCCGATGCCACCGCCCAAAATGGCTTGCAAGCGGCCCTCAGCCTCAAGGCCGAGCGCGAACTCGAGCTGGCCGCCAAGCGCAGCACCTACGAAGACCTGACTGCCACCCTGCGCAGCCAGGACGAGCGGCGCCTGCAACTAGAGCGCGAGCTCGACCCGCTGCGCCAGCGCATCACCGATTTGCAGCTCAAAGAGCAGGCCGCGCGCCTGGGCTTTGAGCAGTATGAAAACCAGCTTTTTGAAGCCCAGGCCGATTTGGCGGCCATCGGCCAAAGCCTGGAAGGCGTGTCGGTACGTTTGTCGGCCTTGCAGTCCGAAATTGACCGCCTGCACCGCGACATCGCCGACCTGGGTGCTGTCAATCTGGCCGCCCTGGACGAGCTGACCGCGAGCCGCGAGCGCAAAGAATTTTTGGACGCCCAAAGCCTGGACTTGAACGAAGCCATGGCCACGCTGGAAGACGCCATCCGCAAAATCGACGCTGAAACGCGCGAGCTGCTGTCGGGCACCTTTAACGAGGTGAACCGCCACTTCGGCGAGATGTTCCCTCAGCTCTTTGGCGGCGGAAATGCGCGCCTGGTCATAACTGGCGACGAAATTTTGGACTCGGGCGTGCAGGTGTTTGCACAGCCGCCGGGCAAGAAGAACCAAACCATTGCGCTACTGTCCGGCGGCGAGAAGGCCTTGACCGCGATTGCCCTGGTGTTTGCAATATTCCAGCTCAACCCAGCGCCTTTTTGCTTGCTCGACGAGGTGGACGCGCCCTTGGACGACGCCAACACCGAGCGCTATTGCAAACTGGTGGCGCGCATGAGCGCAGGCACGCAGTTCTTGTTTATCAGCCACAACAAAATTGCCATGGAAATGGCAGAGCAACTCATTGGGGTCACCATGCAAGAGCAGGGCGTCTCGCGCATCGTGGCCGTGGACATGGAAGCGGCTGTCGGATTGGTGGAGGCGGCCTGATGGCCGGCCACTGTTCGTCGGCACCAGGACGGAGCGCATCGCATGAGTGAATTGCAAATCGGTCTCGTGGTCTTGGGCGCCCTGGCGCTGGTGGCTTTGCTGGCTTACAACCGCTGGGCCGACCGGGCCCACGCGCCACGCCAGGCGGATCTGCATGGCGGCGAGGGTCAGGGCAGTGATGCGCCCACCTTTACCGAACCGGCTTTTGACGACTCGAGTTTTAGCAGCCTGAACCTGTCCGTAGCCACCCCGCGCCGCCCGGCGATTGACGACTTAATCGACGCTGTGGCCGCCGTCAATCTGGACCCGGGCGTGCTCGCGGTTTCGGGCGAGGCGGCAGTGGCGGCTTTTCCGGGCAGTTGGCGCGTGGGAAGCAAGCCGTTTCTGATCGAAGGATTGCACGCTGACACCCAAGTCTGGGAGACGCCGCATGCAGGCGCGCGTTACATGGCTTTTCAAACCGGGGTGCAGCTGGCCAACCGCGCCGGCGCGCTCAACGACATTGAGTATTCCGAGTTCACCGTGAAAACCCAGGCCTTTGCCGATGCCGTGGGCGCGACGCCCGAGTTCCGGGATATGCGCGACGAGGTGGCCCGGGCCCGCGAGCTCGACCAATTTGCCAGCGCACACGATGCCCAACTCGGCCTGAACCTGCGCGCCCGCCATGCGGCCTGGAGTCCGGGCTATGTCGGCCAAGTGGCTGCGCAATTTGGCTTTGTGGCCGGGCAGTTGCCCGGGCGCATGGTGCTGCCCGCGCCCACCGACGGCTTGCCGCCGCTGCTCTCGCTCACTTTTGATAGCCAGGCGGCCTTGGCCGAAGACCCGGCGCAGTCCGCCATTTACGAGCTGGTTTTGCACCTGGATGTGCCGCATGTGGACCGCGCCGAGCAGCCCTTTGAGCGCATGTGCCAATCAGCCCAGGGCATGGCCCAGGCCATGGACGGCGTGATCACCGATGACAACGGGCAGCCTTTGCCCTACCAGTCGCTGGACAGCATCAGCGCCGAGCTGCAGCAGCTGTACGACAAGCTGGAGCAGCGTGAATTTGCGCCCGGCTCGGCGCTGGCGCGCCGGCTCTTCTCCTAAAGCTTCGCCATGGGCACTGCGCCTGCACACCGCATGGAGGAGCTGCGCACTCTGTTGCAGCACCACGGCCACCTGTATTACGTGCTGGACGCGCCCACACTGCCAGACGCCGAATACGACCGCCTGTTTCGTGAGCTGCAAGACTTAGAGACCCAGCATCCCGATTTGCGAACCTCCGACTCACCCACGCAGCGCGTGGGCGGCAAGCCGCTGGCGCAGTTTGACAGCGTGCGCCACGCGGTGCCCATGCTCAGCATCCGTACCGAGACCGACACGCAGGCCAGCGGCGCCCAGGCTTTTGATGCGCGCATACGCAAAGAACTGGAGCTGGCGGACGAGGCCGCACCCGTGCAGTACGTCACCGAACTCAAATTTGACGGTCTGGCCATGAGCTTGCGCTATGAGAACGGCGTGCTGGTGCAGGCCGCGACCCGGGGCGACGGCGAGTACGGCGAGGACGTGACGCACAACATCCGCACCATCGGGCAAATTCCGCTGCGTCTGAAAGACGCGCCGCCGCTGCTCGAGGTGCGCGGCGAGGTCTACATGCGCCGCGACGATTTCGAGGCGCTCAACGCCCGCCAGCGCCTGCGCATTGCCGCTGGCGAAAAAGGCGAAAAGACCTTTGTCAACCCGCGCAATGCCGCCGCAGGTGCGGTGCGCCAGCTCGACCCGGCCATTGCCGCCCAACGGCCGCTGCGCTTTTTTGCCTACGGCCTGGGGCTGGTGCAAGGTGGGCCGGCCTGGGCGACGCACAGCGAACTTTTGCAGGCGCTCAAGGCCTGGGGTTTTCCGGTCGCAGAGCAAACCAGTACCGCGCTGGGGGCGGACGGACTGCTCGATTTTTACGAACGCACCGGCGCGCAGCGTGCGCAGCTGCCTTTTGATATTGATGGCGTGGTGTACAAAGTCAACAGCCTGGCCTTGCAGCAACGCCTGGGTTTTGTCAGCCGCGAGCCGCGCTGGGCGGTGGCCCATAAATACCCGGCGCAAGAGCAAATCACCACCGTGCTGGGTATCGACGTGCAAGTCGGGCGCACCGGCAAGCTCACGCCGGTGGCCAAGCTTGCCCCCGTGTTTGTGGGCGGCGTGACGGTCACCAACGCCACTTTGCACAACGAGGACGAGGCGCGCCGCAAAGACGTGCGCCTGGGCGACCAGGTGATCGTGCGCCGCGCGGGCGATGTGATTCCCGAAGTCGTCAGCGTTCTGCCCGAGAGCGCCCAGCGGCCAGAGCGGGGCGCCATCTTCACCATGCCGCACATTTGTCCGGTGTGCGGCAGCGCAGCGCTGCGCGAAGAAGACGAGGCCGATTACCGCTGCACCGGTGGCCTGTTTTGCAGTGCCCAGCGCAAGCAGGCGTTTTTGCATTTTGTACAGCGGCGCGCCGTAGAGGTCGAGGGTCTGGGCGAAAAGCTGGTGGATCAACTGGTCGATGCCGGCTTGGTCAGCACGCTGCCCGATCTGTACCGACTGGGCTTTGCCGCCTTTGCCGCACTGGACCGTATGGCCGACAAGTCGGCCAACAATTTGGTCGAGGCGCTGGAAAAATCCAAGGCCACGACCTTGCCCCGGTTTTTGTACGGGCTGGGTATTCGCCACGTCGGCGAGGCTACGGCCAAGGCGCTGGCGCGCCACTTTGGCTCCATCGACGCCATCATGCAGGCCAGCGAGGCCGATTTGCTGCTGGTCAATGACGTCGGCCCCACCGTGGCCCAAAGCATTCACACGTTTTTTGCCCAGGCGCACAACCGCGAGGTGGTCGAGCAACTGCGCGCCTGCGGCCTGCATTGGCCGGCCATGGAAGCGGCCTCGGATGCGCCCAAGCCGCTGGCGGGACTGACTTTTGTGATCACCGGCACCTTGCCCACACTGGGGCGTGATGCCGCCAAAGCCCTGATTGAAGACGCCGGCGCCAAAGTAGCCGGCTCGGTGAGCAAGAAAACCAGCTATGTGCTGGCTGGGAGCGAGGCCGGTAGCAAACTGGACAAAGCCCTGGAACTTGGCGTGCCCGTGATTGACGAGGCCGCCCTACACCACATGCTGGAGGCAAATTAATGGCGGTGCGTGAAATCCTCAAAATGGGCGATGCCCGGCTGTTGCGCCAAGCGCAAAAGGTAGCAGCGTTTGACACCGACGCTTTGCATCTTTTGGTGCTCGACCTGCACGACACCATGCGCGCAGCCAACGGCGCGGGCCTGGCGGCGCCCCAAATCGGCGTGGATTTGCAGGTGGTGGTTTTCGGCTCGGACGAACGCAACCCGCGCTACCCCGACCGCCCTTTGGTGCCGCGCACCGTGCTGGTCAACCCGGTGATTACGCCCCTGGGGGACGATATGGAGTCCGATTGGGAGGGCTGCCTGTCGGTGCCCGGCTTGCGCGGGAAGGTGCCGCGCCATGCCCGTATCCGCTACACCGGTTGGGACGCGTTTGGCGAGCCTATTGACCGCACCGTGGACGGCTTTCATGCGCGGGTCGTGCAGCATGAGTGCGACCACCTGTGGGGCAAGTTGTACCCCATGCGTATGCAGGATTTCACGCAGTTTGGGTTCACCGACATCTTGTTCCCCGGCATTGCAGCCGACGAAGACGATTAGCGGGGGGCTGTTACGGGCCTTGGCCTCAGGGCGCCGCAAAGCCTTTTTCTACAAACACCGCGCGTGCACGCGTACTGGTGACAAAAGCAATAAAGTCACGCGCTACGGCGGCCTCTTGTACTTGGACCGTTTGCGTAATGTAGTAGGTGGTGATTTTTTGCAGCGGCTCGGGCAGAGGGCCTAACAGGCGGGCGCCCGCGACAGGCAGTATTTCGGTGATCTGCTGGATACCTAGCTCAACCTCGCCGCGTGCCACCGGTTCGACCACAAAGCCCACGTCACCGAGCTTGGTTTTGCTTTTCATTTGTTCAGTAATGCCCAGTTGCTCCAGCACCCAGGCGAAGTGTTTGCCGCTGGTGCCTTTGTTAGGGTCCATATAAGTAATGCTTTTGGCGTTGAGCAGCGCCTGGCGCAGTGCCTGCGGGCTGGAAATGTCTGGCCGGGCCGCGCCCTCAGCAACCGCCACGCCCACACCGACCCGACCCAGCGGCATTGCACTTGAGGGCACGGTCCAGCTGTTGTTGTGTACTGTGTCCAGCACATCTTGACTGATAACCAGCACGTCAGGCTTGGCGGGCTGGGCCAGGCGGCGCATCCAAACGCCTACCGGAGCGTATTCCACCTTGACACTGTGGCCTGAAGCTTTTTCGTACTCGCTCACCAGCTGGGCAAGGGGCGCTTGCACCGCCCCCGCGCTCCAAACCACAAGCTCCGCGGCCTGGCTTAAGCCGGCGCACCACAGGCCTGCAAATAGGACGAACAGGGCGCCCACACGGCGGTGTGGAGCTGGCGTTGCGCGGGTATGATGGTCCATGGAATCGCTCATGTCGGTTTGAAAAATGCCGTCGGGTCGAGCCATATTAATACCTAAATGATCTTTGCCGGCCATGCACCGGCCTCTTTTCGTTGGAGACTTCCCATGACTTTTGCTTTGCCCTGGACGGCCCAGCGCGCGCTGCGCGGCCTGGTTTTTAAACTGGTGTTGGTGTGTCTTGCGGGCGTGGCGCCGGGCTGGGCCGTAGCGCAAACAGGCGCCGTTACGGTGCAGTGGCTGGGCCAGTCGGCCATGAAAATTACCAGCCCCGGCGGCAAAGTCATCGTCATCGACCCCTGGCTGACCAGCAACCCCAAGACCCCGGCCGAATTCAAGAAATTGGAGGCCTTGGGCAAAGTCGATTTGATTTTGCTCACCCACGCCCACTTTGACCACATTGCCGATGCGCCCGCGCTCTCAGCGATGCACAAGGCGCCGGTCTATGCACCGGCTGGATTGGCCGATTCTTTCGCCACTTTGGGCGTGATGCCTGTGGAGATGGCGCCGCGCTTTAACAAAGGGGGCGTGGTATTTCCGTTCGGGCCCGAGGCGGGCATCAAAATCATTGCCACCCACGCGGAGCACAGCTCAGAATTTCGTTGGAAAAATCCCGACACCGGCAAAGATGAGATGCGCCTAGGCGGCGAACCCATGGGCTACATCGTCGAGCTGGAAAACGGCTTTCGGATCTACCACATGGGCGACACCGGCATTTTTGGCGACATGAAGTTGATTGGTGAGTTGTACAAGCCCGACCTGATCCTGATTCCCATCGGCAGCCATTTCGTCATGCCACCGGCCGATGCCGCATACGCCACGCGCGAGCTGCTAAAGCCCAAATTTGCCATCCCCATGCACTACGGCACCAACGCTTTGCTGCGCGGCACGCCCAAGGAGTACATAGACGCGCTGGGCGCCTCGGCGACCAAAGTGCTGGCGCTGGAGCCCGGGGCTGTGGCCCGCTTCTAAAACGCCGCCGGCCCCGGCCTAGCCCGCGTTTTTGAGTGCTCGGGCCACT
>Ga0114958_10004087_pt1 | contig 10228 bp, 9 predicted proteins | sample C_130208_EF_Meta_FD_89577 | JGI IMG/M metagenome (GOLD analysis project Ga0114958, IMG submission 89577) | Freshwater microbial communities from Lake Croche, Canada to study carbon cycling - C_130208_EF_MetaG | ecosystem: Environmental > Aquatic > Freshwater > Lake | place: Lake Croche, Canada... | reverse complement strand
ATATTTCAATATCTTTATCTTTTAATTCATTTTTATGTTTTTCAATCATAATTTCAGTTTCTTTATCTTTTAATAATATTTTGTTATTTAATTCAATAATTTCTTTTTCTAATATAACTATTCTATTATTCATTTCTTCATATCTACCAATATAACTATTTTGGATCATTTTATAATGTTGTTTAATTTGCGGTAAATCTTTTTTATTTATAATTATTACTTCTTTCATATTACCGTATTCAATACTATTACCCTTGAAATACTGTGATATATTACTTTCTGCATTAAATATATATTGTGCTTCAATAATTGAAAAACATAGTAATTCAATATCTTTTTTGAATTCTTTTTTATAAGTTTTACTATGTTCACTACATCTTCGCTGTAAATCATCTGTACAACCGTATTTACAAAGTAGATCATTTTCATCATATGATCCTTCTAGTATATCTGATGCTTTACCAATCAGATATAAATAAACACATGGTGTTTTACTTGAGTTTGTATTGAATACATTTTTGATTGTATTATGATTAACACCTATTAGATCGGCTGCAAGTACTTCTTTTTGCTCGACTGTTCCTAGCTGTATAGTGAACAGCTTCTCGGTTGCCCATGATTGAAATGATTCTGCATTACCTGTTCTTGAACAAAATAAAACTTTTAATATTCCATTATAGGTTAAAAATAAACATTTTTTACTTTTAATGTTTCCATTTTTATCTAATTTTTTTACTGTAAATAATTGATAATGTAAATTCAACTCATATTTTGATATATCTCGTAAAACTGTTTCATTTAAATTTGGCATTTTAAAACCATCACTAATATCTTTAACTTTGAAATAACATTCGTTATGTTTTCTTTCACCTCGTACTTCTATTTTTATAGTTTTATCGTTTTTATCTTTAAATTTTTCATGTTCTTCTAATTCTAAAATTTCAGGTGCTTCTAAATATTTATATAATTCTTGTTTAACAACATCCATCATTTTTGGTACATTTTTAATAACATATTCTTCTTTCAAATATAATTTAGCTCTTGCATATTTTATTTCAGATATAATCCATATGTCTTTTTTTTTATATGCAAAAAGAAAATCACTATCTTTTAATTTTTTCTTTTCAATTATTAGTCTTACTCTTGCAACTCCAATGAAAAATGATGGATCATATTTATATATTTCTTCTGCACTGTAAACAATTTCATTATTGATATTTATACTTTGTGGTTTATTCATTAATATATATAATATGTATATATTTAAGTGTATATTTTTACTTTTATTAAAGTAAATTTTTACTAAAATAACATTTTAATATTATTTTAGTAAAAACTATGATCAAATAAAATACTTGTTTTATCAATATTTTTATTATGTCTTAATTTTCTAAATTTATCTATACAGAAAATAAGATTTTCTGATGATAGTTTGTATTTATCTCTAACCTATATGCTCGTCGTACTTCTTTATATTGTTGTTCTCGTTCTTTATTCGTCATCATAGTTCTTTCTCTTTGATTTTTTTTTGGTTTATTCGTTCTATTAACTGAAATCTTATTTGTTTTAATCGTTGTTGTCTCATACAAGAAGCAGGTTCTTGATTTTGTTCTTGATTTTGTTCTTGTATATTTTTTTGTCTTAGTTCAAATTGTAATTGTTGTAATTGTAATTGTTGTTTTTTTACCAATATATCTAATTCTTGTAGCTTTTGATTGTGTTCTTCTTCTCGTTTTTGTCGTTCTTGTAATTTATGTTTGAATCGTTCTGTCCAATCAATTTGCACAATAGGAACTATTTCTCGTTGTTGATCTTCATTTCCAATTATAGTTCTTTCTCTTTTTTCTCGTTCTCGTTCTCGTTCTTGTTCTCGTTCTCTTTTTTCTCGTTCTCTTTTTTCTCGTTCTCGTTCTCGTTCTCGTTCTCGTCGTTGTTCTAATATTTGTTGATATTTTAATTGTTCTATTTGTTGTTCTCGTCGTTGTTCTAATATTTGTTGTTGTTTTAATTGTTGATGTTTTGATTGTTCTAATATTAGATGTTCTCGCCGTTCTCGTCGTTCTTTTTCTCGTTGTTCTAATATTTGTTGATGTTTTTGTAGCCGTTCTTCATCATTCATCATAGTTCTTTCTCTTTGTTCTAGCTTTTGCTCTAGAGCTCGTTTTTGTCTTCGTTGTTCTTGTTCTTTATGTTCTTCATTCATCATCATAGATAATTCTGTTTGTTCGAGTGCGCGTTCTCTACGTTTATTAAATTCAGCTTGATGTTCGTGTTCCCTAGCAAGTTTTATTGCTTGCTTTTTTGGATCCTCCTTATCCATTAAAGACATTTCATATGTTTCCCATTTTTCCAAATACATTTTATTTTCTTTCTCTAAATATCTTTCAAATGTTATTATTGGTAACATATTTTTTTGGTTAGCTGTTTTATATTTGTTATATTTCCAAGTTTTAATTCTAAGTTTTTCAGCTTGTTCAGCAATGTTTAATTGTTTTCTAGCCCATTTTCGTTGGATTGTTGTTGTATTCTCTGGGTTACTATTTAATATATCTTTGGCAGTGCTCTGTGGATAAAATGTTTTAGAAAACCAACTAATAGATACTGTTGTCATTATTAAATATAATAAATTATGAATTATATTAATTATATAAATACGTTTTACACCCTTGAAGATTTAAAGTGAGACAAATAAATATTTTATAATTAAATTTAAAAAAAATCAATTTTTATTGCGTTTGTAAAGAAATAAAAAAACATCCTATTTTAAATGTTCAAGGATGTAAATAAAATGTAAATTAAAGTGTTCAATATTATGTTATAATTAATTAATACGAATATTCTCAGCTAAAAAATCAATATCATCATCAGATTTTAAGATATCAATTTCATCATCAATGTCTTGCATTGCATCGGATAATTCAGTTTCTGCATTTTGTAATAATCTATCATTCTTTTCTTTTAAATTTTCATTAAAAACAGTTTCATTTGAAACTAAGCGTAAGACTTCTTCATCATTTCGTTTTTCAGAATGATTTTGATTTTCAGGATTATAAAATTTATGACTCAAGGCATTAAATTTATCGCCATATAATATTTTTTCGATATTTTCAATAATCAAATCAAAAATATTATTAATAATTTCATTTATATCAGATTCTTTTTTAACATTCATATATTTATTAACATAATTTGTTTTTAAAACGTCTGCATAATTATCATAATATTCTGATGTTTTATCTGGATATAATTCTAAAAATAATGTTTTATTTATTGATAAATGTATATGATAATCTACTTGAAATTTAATTTTTTTTGCTACAAATAATTTTCCAATTATTATAATTATTTGTGGTTCATCTTTTTTTTTTAGTAAAATATCATTTACACGATCATTTACAACTGTCAAATTATCATCTAATTCCAAATGATTATAATTTAATACTATTGCATTAAAATCAGATTCTAGTATTTTTGAAATATTTGTAATTAATTCTGCTGCTAAACCAGATATAATAATATTATATACTTTTTTTTGCATTAATATAGCATCAATGATATTTATTTCTTTGTCCATAATAATAAATATTTAGATATTTATTAAGTTAAAAATATAAAAAAAAAAATATTGCAATACGTTAATGAATAAACATATAATATTTTTTAGTGATAGATGCATACATTGTTCTAATTTATTAACTACTATTAAAAAAAAGTGTATAGAAGATAAATTTAAATATATTAATGTAGGTGATCCTAATATTAAAATACCTGATATTATTACATCAGTACCTACATTAATTGTTCAAGGAATAAACAAATTATTAATTGGTAAAGAAGTTTTTACATGGCTTAATTCACAACAATTTATGAATATTGAAACTAATAATATTAATAAAACTAATAATCCAAAGTTTAATGCCGATAAAACATTAACAAATAGTACTGATATAAATTATGTTTCATTAAATGATGAAGATGATAGTAATAAAATAATTAATTTTAATAAAATGAGTGATATATTTATAACTGATGACATTAATCAAAAAATTAAAGATTCAAAAATTAATCAACAATTACAGAATGAAAAATTAAATGAATTACTTAATAATAGAACAGTTCAAATAGAAAATATTTTAAGCAATAATAAAAAATTTTAATAATTTAATAAAAAAGAATTTAAAAATATAAATATTATAATTTAAAAAGATGGACAAATTATTAGAATTACCCAAAAAAGATATTATTGCTATTTTTAATGATGAATTAACTACTTTTTTATCAGAATTAATTAAAATATTTAGTGCTCTCAATAAAAAAGATAATATTGCTGCATTAGTAACATATAAAACTATGATAGAAAATGGTATTAGTATTAATAATGAAATTGCAATTGAGATGTTTAGTTCATATATATTTGGAACTGGTAATGAAGAATTTTGTTCTAAAATTTCTGCTAGAGATTATAGCTTTTTTTTTAATACTAGTTTTGTAACAGATGAAACTAATAAATTAGCAGAAATTATTACAATTATTAAATCATTATTTAATGAATTAAGTGAGGGTAATAAAGAAAATATTTTTGGATATTTAGAAAATTTAAGTACATTAGCAAATATTTATACAATGAAAAATTTATCAAAATAATATAATTATTTATGTTAATAATCTATTTAAAATTATCAACTGTAATTTTAAATATATATGGAAAAAAATTATATTTTTGATAATGATTTAGAATTAGAGATTAAGGATCGTATTGAATTGTTTTTTAAAACATTAGAAGAAAAAACAAAAAATTTAGTTGAATTAGAATTATTGGATTCTAATAAAATTACAGATTTGAAAAAAAATTTATGGGATTCATTTTTAAAAAATCATAATGACATTAGAGGTAATTTAAAACTAGTGCGATATTTTATTTTAAAAAAAACAGATAAATTAAATAAAGAATTAAAAACAAAAATATTATTATTAGAGTTAATTAATGAATTAGATGATGAAATGAAAGATTACTTATGGAATTTTTTACATGTATTTTTCTTGTTTTTAGAAAATTCTCATATAGAAACTAATACTGCAATTATTAACACATTAGCCGATGAATTACAAAAATATGAATTAAAAAATAAAGTTGAACAAGTTGAACAAGTTAAAGAAAGAGAAGAAATAGTATCTGTTAAAAGTGAACCCAATATTAAAAAAAATGATATATTAAATATGATGAAAATGATGACAGAATCACTACCTCCAAATATGAAAGAAATGGTTCCGGATATGGAACAAATGTTAAATAATTTAGGTGGCAATGAAGGTAATTCTGAAATTTTTGATATTAAAAATATTATGAAGAAATTAATACCGGAAGGGAAAGAAAATAAAGATTTGATGAAAAATATTATTAATGATATTAAAGTATCAATGAAAGATGTTAAATCTGCTGATGAGATTTTTGATTCTACAAAAAAATTAGGGGAAAAATATCAAACATTATTAAGTAGTGGTGAAATAGATTCTAATGAAATTTTATCATCATTGGTTGGTTTAATTTCTAGTGACGAATTAACAAATGAATTATCATCGATTGATTTTTCAAATTTAAAACCGGAAGATATGATTGGTAAATTAATGGGAGAAATGAATTTAGCAAACAATGGTGCTAATATGGATATAGCATCAATGATATCTGGTTTAACAAATATTACTCCACCAGTACAGGAGATAAAACAAGATACTCCTTTAACACCTGAACAAATTAAAGAAATGGAAGAATTTTATTCAAATATTAATTTAGATGTTGATTAAAAAAAATTTAATATCTTAATATTTATTAATGGATGAAGTATTTTGGTTAAATGATCCTTCAATATTAATAAAAAATTATTATGACATATATCCAACTAAAAAAAACTTTTTTAATGCATTAATACGATTTTTTATAATTGGAGCGATAATTTTTTTATTATTTAAGAGATATAATTGGTTATATTTATGTATTGTAGCAATAATTCTTTTTACTATTTTTGGGTATATGTATGATAATAAAAAAGATAATCAAAATAAAATAAATTATATTAAAAATTATACTTCTTGTAGAAGATCTTCAATTAATAATCCAATGAGTAATTTATTAATAACAGCTGAAGATATTAATTTAGAAGCATGTGATGAAGAAAAAGATATAATTGATAAAAATTTATATTTTAATTTTTTGGAAGATGAACGAGATATGAATGCAAAAAAAAGATTAAGAGCTTTTATAACAATGCCAATAACATCAGTACCAAATGATCGTAGTAAATTCTTAGATTATGTGTTTGATAAAAATTTAGCTCCATGTAAAACGGATGGTATTGAATGTGAAAAATTTCGTGATATAAGATATAATAAATAATATTATAAGATATTATATTTATTATTAAAAAAATATCTTGAATAATAATAAATGTCTACTAATAATGCTGAATCAAAATTAAAATATTTTACAACACCAACTAGTTATCAAAATATATTTACAAATTATCCTACTGTAACAAATAATAATTCTATAATTTATGGAGCTAATGGAAATATGTTAAATCAAAATGATCATAAAATGTTTGATACTGTTTATACACGTGATTCTGATATTAATAAACCAAGTATTGACTTTGATAAAGTTTTTTTTCCATCATACATAAATAAAGGAGATCCAAATGATTATTCTTCAAAAATAGATATTGAAACTAATTTTAAAATAAGTGATCATGAAAAATTAAATAAAATCCCGACAGTTAAATCATCAGATGGTAGAACATTTGATATTTGTCAAGATAGACGTAGAAATTTAAATCATTCTAGTTATATACCTGGTAGTTTAATGGTTGATAAAGGATTTGGAAATTTAAATGAATTTGGTAAAATAAAATATGGTACATCAACGCGTGATGAATTATTAACTGTTAGAGATCATGAATATGATCGTTTTCATTTTACTTATAGAAATTATCAAAATCCAATTTATGGTACTAATTTACCACCACAGGACACAAGATATTTAAATAAAACGTTCTAGAATGCATAATATTTTAAATAAATATTTAATAAAATAAAATTTTATTAAAGATATAAAAAATTTCTAATATATATATATAAATGTCAGGAATTTTTGCAAGATCAAAATATGATAATTGTGCTGGTGTACAAAAAGTTTCAGATTCATGTTATCCAGGTAATTGGTTTATTAATGAAGACTCGTATATTAACCCTTCATTTAAAAAAAACACAGATATTCCATGTGGTCACCATGAAAAAGATATTGGATGTGCTGCATGTCGTGCAAATGAAGTAACTGATACTGTTCATGTTATTAATTTAGGTCATGAAAGTTTTGTTAAAAGAGCTGAAATTGAAGATAATCTTTACGGAATACGTAGAAATTTAAGTCAATGTGCAAGTGAACAATATCCTGCATGTGAAATTACTGGTGCAAAACACATTCACGAAGAATGTGTTAATTATGTAACACTAAATCCTAAATTATGTGAAAGAAGTATTGTTCCTACTAACATGAAATTTCCAACTTCAAAAGGATTTAATTAATCAAATAATTTAAACATTTTAGATATTTTAAAAAAAATATCTAATCTACTAATATTAAATGTCAAGTTATTTTGCTAGAATAATATATGATCAATGTTATCAAAATACTAGAATAAATGCAGAAACTGCACCTGGTTCTTATAAACTTGAACCATCTCAATTACAATATGGTAATTGTATTTTAACAAATAATTCTACTAATGCTAAATCAATTTGGTATGGTGGTAGTGAAAAAGGTCATACTTCACATTTATCAGATATTGAATCTCATCTTAAAAATTTAGATATTCCTGATTCTAAATGCTTAGAAGGTAGAACTATGATTGAAAAAAACTTATATGCTAAATCATTAATTGCTAATTATAAAAGTATTTCTGAAACTTGCAATAAACAATTAGATCCTCAATTTAGTCGTTTAGAATTACCTGTTACTAGTTATAAATCAAAAACTCAAACTAGATTTGGTTTTCCAATTATTAATCCATCTGAATTCGTATATTATGGCACAGTACCTGAACAATATAACAATAATCGTTTTGGTATTAATAGCAGATTAGTAGAAAAAGATAAATTAGCAATTAAAGCATAAATTAATATTTAGAATTATTTAATAATAATTATATTCTATATAATTATTATTATGGCAGAACTTGCTTTATTAGCCGGTATAAATTATACTGAATATGAAACTAATAAAAAAAATATAGTTAATCCTACACCTAGTACATTTAATTATAGTGATCAACTTATATTAGATGATTATCGTTTTTCAAAATATCATTCTAATATTAATGAAAATGTTAGTAAAGAAGTTAAAAAAATATACCAAGATAGAAAAGAAGAAGCACTTGATCCTAAAAAATATCTAATTCCAACGTATTATAATAATTATACTGAAGAAGGTATGAGTAGTAATACATATAATGGTCCTAATATTGAAAAATTTACTGATCAATTTGAATTACAAAATTTTAATAAAAGATCTTTTGTTCCTAATAATGATACACCAAATAATAACTCTAGAAATATACAAAATGAAATAGCAAATAAACAAGGTTGGTCTGTATTTAATGACGATACAACATATAATGTTGTTGATAAAAATAGTAAAGATTTTATTCATAATAATATGAATCCTTTTAATAGATATAAAGACTATGATCAACCTAATGAACAAAGAGTACCAACTAAATTAGAATATTTTACTGGATCATCTAAAGATACTTATTTTCCTAAAAGAGAAACTGAACCTTTTTTTAGACCAGTTTCTGGTATTACACAAGGTCAAGGTGGAATGCAATCTGTTACAACTTTTTTTCAATCAAGAATTAATGATAATCTTAAATTAGAAAAACGTTCTCAAAAACCATTTGAACCACAAAGAGTTGGTCCAGGTTTAAATTTATCATATGAACAAGAATCGGTAGGATTAGGATATCATGATACTACTCGAGTATTACCTAAAAATATTGATGAATTAAGAAGAAAAGATATGCCACAAGTTTCTTATAAACCACCTGTTTTACTTGGTAAAAAAGGTGAAAAAAGATCTGTTGCTGCTGGATTTGTTCATCGTAGACCAGATAAATTTAGAGAAACAGATGTTAATAACGGAGTTGCAAATGGTGGTCAAATTAAATTACAAAGAGCACCAGATATTATTAATTTAAATATTGGTAATCGCTTATTTTCTACACCTCTTCAAGGTGTTGCAGGTGCTAAACATGGTATTAAAACTCCTGATATGAGTGGTTTAGTACAAGATTCTAAAAATAACTCATTACAAGCATATAATTCTGGTCCTGCTACTTTTTTAACAATAAATACACCAAATCAACATGCCTATCAAGTTTATGAAACACAAAGAACTACTACTAATCATGAAAAATATGGTGGTGTGTCAAATAATATGGGTGCTTCAAGTTATAATCCTAATGATGTTGCTAAAACAACACAACAATTACAAAATTTTGATAGTGGTCCTACTGTAAATTTACAAGGTATTAAATATTATGATCCAAATAACGTTGCAAATCCAACTCAACAATTAGGAAATTATATCCCTTCTAATACTGCTTTCTCTCAAGGTATATCTAATTATAATCCAAATAACGTTGCAAATCCAACTCAACAATTAGGAAATTATATACCTTCTAATACCGGTTTATCTCAAGGTATATCTAATTATAATCCAAATAACGTTGCAAATCCAACTCAACAATTACAAAATTATATCCCTTCTAATACTGGTTTTTCTCAAGGTATTTCTAATTATGATCCAAAAAAAGTTGCAAATCCAACTCAACAATTACAAAATTATATCCCATCTAATACTGGTTTATCTCAGGGTATATCTAATTATAATCCAAATAACGTTGCAAATCCAACTCAACAATTACAAAATTATATTCCTTCTAATACTGGTTTCTCTCAAGGTATATCTAGTTATGATCCAAATAAAGTTGCAAATCCAACTCAACAATTACAAAATTATATTCCTTCTAATACTGGTTTCTCTCAAGGTATATCTAGTTATGATCCAAATAACGTTGCAAATCCAACTCAACAATTACAAAATTATATTCCTTCTAATACTGGTTTCTCTCAAGGTATATCTAGTTATGATCCAAATAAAGTTGCAAATCCAACT
>Ga0114958_10004086_pt1 | contig 10229 bp, 5 predicted proteins | sample C_130208_EF_Meta_FD_89577 | JGI IMG/M metagenome (GOLD analysis project Ga0114958, IMG submission 89577) | Freshwater microbial communities from Lake Croche, Canada to study carbon cycling - C_130208_EF_MetaG | ecosystem: Environmental > Aquatic > Freshwater > Lake | place: Lake Croche, Canada... | reverse complement strand
ACCGTATACGCGGGGGGGGTACCCCCTCCCCGCATATGCCCGTGTATGGGGGGGTACCCCCCCAGGCGTAAGGGAGGTTCAATTTTTATTTAAAATGGATCAGCGGGTAAGGGGGGGGAGGGGGGTGGGGTGATAAAAGGGGTCAAATTTAAAAAAAAATTGAAGAAAAAAAAGTGCTAAAGAAATACTAATTACAACGCCCCAAAAGCTGAGTAGTTCTGTGCACAAAACAAGTGCCTTATAAAATAAAAGTTTACTGCAACATGGCTGCTTCTGCTTCCTCCGCTGTTGACACCGAATCCATCGAAATGGTCCCCTTTGACTTTGAGACACTGCGTGAAGTGGTCCCATTGCTAGGAGCGGCTGAATTGGTGGAGTTGGTGGAAATGTCGATGGTGGCGCTGAAGAAGTTTACAAAATCGTTGAAGTCAAGCAAAACAGCGGGCGTTCGCCCAGCACAACTGAACCCGTCGCAAACATGGGTGAATTACGTGTTGGAAGAATGTCAATCGAATGGCTGGGAGGCGTTCGAAGCAAAGCAGAAATCGAAGGACAAGGCTACAGGCGTGGAAACCATTAACGTGGTGGAAATGCCAGCAAGTGTGTTTGACGAGGAACGCGGTGCGCATGTTTTCGCGGGAATGTGCAACAAGGATGGAACTCCGAAGACGTTCAACATGAAGGAAGCGATGTCGCTTTCGAGTCAGCTGCGCAACAGTGACTCGGAGTTGTACCGCAAATTCATGTCTGAGCATAAATCGGAGGAGCCCGTCAAGGCTGCGGTAAAAACAGTGCGTAAATCAGCGGCTCAAGTGGAAGAGGAGCGCGTTGAGAAGTTGCGGGTGGCGGAAGAAGCGAAAGCGGAAAAGAAGCGATTGGCCGAGGAGGCAAAAGCGGAAAAGAAGCGTGTAGCAGAGGAGAAGAAGGCACAGGAAAAAGCGGAAAAGGCGGCATCAGCGAAAGCTGCGACAGCAGCGCCGAAGCCGATTATGATCCCTGTGCGTCGTACTCCGACTCCGCCGCCTTCGGCGGAACCTGCGAAGCCTGCAAAGGCTGCAAAGGCTGCGCCGAAGGCTGTTGCGGCAGCGGAAGAGGAAGAGGTGAAGTGGGTGGCGCCTGCGCCAGGGAAGTTCAAGAAGTGGGAGTTTGAGGGGGAGGTGTACATTCGGAATTCGAAGAATGAGATTTTGAAGAAGGTGGACGGAGAGAATGTGTGGGTGGGTGTTTACATCGAGGAGGAAAACCGAATTGATGAGAGTGCGCAGGAGTCGGAGTGAATTACCAAAATTGCAAACGAAAAAGCTGAAACTTCTTAACCGAAAAAAATCAGAAAATTCGTAACCAAGAAAAAACGGAAATTCACAAAACCAAAAAAAACGGAAATCCACAAAACCAAAAAAAAACAAAAAACAAAAAAGCCAAAAAAGCCAAAAAAGCCTAAAAAGGCTTTTTTGTTTTACGTTTTTTTTTATTTTTTTATTTTTTTTTATTTTTTTTATTGGGACGGGCAGATGTTGCATCTAAAAACGGATGAAATTTATGGGAAAAATCCAATAGTAAATGCAAATGATCTACGGAAGCATATTATAAATATAGACTCACGATTTCGAAAATCAACAGCAGAGCCTCCAACGGATTTTTCATATGAGTTTATGCATGCATATAAGAATGTGATAAAGGCTCGTATTGCATCAGTGGAGATACCAGCGGCATTCTATGGATTCTCGATACAGAAAAAGAATACGATGTTTCGTCTAGATATAACAGACTATGTGGGTACACAGCATAATATACAGGTGACGATAGCAGATGGCAACTATACTCCCCAGACACTGATACAGGCGATCCAACAACAGTTAGATGGGATAAGGGATATGTATGGGGCATTTTTTCGTATTACGATGGATAATATAACACAGAGGGTGACAATAAGTCACGATGGTACAGGTCCACCACCATGTCCACCAGGACCTAGTCACTGTGCAACACAATTTGGGATCACATTTGTGATGATAGGGTTAGAAGATAGAGCGTATGACTTTGGTCTGGGATATAATCTGGGGTTTGTAAAGCAATACTATACAGTGACATCTGCATCGATAGTATCAGAGTCAGTAATATCAACAACGGGAGATAACTATTTTTTATTGGCGATAGATGACTTATATACTGTAGAGCATAAGACAAATGATAGTTATATTCAGTGCTTGGCAAAGATTTTAGTGAAGAAGACAGCGGATGGAATTATTTTCGACGATGGGTATACAGTGTTATCAAATGAGATCGTATTTCCACGACCGACAGATATGAAGCAGGTGAGGGTGCGTTTACTGGATATGTATGGAGTGCCAATAGATCTGCATTACTTGAATCTGTCGATCTCATTGGAAGTAACAGAGGTAATGAATGTACAGTTATATGATACATTTCGTAATTATTTATGGGATGAGAAGGAGCCGAGGGCACAGACGAGTGGAGCATCGGTCGCATTAGCGGGTAGGAATTTTAATTGATCCGTTATGCAATGGATGCAATGGAATAGTTTAAAAAAAATTGAAATAATAAAATAATAAAAAAAAGTCAAGTACGAACGTACTTTATGGAACTTGAGCTCTACAATCCAATGCAAGACGACACCTACGTTTTCAACGCAGGTGTGGTGTTGGGGGGGATTATTGTGGTCTGCATTGCAGCGTTGGTGTATATGTATAATTATATGAAATATGGGACAATGAACGAAAAAATTGCGGGGTTGAAAGCGAAGGATGTGGAGTTGAAAGCGAAGGATGTGGAGTTGCAGGAAAAAATTGCGGGGTTGAAAGCGAAGGAGGTGGAGTTGCAGGAAAAAGATGCGGAGTTGAAAGCGAAGAATATGGCATTGAAAGCGAAGGATGTGGTGTTGGAAGAGAGAGAGGATGAGATCCAGAAATCAAAGAGAGAGATCAAAATACTGAAGGAAGATGTGGATGAAGAGAAGAAATCGCGTGATCGAGCAGTGCAGAGGATGTTGGATGAACAGGGAAGTGAACGTAAGCGGATGATGGATGAAAAGGAAAGTGCACTGGAATCTCAACGTATAACACTTAATAAGGAATATAATAAGAGACTGGACTCAGAGGAGAAATATTGGGATGATTTTGTGAAACAACATAAACTGGAGCATCTGGTGGATCGTACTATGGTCAAGAGTGCACCTGTATTGAATGTACCATTGCTTCAAGCGGTGAAATTGTCTAAAAAAAGAATCGTTGTGGTGGAGGAATAAACCAAATCAGAAAACCAAAAAAACTAGAAAACCAGAAAACCAAACAAAAAGTTTTTTAATTATTTTTTTATGGCTATACAAAGACATAAAAAAATAGCGTTCGGAAATGGGATCGAACCATTGACATTGTGATTAACAGTCACACGCTCTGCCGACTGAGCTATCCAAACGGAGATTGCTCCCCACTTTCTCCGTAGATAAGAAAGAGAAAAACGAAACGCAGTAAAAAATTGAAAGACAGTATATATAAATAAATAATAGGTCCTAATAGAATATGGATCTTACTGCAACTGCTTCCACTGCTTCTACTCCCAATGCAAACAAAGCAAAGAAAGTTGTGGAAGAAAAACATCCAGCAGAAGCACCAGCTCCAGGAAAACCTGGAAAGAGGGATCATATGCGAAACAAAGTGTATACGATCACGTATGGCGATGTGGCAGAGAATCATGCGAGGATGCAGAAAATTGGAACAGAGCATGCGAATGGATATTCATTGGAGACGATGGTGCGTGTGTATGAACAACTTACAAAAGAGGGAGTGACGTGTGAGATGTATTCAATGAAAGAGTATGTGCAGCCATATTTGGATCTGAAGAAACTAAAAACAGAAGATGCATATTTGTTGGTGATTCGCAAGGGAGTTCAGCACGTATTGAAAGCGGCAGACAGTGCTCCATTGGTAGCGGAGAATGATGGATTGAAGGATAAATTTGACAAGAAGGCATTGATGAGGGGGACAGTGAAAAATAAAAAAGCGAGATGGAATTTGTGTTTTGCGGACTTCGATCAAGAGCCAGATTATGCATCAGGAAAGGGAACAATCGTAGCGTGGAAGCATATTCCATTGATGTCGATGATTCGTGAAAAGATTAAAGAATGGACGGGAGAGACAGAACTATTGAATGGAGAGGCAAACTATTACTACAATCTGATAGAATGTGGGATTGGATATCATGGAGATGCGGAGCGTAAGAAAGTGTTTGCGGTGCGTATGGGAGCAATGCCCATTTATTATCAATGGTTTCACAATTCGGATCCAGTAGGACCGCGTTTGAAATTTGATTTATTCGATGGGGACATGTATATCATGAGTGAGAAGGCAGTGGGAACAGACTGGATGTCCAGTTCGAAGGTGACGTTGCGACATGCAGCGGGTGCGGATAAATACACAGTAATAAATAAATAAGATTTGGTGACGAAACGGAGCAGTGAAAAGAAAAACATACGAAGATATAAAATATAAAAAACATAAAACATACAAAAGAGATTTCCAAGAGGAGGTCGAGGAGGCGATCTCTGACTTCGGTCTGAAACTAAATATCATCGAAAACAAAAAACATTTTTGTTAAAAGAATATATACAGAGTTCTTCTGTGTATGATAGTAGAATGATCTGTAAAGTATAAAAATAAAGTAACACAAAAATATCTCAAAGAATCTGGACCGAGCCCTCGAGCAAGCGCGAAGCGGCTCCCTCTCGGTTTCTTTGAAAAACATAAAACATACAAAACATACAAAACATACAAAACATAAAATTGATATTCTCTGTCTCTGTAAAGAAAGAGAATGGCAATGGACTTGAAGTATATGATTGAGAACAGTTTTGGATCATCGATCACAGATGACACTGCAAAGAGATACGCAACGACAATGATGAAATGGATGGAGTATTCAAAGAAACACATAACAGATCTGATCAGAAATCCAGAGGAAGCAATGGAACTTCTTCCAAGCTTTCCAATCACACACACTCCAGAGAATCATCACGCCTATATTACTCCAATGACAGCGTATGCGAAGCATGTCATGAAGGATCAACTTTTGGAGAACAAATGGAAAGACATAAAGAAGATGAATTGGGAGCCTATCCAAGATAGATATGATGAGAACAGACCTTCAGAACATCAGAAAGAACAGATTATGCCATTTGAGGATATTCTGAGAATCAGAGAGGGATTAGAGAAGGGATCTGTGGAGCGTCTCTTGGTGTCATTTTATAGTTTGATGGAACCAAATCGTGCAGATTACTTTGCAACCGAATTGGTGAAAGCAGGTCAAGAGTCAAAAGAGGAGAATTATATCGTGGATGGAAAGTATCTGGTATTGAAAGATTTTAAGACAAAGGCAATCTATAAAAAAATAGAGAATACATTATCAGAAGAATTACAAGATGAGCTAAAAGCATCATTAGAGAAAAGACCACGTAACTATTTATTCGTACGAGAAGATGGCACTCCTTATCCGAATCGAAAGCAATTTTCAAGCTGGGCGTGTCGCACATTATCAAGAGCATTAAAACATCCAATGACAGTAATCACAATGCGTCATTTATACATCAAGCATCAAATACATAATAAGACGCCACAAGAATTGAAAGAAATTGCAAGAAAGATGGGACATACACGAGCATTACAGAGGGCATACGAATGGATTTAATCAGATCGCGTCACACATACTTTCTTAGACGGTCTTCCTTTCTTCTTAGGTTCAACAACAGTAACAGAAGCAGCAGTAGAAGCAGTAGTAGAAGCAGCAGAAGCAATCTGTGATAAGCCAGACATATCTCTGTCAATAACAATATGCGAATCAGCACACACTTTGAGTTCATCCAGATGCGTGGCAAGATAAATACTGTCATACATCTGTAACAAAGATCGAAGGAAATCAGGAACACGTTCTAAATTATCAGCATCACAGGATGTAAATCCTTCATCCAGAAATAACTGATCGTATTGAATGCGACAGAACCCAATCTGGTGAAAGGCAACACGACAGGCCATTCCAACAATAAACCGTTGGAAGCCAGACGCCTTCTCGATGATAGGACGACTGGATCCATCACGAACAAACCACGACAGAGTACTAATCTTATCGAGCCATTCGCCTTCTAGACGTAGAGGACGATCTTCACATACAAGTGAAAGAACAGAATTAACACTGTTCATAATCAATGGAGCAATATGTTCTTTATACAACCATTCACGATATTCATCAAATGTATTCGACAGATAAGCAACAACTTCCATAACAGATCGAATGGCACTCATATCGACACCATCTGTTTTATTACCACAACGTGTTTCCAATTCTCTGACGAGAAGCTGTGCAGATCGCAACTGTTCTACTTCCATTTTCCAAGCGATCCAATGGGGATGTGCATCCATAATAGAACGTAACTCAATGGCACGAGAACGTAATTGCATATTCTGTTTAGCGGTCTCAATCAACAGAAGAGTCTCTTCACGCTCTGTCACTGTCGATTCTAATTTCTGTTTGGCAACTCCTAATAACGTACGAATGGAAGTATGATACATTCGAAGAAGTGTATACCAAGAGGCATCAAGCATAACATTATTCTGTTGATAATCTAGAAGACGTCTGGTACGTTCAGAACAATACAGATCATAGGCTGCACGTTTTTCTTCAATCTGTTTCTGTTTAGTTTCCAAACTATGTTTCTCAAGAATGGCACTATGTAGCACGCCTTCTTTTTCTTTTAGCATGGTCTCGAGACGATCAGAATAACTCTCAGCATCATCATGTTTTTGACAGACACTATCATATTCTTTCTGCCACGTATCATATTCTATCATAAGCAACTCTTGAGAAGTATACAGAGTATGCAATTGAATATAGTGAGAACATTTAGACAGAACATCTGTCGCAGCAGTAATATATTCTGTATACGATCCAATTTCGAAAGGAATATCTTCGTAAATATATTCTGTTATCTCTAATGTCATCTGTGAAATAGAACGTTCTAAGAGAGGCAACTCACGCTGATAGGCATCAAAGGTTTTCTTCCAAGGTTGTTCTTTACACGCCTTGCATTTGGCATTGAAAGGAATATCAGAACACGATCCAATATACTCTTTCATCTCTTGGTATTTATGTTGACTACTCAAAAGAGTAGTACATAAGAGAGGGACATTCTGTATGGAATCGAGAAGGAGTCCTTCGAGATACATAATATAATGAATATCATGACAGAGTAATTCACGAGTTTCATTCAACCACTCACTACTTTTACTGGGTTTATTAGGACGTGATTCAGAGAGTTCATCTTTCTGTCTGCGAATGATAAGATATTTCTTTCGAGCGATTTTAATATGCTTGGATAACTCAGAAATCTGAGAAGGATATTCATTACAGATCTGTGAAACATTTTCCAACGCATCAGATACATCTTGATCATCGAACACTTCAGAATACTCAGAGGATGTGATGGCATCCCAAGACTCAAACTCTTTATTCATTTGAAACAAATGATGTACATCCACTTCTAGATCAACATCGAGATCAACAACAAGATGATCAGCGGATAATGTATACAGAGAATGAGATTTATAATAAGGATGTTCTTCTAAAGATTGTTTTAATTGAACGACAGATTGAATGACAGATTCATAAGACTCTGTAGAAACGACAGATGGAAGAATATCTGTAAACGAATGATAGTCAACAAACACTTTAGTATATGCAGCATGATTATTTTTATTCTGTAACAGAAGACTCTGTAATACAGAGAGATCAGGAATATCAAGAGACATCCATTCAGAATACTTCTTCTCAGCATCAATGATATCAATCGCAAGATCACGTTCTGAAACATGATTCCATTTATTCTGTAACGCAGTAGTTGTCATCTGTAATGTTTGAACACTTCGTTTGGCATCTTCCAGTTGTCTCCCTAAATGCGGATCACGTCCACCAATTGCCCCTTGATAATAGGACTCAATGATATCAGCGCAATATTTATAATATTTATCAGTTTCTTTAAAGAATGCTTTTAGAGAATTAATATGATCCATGGACATGATCTTATCGAGGAGAGTCTTCTGAGTAACTTTATCAAGAGAGAAGAAATCTCTGTCGGCATTTTGAGATAACATAGCAGTCATAAGATACGTCTCAAGAGTTCCAATATGAGTTTCAATCCAAGGATGAACAGCACCTTTCTGTTGATGAAGAATAACATCTTGATCACGAACTTCAGACAGAATGATTTTCTCAAAGTTAATCTGTCTAGCATTTGAATTGGGTCTCATGACTCTGAGAAGAGAATACTTCTTGTCATCAATGGAAAATGTAATAGACGTACTAGCCATGATACCCGCAGGTTTTTTATCACAGATGATACCTGCAGTGTAATGGGGATTCTCACGACTAGGAAAACCTTCACCAAACAATGCGATACAGATGATCTCGAGAAAGTTAGATTTACCAGAACCATTCTTGGCATTGATGATAGATATCTTTTTGGTATCTTTATCGAAATCATAATTATTTCCATCGCGATAGTTGAGAATCCAATTCCACTGAAGAGTATGAATATGCAATTTGCCATGAATGAGATGTTGTGAAGTAATCTTCTCGAAGTCATCGAGATACTTAGTGGATTCTTTAAGAATCTTATCAGATCTGTCAGATATCTTCTTGGCAATGTTTTCAGGATATCCAGCGGTAGAAATGAGAAGCTGTTCAGGATTCTTAAGCCAACCTTTCCATGCATCAGAGAATAGTTTTTTATCTTTCATGATTTTATTCTGTATATATTCAATTAAGATCTCAAACGAATTAATCTGTATGGCTTCCTTCTGTTCTGTCTTCTGTTCTTTTTCTTCAGATGTTTTAACAAACATGATTTGTTTACTTTCGAAACATTTGAGATCAGACTCTTCTCCCAAAACGGAAATCTTGAGAGCGTTGGGAAACCAAGATTGAGAAATAACAGATGACAATGATATATATTTTTTATCAATGATAATTTCTTCGTTCTTCATTTTGACAAAGCCATAAGGGTTATGAACATGAAAGGCATGAACAAGTTTATCTTTGAGATTCCACAGAAGATAACCATGACCAAACAGAGGTTCTCCAAAGTCTTGTTGGATCAGACTACCAGGATATCCCCAAGGACTCTGTTGATATGAAAATGTTTTGACATGCGAAGTGGATGGTAGAGGCGCAAAAGTATAATCGATAGGATCTGCTCTGTTAACCTGCTGTAAATGAATGTCTCCTAACAGAATCGCATCGAACCCTTGAAACCAATTGATAGGATAGCCATTTAAGGTAGTCTGTCCCGTCTGCAAAGTGCATCCTGAAATGGTTCCATGAAATAATGCAACATTGTATTGTGCATTTCCCTTAGGAAACGGAGGGAGATTGGGAGAGATCCCTGTGGTAGCGCCATACAACAGAGTATCTTGGATGGCAACGAGACCAAACGACAGATTCTTGAAGTTGTATACATCTGTCTTATCGAGATAGTGGAGATTTGGAATATTGTAACTCATTAAAGCGGTAATCATATCTCTTTCATGTGGAACATCTTGACGATAGTCGTGGTTGCCGCGAATGACGAAGACGGGAGCTAAGGCAGACAGACCTCTGAACAAGTGAAGTGTTAGCTCTAAGCCATAGGGTTCTAACTTATTTTTGTGATGAAAGAGATCACCTGTGATAACAATGACAGACGATGGGAGACACTCGAGCTGTGAGAGAGATTGAAAGAGATTGTTGAAGACGATGAGATACTCTGTGTACCGCGACTTGTCGTGGTTGCCAACACGGATGTGAATGTCAGAGATGTGAATGATGTGTTCCATTTTCTCTTCTGAAGATGACAGAACTGTATTTGATATAGTAAATTCACTGATTGGTACGTTTACACTGTTTTCAGTAGGTACGTTTTCGATGTTTTCAGGTATATCATCGTTTGAATTGTATTGTTCTGTAAAAACAAATCGTTTCACATTATCTGTATCATAATCTTTAAATGAATTTACAACATTAAGATTAAATTCATCTCCAAGAGATTGTTTTATATATTTTGATTCAGCAATTTTTACTCCACGTTTAATATTCATAATATCTGTGACGGTTTCAATAATGTCCATTGTAAATGATTCAAATCCATCAAGTTTCATCTGTTCATATAGTTTTGATTTTTTGCCTGCCTT
>Ga0114958_10004085_pt1 | contig 10229 bp, 10 predicted proteins | sample C_130208_EF_Meta_FD_89577 | JGI IMG/M metagenome (GOLD analysis project Ga0114958, IMG submission 89577) | Freshwater microbial communities from Lake Croche, Canada to study carbon cycling - C_130208_EF_MetaG | ecosystem: Environmental > Aquatic > Freshwater > Lake | place: Lake Croche, Canada... | reverse complement strand
TATTAAATCAAAAAAGTCCACCCATAAGACCTCACAATAAATGTTTTAACACATAATTTTTTTAAAGGGGAAAATCGACCTAAATTTGTCATTGATTTAATCTCAAAAGAACAAAATGAATATTTTAATTACTGGGGGCGCGGGATTTATAGGCTCTCACACCTATGTTGTTTTGAAAGAAAATGGATTCAACCCCATTATCATTGATAATTTCTCCAACTCCTCCATTCGTGTCATTCAACAATTAGAAACCATTTGCCAATCGCCGGTTGTTTATTACAATTTAGATGTAAATGATTCGAAAACATACGATGAAATATTCAACGACCATAAAATAGCTGGTATTATTCATTTTGCCGCCTCAAAAGCAGTAGGCGAATCCGTTGACAATCCCTTAAAGTATTATAAAAACAATGTAGCTTCCACCATTTTACTATTGGAGAAAATGCAGGAATACGGCATTAAAAATCTTGTATTTTCAAGTTCTTGCACCGTATATGGCCAACCGGCTGAATTGCCTGTGACAGAACAATCTCCTATACAAGTTGCTGTTTCACCTTATGGGAACACAAAGCAAATGTGCGAAGAGATAATTGCAGATACAGCCTTGGCATCTAGTGATTTAAGAGCTATTTCGCTGCGTTATTTTAACCCAATCGGGGCCCATCCAAGTGCATTAATTGGCGAGTTGCCCTTAGGCCCCCCAGCTAATTTAATTCCTTTTTTAACTCAATCTGTCGCGGGATTGAGAGGCCCACTTCAAGTTTTTGGTACTGACTACCCTACCTCTGACGGTTCAGCCATTAGAGACTACATTCATGTTTGTGACTTAGCAGAAGCGCACCTAAAGGCTTTACAGCACCTCTTAGACCAACAAAAAGATCAATGCTATTATGATTTCTTCAACATAGGCACTGGGGAAGGGACATCTGTATTACAAATCATTCATGCTTTCGAGAAGGCGACAGGTGAAAAAGTAAATTATGAATTAAAGCCGAGGAGATCAGGCGATATAACGGCTGTTTATGCTGCCATTGAAAAATCAAAAGTTGAATTAGGCTGGAAGGCAAAAAGAAGTTTAGAAGAATCCTTAAAAGACGCTTGGGCTTGGCAAAAAGCCTTATTATAAGTATATGAGAAAAATTGTCATCACCGGAGGATCGGGTTTTATTGGGTCACATGTAGTCCGCTTATTTGTCAACAAATACCCGGAATATCAAATCTATAACCTAGATGCACTTACATATGCGGGAAATTTAGCCAATAATGAGGATGTGGCTAAGTCGGCAAATTATCATTTTATTAAAGCTGACATTACCGATGCAGAGGAAATTGACCGTCTCTTTGCAACACATCAATTTGATGGTGTTTTACATTTAGCCGCGGAATCACATGTCGACAGATCAATTACAGATCCTTTAGCTTTTGTAAAAACGAACGTTTTGGGCACTGTCAATCTTTTACAAGCGGCTAAAAAGTATTGGAAAGATGACTTTGAAGGAAAAAGGTTTTACCATATCTCAACTGATGAAGTATATGGGGAATTACACAATCCGGATGAGTTTTTTCTTGAAACAACTCCATACGATCCTAGGTCACCTTATTCGGCATCAAAAGCAAGTTCAGATCATTTCGTTAGGGCATTTCATGAGACCTATGGCCTGCCGACAGTCATTACTAATTGTTCCAATAATTATGGTCCCAATCATTTTCCGGAAAAACTAATCCCATTGATGATTCATAATATCATGCACAACAAACCACTTCCCGTGTATGGAAAAGGGGAAAATGTGCGCGATTGGCTTTTCGTTATAGACCATGCAAGGGCCATAGACACCGTTTTCCATGATGGGAAAATTGGCGAAACCTACAATATTGGTGGATTTAATGAGTGGAAAAACATCGATTTAGTGCATCTATTATGTAGAATAATGGACGAGAAATTAGGTCGGCCTGCGGGTACTTCGACCCAATTAATCACTTATGTCACTGACCGAGCTGGACACGATTTAAGGTATGCGATTGACGCAAATAAAATCATGAAAGAATTAGGCTGGCAGCCATCCCTCCAATTTGAAGAGGGATTAGAAAAAACAGTTGATTGGTATTTAACTCACGAAAAATGGCTTAATGAGGTCACATCGGGTGATTATCAAAAGTATTATACGAACATGTATCAAGGCAGATAAATATGAAAGGTATCATTTTAGCCGGAGGTTCTGGCACAAGACTTCATCCATTAACATTAGCCGTAAGCAAACAATTAATGCCTGTTTACGATAAACCTATGATCTATTACCCGCTTTCTATTTTAATGCTCGCGGGGATCAAGGAGATTTTGATTATATCAACCCCACACGATTTACCCAATTTCGAGAAATTATTAGGTGATGGCAGTAGTTTAGGCTGTAGGTTTGAATATGCGGCCCAACCAGAACCCAATGGACTTGCTCAGGCCTTTGTCATCGGCGAAAATTTCATTGGGAAAGATAAAGTTGCTTTAGTTTTAGGTGATAATATTTTTTACGGATCGGGCTTAAGTAAATTATTGCAAGCTAATAATGACCCTAATGGAGGCGTAGTTTATGCTTATTCAGTCAATGACCCTGAAAGATACGGCGTTGTTGAATTTAATTCAGAGAACAAAGTGATCTCAATCGAGGAGAAACCTCTTCATCCAAAGTCTAACTATGCTGTTCCAGGGCTATATTTTTACGATAATGATGTGGTAGAAATTGCCAAAAACATAGCTCCATCCCCTCGTGGAGAGTATGAAATCACTGATGTAAACAAGGAGTATTTGAAGCGCGGAAAGCTTTCTGTAGGTATTTTAAACCGGGGAACCGCATGGCTTGATACAGGTACATTTGCCTCTTTAATGCAAGCAGGCCAATTTGTCCAAGTGATAGAAGAAAGGCAAGGCATGAAAATAGGCTGTATTGAGGAAGTCGCTTATCGAATGGGCTTCATTAACTCAGACCAATTAAAATACATTGCAAAGCCACTCGTTAAAAGTGGGTATGGACAATATTTACTCAATATATTAGCCTAATAAAAATCCTGCGAACAGCGCCATCACAAAAAGTACAATCGATGGCAAACGGGTATACTGGGACAATAAAAATGTGCTCAGAATAACACCTAATGCAATCCAATCACCATTCATCATGATCGGATTCAAAAAAACATATACGGCTACCCCTGTTAGACCTACCGAAGCAGCTTGAATTCCAGCCAAAGAAGCTCTTATAAATCGAAATTGTTTGAGTTGGCCCCAAATTCGAAAAACAAAAAATATCATAAAAGTACCCGGTAAAAATACTCCGAATGCCCCAATCACACTACCCGATAATTGGCCTATAGTTCCATATTCTTTCATCAATAATACGCCCAAATAAGAAGTTAAGGCAAAAACAGGACCTGGCAAAGATTGAGACAAAGCCATTCCAGTTAAAAAATCATCTGAAGAAATTAGGTGTTTAAATTCAACAAATTCAGTAAAAAGAACGGGAGCTAAAACCTGACCTCCCCCGAAAACCAAGCTTCCATTTCGATAAAAATTTTCAAATATTCGAATTGGAAAATAATCTGTAAAATGGCCTAATAAAGCCAAAAGCACAAGAAATCCCCAATATAGGTGAAAATTAGCCCAAGGAATAACCATTTTATGCTTGTTTTGCCTGGGAAACAATTTATAATTAAAAGAGGAAATTAAGCCACCCAATACTATCACCAAAGGAAAAATAAAGGGGTTAGGAAATAAAATGCCAATAAAAATAGTCAATAGTAAAATCAACACATATAATGGCCCGTGGATAACTTTTTTGGCCATGACCCAACCCGATTGTAGAATTAAGCCTACACCTACAGGAAGTACAAAATGTAAAATAGCTTTATTTTGAAGGTAGGTCATCCCAAATGCTGCTAAAGTCATAATTAAAATGGCGGGACTAATCCACATCAGTGTGGTTAAATAGGCCAAACTTGCTCCTCCCCGCTTTAAACCAATCGCAGTTAGAACCTGAGTAGATGTAGGACCAGGTAGGACTGAACATAAAGCATGTATTTCAAAAAGCTCTTCCTCTGATAAGTACTGTTTCTTTTTTACTAATCTCTCTAAATACAAAGCCATATGAACTTGCTGCCCCCCAAATGAAGTTGAGGCCATCACCAATACATCCCATAAAAACTCCAGATGCTTGGGCCTTTTCATGATTTACTTAACCTTTAAACCTAATTCGATTAAGCGTTCATTCAGAAATTCACCTGCGGACATATCGACATACAATTTTGGAAACTCATCTGATACGCAAGAATCTAGACATTTTAAATCCATTTCAGATCTTGGGTGCATAAAAAATGGAATCGAAAAGCGAGAAGTTCCCATCTTTTCCCGGGGAGGATTAACCACTCGGTGAATTGTGGATTTTAGTTTATGGTTGGTCAAACGGTCCAACATATCTCCCACATTGACCACGATTTGGTCGGGTAGGGCCGTGATAGGAATCCATTTCCCGTCCATTCTCAATACCTCCAAACCTTCTGCTGAAGCGCCCATTAATAGAGTAATCAAATTTATATCACCATGTGCAGCTGCTCTTACCGCTCCCTCGGGCAATAAATCGGGGTTTTCAATGGGGAAATAATGAATGGCTCTTAAAATGGAATTCCCATTCATGACTCTTGGTTCAAAATAATCTTCAGGCAAATCCAAATAGAGTGCTATGGCTTGAAGCAACAATTTTCCTGCGGCTTCTAGTGTTTGGAATGCGTCAACCGTATATTTTTGAAAATCAGGAAAATCATTGGGAAACACATTGGCCGGATATTCATCCCAAACTGAGTCACCATCCTCCTTAAAAGGCTGCCCAATATGATAAAATTCCTTCAAATCGGGTACCTTGAAACCCTTTGCTGTCTCCTTTCCTTTACTTACATAGCCTCTCTGCCCGAATATACCGGGAATTTCATGTTTTTTCTTTTTCTCATCAGGCGATTTAAAGAATGTCTCAACGTGCTGATAAAGAGACTTCGTAAATTGTTCTGACAACCCATGTCCTTTAATCGCCACAAAACCAATCGTATTAAAAGCCCTCCCTAAATCTTCGACAAATTTAGCCTTGTGATTGGGATCTGAAGATCTAAAATCAGCTAAATCTAAGGAAGGTATTTCTTCTAAAAGCATCTTATTTTTTTATTTTATCAAATTGTTGTGACACAAAATCCCAATTTACCACGTTCCAAAATGCATTAATGTAATCAACTCGTTTATTTTGATATTTCAAGTAATATGCATGCTCCCAAACGTCTAAGGCTAAAATTGGGGTTCCTTTCACCTCAGCAACGTCCATTAATGGATTATCCTGGTTGGCCGTCGACGAGATAACTAATTTTCCATTGGTCCATAATAACCAAGCCCAACCAGATCCAAAACGAGTGGTGGCTGCTTTGTTGAACTCCGTTTTCAACGCGTCCAGGCTACCAAAATCCTTATTTATTTGCGCTAGCAAAGCAGCACTGGCTTGCAATCCTTTGGCAGGTCCTAAGATTTGCCAGAAAAAACTATGATTCCAATGTCCTCCCCCATTGTTTCTGATGACAGCAGGTTGTTTGCTGATCTGACCTAATAATTCCTCCAAGGATAAAGAAGCGGCTGGAGTGCCTAAAACAGCTTTATTTAAATTGTCAACATACGCTTTATGATGGCGATCATGGTGTATTTCCATCGTCATTCGGTCGATATGAGGTTCAAGAGCCTCAAAAGAATAGGAAAGAGCTGGTAGTGCAAATGGCGAATTTTCCATGAATTCCATTTGAGCACCTTTCATTTTGAAACTTGAAAGTAAAAAACTGCCTCCTAAAAAAGCGAGCGAACTTTGCAAAAAATTGATACGTTTCATTTTAAATTAGTTTATACTATTCGTAAACAATTCGGCCTACTATGCTTCGGCCAAGGGTAATTTCATCTGTGTATTCTAAATCTCCACCAATCGGAATTCCTCTAGCAATCGTAGAAATTTTAATGGAATAATCTGATAATTTTTTCGTTAAATAAAAAGCAGTTGTATCCCCTTCCATAGTTGGGCTTAACCCTAAAATCACTTCTTTAACAAGTCCGGAACCAACTCTTTCCACTAAAGATTCAATCGTCAAATCCGAAGGGGATATACCTGATAAGGGAGAAATAATACCACCAAGTACATGGTAAAGTCCCGTATATTGTCCTGTATTTTCTATGGCCAAAACATCTCTTAAATCTTCCACGACCATTAATATAGACTCATCTCGCTTGTTACTTACACAAATCCCACAAAGATCCCCATCAGAAATCATGTGGCATTTAGGGCAGTACCTAGTTTCCGTTCTAAGCTGAACTACGGCATGAGCTAATTGTAAAGATTGAGATTCAGGTCGCTTTAATAAGTGTAAAGCTAGTCTTAATGCTGATTTTTTACCTATCCCTGGTAATTTAGAAATTTCCTCTACAGCCTGTTCAATGATTCGGGAAGGATAGGTATGCATCATATTAGTTTTGAAAAGATTCAATTTCTGCGGAAATACCTCTTCGGCAAATCTCATTTCTCATGGGCACTAATTCGTCAAATTCACCTGATTTTACACCGCATTGTCCTTTAAAATGAATCATCAAAGTACATTGTTCCGCTTGCTCGGCCGAGTGATTGCACACCTCGATCAATGTTAAAATTACATATTCAAAGGAATTCACCTCATCATTATACACCACCAACTGGTGTGCGGGCACTACCTCTTCCTCCACTTGGACTGAAGTTTCTTCCTGCCATTTCTCTTGGTTTACAAAAGAAAAATGAAATGTAGAAACGTTATCTACGGAGAATTCCATATTTTTGATTCAATTAAAAATTCGTACGACAAATTTAAAAAAAAATCCTTTTAATCACCTATGTCTGTCCAATTAGCCGGAGGAATTCTAGCCATCTATTTTGCGTTACTTTTGGTCATCTCATATTATACATCAAAAGGAGCTGATACCAATGCATTTTTTACGGCAAATAGGCAATCTCCGTGGTGGTTAGTAGCTTTTGGGATGATAGGAACTTCCATCTCTGGATTAACTTTCATTTCTGTCCCAGGGGCTGTTGGCAAAACTTCTTTCACCTATTTTCAATTAATTTTAGGCCATTCTTTAGGCTATTTAACCATAGCCCTCGTTCTAATGCCTTTATATTACCGAATGAATCTCATTTCGATCTATGGGTATTTAGAAAAAAGATTCGGTTTTTGGTCCTACAAAACGGGCTCCGCTTTCTTTTTATTGTCAAGAACCATAGGCTCCGCAGCCCGATTATATTTGGCTGTAAATGTTTTACAAATTGCCATTTTTGCACCCATAGGTGTTCCTTTTGTGGTTACCGTGTTTATTTCCATCGCGCTTATTTGGTTATACACGCATCGAGGAGGTGTTCAAACCATTATTTGGACAGACACTTTACAAACACTTTTTTTACTTGTTGCCCTATTTATCACTATTTATTTAGTGGGCCAGCAAATGAACATGGGCGTAGGGGATATGATTCAAACCATTTCAGATAGCAAATATTCACATATGTTTGAATGGGATTGGAAGAGCCCACATTTTTTCGGAAAAGACTTTTTAGCTGGTGTATTTATTGCCATCGTCATGACAGGTTTAGACCAAGATTTAATGCAAAAAAATCTGACTTGTAAGTCGATTGGCGAAGCTCAAAAGAACATGTTTTGGTTTTACTGGGTATTGCTTTTTATCAATATACTTTTTCTGTCTCTAGGGGCTTTATTGTATTTGTATGCCCAAGCAAACCACATCGCTATCCCTGCAAAGACGGATGAATTATACCCTATGCTGGCTTTAGGAGGCCAATTCGGAACATTGGCCGCCGTGACATTTCTATTAGGAATCATAGCAGCTTCTTATGCAAGTTCGGATTCTGCACTTACAGCGCTAACGACTTCATTTTGCATTGATTTTTTAAGTATTGAGAAGTTCAAAGAAGAAAAAAGAACGAAAATTAAACACCGAGTACACCTAGGTTTTTCGCTTTTGTTTTTTGTCGTGATAGGCTTGTTCCACCTTTTTAATAACCAAGAGTTAATTGCCGCTGTATTTAACCTGGCCGGATATACCTATGGACCTCTATTAGGTTTATTTTCGTTTGGGTTATTTACTAAAAAACAAGTTCGCGATAAATTAGTACCCTTGGTATGCGTATCCTCACCTCTGTTAACTTTTGTGTTAGAAACACAATCTCAATCTTTGTTTGGGGGATTTGGATTTGCCAAACTCATTTTAAATGGAAGCATCTGTTTTCTGCTATTGTGGCTTATTCGTGAAAAAAAAACAGCATAAAAAAAAGGGCAATCATTGATCGCCCTTTCTTAAAAATCTAAAAAAATTAGTTCTGAACAAACTCTCCGTTTGCTTTCAATTCAATTTCTTCGCCTACAACTGCTGCTGGCATAGCACCAACACCAAATGCCGTACGATTCAACGTTCCTGTGAATTTAAATCCAGCGATTTTCTTGCCTGCTTTGTTGGTCGACACACCATTCAAAGTACCATCCAAAGTCACTAATTTAGTTACTCCGTGCATGGTTAATTCGCCTGTCAATTTATACTTGCGATCAGCTACTTTCTTGAATGAATTACTCTTAAAAGAAATAGAACCGAATTTTGCAGCATCAAAGAAATCAGCGCTCTTCAAGTGAGTATCACGACGTTCTTGATCTGTAAATACAGAGTTAACATCTGCTGTCAACTCAAACTGAGCATCTGAAAAATCATCTTTGGCAGCTGTTAAAGTAGCATCAGAGATTTTAAATGAACCTTCCACATCAGAAAGCATTAAGTGAACAACACTAAATCCTACTTTAGAATGAGCCTTATCCACACTCCATTTTTGTGCAGTGGCAGTAAAACCTAAAGCCATTAGGCCAACAATCATTAAAACATTTTTCATTTTTGTAAGGGTTAAAATTTAAAATTTATCAAAATTACGCTAAAAATCTTTTTAATTACCTATTTAAGAATGATAATAGATGATTATAGACCAAATTTAAAAACTTTTTCTTGCATCTTCAACATCATCCATCTCCACAGTTTTTTTAATCTTCCGCCAGTCGATCGTCCGATTGTACTTAATCATTGTTTTGTCCGCATCGAAAATTCGGGTATCCGGAAAGACAAATTGATAAGGTTTGAAATTGGGTTTTTCAACAAAAAAATCATCTAATACACTGGCAGTTTGATCGTAGTGATTCACGGACGGAACTCCTAATAAGGTATAAATAACCCGTAATATAGACCCGAAATTGGCATGTGTATGCGACACATAATCTTTTTTTACATAGGGCCCTGCTAACATCAAAACACTTCTGTGCGCATCGATGTGGTCTACGCCCCCTTGTGGATCATCCTCAGTCACGATGACCAACATGTTTTTCCAATAGGGTGTGTGTGACAAAAACTGAAGCATACGTCCCAAGGCTAAGTCATTATCAGCCATGTAAGATTCCTTGAAGGGAAATCCATCCACAGCACTAGGATCCGTTCCATGATCATTAGGAAGTTGGATCGTTACCAGAGACGGCATTTTTTCTTTTCCTTTCAACCACATTTTGGTGAACTCTTCTTCAAATTGCGCTACTCTAAATTGGTCCGGAATACTTGTATTAAATCCTGCATAATTGTGGCTTGTACGATTATATAAGGCTTTTTGCATCGGAACCATCACCACATGTCCCGCTCCAGTAAGGGTATCAAACCAATCTTCACGGACATGCCCTGTTTCATTTGCCTCACCAAAATTATAAAACGAAACATTTTTTCGTTCTAAAGCTTCCCAAAGTCCGCCAACTTCCGCAAAATCTTCCGGGTCCATACTCCCCGTTGAACCAGGAAAACGTCTACCAGGTGCTTTAGAAAATATTTTTGCAGATTTTGATACACTTGAATTAGTTTCTACCCATTCATTGGGAATCACGCCCATCATCCAATGATGTCCATGAATGGAGGCATCGCTATCGCAATAAAAGTTGTCACTCATGGAAAATGCTTTTGAAATCAAGTGATGATTGGGCATCACATTTACATTTTTAATCACATGCGCTGAATCTCTTACGGTTCTACCTAAACCGTAACGGGCAATAGTGGAATCGCCATTGGCTCCTTTAAATTGGCCAAAAATCTCATCATAGGTTCGATTTTCCTTCGT
>Ga0114958_10004083_pt1 | contig 10232 bp, 8 predicted proteins | sample C_130208_EF_Meta_FD_89577 | JGI IMG/M metagenome (GOLD analysis project Ga0114958, IMG submission 89577) | Freshwater microbial communities from Lake Croche, Canada to study carbon cycling - C_130208_EF_MetaG | ecosystem: Environmental > Aquatic > Freshwater > Lake | place: Lake Croche, Canada... | reverse complement strand
GACGTATTGGTTTGAAAATGGATATCGCGTGTGAGATCGATTCGTTCAAGCATATAGGTCATAAATTCAAGCACGTGTTGCGCGCTTAGTTGATGACTATCATCGGCTGTGATGAAAAGATATTTAGCCAAGCTCAATTGTCCAGTGCCTAAGATGCGGTTTGCAATCGTCAGCAATTCAGACGGCTGCTTGGTTTGCAGATAAGGCGTGTAACGTTCACTGCCGATGGCCAATAATAAGGGATGGACACCTGCGGCATCAACCGCGTGTACTTCTTTTAAACCGGGTATTTCTTGTTGTATGGCGTCGCCTGTCAATTCGTGAATCAATTGTCCGAAGCTTGTGTCTTCTTGTGGTGGACGACCCACCACTGTAAAGGACCATATCGCATTTTTACGTGCATAAACTTTATGTACTTTCAGTAATGGAAAAGGATGTTGCAGACTATAATATCCGAGATGATCGCCGAACGGGCCTTCAGGTTTTGTTTGATTGTTTTCGATGGTGCCGGTGATAACGAAGTCGGCATCGGTACTGATGCAAAAGCCATCGACATAGCTATATCGAAATCGTCGTCCGCCAAGTAAACCTGCAAAGGTCATTTCGCTCATGCCTTCGGGTAAGGGCATGACGGCTGCAACGGCGTGTGAAGGCGGTCCGCCTACAAAGCAACTAACCTTGAGTGGTTGCCCTGCCTTATTCGCTTTTGTTTGATGTACGCCTATGCCACGGTGCAACTGATAATGAAGCCCGATTTCCTTGTCTTGGATATAGTCATTTCCGTTGAGTTGGATGCGGTACATACCTAGGTTTGATTTCATGATACCGGGTTGGTCGAAGTCTTCGGTATAGACTTGAGGCAATGTGACAAATGCACCACCATCATTTTTCCAATGTGTAATTAGAGGTAGGTCCGATATTGTAATTTCTTCATAAAGCACCGGTTTCTGAATGGGGTTTTTTAATGGCAACGCGTGTAATGCGGCCAATCCTGTTTGTAGGTGTTGAAGTGGATGCTTGAACGCTTCCATTGGATTCTCTTTCAACTCGATCAACTTCTGCACAGTTTTCAAGGTGTCACGGAAGATGAATTTACTTCGTTCGATCGTGCCGAAGATATTACTTGCTGCTCTAAATTTACTGCCTTTAACTTGTTCAAATAAAATGGCTGGTCCCTTAGCTTCATACATGCGTAATTGAATAGAAGTCATCTCGAGATATGGGTCGGTTTCCTGTTTGATTCGCACGAGCATCCCATTTTTTTCGAGATCAAGTAGACATTGTTCGAGTGAAGAGTAGGGCATTTGGCAAAGATAAGAGATAGAACTTGAAATGAAATCGTCAGTATAAATAGCAAATAGGGAAGTGCGAATGCATCATATTGTGCGAATGTTAATAATTGATTTCATTAAAAAGCTCAGTATATTAGCAACGAATTGATTTTAAAAACAAGTATATGACATTTCAATTTTCCTTACCTTATCGATTGCTTTTTGTGTTGAGCTTACTTTTTTTTAGCGAAGTGTTACAAGCGCAGTCGTATCGGAATATAATCGCAGCGGAACTTGTTCGAGCGAAAGAGACATATAAATGGGCCGATAGTGATATTCAGGAATGGGTGCAGACAGACCAATATACGGATGCCGAAAGTGGATTGACGCATGTGTATCTTCAACAGAAACTCAATAATATCATCGTGTATAACGCGATCAGCATTTTTGCCATCAAAGGAAATGATGTATTGTACTTCAAGCCGGGCTTGATTGCTCAGTTGCGAGATAAGGTCAATAGTGCACAACCTTCGTTGAATGCACAGACAGCCTTAGAAAATGCAATTTCATATCTTGGTCTGACATTGACTGAGCCAATCAGTTTGTTGAGCAGCAATCGTAATGAGAACAGATACACGTTTGATGTATCAGCGATTTCATCAAGCGCTGTGGCCGTGCAATTGGTGTATCATCAAGTAGGGCAGGATGTTCGTTTGTGTTGGGATGTTAGCATTGAATTGAAAAGTCAGCCTCATTGGTGGAATATCCGTGTTGATGCAATGACAGGTTTGTATGTCGATAAAAATGATTACACGGTTTCTTGTCAGATGCATGAACCGTTGGGCGAATCGGCACCTCACGATATGATGATTCCGAATACGGTGACATCCATAGGTGCTGCACCTTCCTATCGAGTATTTGCCTTGCCATTAGAAGCGCCTTCCTTTGGCAGTCGAACCTTATTAACCAACCCTTCGAGTGTCATTGCGTCGCCATATGCGTGGCATGATATTGATGGGTTGCCCGGTGAAGAATATTCAATTACAAGAGGAAATAATGTCTATGCCTACGAAGACATCAATAACGATAATATTCCGGGCTATTCACCAGATGGCGGAAGTAGCATGACGTTTGATTTTCCGTATACGGCAACAGCTACTCAAGCAGCGAATCAAGATGCATCACTAACGAATCTGTTTTTTAACTGCAATAAAGTACATGATTATTTATATGCCTTAGGATTCAATGAACTGTCTGGTAATTTTCAAAAAAATAATTATGGTAATGGTGGCGCTGCGAATGATTTCGTGTTGGCTGAAGGACTTGATGGCGGCGGTACCAATAATGCCAATTTTAGCACACCGCCTGATGGTTATTCGGGGCGCATGCAGATGTATCTATGGACAGGGAATCCTGCTTTATGCACCAATCTCACGATTTCATCAAGCACATTCAGTGGCTCGATGAACGCAATAACTGCAACCTTTAGTTCGATTGGCAATGTCACAGGCAATGTGATCTTAGTCAACGACGGTTCAGGTACTTTAACAGATGCATGTTCGCCTATCATCAATACAGTCGCTGGTAAAATTGCACTGATAGATCGTGGCCTATGTAATTATATCAATAAGGCTCAAGCCGCTCAAAGTGCTGGTGCTGTTGGTGTTATCATTGCGAATAATGTGAGTGGATCTGTGCCTTTGATGAGTGGTACGCCGGTATTAAGTATTCCTTGTGTATCGATTTCACTATCCGATGGAAATGCATTAAAAGCTGCATTGCAAAGTGGTATCGTTACTGCAAGCATTAGTACTTGCATTGCGAATCCGATTGATGGTTCATTTGATAATGGCGTGGTTGCGCATGAATATGGTCATGGTGTATCGAATCGTTTGACAGGTGGTCCGTCTCAAACTAGTTGCTTGAGTAATGCCGAACAAGGCGGCGAAGGCTGGAGCGATTGGTTGAGTCTAATGATGACATTAAAGGCTGGTGATCAAGGAAGTAACCCGCGTGGTATCGCTACATTTGCATTAGGGCAATCAACCAATAGTTTGGGTATCAGACGATATCCTTATTCAACCAATATGAGTATCAATCCGCAGACCTATGCCGATTTGGCGAGCAGCACAACAGTGCATCAGCGCGGAGAAATTTGGTGTGATGCAATTTGGGATATGAGTTGGAAACTGATTGATTTGTTGGGTTTTAGCAGTAATCCGTCCAATACAACTGCCGGCAATACGATTGCGATGCGACTTGTACTTGAGGGGATGAAACTACAGCCTTGCAATCCAGGATTCTTAGATGCAAGAGATGCGATATTAACTGCTGATGCGTTGTTATATAATAATGCTCACCGTTGCGCTATATGGCAAGCATTCGCCGGACGAGGGATGGGTTTCAATGCCGTGCAAGGAAGCTCGGCTGTCGTTGGCGATGAAGTGGCAGGATTCAATATGCCTCCTTTTTGTTTGCCACCCACGCAGATTCCTGTTGCAGCATTTACGTCTGATTCAATTAGCATCAGTTGCGGAGGTATGGTGCATTTCACCGATCAATCTGTGCAGGCTTTTAATTGGAATTGGAGCTTTGGCGATCAGACGGCTTCCATCCTTCAACACCCAACCCACACATTCACTTCACCTGGTGTGTATGTCGTTAAACTTGTTGTGAATAATCCCTTAGGTGTAGATTCTGTTACACATATCATTACAGTCACACCTACATTTTCTGTGAGTGTATCTGCAACACCAACAAACTTGTGCAGCGGCAATCCTGTGAGTTTGTCTGCGTCTGCTTCAGGAAGTTCGAATCGCTCATATCTCGTTTCTTCCATTCCATATGCGCCATTAACAGGCAGTGCGACAAGCGTTGTTTTAACCGATGATCAGATGAGTACAGCCAAACCAATAGGATTTACATTTAACTTTTTTGGCCAGAATTATTCCACATTTTATGTCTGTTCAAATGGATTCATTACGTTCAGTTCGGGTATGCCTGCCACTGTCGTCTATGGTGAGCCTTTGCCAGAAAGTGCGTTGCCGAATAATTTAATTGCGTTAGCATGGAACGATTTAAATCCACAGACAGCAGGTTCTGTGATTAGCTATTTCACAACCGGTGTAGCGCCAAATAGAAAACTTGTTGTCAATTATTCGACGTATCATTATTTAAGTGCGAGCCTCCCATTTGTTGTGCAGGCAATTTTGTATGAAGGAACGAATATCATTGACATAAACACGACAGCGATCAGCAATGTGTCATCGTTTGATCCATCAGCGACTACAACGCAAGGTGTTGAAAATGCCAATGGTTCTGTAGGTGTGGCAGTGACAGGTCGTAACAGTGCGCATATAAGTGCTGTGAATGATGCTTATCGGTTTACGCCAAATATTCCTTATGTCTACACCTGGTTACCGGGTAATTTAAATGGACCTGCTCAAACAGTTAATCCGCTGACTTCGACTTCCTATACTGTTCAAGTGACAGATGGCACGGCTTGTTTGGCGCCCTTTGTGACACCTGTATTAAATGTCGTGCCCTGTCCGGTAGCGCTTACTATTAATGTATATATCGAAGGTTATTATATTGGTGGTGGGCAAATGCAGCCGGTGTTGTATAACGAAGGTGTTTCATCAAATATGACATTGTGTGACAGCATTCGTGTTGAACTTCATAGTGCGATTAGTCCGTTTAACGTTATCGCTAGTGCAAATACAGTGTTACAAGTGAATGGTAACGTGCTTGCCAATTTTACTATAGTACCCGGCTCATATTATATCGTAATAAAACACCGTAATGGGTTGCAAACGTGGAGTGCGAATCCGGTTATGATAACGAGTTCAACGGCGACTTATTCTTTTTCTGATGCGTTGAATAAGGCGTACGGAGCTACTATGAAGCAGGTCGATTTGAATCATTGGGCCATTTATTCTGGTGATTTAAATAATGATGAAAATATTGATTTGCTCGATGGGAATCTATTAGAAAATGATATTTCGATCTATAATTTTGGCTATGTATTGACAGATATTAATGGTGATGGTAATGTTGATTTGCTTGATACTCCTACGTTGGAAACCAACATAAGTAATTTCATTTTCTCGAATCACCCTTAATTAATCTAGGCGTTTTGCACCCTATATTTAGTTGTAGCGAGGATGAAACCTATTCAAAGTATCGCGTAAAAAGTCTCTATCAAGATGCGTGTAAATTTCTGTTGTGCTGATACTCTCGTGTCCTAGCATTTCCTGCACGGCGCGCAAGTCGGCCCCTCCTTCCACCAAATGGGTAGCAAATGAATGTCGTAATGTATGAGGATGAATATTCTTATGAAAGCCTGCTTTTTGAGCCAATGCTTTGATGATATAGAAAATCATCACCCTCGAAAGTTTGCCGCCTCGTCTGTTTAAGAACAAAATATCTTCGCATCCTTTTTTCGGACTAGTATGACAACGAATCAATTCCTGATAGAGCTGAATATAACGCAAGGCAGAAGATCCTATCGGCACTAGTCGCTCTTTATTCCCTTTTCCAATCACTCGAATAAATTCAACATCGGTATAGATATTCGAAATTTTCATTTCAGTCAATTCAGTGACCCGCAACCCGCAACTGTACATAATTTCGACAATGGCTTTGTTTCGAGTGCCTTCGGGCGTGCTCAAATCAATGGCGCTAAATAATTGTTCTATTTCTGTCACAGATAAGGTATCAGGAAGTTTTCGGCTTGTTTTAGGCGATTCTAGTAGATCTGTCGGATTGATTGACAACACATCTTCCAACACAAGAAACGTAAAGAAGGCTTTTAAGCCTGAAATGATGCGGGCTTGGGAAGTGGCTGTCATGCCAAGTTCGTGTATCCACGAAAGGAAGTCTTGTAAGATGCGTACATCAATTTCGTGGAGCTTCTCCTCTTTGTTATGCAATTGCAGAAACTGAACAAGTTTTTCTACATCATGCACATAGGCATCTACTGAGTTTCGACTCAGTGATTTTTCAAGTTGAAGGAATGACTTGAATCCTTTTATATATGAATCTCTGTTCAGTGATGTTGAATTCTGATGCAATATTATACCAATTGTTTATTTTAAGTAGTTTTACATTGTGCTAAAAACAACATGGTAGAATGAAGATAGCAATTATCAATGGGCCCAATCTGAATCTAGTGGGAAAAAGAGAACCGGAAATGTATGGACATCGTTCGATGGATGACTTTATAGTGGCACTGAAAAACAAGTATGCAGATCAAGAAATTGACTATTTTCAAAGTAATGTGGAAGGTGAATTAATTAATGAGCTTCAGCGTGTTGGATTCAGTGCAGATAGTATACTTCTTAATGCAGGCGCGTATACACACACATCTATCGCCATTGCGGATGCAGTCAAGGCGATTACTTCACCGGTGATTGAAATTCATCTGTCCAATATTTTTGCTCGAGAGGAGTTTCGGAAACAATCGTTTTTGTCTCCGGTTTGCAAGGCCATCATCAGTGGGTTCGGATTAAAAGGCTATGAACTTGCAATCGAAAGTTTATTTGAATAAGTAGAGGCTGTCGGTTAGGATAGTATTACTTTGATGGCCGGCTTTGTCTTTTAAGTAAATTTCCCAGCGTAAGGTATCTGAATTGATATGTGCGGTGTCAGGTCGTAAGGTTAGTAAGGCAGACAGGTAGTCCACTGTTATCAGACCTTTGGTTCCGTTTTGGGGAGAATACGCTGAAGGTATTTCTGGTATTTTCATTAGTACAATTGAACTGTCTCGGCTATCTTTTATATAGAGATTGTAAGTTCCAAATCCGATATCACCATCGCCGTCTTCGAAAAAAAATGAAATTGTTGTCCCGCCATTCGAAGAGCCCGCATTCAGAATTTGTGGCTGTAGGGAATTGTATGTAATTTTGGGCACGATAGAAAATTTCGGCTTCTTACTACAGGAAAGCGATAGTAGAATAAGCGATAGTAGGAGCAACTTTTTCATGCAAACAAATTTACAGTATTTACAATGACTATGACGCAGATTGGAGAGCAAATGTTTAGAATGAAGGCAGAAGAGTTCGAGAACTTTGCGTTAACCATATTTGCCCAGCAAGTGAATGCCATTCCGATTTATGGAAAATATGTGAACGCATTGGGTATTGATGCTGCAGCAGTGAAGTCGATATGTGATATTCCTTTTTTGCCAATACAATTTTTTAAAACACATCGGGTAGGGGCTGAAGAAGAAAACGCTGATGTTACATTGTTTGAAAGCAGCGGTACAAGCGGTCAGGTCAATAGCAGGCATTATGTAAACGATATTCATCTGTACGAAAAGTCATTTTTGTCTTGTTTCTCAACATTCTTTGGTTCGGTTGATAACTATTGTATTTTAGGATTATTGCCTTCATATCTTGAGCGAGGTCAATCGTCACTTGTGTATATGGTAGATCGATTGATTCGCGACAGTCATCATCCTGCAAGTGGTTTTTATTTGCATAATCATGACGAACTATTTGCTACCATTCGACAGTTGGAGGAGGAGAAACAACCTGCCTTGTTGTTTGGTGTAACGTATGCCTTGCTTGATTTTGCAGAGAATTATGCCAGTGCACTCAACTATGTCAACATCATAGAAACTGGCGGTATGAAAGGCCGACGACACGAATTACTGCGCACAGAGGTGCACACGATCTTGAAAGAACGATTTTCGTTGCCTCATATCTATTCAGAGTACGGCATGACCGAATTGTTGTCACAGGCGTATTCGCTGAAAGATGGGGTGTTTGCAACACCGCCTTGGATGAAAGTCATTACGAGAGATTTGAATGATCCGTTTATGTTGTCCTTACACGGCAAAGGCGCGTTGAATATTATTGATCTTGCTAATATCAACTCGTGTTGTTTTATTGCAACTGATGATGTTGGTGAAGTGTATGACGATGGTTCATTCACAATAACGGGCAGATTAGATTATTCCGATATACGTGGTTGCAGTTTAATGGCTGTCTGATACGCACGAAATATTTTTTTTGATGCTCGCGATAAGGGGCTAAATTTGATAGATGAAAGCATACAAGTTATTTCTCCTCGCAATGTTGCTGATATTCTCCGCAATGGAAAGTCCTGCTCAGAAAAAAGTTGATGTTGTTAAATTTGATTGGTACAAGAAACTTAGAAAAATAGAGAATGATACGACCTATGTGATTAATTTTTGGGCGACATGGTGTATGCCTTGTATTGCAGAATTACCAGAATTTGAAAAGGTAAACGCCTTCTATAAAGATAAAAAGGTTAAAGTGATTTTAGTGGATCTCGACTTCTATAAGAAATTGAATATAACGGTCATTCCGTATCTTGAGAAGACAAAAATACAATCAGAAGTTGTGTTGTTGAATGAGCCGAATTATAATGATTGGATTGATAAAGTGGATAAGCATTGGAGCGGTTCCATACCGGCCACCATTATTTTCAATAATCAAAAAAAGGTCTATCACTTTCTTGAGCATGAAATTACATTTTCTGAAATTGATACCTTGCTTACACTAATCTTATAAATAAAAAACAATATGAAAAAGTTACTCTTATCAGTCGCAGTGCTGCTATCACTGTGTATGTTCTCAAAGGCTCAAACAGCAAGCACCGGTTACAAGGTCAATGATATCGCATCAGATTTTAGCCTTAAAAATATCGATGGGAAGTTTGTTTCGATGAGCGACTACAACAACGCAAAGGGTATTGTGTTGATTTTTACCTGCAATCATTGTCCATTTTCAGTGGCCTACGAAGACAGGATAATTGCCTTACACAAATCGTTTGCAAGCAAAGGTTTCCCAGTCGTGGCTGTCAATTCGAACGATGCCGTGGCGTATCCTGCTGATTCATATGAAGAGATGATCGTGCGTGCAAAGGAGAAGAAAATGCCTTTTGCATACCTTCACGATGAGACGCAGAAATACGCGAAGCTCTATGGAGCTATTAAAACGCCTCATGTGTTTATCCTTAAAAAAGTAAAAGGCCAGTTTGTAGTGGCTTATATTGGTGCGATTGACGATAATTCGAATGAGCCCGAATTAGTGAAGCATACATATGTCGAAAATGCCTTGAATGCGCTCTTGAAAGGTGAGGAAGTCAAGCCATCTTTTACCAAAGCGGTAGGATGTGGTATCAAATGGAAACAATAGCCACTTCGTTATTTCACAAAGCCGATCAATTCAATTTCAAAAATTAAGGTGCTATTGCCAGGAATACCTGATTGTGAAGCGCTTCCATAACCAAGACTTGGTGGAATATACAAGGTAATTTTACCGCCTTTCTTTATCAATGGAATACCATGCTGCCATCCAATAATCAAATTGCTTAATGGGAACGATACATTGTTTGTACTTTGATCAAAAATAACACCATTGGTGAGAGTGCCTTTGTAGCGTACTGTGACACTTGAGCACAAGTCTGGACTATCGCCTGTGCCTGCAGCTGTGATGGAATAGAATAATCCACTGCTATGTTGTGTGGCAGTTAGTGAATTGGATGACAAATAATTTTGAATGGTAGCAATTTCAGACGCACTAGCTATGAGGCCTGATTGATGCAAATCACAAGTTGATTTTTTACATGCTGGGAAAAGAAAGGTCAGGGCGATTGCTAAAAGTGGAGTGATAATTCTTCTCATGAATATTTTTTGCCGCTAATGTACATCCTAAACTGAGATCAATAGATAAATTTGAGATCCAACTTTCAGCGGAATGTTTTTTTTCTGCAATGTAAAGGGAATGCTGTATCGCTAGAATGGTTTGAATCTAACCTGCTTCCTTTTTGTGAACGATACATTTGGCCACACATTGCTAGTCTATCTACATTAATTTCAATTGACCATTGTATAAAAGTAATTTTATTTATCTTATCTAATTGATTATTAGGTAATTAGTATACGATTGTTAAATTAAATATGTAGGTCATTATGCGCTTGCTTGTCCATGT
>Ga0114958_10004082_pt1 | contig 10232 bp, 7 predicted proteins | sample C_130208_EF_Meta_FD_89577 | JGI IMG/M metagenome (GOLD analysis project Ga0114958, IMG submission 89577) | Freshwater microbial communities from Lake Croche, Canada to study carbon cycling - C_130208_EF_MetaG | ecosystem: Environmental > Aquatic > Freshwater > Lake | place: Lake Croche, Canada... | reverse complement strand
GCCCAACAGTCTGGCGCGATTGTGAATATTGCATCGGTAGTTGCGGTGGCGGGCCAACCCGGCTATTTGCATTACGTGGCGACCAAAGGTGCGGTGCTTGCCATGACGAAGGCATTAGCGAAAGAATGCGGCAATATCAATGTGCGCGTCAATGTCATTGCACCAGGCTTTGTCATTACGGATGCGACCAAAAATCGCCCCGCTGAATGGCAACAAAGTTTCTTGAAAGCGCGCGCACTATCGCGCGAGCAGCGCCCGCAAGATCTAGTGGGTACAGCCGTTTATTTGTTGTCTGAGATGGCGGGTTTTGTGTCGGGGCAAACCATCGTGGTCGATGGCGGCAGTGTGATGTATTGAATGCTGGGCATATCTTTAAGTGAAAAAATCCAATAAAGCCTTCGCAACAAATTCAGGCTGCTCTTCGGTCACCCAGTGACCACTATTCGGCACCAGGCCACCCATCGCGTTTTCAGCCATTCTTTGTAAGGATTCGAGAGTCTCCATCCCTCGTCCAAAGCTTTTGTCGCCGCCAAGTGCCAGCACAGGCATCTTGAGTTTGCCATTGGCTTTGATCATGGCTGCGTTATCTTCTGCATCTTGGGGCAATGCTCGATAGATGCTAAACATCGCCCGCATTGCACCTGGTTTTATGTAGGTTCTTAGATATTCTTTGCGATCCTCTTCACCGATGCAGTTTGGAAGATAACCGTAGTTATCAAATAACCAGTTAATAATTAAATGCTCGCGTCCGCCTAAAAACAACGCCTCAGGAAGATCGGGCGTGCGAAATAAGGGGTGATGCCAGCGACGCCCATTTTGTGAAAAATCTGCGCCATCGCCAGGGATCGCCACATCAAGAATTGCCAGTTTTTTAACAGCCTCGGGGTGCTGCGCTGCCAGCGAGAAGGCAGTAGGACCACCCCAGTCGTGACCGACCAAAAAGAATGAATCAATATTTAACGACTTGAGCAAACGCCAAATATCATCAGACATTGTTTTTTTATCGTAACCAGAGACAGGATGGGATGAATCACCCAGACCACGTAAATCTGGCGCAATCACTCTAAACTTTTTAGAAAGAGCTGGCATGACATAGCGCCATTCATGACAGGTCTGAGGGATCCCGTGTAACAACACGAGCGGAAAGCCCTCGCCAGCAGTGATGTAATGCAAAATTACATCGCCCAAATCAGCGTGATGATGCGTAACGTCTGTCATTTTTTTCCTTAATGGTTAGCGCAGAGCCTCAAATGCTTCAAATCGCGAGCTTGAAATACTGTAACCCACGCTCTGTCCAGTGCACACCGCTGCGCTCTTCGACTTTGAACCAGTGTGCTGCTTCTGAGTCTGAGGGCTCTGAGGCGATGGTAGTAATTGTTTGACTGCTGTCTTCGCTGGCACGCGTGTGAGGTGACCCAAAGTACATGCTAGGAGAATGGTCATCGCTTGAATACCTAAAGGCCCAGATCTCTTGACCATTGGTGAGTGCACAAGAAATTCGCATCGGTTCGTCTGAGTGGTGCTTCTTCATGATTTTTCTGACATCACGGAAAGTGTCTTGAAAGGCTTTGATGGGATCATGAATTAAGCCTTTGCTAAGTGCCACTAAAAACAAGGCTTCACTGTCTGTGGTGCCTTCTCTGTGCGGGTAGTGCACATGGTCAATAAGGTCTTCGACATCTTTTCGGCAGTCATGCCAGTTGCCAATCTTACCGTTATGCATGAAGGCCCAATTTTGCCAAATAAACGGATGGCAATTGCTTCTATTGACCGCAGTGCCGGTAGTGGCGCGAACGTGGGCAAAAAATAATTTTGTCTGGATATGTGCCGCAATAGAGCGCAGATTACTGTCGTTCCAAGCGGGCAGGACGTCTTTAAACAACCCAGGTGTAGTGCGCTTGGTGTACCAGGCCACGCCAAAGCCGTCACCATTGACGACCCAAGCCGACTGGTTCGCAGCCAGGCTCTGGCTCACAATAGAATGCTCTTGATTGAAGATCAAGTCTTCAAGGTAAATCTCAGGACCCGCGTAAGCGACCCACCTGCACATGATGACCTCGGCTAAAAACCCTAACTGAAAGAAAGTCTACTAGAGTTTCGGGTAACTTCAATTGTCCACAACGCCCGAAATTGTTGACAGCAAGACGGTCAACCTTGGCAAAACCCCTAAACTGTTCGACCTATTTTCGTCTAATCATTCTGCAAACGGTGAACATTCAAGCCTGTTGAATGAAGCTGAGTAGTATTTGTGTTTTACTAAGCGCATCTTGAAAATTGCGCTTGAGAGTCTGTCGCTATGGCTAATGATTCTAATAAACCCTGTTACTGTGGCAGTGGAAAAAAATATAAGGCTTGTTGCCGCATTTCAGATCTTGACAAAATGCGTTCAAACGTCTTGCCTCTTCAAACCAAACCGCATGATGGTGCCGTATCTAAAGCCATAAAGTGGCTTGAAGAACGACATCCCAAAGCTTGGCGTAATGCGTTTAACAACCTGCACCAAGAAGTTCTTTCGCCCGAAGAGCTGAACAAAATGGCTAGGCTTGATGCACAAACGTTAGGCGCCATAGAAATTAACCTTACTGAGTTTTTGCTTGCGCAGGGTGAAATCGAAATCAATGGCAACTCGGTATGTATTTGCGACTATTTAATTGGCCCCTCAGGTCCAACGCTGACGCAAGGGCAACGCGACTGGTTACAACAACTTGGCCAACGTTCACTGCGTTTGTACGTCGCGACCGAAGTCGTTAAAGGCCAAGGGATGACGCTTTGTGATGTTCTAGGCGCAGAGGCACCACCGATTAAGGTCCTTGAGCGCAGCGGCAGTCAAAACTTGTCGCCCGGCACCTATTTGGGGTGTCGAGTCATGCGAGTGGATCAACACTTTGAGTTGTCTGGCGCCACATACGGCTTTTCCATCTTAGCTGGAGAAAGCGTCATTCAGGCTTTAAAGCACGTTGCTCATGAAACAACAGATATTCCTGAACGCGTACAGGAGCAAAGTCTGGTGCTAATCGAAGACTGGTTGCAACAATATATTGCCCCCCCTCGTATGCCTGAAATTTTTGATAAAAGTTCAGGCGAGCAAATGCTCATGATCACTGATCAGTACCGCGTGCTTGACCGTACAAAGCTCGAAAGTCTGCTTACAAACTGTGCCGAACTTGAAGGCAATCCAAGCCAAGGCTGGAGTCGCTCAAAAAAATGGCCTGATGGACAAACCCGACCGAACATGCAGATTAATCCAGATTTTGCCTCCAGCGTAGTCGAGGTGTTTTATGTTATTCAGAGTCATGCCGACGCAGGTCGTCCTTGGTTTGAGCACCTTACGCAAAGCTCCGTTAGCTTTAGTCGGCGCGGGATCGTGAATCCAACAGCTTTATTGAGTCAGCCCAAATCAATATCGCATCCACTCAACACAAAAAAAATAATTAATACAAAAGCAACAGTCAAAAAGTCATCTGCTAAAAAGCCCCAACCCCCAAACAACTCGTTTTCTGCCATGCAGCTGTCTGCCGAAGATAACTTAGCGCTCGCCCAAGCAATGACCGACCTCATCAGGCGAACGTATACCAACTGGGCCGACGAGCCAATTCCTTCACTCGATAACAAAACACCTCGCCAGGCTTCAAAAACGCGAGCTGGGCTTGAGCGGGTAAAAGGCTTATTACGTACTTACGAAGCAAACGAAAGACGGCAGGCCACAGACCAAGGACGGCCTGAAATTTCATTTGCGTTTTTATGGGATGCTTTGGGGCTTGAGCGAGATAATCTCAAAAATTAAAGCAGTGAGATTGACTGAAGCTAACCAAGCAAAAAAGCAAGCATGACAACCAATTGATAGAGACAAGCAAACATGACGATCACGCCGTTATTACAAGATAAAACCATTATCGTAACCGGAGCCTCAACCGGTATCGGGCAAGCCTTCGCCTTCGCTTGTGCTGAGCAAGGGGCAAACGTGGTGGTGGCCGACATGAACGGCGGCGATGAAACTGTTGAGTCGATTCAGCAAAAAGGCGGTCAGGCGACTTTTGTTCAGACGGATGTGGCTAACGAGGCCTCGGCACATGCCATGGCGGCGCATGCGCTTAAAACCTATGGTCGTATTGATGGCCTTGTTAACAATGCAGCCTATTTTCGTGAGGTCAAACTCACCCCTTTTGAAGAAATCGAATCAGCGATTTGGGATCGCACCTTTGAGGTCAATGTTAAAGGTGTGTGGCACTGTTGCAAAGCCGTGATGCCAGCCATGCGGGCCCAACAGTCTGGCGCGATTGTGAATATTGCATCGGTAGTTGCGGTGGCGGGCCAACCCGGCTATTTGCATTACGTGGCGACCAAAGGTGCGGTGCTTGCCATGACGAAGGCGTTAGCCAAAGAATGCGGCAATATCAATGTGCGTGTCAATGTCATTGCACCAGGCTTTGTCATTACGGATGCGACTAAAAATCGTCCGGTCGAATGGCAACAAAGTTTCTTGAAAGCGCGCGCACTGTCGCGCGAGCAGCGACCGCAAGATTTAGTCGGTACAGCCGTTTATTTGCTGTCTGACATGGCGGGTTTTGTGTCGGGGCAAACTATTGTGGTCGATGGCGGCAGTGTGATGTATTGACCGCCGGGCACATCCTCGTCTCGGCGCAACGCTATCGAGCCGAACCCGAAGGCGTGCCGGGTGAGGCTTCAATCCCAAGCGTATCGAGCCTTGCGATGACTTCAGGCGTTGATAAGACTGTATTGAGTTCTTTATTAAGATAGTCGATCACAGGGCGTAGCACTTTGGCGGGTGCACAAATGCCTACCCAGCCACTTGCCACAAAGTCTTTAATCCCGCTTTCAATAAAGGTCGGAACCTCAGGTAACGATGCTGCGCGCTTTTCGCTTGAGACCGCAACCGCTACACAGTATTTCGAGGATATCGAGCCCCTTCTCTAACGCAGGCGCTGAGTAAATGCGCTTTTCTGTGTCTGAGGTGGTACGACTACCGTTCAATTACTGATCCAACAATGACCCGTCGAAAAAGTGAAATCTATTGCTAGCGAAGAATGATACAGCCTGTTAATCACTAATATTTACCTTTGTATTTAACCGATTATCACAACGGTTCACAATTATCAGGCAGAATATCAGTCAATACACAATAAAAGCGACGGGCAACGTTGCTTATACAAGAGATCTCAAGGAGACTTCAATGACCATGATCAAAGCCCGTATTTCAACGGTGTTGCTTGCAACTGCGTTCGCTTTAATAAGCCCACTGGTTGGTGCTCAGCACACCATCAAACTGGGTATGACCAGCGCGCTTACTGGCCCGTTTAACGAGTTTGGTGAAGGCAATCGTCGCGGCGTCGTGCTGGCGATTGATGAATGGAATAAAAAAGGTGGCATCAACGGCAAAAAGATTGAACTTGCTGAAGCGCTTGACGATCAGTTGGTACCCGACAAAGCAGTACAAAACATGCGCCGAATTCTCGACAACAAAGAGATTGTGGCAATCATCGCCCCCGCAGGTAGCGGCCCTGCACTCGCTACGATCGATATGTTAGAGGTAGACGGTCGACCAACCTGCAACCCGTTGGCGCAATCGCCTTCGGTGATTTACCCGAAAGGTAAAGATCAACCACCGCGCAAAAATATTGTGTCAGTTGCCATCACCAATGAGTCTGAAGGCAATCGTATCGGACAGTTATTGTCCAAGCAATACAAAACAATCGGTGTGATTCATGACAGCACCGCTTACGGTGTGACGGGCTCGGAGCTAGTCAAAAAGTCGATACTCGCCAACAACCCCACGGCAAAGGTACAGCTTGAGTCGTATAACCAACGCAGTCAGGACATGACCTCGCAGGTCGCCCGACTACAGCGAATCAATGCTGAAGCGATTCTGGTGATTGGTCAGGGTGCAGACGCAGCAGTCATTCGAAAAAACGTTAGTCGTTTGAACGTCAAGGCCGCGTTCTTTGGCTCAACAGGCGCCGTAACCGTCCCTTATTTCGAAGGCGCTGCCGATCTGGCGCTGGGTACACGTTCGGTGAGCCCTTCTACACTTGGTAAGCGCCCCTTATCGGCTTACGCGCAAAATTTTGTCGATCAATATCGTGCGGCCTACGGAACCGATCGTTTTTACGGCTCTGACGCCGCAAATCCACAGGTATCGATGGCCACGGTAGTGGGCACCGCCTATGACTGCACGGTTGTACTTCTAGATGCAATCCGACGCGCTGGTTCAACGGAATCTGCCGCAGTCATCGCAGCTCTAAATCAAACCACTGATCTACCAGGCGCCTCAATTCCTTTTATTACGATCACAGCCCAAAAGCACGAAGCGTTTAAACCTGAAGATCTGGCTTTGTTTGAGGTCAGCAAATCTGCCGCCGGCGCGCTTTACCTTAAACCGGTTGACGACTAAGCGACTCTGCTTGAGGACCGTCATCGATAAGTCATTGAGGCTGAATCTTGGCATTTGCGACGTAACGCCCCCACAATTGGTACTGGTCACTGACAAAGCTCTTGAAGGCCTCACTAAAAAGAGGATCAACTTCCATACCTTGATTTCGAATTTTTTCGCGCACCTCAGACGACTGCAGTGCGACCTTAAGCTGATCTTCCCACCATTTTGCTGCCTCTGGCTTCAGACCAAGAGGCCCCGAGATGCCGATCCACCCAGCAAGCTGTGCATTAGCCAAACCCAACTCAAGTGTCGTAGGGACCTCTGGCAAGAGCCCTGATCTTTTATTAGACATGACCGCAAGCGGGTTTAATTTTTTAGCGCTAATTTGAGGCAACAGCGCCCCTAAATCTGCCGCCACAAAATCAATCTGCCCGCCTAATAAGTCTGTCACGGCAAGAGGCTGGCCTTTGTAAGGGATGCCACGGGCTTCTATCTTGGCAGCATCGCTGAATACCGCGGCTGCGACCTGTCCGGTTCCGGAACCGTAGCCGTAGGTTAAGTCACCGGGTTTTGCCCGTGCGCGCTCAATGAGGGCTTTGGCATCGCCAAAACTTGAAGCGTTGGTGACAACGGCAATGTCAAATTTCACCATACGACCAATATGCGTCAACTTATTATCCAAATCCAATTTTTGAAGCGATTGCATCAAATGAGGGCCGGATGAATTTGTAGCGCTTGAACTAGGCATTAAGGTGTAACCATCAGGTGCAGACTTTGTAACCGCTTCAGCGCCAATACTGCCCAGCGCACCGGGCTTATTTTCAACAATAATCGTTGCGTTTGTTTGTAGACGAATCTGGTCAAGAACGGTGCGAGAAATATTATCGATGCTACTGCCCGCAGGAAACCCAACAACAAAATGAATGGGCTTCGCTGGATAACTCTGTGCAGACGCCGAGGCGGAAGCCAAACAAATGATCAGACTCGTGAAGGTTTTTTTCATATTTGATCCCTTAGCGAAGGTATATCCATTTAAGAATCTAAGCTTTTGAAATAAAGTCTTTAGTATGCTCGCCAAGATTAGGGGCGTGGCGCTCAATACTAGAGGGTGTCTTTGAAAAGTATATTGGAAGCCCTGCTTGTATGAGGCTTCCCTCTGTTGGGTGCTCGACTGACTGCCAAAAATTGATGTGCTTCAAATGAGGATCCCTCAAAAGATCATCGATCGAATTGACCGGTGCAAACGGGATGTCTGCTGAAATTAAAATTGAGGTCCATTCAAGATTAGTTTTAGCCACTAAAACCTCTTCGACGTACTGATACAGTAAATCATAATGCCCGCTTCGGGCTTCGGCGGTTTTAAATCTTGCATCGTCTGCCAACTCTGGCTTGCCGGTTAGTTCAAAAAACCGTCTCCATTGTGCGGCTGTATAGGGCACCACGCTCATATATCCATCTTTGGTTTTGAAGGGACGACGATATTGATTCAGCAGGCGCGCATAGCCAGCCTCACCGATGGGTGGCTCGTAAGTTCTGCCGGCCAAATGCTCTACACACATAAACGACACCATGCACTCAAACATGGGGACTTCGATCGCCTGGCCAACGCCAGTGTTTGAGCGAGCATACAAGGCGGCTGTAATTGCCTGCGTCACGTAAAGCCCGACGACTTTGTCAGCAACCACTGAATTGACAAACCGTGGAGGTTCGCTTCCAGCTGCACCCTGTATCCAAGCTAAGCCAGAGGCCGCCTGTATCGTATCGTCAATCGCAGGCCTACCCGCATACGGACCTTGTTCTGAATATCCGTAGCATGAGCAATGAATCAAACGTGGAAACTCGTTCAACAAGGATTCAGCATCAATTCCAAGGCGTCTCATCGCGGGGGCGCGCATATTTGAAACAAAAATATCTGCCGTACCGATCAGTTCTTTCAGGGCGTGAAGCCCCTCTTCTGTTTTGGCATCAAGAGCAACGCTACGCTTGTTTCGATTCAAGTTAAGGTGCGCATGGCTCATGCCAGGATTGCGTTGCGGCATCACATGCCGAAAAACGTCGCCCTCTTTTGACTCGATCTTAATAACATCTGCACCCATATCACCAAGCATTTGGGTGGCCATGGGCCCCATCCCAACCGCCGTCATATCGATAATACGAACACCGTCTAATGCGCCAGCCATCACGACCCCTTATCCAACAAATATTGTGCCACGCTTAGAAATACTACTAAATTCTTCGACAGAAAAAAACTTCAATTGCTCTTGAAATAGCAAAAGTGAACCCGCTAATTATGAGCAAGCATCGCACCGGATAGTTGACTTGCGGCCAGCGCCGACCGCAACAACATCAAAACGCCGTCATGATGAAGTCGACGGGCATCGATAACGTGAACTTTTTTGGGTGACCAAGGGCGCGGTTAGCGCGCAGCGTCTAAGCGCTCTGACTCTTTATGTATGTTTCAGTTGCCTCTGAACATCAAGCCACCGCCGGGCCGCCTGGCTGTTAAAAAGGATTGACCATACAGGAACGGGCTTTGGTCACCCATGATAACGACTAAACCTTTTTTCAGCTGTTACCTTCAAGCGTAAGAGCAGCTAACAGGTCTGTGACGCTCGCTTGCTGATCAAGCGTCCAGACAATCTTAAAGACGCGAGCCATCTGCGCTTGCTTCATGCTTAATTTTGCATACTTTGTAAATTTGTTTTCATAATCTGTGCGAGTCATCGGACGTGTGGCGAAACCTGGAATATCGTCGATACGCTGGCTCAGCTCACGCCCATTTTGCAACACCGCAACAATCCGCGTGGCGTAGTACTTTGGGTAGATTGCCGTTAACTCTGCATCAGGAATCACTTTAATTTTTTGCATGAACGTTCTAAGTGCTGGATCACGTATGGCTTCTAGCTCATAACTATGAGCACCGATATCGCCATCAAACATGGCCTTAGCAACAATATACGGAAGGCTGTGATCAGCCGTTTCGCTGGTCTCTGGCGTCCACTTTTGCGGATCTTTACCGGATTTGTCGTAGCCATCATCAGAGGTATACACATTAAGGGACTGAATCTGCTTCAGATCACCGACGTCTTTCGCCAAAGCAATGGCAGCGACGATTGCCGTTTGGGTCAAGCCTTGGGCGGGGTAAAACTTAACTGAACAGTCAAGGGCTCTGAAGCGATTGCCTCGACCGCCAAAGGTCTCTGTATCAAGCTTGAACGGACCCGAGACGCGTTTAAAAAAACCATCCTTACCTTCGAATATCGGAGATGGGCCTGTCATACCAGCGCGCGCCAGATTTGTTGCAAAAATAGCGTTACGCGCCGCATTCGCTGCGGCCAGGCCCTTCCAGTTTGAAATTTTCTCAACCCGTGTTTGATTCAAAGCCAGATGACCTGTGATAGCGAGATTGATCGCTTCAACCATCTGCTCTTGCGTTAACTTCATCAACTTGCCGACAGCAAGGGCAACAGCCGGAGGCCCATAAGAGGGATGATCCCAACCCCGCAAGTTAATTTGAGCCGCATCTAGCAACCTACAGTTCACCTCATAGACGATCGCAAGCGCAAGCAGTAAATCCCGTCCATTTGAGCCTTCGGCCTCAGCTGTCGCCAAACACGCCGGAGCATTGTCGCTGGGGTGACCAATTTCTTTACCAATATAGATATCGTTCAGATCCAGTTGCCTAACGGCTGAGGCGTTTGCGAAGGTTGCAAGCTCAATCGATGTTTTACGTGAGTAACCAATAATCGTGGCACCATTTTTTAAATCAAGAGGTGCATTTTGCAACGCCACAGCGCGCGCAATCTGAACTGGTTTGTCGTGCTGCGCCGCGATTGCGCAG
>Ga0114958_10004081_pt1 | contig 10233 bp, 11 predicted proteins | sample C_130208_EF_Meta_FD_89577 | JGI IMG/M metagenome (GOLD analysis project Ga0114958, IMG submission 89577) | Freshwater microbial communities from Lake Croche, Canada to study carbon cycling - C_130208_EF_MetaG | ecosystem: Environmental > Aquatic > Freshwater > Lake | place: Lake Croche, Canada... | reverse complement strand
CTGATATGGATCGATGCAGCGGGTTTGAAATCCTTGTGGGCGGTGAGCTTGATCTGGCCTAGCGCAAACTTGGGCGTGCCGATATGCAGCGTGTGGCTGCTGATCTCACCCGTGTCTTTGTCCACCACCGGCTTAAAAGTAAAGAGTTCGCTTGTGATCCACACCGACTGCTCGCCAGTTTTGCGTTGGATTGTAGGTCTGCCTGCCAGCTTGGAGAAGTAGCGCCCGTAAGCCTGTTTCCACAGGACCGCGCCGTTGCGCAGAATCTGCGATGGCACATCGCCGAGCCACGGTGTCTGTTCGGTCTTGAAGTGGCTGTACTGCTGATCGATGGGTGCGAACACTCCAGTGTGGGTCAGTGACTGACGCGCAAAGCGTCTGAAATATCGATCCTCGCCCACCTTGGCGTTGTAGATGAAGCGCTGGCAACCGATCCAGGCAAGCAGTGTTTGGGCTTGCGCGGGGGTTGGGTAACAACGGAATCGATTGCCGATTTGCATACTGGTATTATGAACAGTGTCACGTTAAGGCGCAAGTACGAACCATTTGGCAAAGTTCTATTGGAAACCCCTGATCTGGCATCGGGCTTATTTCGTGGGCAGCGTGGGCGGCGCGACGCTCGCGACGGTGCGAGCTTATGTCGATGCGCAAGGTACCGAGGAGCACGCAAGAAAGAAAGACAAGGTGCTTTAAAAAGCACCGTTCGCTCGACCCCACCCTGGCTTGCGCCTAGAGTGGGGAATGCGCTCACATTTGTTCAATTAACTTACCTTTAAACATTCCGCGGTCTAAGAGTTCAATGACTTGTTGCATGACGACACGATCAATCATAGATTCTCCAGCAAGTTATAGGTAGCGTACATTGGCCGCAGTGTCTCCACAGCCACACACATCGACAATACATTTAAAGTACACGGCTATTGTCTGGGGGAATTGCGCGCTAATGGGGGCCTCTCATCAGGGCGTTCGTCGTTACGCTCTAATAATGTCCCTTCCGGAATTCTTTGAATTTTTAATGCTAAATCCTGTAGTCCAACATGATCAATGCCCAATGCAATTCCTGTTGCATATCGATCTAACAAGGCACGATCCTCGTCGTTCAATCCGGGAATGTCTTTCGCAACACGCAAAGCGTTGCCATAATATCCAACGTTTAGAGCGGTCAGCGTAAGCTCTTTCGCAATTTGCGCAGGGGAATAAGAGCTCGCAACCTCCTCGATCGCTAGTCGAACCGCAGGGACAGTATTTTTAAATGATTCGTTATTCAAATGAGCCCCCGCAGTCTCAACCTCAGCGCGAGTAATTGTGATTCGCTCAACTTCAACAGAATTGCCCGAATTAAACTTTTCTCGAATAATTTTCATGAGCGGTTCAGGGACATACTCCGATTTAGCGAGTTCCTTTTCAATCATTTCCTCAGCAGCCTCAATCATCCCACCTCTGAGATAATGCAAAACGTCTGCCAACTGGTCGTATGTCATTTCACCCCCCCTTTTTTTTGTTGAAGATTTTTTATTGATCAGTCAAGGTTTTGGACTAACACTGCGCGTGTGGTACACGCGCTGATACTCACCAGAAACATTGATGACAAATTGTTCAGCATCTTTTACGTTTCGCTGCACAACGACATCCACGGAATTTCCAGCTGCAATAGTCCCATCGCCACTAGCGTCACGTCCAATCGCCCAAGAAGTCGCAGCCACTTCTTTATCAAGGGCGAAAAATATTTCACCTTCATTAATTGTCTCGCTATCCTCTGGACACCACACGATATATTCTTGGATCATGGCTTTTCTCGCACAATGTTCTTAGGTGGTGTCTCGGTGTTTGGCTCTCCAATCACAAACACAACACGAAAATCAGCAGGATCGTATTTTTCATCCCAATCGCCGTCATCGACTGCACGATGTTGGTATTCAAGATACTCTTTAAACGCTTGTTCGGCCTCACTTTTCGATGCATACGTAACTGGAGTTTCGTCGTCATCCGTCCAGGTGTTTACCCACCCATCGCACAAGGTACTGTGCTGAACTTCCCAACGCAAATGCGGATGTACATTTTCTTGGCTTGCGACAAAGGCGGTAACAGCTTCACTATGATCAAGCAAATCTGGTGCATGATCCACGATCTCTTTAATGAAGTCAGCATCAGACATCTCCTCATACGCTACTGTCAGTCGCTCTACCGCATACCCAACAAGCGCATCATCGTCCATGCGGTCGACAACGCGATCAGCGAGGGCTGAGTTAAGCTGAGCACGCACGACAGAATGTTGATCTATTTCAGGCCGCGCTAACGCCGCCTGAAGTTTTTCAATAATATTCAACAGATACCCTTGATGCGCCCGACTGTCGCTCTCAAGGTAAGATCGCCGTGCTTCTAAGATTGCATCCAACGATTCTTGCAATAGCTCTTGGCTCATTAAATAACTCCTTTGTAAATGCTGCCAGGCTGTCCGGCAGCGTTACTGTGTGTGCACTCAAACCGATGATCGCTTGCTTTTGGACAGCGTTTGTTTTCGCAGACGGGACACAAAATCATCTTGACTACTCTCCACGAAATCCCGTTCAGATCGGTTATCTTTTTTTCGTGAATACATCGATGGCACTCACAGTAATGGTTAATCCAATGGTTAGTTTTCTTCTTTAGCATCGTCACACTTTAATGCCCATTAAATTAAAATTAAGGATCTTTGTTTAGGGCCTAAAGCGTAGGTCTGCAGCCCATGCGCGTCATCACTGGCACGAGGTTTTGTGCAACCGGACGCGCTGACCAATTCACCGTCTGTAACACACGCTCAACCTCGCTGGCCAACTCCATTTTGGTTCCAGTATTTTTGAGGACGAAATCTACCGGCTGCCCGATCCAGTCCCATTCAGACTCGTGTAAATGGGGCGCGTGCTTGCCCATGAAAAGCTCTCTATCCTGGCTGTCTCTCAGTCTAGAGAGCGGCTCATACCAGGGCGGATTTTCACCACGTTGAATTTCAATCACCACACCATTGCGTGCGCGAACCATTTCAATTTCGTTAAGAAAACGCACATCAGTGATGACATAGTCTTTGGTCGCATCAAGCGTATTGTTAAGCGATCCAACCCAGAAGTTTTCGTGGAAAAGCACACGGCCACCTTCTGTCCCAATTTTTTGAAGGGCCTCGCGTGGCGTAAATGGTCGGCCCATGAGCCCGGACCAAATCGGGCAGGGGGTTTCACGAAATTCGCGCGATTGGTCGGTATCACCTTCGAGCAAGAATCTAGGCCAGCCAAACATCACTGCGGCTACATCTTTAATCGCCTGGCCAAAGCTCGCCTTTTGAAAGCCACGTTCCGCCAAGATATCACCCACACTTCCTTTGCCTGAGCCGATAAAGCCAACAATGCCGATGATTTTTGCCACGCAACCCTCCAATGGCGGTTTGATTATTTAATTATTTAATTATTGTTGACATCATACACTCATGATAGCTAATATTTGATAACATATTTACAAGAAAATTGTAAATAATTGTTAAAACTACTAATTGGCGCAATTTACGATGACCGGTTCAACTACTCACTCAATCTGCGCAACACTCACCCCTAACATGGTCCAATGGCTCGCCTCGGGTGAGCGAGGTATTAGCAGCAATACCCTGTTTACTGAATTGACTGGCGTTGATGCACTTGGCACTTGGATGCGCTCACATCCGCACGACCCAAGCGACTTTCGACGGTGTTTGCAACTACTTGAGATCGCGCCTGAGCTGCGGCCTAAGCTCTTTCAAATGCGAAGCGTTTCAAAAGAGTGGGAGCGACTTGTTGACCATTGGCCAAAAATTGAAAAAACACTAAGAGAAGAATCTGATTTCTCTGGCACAGCAATTGGGCTCGAACCTGCCGCACCAAACACGCGTGCACTCATGTACCGAATTTTAAAGGGGGCAGCATGCTGACCAAAACCCGCACCGCGCGTCCTCTACAGCACGCAATTGCAAACCTCGTAGACTCGATGTCGCATCGTGATAGCCAGCAGGCCAGACTTGCGGACCTGATACGAGAAAAATTCGCTGAGAGCAAACACGCCGAAATCAGACAAATCACTCTCACGCGTGAAGAATACAAAAAAACGTTCGAATCATAACCTTTCTACGGTTCTATTCATGCGCATGATCAAGAACATCGCATTTCTCGCCCTAAGTATGCTCTGTATGGCAATACTGCACACACAACAAAGCGTGCATGCAGCAAGCTATTTGGCGGTGGACGACACCTTTGACGAGGACGTACGTTTCGGACGCGATGATTTTGTAGAAGCGATAACCCTAGTTATTAAGCAAATGGCGAGCAGTTACGCAGCCAGAGAAGACGACCCGATCACGATCGAAGTTCTTGATCTGGACTCACCTGGCATGCGGCAATTCGTCAATGCCGTGCTTCGCGCAGACGCAGGCGGATACGACATGCACTCCCTAATGATTTTGCACTATGAGCATCAAGCCAAAGTGAATGGCAAAAATCGAAGTACCTGCCTGCTCATGTATAACCGACATAAAAAAAAGGAAACCTTAGCAGCCTATGAGTCATATTTCCATAGCAAAGTCGATATTCTCTACTACCTAGCTGCCCATGAGTTTGCTCATTGCATGGCGATGCATCAGTCTGGGTTAGGCAAAATGCTCGGCGCGCGCGATGACCGGGCTCACGAGTTGTTGGCAGACAAAGTTGCGATTGCATTTTTTCTATCAAATGGCAACACACGAGGCGCGCAAAGAATTGTGGATTTCAACAAATACATGATTAATCCAACATCGGAGCACTACCACCCCAAAGACCTGGAAACATTTCTAACAAAAGCGCCAACGTTGCTTACACGTCAATCGCGGGGAAACATCTCCATGTTGGACCTTTTCATCGCTGCGAGCGCTCCGTAGCTAAGCTCTGTAAGTAGGCTCTATTCTTTAACTCGGATTTTTATGCAAAAAATTGAATGTGTTGCAAAAGAAATTAAAAATTGTTGATTGCTGTTTTGATATATTCTTAATAATATTAATATTCTATGTTTTGATTGACTGAAAATCTTAAGCGCCTAAGAAGGCCTTCGACGTTGAATCGCACACAATTTTGATGAAAAAAACTATTTTTTTGGGCATCACAGCGCTGTTAATTAGTCTAGGGTGGCCAACGCTGGCCCGTAGCGACACACCTAAAGATAATGCAACGCAAACATTGGATTCACAACGTTTGTCCAAAATGGTGATTGCGCAAACTACAACATCACCCAACTCGCCGAGCACCCCCACAGTGCCCGTTAAAACAAATATTGTCGTGACAGACGAGGCGCCGGCTCAAAAGGAGCCCGATCAACCCGTACACGCCTCGCCTAGCCAGCGAATCAATACTCGGTCCCAGAGTGTCACGCAATCACCAGCAACGAACCCCAAACAAAAACCGACCATATCACCCAGTCAGCAGCCGATGAGCCAGAAGGATGGCTTATTTGTCATCACCAACGAGGACGAAACCGTTTTCCTTGCGCTACGACGCTGGGCAGAAGACGTTGGCTATCAGCTCGTATGGGATGCAGGCAAGGACTTCCCTGCAAAAAGGACTGCTTATTCCGCCAACAATATCGAAGATGCGATTGACTTAGTCATGCGCGATACAGCCCGCTCAAGTTACCCGTTACACGCTTGCGCCTACAACAACAAAGTTATTCGAGTGCTACACGTCTCGCAATCTTGCGAAAGGGCAAATCCATGAGACGGGCGATGCAAAGAGTCCAATTCGCGCGTCAAATCCTTGGCTTGTCGTTTAGCCTGAGCGTCAGCGTATTGCTCGCAGGCTGCGCCGTCTCACCGCAAGAAGTCAGCACAATGCGAGAAAATGCCACGATCGCTGCCGAAAAAAAAATTGACGAAGGCACCAAATCACAACGTCAAGAATCGAGTCTGACGCGAGTCGCTGGAAACTTCATCGGGGATCAGCCAATCGACTTACCCTATGCGGCAACCTTACCGAGAATCTTTTTTGAACGAATTTCTCTGCAATCGCAAGGCCCCAGTTTTGGCACGGTCACGCAAGCTGCCCGCAACATCACTCTGGCGACCGACATCCCCGTCACCGTCACCCCCGATGTGGAAAATAGCCCGACAATGTCGGCCAATGCACAGGCGGTTGCGCCTAACGCCACCCCAAATGCTCTCCCTCCGACAGCGCTAATGACTGGATCATTGCCACCTCCAACGTTAGGCTTTGCGCAACCCCAGCAAGAAAACACTCCTCCCGCGGCTGTCGTGTCATTGTCCACGCCGAGCACCCCTGGTTGGACACCGGCATCGGCCGTACCCGCAATACGACCGATGGTAAAACTCCACTACCAAGGCACACTTTTGTCGTACGTCAAGATGATCGCAAGCGCTGGCGGCGTTGATTGGGAATATCACGATGGGGTGATTACGTTTCGGCGGCTAGTCACCAAGGTATTCACCCTCTCAAACATCTCACCGGGCAACATCGAATCTCAAGACGACATGAGTAAGGGCGGAGAGGCAGCCACCGGACAGGCCGGGGGACCCAACGCCAAGACAACTGGGAATTTTACAAGCACATCAAAAGTTGGCACCAAGGGTAACTATTCACTTTGGACGCTGCTGCGCGCAGAGATCGAGTCAGCGATCACCACCGCTGGAAAATTTGCGATCAATGAGGGGGCTGGCACTGTGACAGTGACCGATACCAAAGACGCAGTCGGACGCATCGAAAAGATTGTTGAACGCGAAAATAATATTCTCGGGCGTCAAGTATCAATTGATGTACGGGTGATCCGTGTCGCTGTGAACAACCAGAGCCAAGCCGGCTTGAACCTAAATGTTGTGTATTCGCTCTTTGACAGCGCTGGGTCTATTGCAAACTCCCTGACAAGCGCCGCACCCACAACCCTCACCACCGCGAGCACCGGATCGCTATCTTTTGCCGTGACAGATGCAACTTCTCGATTTAGCGGGACAAATATCGCCCTTCAAGGTCTCAATCAGTTTGGCAATGTGATGAGCGACTCCACGAATTCGGTGACAACAACCAACCGAATTCCGGCTATGACGGGTAGATACAACACGACGGGCTACCTTGCGCAGACAACTCCAGCCTCGGGTGGTGGCGTCGCCGGCGGGCAGGGCGTGCCAGGCCTCACGCCAGGGTCGACCACAACTGGAACGTTTCTGCGAATTTTACCGACCATTCGCGATAACAATACGATCTTAATCAACATGTCTTTAGACGTCTCTCAGCTCTTGGGGTTTGGCTCGGCTTCAACCGGCGCAGGCTCGACGTTTCAGCAAATTCAATGGGCCAACACAGACGGATCCAAGACCACGAGCAATCTGCTACTGAACCAAAACGAATCAATGGTGATGGTAGGAATCGTCTCAGATGATATCAACGCAAACAACGCAAACGGATTGGGTGGCGGATCGATGAACGCCACTCGCAACAAAATCCTTTACGTTCTCGTGGTTACCCCACGTATTATGAAGGGTATGTAATGCAGCTATTGCCTATTCCAAACACCAAACTGTGCCTGGCGGCCGGCTTACAGTGGCAAGTTTTAGATCCTTTTGAAGCCAAGCTGTTTAGCCATAATCAAGTTCAAGCGCTCTTTGAGAACGGCGCTAAATATTTCGTTAAATACAAGAACGCAAAGGACATCAATTACGGCGTGACCTTTGAATCCGACCTAGAGCAATACTCATCACTCAACATTATCAGCATTGCGGCAAAAGTTGCATGCGATAAGCAGTTTAAAGCGTCGACTTCGTTTGTCGTTGTAAAAAATGACAAGACAGACGAAGAGAATTGCTTTGTCATTGGCTTGCTTTTTGGCAACACGATCATTGATCAGTTAGTCGCCGCTGATGAAGTCGATGCACTACTCCAAGAGTTTCAAACACTTTGTGAAAGATCAAGGTCAGACGTGACGACCTGGGGGGATGTCACGACAACCGGATTTAATCCAGACAATGCATTAACACTTGACGAGGTACTAAATAAGTCCTTTGGCAAGTCAATTGCACTGTCAGAATTAAAAAACAATCGCACAACCAATATCGTCTTGATGATTGCAGGTCTAGCGGCCGTCCTATTTGGACTATGGACTGCCTATGATTGGTACCAAGCAGATGAAAAACTTTTAAAGGAACAACAGCGCGCGAGTCAAAACACGCCCGAAAACATGTATAGGCATTCAGTCGAAAGACTATTGCGAGAACCAACGTTAATCGCGCCGGATGTCTGGGACGATTACAAGGCACAGTTAGGCGCGTTTCCGACCCAGATGGGTGGATGGACCTTACACAAGATCTCATGCAAGCTCACCATCTGTGAAGCGCTTTGGAAGACGCAGGACTCAACATACGAAGATTTTAAGGCTGCAGCACAATCCCATCCAGAATGGGGACCAATCTCAACGAACAATAACGAAAAGGACGTGCTGGGGGACTTAAAAACAATTCGACACCAAGTGACATTAAAACTAACCCTCCAAAAATTACCTCCTCAGGGGCAGTGGCCTGACGCGAAGGAGTTCGCGCAAACCATCGGCGTTCAGTGGCAAAAACTCAAGCCCACTGGGTGGGACGCAACGCTGACGCCACTTGAGCAACAGGGAATCCCTGCGGGCATGTCATCAGCGGGAATGTCAAATCTTCCAAACGCCATTTATGCCATGCGCTGGGAGGCAAAAAATCAGCGCTGGGAACAGTCAAAAGAGGTTATCGCAACGTTCGGCAAAAACATGACCATTACGCACCTTGAAGTAACGCTCGAGCACAAAGACAAGCGTGTAATTATTAGTGGAGGGGGACTTGTTTATGCAAGAAAATAAGTTACGCAGCCTAGTACACCAGCTATTGGTTTGCCTACCACCCCTGTGCGGTCTCGTTGCGGCGACCAATGGTCAAACAATTGATGAGTTTTCAAAGGTACCAACGCCTTTAGCACCTAGCCTCCCACCTGCGATGCCGCAGCCTCCTATCCTACCGTTACCCGAGGCAATGCCACCGTCCGCGCAGCCACCGCAACAGCCTGCACCACCGCAGCCTGCCGCGGTGAAGACACCCGCGCCCACCGGGCCCACGTTATTGCATGTATCACTAATCGGTATTTTTTCCTCAAACCATAAAACCGAAGCTGAATTTGAGGTCAACAAAACAACACGCCATTTAATTGTGGGCGACACACTGCTTGGCAATTGGCGTGTGGAAAAAATATCGAGATCATCGGTTGTCTTAACGCAATGTGATCAACACAATACCTGTGAGAGAAAGACTCTTGTTGTGGGGGCACAGTGATGGTCATGTTACGCGTGGAATCAATCGACAAACTCCCGGAATTTAAAGGCGCCATACGGGGGATTACACACGATAAATATCATACACAAGTTTGCGTCATTGACCACGGGTGCGCAGAAGTCTCTGTGGTTTGCGTTGAGACATTTTTCAGCACCACACTGTACTTAAACCTACTACAAACAATCAAAAGCCAAAAGTTTCTCTTGAAGATGGTTAACGAATTTGTCGCCAGCGAAGAGTTGATTCGGCAAATCTGGACAATCACCGATCGTAAGGCCAAACAAAACATTGTCAATGAGACCGATAAATTTCTCATTTTCTACGACGAAATCATTAGCGCTGCAGTAAATTTAAGCGCCTCTGATATTCATTTTGAAATGCTTGACCAAGAGGAATCTCTCATACGGCTGCGCGTCTACGGACGAGTCATTGAGTGGAAGCGCGTTTCAACAGAGCTTTTAAAAGGTGCGCTCACCGCTGCCTACTCTAAACGCACCAAAACAGGTACCAATAGCTCAGGCGCGCTGTCCCTCGATCGCGCAATGAACACGATGACCGAGCAGGTTGTCAATGGCAAGATCTACAACGGGCGTTTTACTGGATACCCTGTTGTAAACGGCTATGACGTGGTGATGCGATTGCTCGAGAGCGATCCGCGCTCTAAGATCCCCGACATACAAGCGCTTGGCTATGCGAGCTACCATGTTCAAGACCAAATCATGCCTGCGATTAGAAAGAATGCAGGCATGATGGCGATTGCCGGCTCCACCGGATCTGGCAAGTCAACAGCATTACGATCCTTCATTTATGCTCTGCCAGGGCGCGATCAACTCAAAATCTATGGCGTAGAAGACCCCGTTGAGTACCTCAATCGCTTTATGCGACAAATCTCAGTGCAGCGCAACACCGAT
>Ga0114958_10004080_pt1 | contig 10234 bp, 10 predicted proteins | sample C_130208_EF_Meta_FD_89577 | JGI IMG/M metagenome (GOLD analysis project Ga0114958, IMG submission 89577) | Freshwater microbial communities from Lake Croche, Canada to study carbon cycling - C_130208_EF_MetaG | ecosystem: Environmental > Aquatic > Freshwater > Lake | place: Lake Croche, Canada... | reverse complement strand
CGAATGATCCCTCTCTTGCAAGCCAATATGCCAAGTTACTGTGACTTGTTTCAATTTTATGTATTTTTGCTCTGGATCAAAAACTATCACGTATCGACGAGGCCCATTTTGTTGTCGTATGCTAAAACTACACGTCAAACTTGTGGTCTTGTTCTAGGAGCCCTATGAAATGAGTAAGGCGGTTGATCCAAAATTAAAGCAGCTGTTGCGCAACGGCGGGGATTTTGACCCCGATACCGGAAGCGATTTGCTTTCGGTCGCAGCAAAAGAGAAGGGTCTGACTTGGTGTGTGGCGCAGTGCGACAAAGCGCGCAGCCGCTCTGCCGTCTTTCGTGCGGTCGTGAAGGCCGTCGACTACCCCCAGTTCTTTGGATCAAGCTTTGACTCGTTTTTTGATTGCCTCTGCGACACCCTGCTCGACCAAAAAGACGGGTTGGTGTTGGTCTTTGAAAAATTACACTCGTCCGATGCGGCGATTGTGATGGATGGCGTTCAGTTCATGCAGGTTTTGAACGATGCCGTCGGCTTTGCCCGCGATAACGGTCGCGTCTTCATTTTTGGCATCCAGCATGCTGGCAAGCATGATGACGATACGCCCGGCGTGGTCAACAACTGGAGCGACGAGCCGGCTTGACCCTTGGCGCGGTGAACCTCGTCCCCGAGGTGGGGTCAAGGGTGCAGGTTACCAACCCAGAAGCGCAGTGGTTGCGGCAACTAGCGCGAGCCCCGCAGTTTCAGTACGCAGAATTCGTGAACCGAATTTTATTTTGTTGACCCCATGTCTTGTCGCGGCCGCTACCTCTTCTGGGCTCCAGCCGCCTTCTGGGCCGATCAGCAGGCATAAGGCGTGAATGTTTTTTTGTTTCCCCTCGCAGGCCTGCAGGTGCTTGGCAAGTGTTTGATCTGCCTCAGGAGAGCAAAGTAAGGGTAGCCCGGGCCCCGAGGATGCAAGCGCTTGCTCTAGGGTTTGCGGGTCACTGAGTTGCAGCAAACGGTTGCGACCGCACTGCTCAGAGGCCGAGGTGATAATTCCTCGCCAGTGTTCGAGGCGTTTTTCGAGCCGAGGGCCCGAAAGCTTGAGCACGCTTCGTTGCGCGGCCACCGGAATCACCCGGTGTACACCCAATTCAACTGCTTTTTCAATAATCCAGTCCATCTTATCGCCCGAGGGCAGGCCTTGGATCAGGGTGATTTGGCCGCCGAGTTCGGCCTCTTTGGGGCTGTGCTGACCGAGCGATACTGAAGTGGTTTTATCTTCAACCCTCAGTGTGCCAGCAATTTCACCCCCGCGACCGTCAAAAAGCACAACTCGATCGCCCGCGGCCAGTCTCCTGACGCGTACGTGGTGGGCCACAGACTTGGGTAGCTCGAGCTCTTGCTCGGCAAAAACCGGTATTGGGCAGTAAAAGCGGGGGTCAGCCATCAGGTCGCTCAGAGAGAGGGTAGGGGGTTTTACGGGTGCTAAACTGCTATGTTTTGTAACCTATTTCTCTTGTGCCTGTCTGGGCTGGACACATCGCATGAATTCAAACACTACTGTCCCCGTTAAACTGGCTGATGCCATTCGAGCCCTCGCTATGGATGCGGTTCAGGAAGCGAACTCTGGCCATCCGGGTGCCCCGATGGGGATGGCTGAAATGGCGCAAGCGCTGTTCACCCGCCACCTGCGTCACAATCCTGCCGACCCAGCCTGGGCCAATCGCGATCGCTTCGTCTTGTCAAACGGTCATGGTTCGATGTTGATATACGCGTTGCTGCATCTGACAGGTTATGACCTGTCAATGGATGAGTTGCGCAAGTTTCGTCAGTTGCACTCTAAAACGCCGGGCCATCCTGAGGTGGGTATTACGCCTGGTATCGAGACCACCACAGGCCCGCTTGGGCAAGGTTTGGCCAACGCTGTCGGGATGGCGCTTGCCGAAGCTTTGTTGGCCGCTGAATTCAATCGCCCTGAGCACAAGCTCGTTGATCACCACACTTATGCGTTTGTGGGCGATGGTTGCCTGATGGAAGGCATCTCGCATGAAGTGTGTTCGTTGGCGGGTACGTTGCGCTTGGGCAAACTGGTTGTTTTGTATGACGACAACGGGATTTCGATCGACGGTAAAGTTGAAAACTGGTTCGCTGACGATACCGCCAAACGCTTTGAAGGCTATGGCTGGAACGTTTTGCGGGTTGCGGATGGCCACCATGTCGCGGCGCTGGATCAGGCTCTCAAACAGGCTCGGCTGACCGGTGTTGCGCAGGCGCGTCCAACCTTAATTATTTGTCGTACAGTCATTGGCAAGGGTGCACCGACCGTTGCAGGCACGGATAAAGTTCACGGCTCGCCTCTGGGCGCTGAAGAGATTGCTCGTACCCGCGCCGCGATGGGATGGCCCTATGCGCCCTTCGAAATCCCTGAGGCGATTTACCAGGGTTGGAACCAGCGTGCAGCAGGCAGTCAGGCACAGACTAGCTGGCAAAAGATTTTTGACGCGTACGCGGCGCAGTATCCGATTCAGGCAAGCGAATTTACGCGTCGTATGCGCGGCGAACTGCCAGCCGATTTTGCCGACACGGCGCAACACCTTTTGCAGGCTACCCACGACAAAGCCGAAACAGTCGCATCACGCAAAGCCTCGCAGCAGGCCATCACGGCCTTGGTCGACGTGTTACCTGAAATGTTAGGGGGTTCGGCCGACTTAACCGGCTCAAACTTTACCGACTGGAAAGGCGTCGTACCCGTTCGCGCGAGCGCGACAGGCCTTCAGTTTGGCCGACATATCAATTACGGCGTACGCGAATTTGGGATGGCTGCCATCATGAACGGCATGGCCTTGCATGGGGGCTATCTGCCGTTTGGCGGTACGTTTTTGACGTTCTCTGATTACTCACGCAATGCGCTGCGCATGGCAGCCTTGATGAAGCAACGTGTTGTGCATGTGTTTACCCATGACTCAATTGGCTTGGGTGAAGATGGCCCCACTCACCAATCGGTTGAACACGCGAGCAGCTTGCGTTTGATCCCTAATTTGTCGGTATGGCGGCCTTGCGATACCGTCGAAACCGCTGCGGCCTGGTTGGCAGCTGTGAGCCGCCCGAGTAGTATCGGGATGGACGTGCATGCGGGCGGACCGACCGCATTGTTATTGTCGCGCCAAAACTTGCCGTTCGTTGCGCGCAGCGCTGAAACGTTAAAACAGGTAGCGCGTGGCGGGTATGTCTTGCAAGATGCCACCAACGCGCGAGCCGCGATTATTGCGACTGGTTCTGAGGTCGCGATCGCGATCGAAGCACAGAAATTGTTAGCGACTGAGGGCATTGCCGTACGCGTGGTATCGATGCCATGCACCGATGTCTTTGATCAGCAAGATGCTGACTGGCGCGCTTCGGTGTTGCCCAAACAGATGCCGCGTGTCGCAGTCGAAGCCGGGGTCACAGGGCTCTGGCACAAGTACGTTGGGCTTGACGGTGCGGTAGTTGGCATTGACACCTACGGTGAGTCAGCACCCGCTGGGGTGTTGTTCAAGCATTTTGGCTTAACGGCAGAAAAAGTCGCGCAAGCCGTTAAACATATTTTGTAAATTTCAAATAACCAGGAGCTCTAAACATCATGACCATTCGCGTTGCTATTAACGGCTATGGCCGTATCGGCCGTAACATTTTGCGTGCACATTACGAAGGCGGCAAAAAGCACGATATCCAAATCGTAGCCATTAATGACTTAGGTGATCCTAAGACCAACGCCCATCTCACACAGTATGACACCGCTCATGGCAAGTTTCCTGGCACGGTTGGTGTTGAGGGTGATTTCATGGTGGTCAATGGCGACAAAATTCGCGTCTTGGCTAATCGCAATCCAGCTGAGTTGCCCTGGGGTGAACTCAATGTTGACGTCGTGCTCGAATGCACGGGTTTCTTTACTTCTAAAGAAAAAGCCTCGGCCCATATTAAAGGCGGCGCTAAAAAAGTCATTATTTCGGCACCCGGCGGTAAAGACGTTGACGCAACGGTCGTCTACGGCGTCAATCACGGTGTATTGAAAAGCTCAGACACAGTGATCTCGAATGCGTCATGCACCACCAACTGCCTGGCACCCTTGGTGCAGCCTCTGCACGAAGCCTTGGGCGTTGTAACAGGTTTGATGACTACGATTCACTCGTACACCAACGATCAAGTCTTGACCGACGTTTATCACGAAGATTTGCGCCGTGCGCGTTCGGCTACCATGAGCATGATCCCCACCAAAACCGGCGCTGCCGCTGCTGTGGGTTTGGTGCTGCCTGAATTGAACGGCAAGCTTGACGGTTTTGCGATTCGCGTGCCTACGATCAATGTGTCGCTGGTTGACTTGTCGTTTATCGCCAAGCGCGACACCACCGTTGATGAAGTCAATGCGATCTTGAAGACAGCTTCTGAAGGCAAGCTCAAAGGTATTCTGACCTATCAAACTGAACAACTCGTTTCGGTCGACTTCAACCACAATCCAGCTTCAAGTAACTTTGACGCGACGTTGACCAAAGTGTCAGGTGCGCTGGTTAAAGTGTCGTCTTGGTATGACAATGAGTGGGGTTTTAGCAACCGTATGCTAGACACCACGATTGCATTGATGACTGCAAAATAATTGCCAGGTACGAACAAGAGGCCCTTCGGGGCCTCTTTGCTTAGGGGTCATCTGAAACGCGTGCATATTAGCCAGTAGGCTTTGCGTTTTTGGTAACTGATATTTTTTCTTTTTGTGTTGGATCTTATGACGACTGTTCAAACTCTCTCTGGGCTGGCTCAGGCTGGCAAGCTTGCTGGCAAGCGTGTGTTTATTCGTGCTGACTTGAATGTACCGTTTGATGAGGCGGGCAATATTACTGAAGATACGCGTATTCGCGCTTCTGTGCCTGGTATTCGCTTGGCGCTCGATGCGGGAGCTGCTGTGATGGTGACTTCTCATTTAGGCCGCCCGACTGAGGGTACGCTCAATCCTGAGGATTCACTGGCACCGATTGCCAAACGCCTGACTGAATTAATGGGGATGCCAGTGACCTTGGTGCAAAACTGGGTGGATGGTGTGACGGTTGCCCCAGGCCAAGTGGTGTTGCTTGAAAACTGCCGTGTCAATAAGGGCGAAAAAAAGAACGATCCCGAATTGTCCAGAAAATTGGCCGCGCTATGCGACGTGTTTGTTAACGATGCGTTTGGTACCGCGCATCGCGCCGAGGCCACCACGCACGGCATGGCTCAGTTCGCGCCTATCGCGTGTGCGGGTCCGTTGCTTGAGGCTGAACTTGAGGCCTTGGGGCGTGCCTTGTTAGCACCCAAACGACCCTTGGTTGCGATTGTGGGGGGCTCTAAGGTCTCGACCAAGCTATCGATTCTGCAGTCGTTGGCAGACAAGGTCGATCAGTTGATTGTGGGTGGCGGTATTGCCAATACGTTTATGTTGGCCGCGGGCTTGCCGATCGGTAAGTCGCTAGCTGAGCCTGATCAGCTGGACCAAGCCCGCGCGGTGATGAAAAAAATGCAGGCGCGCGGCGCTGCGGTGCCAATTCCCACTGACGTAGCCTGTGCCAAAGAGTTTTCTGCGCAGGCGCCAGCCACAGTAAAGCCTGCCAGCGAGGTCTTGGCGGACGATTTGATTTTTGATATTGGACCGCAAACGTCAGAGCAGTTGGCAGCGATCTTGAAGCAAGCCGGCACCATTGTTTGGAATGGCCCCTTGGGTGTCTTCGAGTTCGATGCCTTCGCGCATGGCACCGAAGCTGTATCGCACGCCATTGCCGATTCTGCAGGGTTTTCAATTGCGGGTGGCGGTGACACCTTGGCTGCGATTGCTAAGTTCGGGATCACCGATAAAGTTGGTTATATCTCGACAGGCGGCGGTGCTTTTCTAGAATTTTTAGAAGGCAAGACTTTGCCGGCAGTTGAAATTCTTCAACAGCGTGCTGCTGGTTAATGCGGGGTCAAGGAACCTAGCCTGAAAGTTGTATCAAGGGATATCTGCTGTGCCCTGAAGGGCGCAGCAGACGTCTCGATCGCTCAATCAACAATAAAAAGTGTCGCCCCAGTAGCAGTTGACGATTGATGTGGTTCGGCATGATCCGCGACTTGATAACTGGTGCCAGGTGTTAAGTCAAAATGTCTGCCGTCTTTAAGCTCGGTATGCAAAGTGCCGCTCAGGCACAACAAGATATGGCCTTTTTCACACCAGTGGTCGGCCAAGTATCCAGCGCTGTACTCAACCATACGCACCCGAATCGCGCCAAATTGACAGGTGCGCCAAAAGGCTTTGCCGGTGGTGCCGGGGTGCTCGGTGACTTCAACGCTTGACCAGTCAGTTGTGCCAAACGGAATATTGTTAATTTGCATCATATCCCTTGAGTTTTAAAGGTTTTAGCCCCATTGTGAAAGGGTGTCCACCTTTTTAGCGCGCCTCATGACGCCACACCTATGGAATTCAAAGACTACTACAAGATTTTAGAAGTGCCGCGTGAAGCCTCGCAGGATGATATCCGCAAGGCGTATCGCAAACTTGCTCGCAAATATCACCCCGACGTTAGCAAAGAGAGTGACGCCGAGGCGCGCATGCGTGACCTCAACGAGGCTAATGACGTGCTGCGCGACCCTGAAAAGCGCGCGGCCTATGACGGGTTGGCTGCAGGTGTCTCTGGGCCCAACGGGGCGAGCCCAGGACCCGGTTGGGATCGAGGTTTTGAATTTTCGGGGGCGCAAGGCGAGGGCCCCAATCGTGCCGAGTTTCAAGATTTTATGGCGGGCCTGTTTAAACAGGCCGAACATCAGCGCCGCACTCAGGGGCGTGATCCAGGCTTTGATTCTGGTCAAGGCCGTGCGCAGCAGTGGCGCGGCGAGGATCACCACGCTGATATCGAAATTTCGCTCGAAGATAGCTTTTCTGGCTCGACACGCGATCTTGGCTTGCGTTCGGTGCAACTCGATGCGCAAGGGCGACCCCAATTGGTGAATCGAACCTTGAGTGTCAAGATCCCAGCAGGCGTCAAGGCTGGGCAAATGATTCGTTTAGCCGGGCAGGGCATGCCTGGTGAAGGCGGTGGCGCAAGTGGCGATCTGTTTTTGACCGTGCATTTCGCCCCGCACGCGCTGTATCAGACCGATGGTCGCGACTTGAGCATGAAACTTCCCGTCACTCCCTGGGAGGCCGCTTTGGGCGGTCAGGTACATGTGCCGACACTCGCTGCAGCAGTTGAGGTCACGATTGCGGCGGGAAGCAAACAAGGCAGTAAATTACGCCTGCGCGGCAAAGGTTTACCGGGTGACCCGCCTGGTGATTTGTATCTGGTGCTTGATATTGTCTGGCCTCCTGCAAGCAGTGAGGCCGCGCGTGCGGCCTATGAACAGTTGGCCAAGGCTGCGGCCTTTAATCCGCGTGCCCATCTAGGAGTGTCAGCATGACGCATGTCAGTATTTACACAGCCGTGATCGTAGATGACCAGGCACCCGTTACTATCCACGAATTAGCGCAACGCTGTGAGCAGCAGATTGAGTGGGTGATGACGCTCGTTGAACACGGTGTGTTGCCAACGCTGCGGCAGACTGAGCCCCCTGAACGCTGGGTCTTTGCGAGTGCAGCGGTGGCACGTGCGCGGCAAGTATCTCGTTTGCAGCGTGATTTTGAAGTCAATCTTGACGCCGCCGCGTTGATGGCAGACTTGATGCAAGAAGTGCGCGCTTTGAAGAGGCAACTGCGGGTGTTTTGATCGGCGGCTACAAAAACCTGGCGGTTCAGTTGAGCCAGCGTTCGGGTGACGAAAGCTTTAGTGGTACAGATGGGGACGTGGGGTGTGAAGTCTTGATTCAATAGATTCATTGGTAATAAGCAAATCACTCATTGGTAGTTTTGGAAATATAGAGCCTGATCTACACTTCGTGTCCGAACCCGCTTGGCGGGGATGACGAAGCCGGATTGAGATGCTTGCGCCGATGACCAAACACGCTGATTATGTCTTAGAGGCCCAAGGCTTGGGGTTGCGCTATGGCGCAGCCGCGCCCTTGATCGAGGAGTTGGATCTTAACGTTGCCGCCGGCGAGATTGTGGCGATTTTAGGCCCGAGCGGTGTTGGTAAATCTAGCCTGCTGCGTATTTTGGCGGGTTTGCAGCAACCGACCCTGGGCTCTGTACTCGTCGATGGCCTGCCTCTTTTAGGCACCCATCCACGTGTTGCAATGGCTTTTCAGGATCCCAGCCTGCTACCGTGGTTAACGCTTGAAAAAAATGTAGGCTTTGGTCTGGATTTTAAGCATCAACCGCGCATCACTGCCGCCGAAAAAAAGCACCGCATCGATGTTGCAATTCGTGAAGTTGGTTTAGAGCACGCGCGACTATTGATGCCCTCAGAGTTGTCGGGCGGCATGGCGCAACGTACCGCGCTTGCGCGCTGCGTAGCGCGACAGCCCGAAGTGATTTTGCTGGATGAGCCCTTTGGTGCGCTTGATGAAGTCACCCGTGCCGCGATGCAAAAACTGTTGTTGACCCTGCGTGACGATCTAGGTACCGCCGCAGTCTTAATCACCCACGATATTGATGAAGCTTTACAGGTTGCGGATCGCATTTTACTTTTGGGTGGTGCGCCTGCCCACTGTGTGGGCGAGTGGCATCTTGCGTACGCTCAGCCACGCGACGACTTGGTCGAAGAGCTCGGCCAACTCCGTATTGAAATTTTACGAACGTTGCAACGTGCGTTGCACCCGAAGCCAGCGGCAGCGCCGGCGAAATCTGACTTAAAGGACTTAGTCGATGTGTCTTGAACATGTCTCGCGTCGCGAGATGCTTAAACTAGCAAGCTTGTTTACGGCTGCGGGTGCAGCGCCCTTTTTGTCGGCCTTTAACGCACAGGCGCAACCTGCCGCCAATGGCCCAGTGCGTATTGGATATCTGCCGATCACTGATGCTGCGCCGCTTTTGGTTGCGCACAACAACGGCTTCTTTAAAGACGCCGGCGTCGACGTTGAAAAGCCCACGATGCTGCGCAGTTGGGCGCAATTAATCGAAGCCTTTATTGCCGGTCAGGTCAATGTGGTGCATTTGTTGTCGCCCATGACGGTATGGGCGCGTTTTGGCAGCAAGGTGCCAGCCAAGGTCGTCGCCTGGAACCACGTCGGAGGCTCAGGCTTGACGGTGTTGCCAGAGATTAATGACGTGAAAGCTTTGGGCGGCAAAACGGTTGCGATCCCTTTTTGGTATTCGATTCACAACGTGGTGCTGCAGGCCATGCTGCGCGACGCAGGTTTAGAGCCCGTGTCGCGTAAACAAGGAGGGCAGCCCGCTCACAACGAAGTGAACTTAGTCGTGATGGCGCCTTCAGATATGCCGCCCGCTCTGGCGTCTCGTAACATCGCGGGTTATATCGTGGCCGAGCCGTTCAATGCTTTGGCTGAAACGATGGGCATCGGCAAGGTGTTACGTTTTACCGGTGATGTTTGGCGTAACCACGCTTGTTGTACGGTGTTCATGCACGAGCGTGACCTTGAACAGCGCCCCGAGTGGTCGCAGAAAGTGGTCGATGCGATCGTGCGTGCCCAGTTATGGATTCGTGACAACCGGGCCGAGACCGCTCAACTGTTATCCAAAGAGGGGGTCAATCGGTACACGCCTCACGCCTTGCCGGTCTTAAGTAAAGTGCTGGCGCCGGCTGCAAGCGACCGCGAGTCATACTTGTCCTCTAAAGCCATTCGTCACGCCGATTGGCAAGACAAGCGCATCGATTTTCAGCCATATCCCTATCCAACTTATACCGAAGAGCTTGTTACTCGCCTGCAAAACACAGTGATTGAGGCTGATCGAGGCTTTTTGGCAACGCTCGATGGCAAGACAGCGGCAGCGCAATTGGTGGATGATCGCTTTGTGAAACGTGCAATTGAGGCGGCCGGTGGAATGGGCAAGTTTGGTCAAATGCCGGGCTATGCGCGCACTGAGTTGATCGAGGTCTGATGGCATCTCAGCAAAAATCTTCCGCCACTGGTCGTGTGGTGCAGGGCCTTGCGGGCATCGCGCTCATGCTTGGGTTGTGGTGGTTGTTGACGGTACCGTTTTCAGCTTCAGGTTCGATGGGTCAACGCTTTGCACCGGGGCCCTCGTTACTGACGCTCGTTTCGTTGTTACAAGGCGGCGAAATCTGGCTTCATATGGCTGTGAGTTTGCAGCGCGTGGCCGTTGGGCTTGGGCTGGCATTGCTTGTTGGTGTGCCGCTTGGCTTACTGCTCGGAGCCTCCGCTGGGGCAAATG
>Ga0114958_10004072_pt1 | contig 10243 bp, 10 predicted proteins | sample C_130208_EF_Meta_FD_89577 | JGI IMG/M metagenome (GOLD analysis project Ga0114958, IMG submission 89577) | Freshwater microbial communities from Lake Croche, Canada to study carbon cycling - C_130208_EF_MetaG | ecosystem: Environmental > Aquatic > Freshwater > Lake | place: Lake Croche, Canada... | reverse complement strand
AAAGTTGAGACAATGCTTTCTCAGGTGATCGGACCGGGCAATGCAGTCGTTCGTGTATCAGCAGATATCGATACCCAATCTACAAATATCACTGATGAAAAATTTGATCCTAACGGTCAGGTCGCGCGTACTGAAACAACTACCGTAGAAACGGCAAAGACAACTGAATCTAAAGCTACAGGTGGAAATGTTGGAGTAACTGCAAATGTACCCGATAAATCAGGATTAAACGGATCAAAGCCGAGCAATACGTCTGACACGGGTAAAAATAATAAATCTACGACCTATGAAATTGGTAATACCGTTACAACAACGACACGTAATCCTGGAACTATTGTTGGCTTAACAGCCTCTGTCTTCATAGCTCCTAATCCCGCCGGCAAAGATGGTGTTGTGCCTAAGCGCTCCGATGCTGATTTAAAGAGTCTTAAAATGATGGTAGTTGATGCGCTCGGTCTTAAGGCGACTCCCGGTCAGAATATCGACAGCTTAGTTACGTTAGAAGAAATGACTTTTGCCACACCTCCAGCTGTTGAGCAAATTCAAGCTCTTCAGGCTCAAAGTAAGTGGCCTCTGTGGTTCGAAGCTGCTAGCACCTGGGGTGCTGTTGCTGGTGCAGTTGTAATGCTCATTATTTTCCTTCGTTTACTTTCAAGACAAAAAGCCGAAGTTATTCCGCTTGAGTTACTTGCCTTACCTGCAGAAAAAGCAGCTACCAATGGATCCAATTCATCAGCTAATATTACTCCTGAAATGGTTAATGAACTCATCCGGCAAAAACCAGGTGAAGTAAGTACTACATTGCGGGGTTGGGTTTCAGCAGGAAACGTTTCTAAAACTTAGTATATGGCCGATATAGATTACCATAGCCTAAATCGTCAACAGAAGCTCGCTCTTTTCTTAATCAGTATTGGGCCTGAATCCGCTACACACATTCTTAAGCAGTTTAGTGAAGAAGAGGTAGCGAAACTATGTAGAGAAATGACTACGTTTGATTTTGTACCTCAGAATGTGTTATCTCAGGTTTTCCAAGAATTTTCAGACGTAATTGCACTTTCAAAAACATCTGCTTTTGGAGGAATGCCGTTTGCTCGTAAAGTAGTAGCCTCATCCAAAGGAGAAAGTAGAGTTAATGCTATTTTAGAGGGTATTGGTCTAGAAGATGAAGACAATACAGACGTGATTAAACAGATTGGAATGATGGATACGGATCAGATCTTTAATCTGATTAAGGCTGAAGGACCTCAGACTATTGCTTTTGTATTGTCTTATCTTGAGACTAAGAAGAGTGCTATTATTTTCTCACGCGTTGCTCCCGAGTTACAGGATGAAGTGCTTGAGCGTATGGGGACAATCGACCCTACCAACTTAGAGTATTTAGAGAAAATGATTCGTTTATTGGGTAAGCACGGTTCAGGAAAATCTAAAACTAAACTGAATGTATCGGGTGGAGTTCCTTCCGTTGCCTCACTTTTAAAGTTAGTTGGAAAAGAAAACTCAAAAACATTTTTAAGTAAAATCGAAGAGCGAAATAAGCCCTTCGTGGATGCTGTAAAAAAGAAGATGTTTGGATTCGAAGATCTTATTAAACTTCAGACCAAGGATATGCAGCGCATTATGCGTGACGTAGATATGGCTCAAATGCCTATGGCCATGAAGAATGCTAGCCCAATACTTAGAGATAAAATTTATGCTGCGATGTCTAAACGTGCCGCAGAAGGCTTAAAGGAAGAAATTGAATTACTTGGGCCAGCAAAAATGAAGGATATCGATGCTGCACAAGATGCTATTATTGAAACCGTACGCTCGCTAGATGAGGCGGGTGAAGTATCTCTGGATAATGATTCAGCATCTTTGGTTGCATAAAATAACCTTAGTTTATGGCGCTCACAAAACTCATAACTTTTAATCAGCCGCTAATTAGCGCTAAGATTAAGACAGGTTTGGGCGCTTATGTCACAACGGTAGACTTCGATACTAAGATGAAGGCGTCCTACCAGGAGGGTTACAACGCTGCTAGATCTGAGGCTAATGTTCAACTTGTTGAATTAAGAGCTGATATGCAGCGTTTAAGCGATGAGGTGCTAAAAAAATTAGCGCAGTGCGAAGCTCTTTTACTTGGTCAATTACGCGAAGCTCTTCCTGATCTCGCAATAGATATTTCTAAGCGTCTTCTATCAGGCTATACTCCCTCAGCAGAAGTGATTGAAGCCATTGCTCAAGAAACGTTAAGTCAGCTCTATCCCGAAAAAGAAAGTCTCGAATTGCACCTGTGTCCTAAGGATGCCCAGCTACTTGAAACTGCAAACCCTGCCTGGAGATCCCGTTACACAAAGCTTACTATAGTTGAGGACGAAAGTCTAAATTCTGCAGATTGTGTTGTGCGAAGCAGATTCGGCGTAACTGATGCTAGGATATCCTCAAAACTTAAGTCTTTAGCTAACACTTTATCGGCGCAATGACCTCTACTGTTGCACCTCTGGTTGATATTTTAAGAAGTCAGGTAAGACATTTACCGGCTGTACAACGTATTGGCCAGGTAGTCTCTGTTTCTGGACTCATGATTGAAGCGGAAGGTCCTAATTTAGGGCTGGGTGAACTATGTGTAATTAGATCAGCAAGAACAGAATTTAAAGTAACTGCTGAGGTGGTTGGTTTTAAAGATAATCGAATACTGCTCATGGCATTAGGTGATACACAAGGCCTGCATGTTGGGTGTGAAGTGGTAGCCATTGATAGTATCTCTTTACCTCAAGTAGGACCTAATCTTTTAGGCCGTGTTTTAGATGCGATGGGTAAACCTTACGATGAATTAGGTTATTTACCGCTAAACCGCAAAACAGAAACTGCTGTCTCAATTCCTCATCCTTTAAAAAGAACACGCATTAAGCACGCGTTTTCTACAGGTGTTCGCGCTATAGATTCACTTACACCCGTTGGACGCGGGCAACGATTAGGATTGTTTGCTGGTTCAGGTGTAGGTAAATCAACACTACTTGGAATGATGGCACGTGGCTCTTGTGCAGATGTTATAGTTGTAGGTCTAGTAGGTGAACGTGGCCGTGAAGTACGTGAATTCGTTGAAAAAGATTTAGGTGTAGAAGGTCTTAAAAAGACAGTTGTTGTTGTAGCGACCTCCGATCAACCTGCACCGCTTCGTTTACGAGCAGCATTTACGGCAACCTCTATTGCCGAATCCTTCAGAGATCAGGGTAAAAATGTGCTTCTGTTGCTCGATTCTGTTACTCGTTTTGCCATGGCTCAAAGAGAGATAGGATTAGCTGTTGGTGAGCCACCTACAACCCGTGGTTATACACCTAGTGTATTTGCTATGTTACCTCGTTTATTAGAAAGATCTGGAGCGAATGAATTAGGTACCATTACTGCACTTTATACCGTTCTCGTTGAAGGTGATGATTTAAATGAACCTATCACTGATGCGGTGCGCGGTATTTTAGACGGACATATAGTTTTATCTAGAACTCTTGCTAATTTTAATCATTACCCCGCTATCGATATTTTAGATAGTGTAAGTCGTCTAAATCGCGATATTTGTAGTGCCGAAGAATTACAATTAGCTGGAAGAACACGTGAACATCTTGCTCTCTATAAGAAAAACGAAGACCTGATATCTATAGGAGCTTATCCCAAAGGAAGTAATTCTTCTATTGATAAAGCGATTGCCTTACAGGACCCACTTAAGAAATTTTTGCGTCAAAGTGTTGATGAGAAAACAACACGCGAAGAGGCATTTAAGAAACTAAAGGAGATTCTACAATGAAGGCTTTTAAATTTCCTTTGCAAGCGGTCCAAATCATAAGGACCCACAAAGACTTTCTCGCTCAAGAGCAGTTAGGATATGCAATTAAGGCACAGTTAGAATTAGAAAATCGGCTTGAACGTACAAGAGCAGTCTCGGCTGAACAAGCCAAGCGTATGCTACAAACTAAAGAAGGAAGCTACAAAGCAATGACTGTTACGTCGGCGCTTAAGGCGTATCAAACATCTCGCGCCGAAGAAGCAATGATTGAGCGACTCATTGATTTAGCTAAGATTGAGGTAGCTAAAAAACGTAGCATTTTAGTAGAAACAAACCGTGAATTGAAAGTGGTTACTCAACTAAAAGAAAAGGCTTTTACCTCTTACACAATTGAGTCGCACCGCGAACAACAAAACGCTTTAGACGAAATTGCAGGGTATAGAGCCTTCAGTATTTAATCACACTATGATCGCACGCCTTTTAAATCCCATTTTATTTTTAATATTAGCACTCTTCATTTCCGTAGGACTTTCCTCCTATTGGTTTTGGATGAGAGCGAGCGCTATTTTAGGAGAAGTCAAAGCAGTGCATCAAAAAGAAGCGGTTCTTGTTGAGAATACTAATGCCCTTAGACGTGTTCAAGGTTGGGACTTTTGGACGATTGAAGTAAGTAATTTACAAGCTGAATTAAGAGATCAGAAATTAGCGTATGACAAGAAATCAGAACGGCTTGCACAAACTGAGAAACAGATAGCAAATGAACGTTCTGAAATCGAGAGAACGCGAAATGAAATTAAGAAAATGCAAGACGATCTCGACACGCGTATGCATGAAGTTAAGGCTGGGCAAATAGAAATTAAAGCCGAAGAAATGGTTAATCTAAAAGCATTGGCCTCTACCTACACAGGTCTTTCTGCTACTGCTGCTACAGCTATACTAAAAGAGATGGATGATGTTACTGTAGTTAAATTATTATCACTCATGAAAAAAGCTAAAGTAATAGAAATTTTTCAGGAAATGACGATAACTCCTACACCTGACGGAGGTACTTTGGCTAAAAGAGCAGCAGTATTATCAGATAAAATGAGAATGCTTAAGCCTACCGATACGAGCACAGTAACGCCTTAATTTTACTTATTTTGTTATGACTACAGCACTACCATTTTTGCCTTCAAACGCTACTCCATTAAAAGAGAACACTAGCACAAAAACCCAGAATTCGAAACAGAACTTGGCTGCTGCTCAATCGGGTCAGTCACAGTCTAGCGCTAATGCCATTCAAACAGATAATCAGTCCTCGGGTACTGACTCTTCACCTAAAGATTTTTCTTCATGGCTTTCAACTGGAGATAAACCAGCCACTGACAAACAGCCTTTAAATCCAACTCCAGCACCTAGTGCTACTACACCTTCACAAGGTGTACCACTAGAAGCAGTTACTGATGTTGTTTTAGATCCAACAGCGCAGGCTTTATTTACTCCCATCAATTTAAGTCTTACTTCAAAGCAAGCACTACACACCTCTCATTTTTTAAATAAAAGCCAAATTGATAATTCGCAAAATGATTTAAGTGGTGAAGTTACAAGTGATAACTTGATAGTGACGCCTTTAATAGAGATTGCAGGCGATTCACATACAGTTACCAAAAAAGATAGTATTAGTTCTAGTGTTTTAAAAACAAAGATTCAACAAAGCGTTGTAAGTCCACAAATCGCAGTGGATCCTTCACTTTTACCCCTAATAGTGCCAGCACCAGTTAATCTAATTACAGCAGATAGTTCTTTAGTAAAACAAAACGAAGGTTCTCTAGTTTCTACACAAGATAATCCAATTTTAACTGGCAATGCAGTATCTGATACTACTTCTAATACCGGAGTGCAATTAACCCAGGCAGCTAACAGCGGAACTTATAGCGGTACTCAACTCAGATCAAACGCAGGATTACGTAATGATACTTTAACGGCCGATTCAGCACGCTCCAACGGCCAGCCGAAAAGCTCAACAACTGCTTCTCAACTCCAGGCATCCAATTTATCAGACATAAATTCGAACACTGGTGGACTAAAAGCTACATTAATTACAGACCCAACATTAAGTACATTAAGTTTATCCTCAGTAAAATTAACTACTGAAAATTTGACTCCACCTCCACGTGTAGCATCAAATATTAATCCTCAAGCAAGTATATCGACTGAACAATTACCTTCACCCGTTGTTACACCTACGCCTATAACCGCTGGTGTATTGCCAGCTCTTAATTCAGCAGTCCCTGCACCTACTTTACCATCAACTCCGGTAATAAGTTCAAATTTACCGACGCAAGATAAATTTAATACAGCACTTTTAAATCAACAACGGCTGCCTGAAAAGGCTGAAGACGTAGGTAAGGTGATTGAACAAGCTTTACCTGCTTCAAGTCTGCCACAATTAACTGCACTTACAGGAGTACTCCCTGGTGTAACGCCATCAATTCAAAAAGAGACAGCTAATTCCGGCATCACACAAGCGGGTGATTTTAACTCACTTCCAGGACAAAATATAATCGCTTCGGTATCAGGTGGGGAAAAATCTGCCGACCATAATAATGGTTCTGGAACTAATAATAAAAACCACGGTAGGTCTACGGATAAAAATTCTTTAGTATCTGAAAACAATGGACTTACAAATTCCATAAGTACGAGTGGCACGCCTATTGCTACTCGTAAGCTTCCAATGGCTTACGCATCACAAATTCGCTCTACTGTGGAGTCGTCTCTTCCACTTGAGATGTCTTCTGTAAGAGGTGCTGTGCTTGAAGATAAGAAAGTTAACTCTCAGGTTGTTGTTACTCCTGTTAATACACGAGCTGCTGTTGATCAAATTAACAAGCTTGTAGATACGCATATTACTCAGTCGGAAAACCTGTCTAAAACAATTAATCTAGGTTTCAAATTCGGAGATACTGATGTCGGGCTTAAAGTTCAGGTACAAGATGGAACTGTTATAACTCAATTTAGTACCGATTCTAACGAAATTCGTGCTGCCTTATCTTCTGAATGGCAGTCCTCTTCTTTTTCATCTAAGAGTCATAATTTTCAGTTTGCTGAACCTACATTCACATCGACTACGGGTGGTAATACGCAAAATCCTTTTAATTCAGAAAATAATCAAAATCCTCAATATCAGTCTTACGACGGTTCTTTTGCAGGGTTAGCTACGCCATCTAATTCAAGGGTTCAAACTTCAGTTCCCCAACAAGTCGCAGATGGAGATTCTTCAATTCAGCAAGGTCAACTACGTACGTTTGCTTGATAACCCCACTTTTATTTATGATTAATTCAGTAACCTCAGCTTTTAGTCCGCTCGCTACTTCGGGTACAACTGGCTCCCCGTCAAGGTCTCAATCCTCGAATATTACTATTCAGGACTTTATGAAGCTATTAAGTGCTGAAATGACAAATCAGGATCCTACAAAGCCTATGGATCCTACTCAAACGATGACTCAGTTAGCTCAGTTTACCACTTTACAGCAAACAACCCAACTCGCACAAAATCAGAGTGTTGCTACTGCAATCGGTCTTATTGGTTCTTACGTTTCAGTTCCTGGCTCCAATGGTTCGCCGCCTACATCAGGAGTAGTGCAATCGGTTGATTCAAGCGAAGTTGCATCCGGCGGAGTGCCTAGTTTAATGATTTCAGGTTCCACGCAAAGATTTCCAGTTACCTCAGTTACTCAAATCTCACTTAATAAACCTAAAGCACCAGTAACATCTCCAACAGGTTGAATAAGCCATCTGATTCTATTTTATAAATAAACTATAACTTTTTAACTTAAACACATCATGGCATATCTAGGTACACTCACTTCTGCAACATCGGCACTCCAATCGTTTAGTGCAGGCTTAAACGATGTAGGTAACAACATAGCTAATGTTAACACGACAGGCTATAAATCTACTACAGCTTCTTACTCTAATACCTTTTCCGGTTTAGGGGTACAAGTAGCGGCACAAAATGTTGATCTAACTCAAGGTGCATTGACAACTACTGGCGTTCCAAGTCAATTGGCAATATCAGGTAATGGTTATTTCCTTGTACAAACAGTACCTATAGGTGGCGTGTCTCAAACATTTGCAACGCGCGACGGTACATTTACAGTGGACCCGAGTGGATATTTTGTAAGTCCCCAAGGCTATAGATTATTGGGCGCTGATCCACAGGCAGTACCAACTACTCAAAACGTTCCTATACAAATACATACACCTAATATTTTTAGCGGATCAACAAGTTCTTTAACAGTAGCATCAATAGCGGTTGATGCCAATGGATTTGTGCAAGAAACTTTAAGTGATGGGTCAAAAGCTCCTCAAGGATCTATTTGTCAAGTATTACTCATGAAGTTTACGACACCTCAAGCACTCCAAAGTATTGGAAACAATTTATTCACCAACTTAATCGCTGCTGGACCTACAAATTCAGGCAATTTGACTACGGCTAATAATGCGCCTAATTCTCATGGTCTTGGTACTGTAGTCGGTGGTGCTCTAGAAAATTCTAATGTGGATTTAACGTCTCAATTCACGAATTTAATTACACTCCAGCGCTCTTTTGACGCTAATGCGCATGTGATAACCACTACAGATGGTATCATGCAGACTATTGTTGATCTAAAGAGATCGTAAAATTAATATTTAGCATTCTACACAATGTCCGACAAAGCAGAGTCCAAAGAAGCACCAGAGGCAGCAACCGAAGAAAAAAAAGGTGGCGGTCTTAACATAGCTGCACTTTTACCTGCTATTGTTGCAGTTGTTGTTGCACCTGTTGCAAGCTGGGCAGTAACCAATTTTGTATTACTTCCAAAACTTGAAGTAATGATTAAACAAACCGTTGCAGTTTCAGGTCCTACTGAAGCCGGTGCTAAACCAGCTGAAGAATCAAAACCTGAAGCTAAAGCTAAAGGTGAAGCTAAAGGTGAAGGTGAGGGTTCAAAAAAGGAAGGTTCGGGAGCAGAAAGTGGGCCGAACTATACCTTCGACAACATACTCGTTAATTTATCGGGTACAATGGGAACACGCTTCCTAAAAACAACATTTATTGTTACTGGAACAGAAGCCAACCTGCAGTCCGAATTTGAAGGTAATAAGGCTAAGTTAACGGATATCACACTCAATATACTCTCTTCCATTACACTAGCTGATATCGAGGAACCAGGTTCAAGGAATCTCATCCGTGAAAAATTGGTTTCTGCCTATAATCAAGCTCTTGGTAAACCCATAGCCAAACAAATTTGGTTTTCCGATTTTGTAGTTCAGTAATTTTTGGCTATGTCGGATGAAACTAACGAGCCACAGCCTGAATCTCTTGACGCAAGTGATATAGCTCAAGTTGCTGAAGAGACGCATGCAGCAGTCGCTGAGGTTACTCCAGAAGTTACAGCTGAGGTAGCCTCTAAAGCACGTCCATTTAATTTCCGTCAGTCTGTCATTTTGACAGATCAAGATAATCGCATTTTACGTGCAAGGCAGAATGATTTTATTGCCTATTTTAGCGCTAAATTATCTGCATTTTTTCGTATGGAATTCACTGCTGAAATCCAGCAGTTTACTACAGTTAAGTATTCTCAGTTTGTATCGAGCATTCCAAGTGCCACCCACATAACACTTTTTTCCTGTCATCCATTACCCGGAGTAGGCATTTTAGAAATGAGTCCGCGTATAGCTATTTCGATAGCTGACCGTCTTCTGGGCGGTAAAGGAATTCCCTCAAGTACAGAGCGTGCTTTAACAGAAATTGAAATAGGTTTAGTTGATGATGTTGTTTTAATTATCTTAGAAGAATGGAGTCAAATTTGGAAAACTGAAATTGAGTCTAGACCCTCAATAGATAGCCATGAAAAATCAGCAGAATATCTTCAAACAGCATCGCTAGATTCGAGTGTCTATCTTTTAACGCTAGATATAAAATTCGCTGGAGCAATTGAACCGATGCAAATCGGAGTTCCTTTTGCAATGCTTGAAGCGATCATCAAGAAGATTCAATCAAGTCACGCTAAGGCTTCCTCAAAATTAGCATCTGCTAAAGCAAATGCACGAGTTACTGATGCCCATTCTCTTATTGAGGTCCCCATCACTGCACAATGGCCTAGCATTGATCTAAGTATACGTGAAGTTGCTGGATTCAGAGTAGGGGATATTATTGAAATGCCTGCATCTGTACTTCAAGAAACATGTCTTCTTCTTAACGGTTCTCCTAAGTTCACGGGCGTAGTTGGTTTTGAAGGAGACGCAGTTGCAATTCAGATCGTTAATAAAATTACTACTTAAAACTTTTAATCCGCTACTACTATGGAAGAAAAAACTCTTGATATTGTCTTAGATGTAAAAGTTAAACTAACAGTGCAGTTAGGTTCTACCCATTTGTCGATGCGTGAAGTCTTTGAACTTAATGCCGGTTCTGTTGTACAACTTGACCAGCAAGTGAATGATCCTGTTGGTCTGTTT
>Ga0114958_10004068_pt1 | contig 10247 bp, 8 predicted proteins | sample C_130208_EF_Meta_FD_89577 | JGI IMG/M metagenome (GOLD analysis project Ga0114958, IMG submission 89577) | Freshwater microbial communities from Lake Croche, Canada to study carbon cycling - C_130208_EF_MetaG | ecosystem: Environmental > Aquatic > Freshwater > Lake | place: Lake Croche, Canada... | reverse complement strand
TTACCAGCGAGGATTGGAGGGAGGGAGCGCACCAGATTCACTATGCCCAAGGATATCTTTCCAAGGAAAAGGAGTGCACTGTGAGGGTTCGTATTGCGGAAGAGAATGCCTTCCTGACCATCAAGGGACCAGTCCAAGGCATTTCCCGAGATGAGTTTGAATACCCCATTCCCGTCGAGGATGCGAAGGAGATGTTACAACTCACCAGCGGCAACATCGTGGAAAAAGTCCGTTATCGAATCCAGCAGGGAGCCCATCTCTGGGAGGTTGATGAGTTTCTGGGTAAGAACAGAGGGCTTGTGGTGGCTGAAGTCGAACTCAGCGATCCCTCGGAGTCCATCATCTTCCCCCCCTGGATCGGAAAAGAGGTCACCGGAGACCCCCGCTACTACAATTCAAGCCTAGCAGTTCTCCCATTCTCAGAATGGAAACCTGAATCCCTCTAAATCACACGGCCATGGCCAGTGGGAGAAAAAAAACTCCGTTAGGAAAGAGCCCGCGTCTTCATATCCGGGAGCATCGCCCCGTCGATAAGGAACTTCAGAATATCGCCTTACTCCAACTTGATGCGGCAATCCATGAACTCAAAGGAAACAATGCCTCACAGGAGGGAATTCATCGTGCTCGAACGTCGATCAAAAAAGTCAGGGCCGTTGTCCAACTCGCAGCTCCGGGTCTTAGCACTAGCAATCGCGAGCATTTGATGGGGCTACTTCGTGACGCAGCCACGCGCCTGAGCCCCCTCCGCGATGCCGAGGTCCAGATTCAGACTCTGGATCTCCTTGAAAAAACCGACACATCGGGATCAGCGAACCTCACCTCGTTGCGAAACGGTTTGGTCGATATGGCGAAACAAAGTCGCATGAACACAAACCGAAAGATGCAGAGGATCCTGGGCTACCTCCAGAAATCGCAGAAATCCGTCATGGTTTGGAACCTTGAGCGGATTCGGGGAAAGGATGTCGAGAGACGGATCCGGCGCTTTTACCGTAGGGGGCGATCCAGCTTGGATCTCTGTTTGGCAAGTGATGACCCAGAGGTTTTTCACCTCTTCAGAAAACAGGTGAAGCAACTCTGGTACGCACTCCGCATCACCAATAGGTTCTGGCCGGATCAGGCCTCCAACCTCATCTCCCAACTCGGAGAAATCGCCGAGACGGCAGGCAGGGAACGGGATCTTATTCTGCTTCTGTCAACAATCCGTCATGGCCCGAAAAACGCACAGGCCTCCCGCTTGACAAGACTCCTTGAGGATCAAATCCCAAAACTTCGGAAGGAGGCACTAAGCAGTTCCATCAGATTTTTCGAGGAGAAACCCAAGGCCTTTACCGCCCCACTATCCATGTAATGGATCACCTCCTGGCGGCACAGGATCTAATGAAGCCTCCAGAACATCGCTATTGAGATCACCAACCCGATGATGGCGATGAGGTTCCGGACCACCTGCTGGGGGAATCGTTGCGAGTAGGTGGAGCCAAGGTAGTAGCCAATAACAGCACCAACCGTCATGACGCCCATTCTTGGCCAGTCAATGAGTCCGCACAACGTAAACCATCCGGCGGCAATGAAATTGATGAGGGATCCCAAGACGTTCTTCAGCGTATTCATCTGATGGATATTCGAGAATCCCATGAATCCTAGCGATGCAAGCATCAGGATCCCTATTCCTGCACCGAAATATCCCCCGTAAATCGAAACCAGGAACTGGAAGAAGAGTGCCATCACAAGGTGAGACGAATAAAAAGCCGGACTTTTTTTTGTGATCGGACTTCTCCTGAAACGGGAAAGTATCCCCTGAAGCATGAAAAGAATCGTCGCAAATAGGATCAGGTAAGGAACCAGTTTAGAAAATGCCTTTTCCGATCCGTGGGTCAGAAGAAAGCTGCCAAGCCATCCACCCGCGATGCTCACGGGAAGGAATGTCGCAAACCAAGGGCGGACTTCCTTCAGATTATCCCGGAATCCGTACAGACTTCCCGCTGTTCCCGCAACGAGGGAAAGCGTGTTGGTGGCATTGGCGATTACCGGAGGTACTCCGAAGAGTATCAAGACGGGAAAGGTGATCAGGGTTCCCCCACCCGCAACCGCATTGATCACTCCAGCCGCGAGAGCCGCTGCCAGCAAGGCGAGGATTTCCGTCGATGACATAAGAAAATTCATACCAGCACCCTGGTCCCGTTACCATCCGGTATGCCCATATCACCTCCTGCAGGAATCTTCTTTTGATTCGGTCTCTCACAAGGCATCGTCTCGCCCCACCCTTTCTCGCATGCTTACCGTTTCCGGCCTATCCAAATCCTACGGGGGACGCCCCCTGTTCGAGGATGCCTCGCTGCAAATCAACAGGGGGGATCGCGTCGGGCTTATTGGCGCAAACGGCGCCGGCAAATCAACCCTCTTCTCGCTGATCCTGAGGGAGGCATCACCCGACACCGGAACGGTTGCCCTGCAGCGGGATATCACCATCGGATTCCTTCCCCAGGAGAGTGCCCCCTCGGGAGATGAAACCGTACTGGAACTTGCCACCAATATCTCTCCGGAAATGACCGAGGTGCGCAGACATCTCCGGGAACATGGGGAGGATGATCCGATCCACCATGATGCGGTTGCCCGTTTTTCGGAACTGGATGGTCACATGCTTGAAGTGAAGGCGAAAAAGATCCTCAACGGACTGGCTTTCCGTGAAGGGGATGCTGATAAACCGGCAAAAACATTGAGCGGTGGCTGGATCATGAGGGCTCACCTCGCCCGATTGCTTGTCATGGAACCGGATATCCTCATGTTGGACGAACCGACAAACCATTTGGATCTCGAGTCCCTGGGATGGTTTCAGGCCTATCTCTCGAAATACGCCGGGGCCATTCTTGCCATTTCCCATGACCGCGAGTTTCTCAACTCGATCTGCGTCGGGATGCTCGAAATCCGCAATCGTAAGCTGACACGATACCGTGGAAACTACGACGACTACCTTGCGCAGAAAGCCGCGCGTGAGGAACAGCACTGGGCTGCATACAAGAACCAGCAGAGGGAGATCGAGGAACTGCAACGCTTCATCGACCGGTTCCGCGCAAAGGCCAGCAAGGCTTCCCAGGCACAGGACAGGATCAAGCAACTTGCCAGAATGGAACGGATCGAGCCCCCGGAACGGGATGAGGCGACCGTTTCCTTCTCCTTTCCACAACCCCGTCGAGGAGGGGAGCGGGTCATCACCCTGAAGGGGGTCAGACAGGGTTACGGAATGCATCTTGTCTATCCCCATCTCGATCTTGAGATCGAACGAGGCCAGCGCACAGTCCTTGTGGGTCCCAATGGAGCCGGCAAATCAACCCTTCTCAAGATTCTTGCCGGAATGCTCCCGCTCGAAGCAGGCACCGTGACACCCGGTCACAATCTCTCCATCGGCTATTTCGCTCAGCACCGTACCGAGATGCTGGATGTGAAGAGAACCGTTCTGGCAGAGGCCATGGACACCCAGACACCGGTGCCCGAGCAGAATGTCAGGACAATTCTCGGTTCCTTCCTGTTCCGTGGAGATGATGTCTTCAAACCGGTCGGGGTCCTAAGCGGGGGGGAGAAGAGCCGATTGGCCCTTGTAAAACTGTTGCTCAACCCTCCCAACCTCCTTTTGCTGGATGAACCGACCACTCACTTGGACATGCCCAGCATCGATGCACTCATCGGAGCACTGCGGCAGTATCAGGGAACCCTGCTTTTTGTGAGTCACGATGTGCACTTTATCAAGGCTCTGGCCACGAGCGTTCTGCATATCAGTGCCGGGCGCCTCACCCCGTATGCCGGTGACTATCAGTATTATCTCGAGAAGTCGGGCTCCCTCTCCGCAAGGGCCGCTCTGGTAGCGCCTGGGGACCACCGCCCGGAAAACCCCACCACAGTTGCGGAATCTCCCCGTGAAAAAATGGGCCTGAAGGAAATCAAGGCACAAAGACGGGCCGAAGCCGAATTACGAAAGGCGGCCAACAAGGCTCTGCGTGATTCCATGGCACGTCTGAAGGCAGCCGAAGAGGAGATCTCGCGCCTGGAGACCCGGCAGGGAGAACTCGTGGCGGAACTTGAAAACATGGGCACGACGAATTCCGGCAGCACTTTTTCCCTCAATAGGGAACTAGCGGAACTTCAGGAACGCCTTGAAGCGGTCATGGAGGAATGGGAATCGCTTTCGAGTGCCATTCCGGCTGGCGAAGTCCCAGAGATCGCCTAAAATCTTAAGATAAGGCCATGATCACGGCTTACTTGAAACAACGCTTGGAAAGCATCGGATATGCCCTGAATGGGATCCAAGTCCTGATCTCGTCACAGCCGAATGCGCGGATTCATGCGGTGGCCACGGTTGCAATCCTTGTGATCGCAAGATGCTTGAGATTCGAGCCCTGGGAATGGGTCTCCATTCTCCTTTGTATCGGGATGGTCTGGCTGGGAGAGGCTCTGAATACAGCCCTTGAACTTTTGGCTGATGAAGTCTCGCTGGAACAACGCCCACTCATTGGCAAGGCGAAGGACGTTGCTGCGGCCGGGGTTCTGATCGCCTCACTGGCCTCCCTTTCAGTCGCTGGAGTGATTCTCCTACGACACCTTTAATACTGACTCAAAACAGGACGTGAAAGTGATGAGGTGGCTTGGAAAAAGATTTCCTAGCAGTTCCCTTTTCCTTTCCCGCTGTTACTCAAAAAAAGACCCCGCTGTTAAGCAAGATCAACTTCAGAAAGACTATTGAGGGATCATTGAAAACCTAAACTCTTGATGCAAGGCGCCTGCGCAGAACCACACATCCGAGTCCGACAATCCCAGTGACGATTAAAGCCCTCTGCGAGGGTTCAGGAACAGCGGATAGATAGAACGATGAACTTGTGGCCAGGTTTGCTGAAGGGATTGCTGTTGGGTATCCACCATTGCCATTGTAGGCATATAAATCAACGGCACTTCCGCCAGCAGGTAATGACCAAGGGATACTACTATAACCAACATCAGCGGAGTAACTTGCTGCATTTGTAGAGTATGTGCCGTAGGCGTATTGTAGGCCGGAAGATTGTATCGTTAGACCATTCTTGAAGGCTCCGGTCGTATAATCGATCTGGGCACTAGTGAGCCCATTGACAAAGAGGGCACTGAAAGTCTGACCAGCAGACAATCCACCGCTTGAATAGGTGATGGTGACTCCATCAGAGGGCACTCCCCCGTCGGTAAAACTGGCCCCATAAAAGAGTATGTCACCGGCGCCCACAATGCTGGAAGAGCCTATTGGGAGCGTGGAATCGAAGATATTGTTTGTTCCCCAGGAAATCAGGAACAGTGAGCCATTCACTATGCTGTTCCCTCCACTAGTGAACTGACCAAGGCTGAAATTAATGGTTGCGGTATCAGCCTTGGTGGCTGGCACGAATTGCATGAGAACCATGCCAACGGCCATGGTGATGAGCAGGGGGGTGCGCTTCATTTTTTTACAGTGAGGCATTGGAAAGATTTGTCAAGGGTTTGTCGAATCCATCCGAGGCATACTTCCTTACGCAGAGTGCCGAACCAGCTGGTATCACGGGGTCTACAGAAGTAGTAACACTGGTTGAGTCATACCATGCCCCGTTGTACTTGAAGTAGGTTTTTGTGGGTGCACGATTAATCCCCGATCCGGTGGTGCTGTAGACTAGAAGTTGATCTCTTTTTAATATCTTTGATGGACTTTGGGTAAAGTTACTGTCCGTGAATCCCAACTGAGAGAGCGTGTAATCCGTGGCACGGGGAATTGATATGTAATTGTCATTTTGACCGGTACTCAGAGTCGACAGGTAGGTAGTGAATTGGGAAATCAGCAAAGATCCAGCAACGGTTTGGGTCAGATTCGATGGGGTGCCACCCGTATTGCGGTGGATCAGATACTGGTCGGGGGGGATAATCGTGTCACCAGCTTTTACCGATGTTGCAGTCGTTGAAACCCAATCTGAAAGTGAGTTGAGGTAGAAAAAGCTTTTGGTAACCGCTCGGTTGATTCCACTTCCGTTACTATCAGGGAGCAGCAATTGGGTTCTTTTTAGGATAGTGGAGGAAGAGGGTACAAACGAAACGTTGGCATCGGATGATGGAAACAGCGTATTCAGCGTCCAGTAGGGATGGACCTCCACTGAAGTAATGTCTGAGGAGGATGCTGTCAGTCCGTCAAGATTGACGGTGATTTTATCCACTGCATTGGAAACGATCGTAAAATAGGTGCCAATCAGGTTCCCGGCGGTCACTAGGGCGTAGTAGGTCTTGGGTTGGGTACCGGAGACGTATTGAAAGGCATTCGCGGTCAGCACGGAACCCGCAAGCGAGAGTGTCGCTGTGGAACCGCTCGTCACGACCGAGGAAACCGTGCCGGCAAATTCACTTGGTCTTTGAATCTGTGGAACGATGAACGTGTCAGCACCGGCAGTCAAAGACTGCGTCGTGTAGCCGACTGGGGAGGTCGTTACTGAAGTCTGCGAGTACGAAGGCACCGCAAGCGCGGTGAGAGCAACCAGTGACGCAATCGTATAACAGCAAATAGACCGCAAGGAACTTGGACGGCAGTGAGAAACGGGGTAAGAGAGCTTCATACAGGGGGAAGATTGAAACTAGTTACAAATTGAGCACCCTTTTCCCTATGCGCAACCTGTTTTTTCTCTTTTTTCCTTTTTTAAAAAAAAGAAAAACTTATTCCAGCGGGGATATCCCCCTCTGAAAAACGATCATTGCTGGTGGATCTGCTCCAATGATCGGTTCAAATCTGCAAAAGCTTTCGTCAGTTCTGGCCACGGAGTGCCGTCACTCTGGAGTGTTCCCTGCCAATTTTCACCATATTTGAACCAATGGTACCCCACGCAAAATCCCTGAGTAGCGACCTCGCGCGCATATTCATGGAATCCAAGGGCACGCTCCGTCTGGGTTGGCTTCTCCGGACCAGAACCAGTCATTGGAAGTGCTCCAGCGGGAGCCTTGAAGGAGAATTCCGTTACCATGACGGGAAGGTCGGCGGCATCGCTCATCTCCTTGAGCAGTTTCACGGGCGGATGCTCCATGTAGTTATTGATACTGATCACGTCGGCATATCCCTTCATTTTTCCAACAACCCCGAGAGGAGGAGTGCCCGCAAAGCGGCATCCCAGAATCATGTGGTTCGGGTCGGCCTTCCGAACGGCTTCAGCAGTTGTGCGGAAGTAGAGTTCGGCCGCTTTTTCCCTGAAGGATTTCATCGCCAAAGACCCCGAGTTCTTGGCACGTAGGGCTTCCTTATATCCTGGCGAAGAGGGCGGCATTTTCAGGAATTCCTTAACAAAGTCCTCGGCCTTGTCATCATGCTTCCAGGGCCGTTCGTTGTCCGTGAAATATCCCAAAATCCAGGGGTTATTACGGTAAGGCAGGCATAATGTCTGGGCTGCACGCTCCACTCCGGCTCTCCATGCAGGATCAAACACGTCCGGAAAGTCCTTGCTAGGGGCCCCCGTGATCTTGAGCCGATAGGCCACCGCGACATGCTCCTTGAAGAGATCCGGGTCCGACCAACAGCCCGCGGTGTTCATTCCCCAACTTTTCAAAAATCCGGCCGCAACATCAGCGCCACCATGAAAGCTTTCTGCAAACGGCGGATGCACCGAGTTGACACCCTTGCTGAAGAAGACATTGCCCTCGGGGGAAACCAACCACCATTTACCGGAAATTTTCTGCGTGTGGAAATACCCGGTTTTTTGCCCCGCGATCTTTTTCCAGCCGCCATATTCGTCATATTCCGAATCGTTGACCGCATGGGTGGTCGCAATGAATGCCATGCAAAAAACCAATGAAAAAAGGGCTATGGCGATCTTCATCCCACGATGCTGGCAGAGATTCCGAGATTGATGCCAAGAAAATCGGCATCACGTTACCCCTCTATCAAACTCAACAGACTCACCTCCCCTTGGGTCTGAAGTATCCGATCCGCACGGGACTCAATGCCGAGAAGCTTCCGACAAGGTCGTTCTCGTGCATGAGAATCCACGGCTGGGCATAATTGATTCCGTTCTTCGTAAAAACCACATCATCAGCAATGTAGACCGCGGAATGCACAACTTGATTCTGATCATTGACGAGCAGGACAAGGTCGCCACTCATTCCGGGTCTGGCGATTTCATAATAATTTTCCGCGATGGAGCGACTCGCAAAGGAGTTGTCGCTCATCCTCGGATCGGGGATCAAACTGAAGTAATTCAGAGCTGTCCAATGGCAATCGGGAAGCTTTGCCCCACCGGCCTCCGGGGGCAGCGGGGCTGTAAAGAGGTGCTCTCTGGCCAACGGAGGAAGAAGATAGAGGATACTGAGAGATCCTCCCTCCGGAAGTCGTTGTATCCCCTCGAAAAGTGGCCTGAGATCTTTCAACAGTACGCCGGGCATGGAGAGGGCCCAATAGTTGAGCGGTTTATCGAGATCAGTATCCGGCCGGATCAGCAGGCGTAGCATCACCGCATCCTGACTCGTCAGGGATCTCAGAAAATCGGCCCGATCCTTCTCGTTTTTCAACTCTCCGAGAACCAGTCCGGGATCGCTGAAATAGGTGTATCCGTTCCTCGTATAGAGCAGTCTTTCCACAAGCGAAACAACCTCGCTTTTATGATCCATGCGCTCACTAAAAAGCATGCCCACATCCCCTTTGGGAATGTAGTAGGGAGAGACTTGAAAGCGGTTGGCGGGATTTTTTGCCAGTGCCAGGTAAATCTTCGATCGAACACCGGGTTGAAGCGACAACAGGGTCTCCTTGTCGGGCTTGAGAAAGAGATCGCCAAATGTCGAAATCTGACTGGAAAGGATCTTTTCGACTTGTCGCTTGTCGCAACCGCTTTGTTCGAGAATCGGACGCACTGCCTGGGGTGAGAGTCCCCCGAAGTTCCAGACAGGTGGTCCGGCGGGGATCTTTTCAAAGCTCGAGAACTCCACGGGTTGCTCCAAGCGGATATTCCATTCCTGCAAGTCACCCCAAGCGCCGGAATGAATTTCAGGGGCGGTTCCGTCGACATGACGGGAGAACCATTTGTCGTATAGGTGCATGCCCCAGGTCGATAAGATGAGGAGAACTAAAGCGACCAGGAATGAGATCCCGCGACTGAAAACGAACCGCCTGGCGGGTAAATCAGAGGGGGATAGATTGAGCGTTTGGTCCACAGGCCTTTCTTTGTTTAAGGAAAAGCTGTGGGGGCTCAGAAATCCTGTTTTCAATCTCGCACAACCAAATCCGATCGCACCATCAGTTTTATAAAAAAGTGATTTTTAATTTGATGGACAACTCACCCGCGAATGATTTCCGGTTGACCATCACAATCGGGTGAATCAATCTCATTAATGATCCGGTGAGGTGGCTGAGTGGTCGAAAGCAGCGCTTTGCTAAAGCGCCGTACTCCAAAAGGGTACCGAGGGTTCGAATCCCTCCCTCACCGCCATTTTCTTCTTTTGAGAGATGGCCTGCATAGCCGCATATCATCTCCAAAATCTGCTGTACGACAAAAGGATGGGTTGAATGATCTACCCGTTGGGTTTTCCATGATAGGACCTGTAGTCTGTCGATATTCCAATCCCCTCCATGAAGCCGCAATCCGTCCCATCAAAAACCAAGTCTAGCCCCTCTCAGAAATCAGTCACGATCTCCGTTCCCGGCACGACGGCCAATCTGGGTCCCGGTTTTGATTCATTCGGCGTGGCTCTTGGGGTCAGCAATCTGGTCACGGTCACCCCTTCGGAAACCGCCCCCTCCCCTCCGCCAATGGTCGTAGAGACAGCAAAGAGCTTCTTCAAGGGGAGCGGCATCAACCCGTTCCCGTTTGGTTGGAAGATCCGTGGCGACGTGCCGCAAGCCAGGGGGCTTGGCAGTAGCGTGACGGTCCGACTTGGCATCCTGATGGCCCTCAACGAACTCTCCGGAAAGCCGCTTTCCAGATCAGGCATGTTCAGGCTGTGCGCCGACCTCGAGGGGCACCCTGACAATGCGGCCCCGGCTCTCTTCGGGGGATTTACCATTGCACGGGAACTTCGGGATCCCATCCGCTACCCGGTGGCTACCGGACTTTGCTTTGTGCTCATCGTTCCGGACTTCGAAGTCTCAACGCCCGACGCCCGCAAGGTGATGCCTCGATCGATCGGTATCGCGGAGGCCGCCGCCAACGCGGCAGACGCCGCAGTGATCGCCGCGGCATTCGCCACGAAACGTTACGAACTGCTTCGCGGCTCGTTCGAAGACCGGCTGCATCAACCACATC
>Ga0114958_10004064_pt1 | contig 10252 bp, 7 predicted proteins | sample C_130208_EF_Meta_FD_89577 | JGI IMG/M metagenome (GOLD analysis project Ga0114958, IMG submission 89577) | Freshwater microbial communities from Lake Croche, Canada to study carbon cycling - C_130208_EF_MetaG | ecosystem: Environmental > Aquatic > Freshwater > Lake | place: Lake Croche, Canada... | reverse complement strand
GAGTAGATGTAGGAGAGAATGATATTACAAAAGTTAAATTAGGCGATACTGCTTTAGTAGAAGTGGATGCCTATAATAATAGAAAGTTTAAAGGCATTGTTTATAAAATTGCCAACCCTATTACTTCTACTGCAAATACAGCAAGTTCTTCTGCAGAAGTAGCAAATTATAAAGTGCATATAAGATTGCTTACAGAAAGCTATACCGATTTAGTAAAGGATAATAATATTTTCCCTTTCAGACCAGGTATGACAGCAAGCGCTGATATTCAAACAAAATCAAAAGTAAATGTGGTAACTGTTCCTTTGAATGCTGTTACCACTAGAGATAAAGACGGTCAAGGAAAAGATACTAAAGTGGGTTCTGGCAAGCCAGACGAAAAGCCTGCTGACAATGCTGCTAAAGATGAAGAATTATCGGAAGTAGTATTTGTTTTAGGTAAAGACAATAAAGTGAAAATGGTGAAAGTGAAAACAGATATCCAAGACCTTAACTATATTGAAATCATTGGTTTAAAAGTGGGAGATGAAGTTATCACAGGACCTTATAGTATCGTAAGCAAGACCTTAAAAGACGGAACACTTGTAAAAGTGGTGACCAAGGAAAAGCTATTTGAAGAAAAGAAGTAAGAAGAGACTTAGCTTTAGATAAATACTTTAAAAAGGGGTGCATTTCAAATATGCACCCCTTTTTTATTTGTTTCGTATGTTTGTGCTATGGAAAAGGGTCAAATAGGTATCATTGGAAGTGGAAGTTGGGCCACGGCTATCGCTAAAATTATCACAGGTAATGGCCATCCTATTACCTGGTGGGTACGTCAACAGTCCAATATTGACTACTTTACCAAAAGGCACCATAACCCACATTATTTAAGAAATACTTATTTCAATATCACTAATATTCATTTTACGGCCAGTATTCAGGCCTTGGTGGATGAGTCCGATATTATTCTAATTGCAGTGCCTTCAATACATATTGCTTCTGCCTTAGAGGGTGTGGACCCAGCATCTTTAAAAAATAAAAAAATAATTTCTGCAGTCAAAGGAGTTATTCCAAAATATAATATTTTGTTGAATGAATATTTAGCAAAACAGTTTAATGTATCCTTGGAAAATTATTTTACTTTATTGGGGCCTAGTCATGCAGAAGAGGTTGCCGCTGAACAACTTTCTTATTTAACTTTTTCAGGATTAGATACAAAGCAAACAGAACAAATTGCTTCCTATTTTGCCACTGAATATATTAATACAAGAATTAATAATGACGTTATCGGGGTACAATATGCAGCGGTAGCTAAAAATATATATGCATTAGGTGCAGGTATTGCACATGGCTTAGAATACGGCGATAATTTTTTAAGTGTATTTATTGCCAATGCGGCCAAGGAAATGGATTGTTTACTTTCTGCCATTATGCAAACAAATAATAGGCAGCTTGAAAAAACAAATTATACCGCCTCGGTTTATTTAGGCGATTTATTAGTGACCTGTTATTCCTTACATAGCCGCAATAGAACTTTTGGAAACATGATAGGTAAAGGGTATTCTGTACGTACTGCCGAATTAGAATTGAATATGGTGGCAGAAGGGTACAATGCGAGTAAATGTATTATGGCTATGAAAGATACCATTCAAATAGATTTACCCATTATTAAAGCAGTCTATCAAATTTTATGGGAAGGCCATGACCCTCTTGCTACTTTTAAAGAAATTGAAAAAACATTAGTTTAACTATTCATAGGTAGCTCTACTATTCATTTACCCAGAAAAAATCACTGGCAATGCCATCTGCAAAAAATTTAGCTTCCTTAGTAAGTGTATAACCCTTCTCAGTGGGTTCAAGTTGCCCCAATGCTATATATTTAGGAGTGGTAGACATTACATAAGCTTCATATTTTTCTCCGAAAATATCTTTAATATATTTAGTAGAGAAGCCTTCGCTTTTTCTAAGCGAAATCATCATGTACTCATTAAATTTTTGATCAAGACTTAAGTTTTCTAGTTCAAACGGAACTAAATTATTTTTAATTGATTGAAAATATAGCGCGTTGTTAGCAATATTCCATTGCCTTTGGTTTCCATTAAAAGAATGAGCAGCTGGCCCTAATCCTAAATAGGGCACTTGATTCCAATAATTACTATTGTGTTTGCTTTTGCTATTCGGCATCGCAAAATTGGAAATTTCATAGTGTTCATATCCAGCAGCTGTTAAGGTATTCACCATTATTTCAAATTGTCTTGCTTGCTTTATAGTATCTATATCTTCTATTTGTTTTTTGGCAATCATTGAATATAAAGCTGTTTTTTCTTCAACAGTTAATGCATAGCAAGAAATATGATTTACTCTATAATGAATTAATGTTGCAATATCGTCCATTAAATTTTCATCAGATAAATGCGGGGTGCCATAAATTAAATCGGCACTGATATCTTTAAAGCCGGCAGCCTGCACTATTTTAATAGCTTGATGAGACTGATCAACAGTATGTGCTCTATTCATCCAGGCAAGAGAAGCTGTTTGAAAACTTTGAATACCAATGCTGAGTCTGTTCACGCCTAAATTCAACCAATCGGCCACTATAGATTGGTTAATATCATCCGGATTGGCTTCAAGGGTAAATTCAAAACGAGGAGCTAAATTAAAATTTTCTTTGACCGCTTCTAAAATCTTTTCTAATTCAACTTTCTTTAATAAAGAGGGTGTGCCGCCTCCAAAGTAAATAGTTTCAATGGGGGCAGTAAGATATTTTTTTTGAAGCTTTATTTCTGCCACTAGGGCATAGGTAAATTCTTGAATATACTGGGTTTGCGTAGAGAAGTGGAAATTACAATAGTGGCAGGCTTTTTTGCAAAAAGGAATATGAATATAGATGCCTGCCATAGGGAGTGTTGTCTAACAAAGCTAGTTATTAGTTACTAATTATGCATCAGGATACTTATTTTTGCAGTAGATGATTGTAAAACTCCATAAAGCTTTTTTTATACTAGGATGTATTTTGTTAGGGGGCATGCTCTCTACAAATGTCTATGCACAAAAACCAACTGCTTTATCTGTTAAAGATACCAGTCAAATAGGAGTTGACTCTTTGGTTAAAAAAGAAAGTTTAATGATAAAGCATATTTCTGTACTACCCAACACTTATCAAAAAGCAGATGCTTGGTTTATGCAATTAGAATTAGCCGCTAAAGGAGATAGCTTATTGGATAATATAAAAACATATAAAGAGTATTATAGTAATAAAAAAAATGCCTTTAAATTATATTTTCAAACTGCAATCAATAATAGAAATGCACAAATAATTTATAAAATTGAGCAGCGTTATGTCATTTCCAATAAAGACGCCATGTTTTATTTATTGGTGGGCATACTACTCATTTATGGTTTTGTGAATAATATGTATCCGCAATATTTTCAAAAATTATTTAATCAATTTAGTCAATCCTCTATGCGGATGATGCAAAATAGAGAGCAATTACTGCAAAATAATTTTGCTTCTTTACTGCTGAATTTATGTTTTATTTTAAGCTTTTCTTTGATGGCTTCTTTGTTTATATATAATAGACATTTGTTACCTATTTCTTTTTGGCTCGTTTATTTTTATTTATGTCTTTTTTTTACATGCTTATACCTTGGAAAATATATTTGTTTAGAAATAGCGGGTGCAATTTTTAGTACGAAAGAATTAGTAAAGACCTATATTTTCGTGGTGTTTATGATTAATAAGGTACTAGGCATATTGCTGTTGCCCTTTATTCTTATTTTGGCATTCGCAAATCCACTCTATTTTCCATCGGCGATTATAGGCGCTGGGGGCCTTTCATTGCTGCTTTTTCTATATCGTTTCTTGTTCTCCCTTTCCTCTGTAAGAAACAAATTACATATATCCTCCTTTCATTTTTTTCTTTACCTTTGTGCATTCGAAATACTGCCAATTATGATCTTATATAAATTAGTGGTACAGTATTTTGGTGGAACGTATTAAAAGTTGAAAATAAAAAATGGCTATTAAAAAAATACTTATTTCTCAAGCACGTCCAGAAAGCGAAAAATCGCCATATTTTGATTTGGAAAAAAAGCATAAGGTAGCCTTACATTTTCATCCCTTGATTCAGTTAGTGCCCATTGGCGCCAAAGATTTTAGAAAAAACAAAATCGATATTACCCTTTTTACGGCAGTTATTTTCACTAGCAAGCATGCTATTGACCATTTCTTCAGAACCTGCGATGAATTAAAAGTAAGTATCAATCAGGACACTAAATACTTCTGTATCACTGAATCGGTGGCGCTTTATTTGCAGAAGTTTATCATGTACCGTAAAAGAAAAGTATTCTTTGGTGCAGATGGCACCAATAAAAAATTATTTGATGTTTTAAATAAACATAAAGGGAATGAGAATTTCTTATATGTATGTAGCGAAAACCAACAAGACAATGAAATTGTAAATTGGTTAAAAGACCATGAATGTAAATTTGATTTGGGCTATATGTACAGAACTGAGTTCAGTGATGTTAAAAAAGTATTGGATGAACATAGTTTTGATGTTATATGTTTATTCACCCCAAGTGGTTTAAAAAGTTTATTCCAAAACATGCCACATTTTAAACAAAATGGAACGGCCATTGGCGCCTTTGGTTCAAGTACCTGCAAAGCAGTAGAAGAGGCAGGACTTCAATTACATATTAAAGTACCCAGCCCTCAAACACCTAGTATGATAGCTGGCTTGGAACAATTTCTTTCCTCTAATAGTAAAAAGAAATAAATAAATTGCATTTAAATGAATGCAAATCCAAAGCACACCAATAGTCTAATTCACGAGACCAGCCCTTATTTATTGCAACACGCACATAATCCAGTACTGTGGGAACCTTGGTCTGAACAGGCATTGTCAAATGCTAAAGAACAAAATAAACCCATTTTATTAAGTATTGGCTATGCTGCCTGCCATTGGTGTCATGTCATGGAAAGGGAAAGTTTTGAAGACGAGACAGTAGCTGCCTTTATGAATACTCATTTTATTTGTATTAAAGTAGATAGAGAAGAAAGGCCTGATATTGATCATATCTATATGGACGCCTTACAAGCCATGACGGGCTCAGGGGGCTGGCCTTTGAATATTTTTTTATTACCTGATGGAAAACCTTTTTATGGGGGTACTTATTTTCCTCCCATAGCCATGCCTCAAAGAGCTTCTTGGATGGATGTTTTACAAGGGGTAAAAAATGCATTTGAAAATAATTATGATAAATTGGTAGAACAAGCGAATGAGCTTACTAATCATATTGTAAGAAATGTGGTTGTACCTATGAAAGCGGAAGAACCGTTAGCCACTAGGGAAGAGGTTGACATTATAGCAGGACGTATTTTACAACAAGCCGATACACAGTGGGGTGGATTTGGCAATGCACCTAAGTTTCCTCAAACATTTGTATTACAAATGCTATTTAGAAACTATGATTTGAATAAACATGAAGCTTCTTTAGTGCATGCTATTCGCTCTATTGATAAAATGATACAAGGGGGCATTTATGATCATGTAGCTGGAGGTTTTGCAAGATATAGTACCGACTCACAATGGCAGGCGCCTCACTTTGAGAAAATGTTATACGACAATGCATTATTAATAGCTGTGATTGCTGAAGCCTATCAAATCACAGAAAAGCAGTCTTACAAAAAAGTAATAGAACAAACGATACACTTTTTACATAGTGAATTATGCAATGAGCAAGGAGCCTACTATGCAGCCCTAGATGCAGACAGTGAAGGAGTAGAAGGTAAATTTTATACATGGACCTATGCAGAAATAAAAACTTTATTGGATCCTGCCATCTTTGAAAATTTCTGTACCTATTATCAAATAACAGAAGTAGGTAATTGGGAGCATACTAATATTTTATGGACCACTGAAGCTATGGAATTAAGCATGCAAGATGATTTTGAAAAAGCAAGAGCAACCCTCTTGGAAGCAAGAGCCAAAAAAATAAGACCAGCGCTTGATTACAAAATAATTTTATCTTGGAATAATTTAATGATAGTAGGACTTTGTAAAGCCTATGAAGCATTAGGTAATTTGGCTTATAAGCAAAAGGCTATTGATACCATGCGTTGGATAGAAGAAAATATGTGGAATGAAAAAGAAAATTATTTTTATCATACCCATACCAAGGGGGTCAATAAATCTTTTGCATTTTTAGATGATTATGCTAGTTTAATACAAGCTTATATTCATTTACAAGAAATTACGGGCGATATTGTTTATGTAGAAAAAGCAAAAAATTGGATGCACTATGTGCAAGTGCATTTTATAGCTGAAGATGGACTTTTTTATTATTTCACCCCAGACTATCAAAAAGATATTATTGTAAGAAAAAAAGAAACCTATGATGGGGCGCAACCCAGTGGTAATTCGATGTTATGCTCGAGCATGTATTATTTAGGCACCCTCTTTGAAAACGACCAGTGGACCATGCAGGCGGAGCAAATGATAAGGTCTATGCGTAAACTGATATTACAATATCCGTCCGCCTACAGTTATTGGGCGCAATGTTTTTCAATCATGACAGAAGGCTATCAATCTTTGGTGGCGGTGGGGCCAAACGTAAGAAAGGATATTGAAAAACTACTATCTAGGTTTTTACCTCAGAAAATGCTTCTTTTCATACCTAACAATATTTCTAGTATACCCATGTCTTTATCTAAACAAAGTAATGATAATCAATATTTTATATGTAAGAATAAAACATGTTATCCACCAGTATTTAGTCTAAGAGAATTTTTAGCAAAAGTCTAACAACTAATGATTTAATTTGCATTTCTTAATTATGCAGTGATAATGAATGCTTTCAGCAAAAAAAATTCAATTCTTTTCTTTAAAATGAAATTTATTTGAAAAAAATTCGTTTTAAAGGAGATTAGGACCGGTAAAAATAAAATATGAGTACAAGATTCAAGAAACTACCTTTTAAGCTGCCATTGGTATTGGCTGCAATTATACTAGGTTCTATTAGTATTTTATCATTCAAACCTACTAAGTTTCGTTCCGACCCCTTCATGGTTCAGATTCCTGGAGGTTCCTTTTATATGGGCCCTAGCGATGAACAAGTGGATATGGCCATGGTCAATAGAAAAAAACTAGTGTCTATTACTGGTTTTTGGATGGACCGTACGGAAGTTACCAATAAGCAATATCGCAAATTTGTAAAATATGTATCTGATTCCCTTAAATATTTAGCAGTGTATGCAGGAGGTGTCAATCAAGCAGAAGATACAGTGAAGGTGGATTGGAATAGAGCGCTTCGAATTAACACCAACAGTAAGGCAGTTATAGAAAAATTAAATGAACTTTTATTAAGCCCTGATAATCGTATTCAAGGTAAAATAGAAATTGATCCTACTAAATTAATTTACAGATATTCTTATGTGGATTTAAGAGCGGCTGCTAAATCATCTAAAGGACTAGAGCAACCCTTGAGTAATTTTTTAGTTTCTAAAACAGAAGCAGTTTATCCCGATTCTTTAGTATGGATGAGAGATTTCTCTTATTCTTATAATGAACCCTTTACTCGTTTATATTTTTCACATCCTTCTTATAATGAATATCCGGTGGTAGGGGTTACTTGGAAGCAAGCTATTGCTTTCTGTCATTGGAGAACGAATAACAGTAATTTTTATTTAGACAAGGGTAATAAAAGAGACGAAAAAATTGACGGTATTTACCGTTTACCTACAGAAGCAGAGTGGGAATATGCTGCAAGAGGTAATTCTAAAACGAACAATATGTATCCATGGGGTTCTCCTTATACAAGAACAAAAGAAGGAAGACTCTTAGCTAATTTTAAACCAGGTAGAGGTGATTATTTTGGATCAGACGCAAAGAACGACAATATTTATACTAGTAAGGTTCAGTCTTTTCCAGAAAACGGTTATAAATTATATGATATGGCAGGCAATGTAGCTGAATGGACTAGCTCTGTATATTATGAAGGGGGCTATAATTTTATGGGTGATTTTAGTCCAGATTTACAATACAATGCAAAAGAAGAAGATCCGATTTCTATGAAAAGAAAAGTGGTTAGAGGAGGTTCATGGAAAGATATCGCTTACAATATTCAAGTAAGTACCAGAAATTATGAATACCAGGATACAGCTAAATCTTATATAGGATTTAGATGTGTACTTTCAATGGCACCAAGAATCAATTAAAAACCTTCTAATTAAATTCATCATTCGAACTAAATAGTATCATATAAATTTATAAATTTTTCAAATGTCAAATTCCATTTCGCCCAAAACCAATAAGATCATTAACGTAGTTTTCTCTTTAGGAGCTGCGGTAGTTATTGTAGCTACATTGGCAAAAATCTTACATCTATCATGGGCCGATTATGCTTTAATAGTGGGCTTCATCACAGAGGCTGCTATTTTTACCATCTATGCATTCTTGCCACCACCAGAAGTGGGAGATTCAACGCATGCTGCGCAAGCAGGTGCAGTGGATTCTGTGATGGCGCATTTGGAAGCGGCTAAATTGGATGGGGCTGCTTTTGAAAAATTAAGTACTAGTTTCCAACGTTTGAATGACACTGCTATGTATTTGGGTGATTTAGCAGATATGTCCAAAGCGAGTAAAGACTTTACACATAATACCAAGGATGCAGCTATTGCATTAGGATCCATCAAGGATTCAGTGGGTTCTGTTTCTTCTAATTTGGGAAGTTTTGCATTGGCTACAGATGGTGTTAAAAATTTAAATGATCAGTTTGTGATGATGAGTAAAAGCATGGAAGCCATGAATACCTATTACACCAAGCTAGCGGAAGCGTCTAATGCTATGTCAAGTTCAGCGCAAGATGCGATTAGAGCAAAAGAACAAATTGCATTACTAGCCGATAACCTAACTCAATTAAACAAAGTGTATGGCAATATGATTGTTGCAATGCAAGGACGTTAATTTAAATATTCAAATTTTCATTTTTTAAAATCTAGTATACATGTCATTACCTAAGGAGCCAAGGCAGAAGATGATTAACATTATGTATATAGTGTTAACTGCGCTATTGGCATTAAATGTATCTAGTGAAATTCTCAATGCCTTTAAAACCATTGAGCAAAGTTTAAATAATGCTAGTAATATTATAGAAAGAAAGAATGCAGATATTTATAAATCTTTGAAGGCAAAAATGTCGGATCCTAAATCGGCTGAAAAGGCTGCTATTTGGGCACCTAAGGCTGAAAAAGCACATGCTTATGCTGACGCTATCTATACTTATTTAGAGTCATTGAAGCATGAGTTAAAAGTTGAGTCGGGATTAAAAACAAAAGAGGGTAAAGAAGAATATAAAGAAGATGATTTAGATGCCACTACAAGAGTATTTTTAAATAATAAATCGGGTGAATCAAAAGGTAAAGACTTATATAATAAGTTAGTTCAATTTAAAGCAGATTTAGCCGCCATTGATCCCATTATTGCGAAAGAAGTCATTCCTAATTTACCCTTAGACTTATCTATTCCCTCTGCTTCAAGTATTGCAGGTAAAGACGATTGGGGCTATGCCTATTTTCATATGACACCCAGTGTTGCGGCTATTACTATTTTAACCAAGTTTCAAAACGATATTCGTAATAGTGAAGCGCAGGTAGCAGAATATTGCCATAAAGAAATTGGTGAAGTAGAATTAATATATGATCAATTCAATGCCTTTGCGGCCTCTAATTCTCAATACTTAATGCAAGGGGAAGAATTAGTGATTACTGCAGGGGTAGGTGCTTTTAGTAGTGCAGCGAAGCCTTCTATTTCAATAGATGGTGTAAACTTACCCATTACCGCCGATGGTTCTGCCATCTATAAATCAACCGCGGGTGCGCCAGGTACAAATTCAAAAAGAGTACGCATTTCTTTTTTAAAGCCTAATGGAGAAACCGCAATCGTAGAAAAGGATGTAAGGTATACAGTGGGTACGCCTGCTGGTTTGGTAGTCTCAACCGATAAAACAAGAGTATTTTATAAAGGGTTAGATAACCCATTAAGTGTAACAGGTGGCGGCGGTGCTGAAAAAATAAATGTAACAGTAGAAGGAACGGGTGCGACAGTAAGTAAGTCAGGTGCTGGACAATATATTGTAAAGTGTACTCAACTTGGAAGTGTACTAGTGAATGTGAATGACGGTAAACTATCTCAAAAAATTAATATACCTGTTAAGCGTGTTCCAGATCCAATAGCCATTATTGGTGGAAGTGCCGGAGGGAATATGACGG
>Ga0114958_10004059_pt1 | contig 10259 bp, 9 predicted proteins | sample C_130208_EF_Meta_FD_89577 | JGI IMG/M metagenome (GOLD analysis project Ga0114958, IMG submission 89577) | Freshwater microbial communities from Lake Croche, Canada to study carbon cycling - C_130208_EF_MetaG | ecosystem: Environmental > Aquatic > Freshwater > Lake | place: Lake Croche, Canada... | reverse complement strand
CGAGCCAGGGGTCGCCCAGCGTCCGCAACATGTTCTGCGTCGTCTTGAATGACGTCAACGCGTGAACCCAAGGCACTGAGCGCCGTTTCATACGATTTTGTATTTCGATTCAGCCAAGGCATCGCATCAGAAGAAAACTCGACAGCATGAACCCGAGAATTTTCGACTTCCATACCCAAAGAAATTGCAATTGCTCCACTGCCTGCGCATAGATCAACTGCGATACGTGAGCCAATGGGCTGCTCTCGTAAATCCCGGATTGCTGCTTCTGCAACAAGTTCGGTTTCCGGACGAGGGATGAACACACCTGGTCCCACTGCAAGGTCGATACGTCGAAACCCGGTGGACCCTAAAAGGTGCTGAAGGGGAACTCGAGATAAGCGTTGAGTAAGCAATTTTTCAATGTGAACCCGTTGATCGTCGCTGATGTCATCTTGCAAGATCAGGCGATTTCGCTGGATTCCCAACGCAAAGGAAACGATCCAAGCAGCATCGGCTCCTGGAGAAGGAATCCCAACTGCGGTCAATCTACGTTCAGAATCAAACAACACATCGCGCACAGTGGACCGACCACCTCGTGTGCGTTCAATGTCAACGCTCACACCGATCCCCCTGAAGTGAGTTTCGCATTGTTATCTGCATCAATGCAGGCCTGAATAACAGCATCGAGGTCACCATCAAGAATTTGATCAAGGTTATGCGACTTGAAACCAACGCGGTGATCATTCAAGCGATTTTCCGGGAAGTTGTAGGTACGAATTCGCTCGCTACGGTCTACGGTGCGAACTTGTGAACGTCGAGCATCGGAAGCATCTTTCGCCGCAGCTTCTTGCGCTGCTGCTAGCAATCGGGCGCGAAGAATACGCATAGCCGATTCCTTATTTTGCAACTGACTTTTTTCGTTTTGGCAAGACACCACAACTCCAGTAGGAATGTGTGTGATTCGAACTGCACTATCGGTGGTGTTCACACTCTGGCCACCTGGTCCAGATGAGCGAAACACATCGATGCGCAAATCGTTTTGATCGATTTCAACTTCTACATCTTCGGCTTCAGGAAGTACCAGAACTCCAGCGGCTGACGTGTGAATACGGCCTTGTGATTCAGTGGTGGGAACGCGCTGTACACGGTGCACCCCACCTTCAAACTTCAAACGCGCAAATGGCGCATCGCCTGGCACCGGGACACCCTTGGTTTTCACCGCAATAGCAACGTCTTTGAATCCACCAAGATCTGACTCAACAGCTTCAAGAACTTCTGTCTGCCAGCCACGGCGTTCCGCATAACGCAGGTACATGCGAGCAAGATCCCCGGCAAAGAGCGCTGACTCTTCGCCGCCTTCACCTGATTTGATTTCCACGATGACATCTTTATCGTCCATCGGATCTCGAGGTAGGAGCAACGTAGTGAGGCGCTCAGTGGCCTCAACCTCTGTTGCAACAAGAGCTGGCATTTCTGCCGCAAAACTTTCGTCTTCGGCAGCCAACTCTTTGGCCGCTGCCACATCGTCGGTGATGGCCAGCCATTGACGGTAAGCCGAAACCACCGGACCTAGCTCGGCGTATCGACGACCAAGTTTGCGAGCGAGCCCCTGATCCCCATGAACAGCTGGATCAGCTAGTTGTAGCTCGAGATCTGCGTATTCACGCACAAGCTCGGCACAGGACTCAAACACGGTGTGGTCCTTTCAAGAGACCTTGGGAAAATAAATCCGGGCGCCGGTCTGGGGTCTACCGCGCGACGGGGGAGACACGCGGTAGACCCCAGACCGGCGCCCGGGGTCAAAAACTAGTTGTTGTCTTCCTTCTTGCCGAAACGCTTCTCGAATCGAGCAACGCGGCCACCAGTGTCAAGAATCTTCTGCTTGCCGGTGTAGAACGGATGACACTGTGAGCACACATCGGCGCGGATAATGCCGTTCTTTTGTGTGCTGCGCGTTACGAAAGTTTCACCGCAGGTGCAGGTAACCGTCGTTTCGACGTACTCAGGATGGATGCCAGTCTTCACGAACTTCTCCTTGTTATGTCCCGGGTCGGCACCCACGATGGCGGGGCCGTGAACCGGTTCGATCTAAATTATGTCACTGGCTCCGGTAATCCGGAAATTCGGACCACTAGAGCCAGTGAAAATGCCGTTATTACTCGTGCGAGCCAGCAATGCCGCCTGAGCCTGGGGTGGTCTTCTGGATCTGTGACATGAACTCAAAGTTTGTCTTTTTCTCACGAAGCTTCGAAAGAAGCAACTCGATTGACTGCTGCTGATCGAGGGCATGGAGCACCCGACGCAGTTGCCAAACCACCTTGAGCTCATCGGGAGCCATGAGGAGTTCTTCCTTACGGGTACCAGAGGCATCGACATCCACAGCCGGGAAGACTCGCTTATCGGCCAGTCGGCGATCGAGCTTGAGTTCCATGTTGCCGGTGCCCTTGAACTCTTCGAAGATGACCTCGTCCATCCGGGAGCCAGTCTCAACGAGTGCAGTAGCAAGAATCGTCAACGAACCACCGTTCTCGACGTTACGAGCAGCGCCGAAGAACTTCTTTGGTGGATACAACGCTGTTGAATCAACGCCACCGGACATGATTCGACCCGATGCAGGCGCCGACAAGTTGTAAGCGCGACCCAGGCGGGTCATGGAGTCGAGCAAAACCACGACATCGTGACCAAGTTCAACCAACCGCTTTGCGCGCTCGATTGCCAGTTCAGCAATGATTGTGTGATCTTCTGCCGGACGGTCAAAGGTTGAAGCAATAACTTCACCCTTGATCGAACGCTGCATGTCAGTCACTTCTTCTGGACGCTCGTCAACCAGCACAACCATGAGGTGAACCTCTGGGTTGTTTTCACTAATTGAGTTCGCGATCGACTGAAGCACCATCGTTTTACCAGCCTTAGGTGGCGAAACGATCAATCCGCGCTGGCCTTTGCCAATTGGCGCAACCAAGTCGATAACACGGGCTGTGAGATTCGAAGTTTCCGTTTCCAAGCGCAGGCGCTCTTGTGGATAAAGCGGCGTCAACTTGGAGAACTCAGGTCGGTCACGAGCGGCTTCAAGCTCGCCACCATTGACCGTGTCAATGCGCACCAGTGGGTTGAACTTCTCGCGACGATCTCCATCACGAGGCTGCTTAGTTGCGCCAGTGAGTGCATCTCCCTTGCGCAGGCCGTACTTGCGCACCATCGAAAGCGATACGTACAAATCATTAGGCCCTGGGAGGTATCCGCTTGTTCGAACGAACGCGTAATTCTCCAGTACGTCAAGAATTCCTGCTACTGGAACGAGAACATCGTCTTCGTTGATTTCGATATCTGCTTCGCTGTAGCCGCCCGTGTTGCGGCGGTCATTGCTGCGAGGCCGTTCGCGAAAACGTTCGTTGCGATTGTTGTTGCTGTTGTTATTGTTATTGCGATTGCGATTGCGGTCGTTGCCGCGATCATTGCGATTGCCACCATCACGGTCGTTGCCACGATCATTGCCATCTTCGCGAGGCGCACGCTCTTCGCGAGGCGCACGGTCTTCACGAGGCGCACGGTCTTCACGAGGCGCACGGTCACGATTACGGTCCTCACGCGGAGCACGCTCTTCACGCGGAGCACGGTCTTCACGAGGTACACGGTCTTCACGAGGAGCACGCTCACGATTACGGTCTTCACGCGGAGCACGCTCCTCGCGAGGTGCACGCTCTTCACGAGGTGCACGTTCCGCACGTGGAGCAGCAGTTTCAGTGTCCGAGGTGGCAGCAGCACGTGGAGCACGTGCCGGGCTCTGACGCTCGGAGATTGCAGCGACGATGTCGCCCTTACGCATGGCATTCGCACCTGCGATGCCCATTTTATTAGCCATTACTTTGAGCTCTGGCAACAACATTGATGAAAGGCTTTCACCACGCGGCTTGCGGGTGGCCGTTGATTCAGTCACAAATTTCCTTTGACTCGGATGATTCTCCAGATTGGACCCGAACGGAATTTTGTACGGATTCAAAAGAATTTGCAGCGGTGCTGAGGGAAGAACGTCAGCTAACTACCCGCGACGCTGGAGATGACCAAACTATATCACGAAGCGAACCTAGGGGGCCAAAACAGGGTCAACATAGACCCCGCGAGTCCCTACCTTTTGTTGCGAGACGTTCCAAGACTCCCCTGCCGCTAGCTTCACCTGATCAATGTCTCCGGCTGCGCCAAAAATTAATACAGACGGGCCAGCTCCTGAGATCACCGCAGGAAGTCCTTGAGCACGTAACGAATCGAGTAGTTCCATCGAAGCTGGGTACACGGATCTGCGCGAATCTTGATGTAACCGATCGTCAGTTGCAGTGAATAACACCGTCGGGTCACTTGTGAGTGCGTGAACGAGCAATGCTGATCGTGCGATATTGAAGGAAGCATCTTGCCGAGAAACCATTGGTGCCAAAGCGCTTCTGGCTTGCGAAGTAGGGACCTGAAACTGCGGAACAGCAATTATCGGCGTAATCATGGAATGAAGTTCGTGCCGGACACTGCCAGCGCCATCGCCTTCAAGCCAAGCATTGGTAAAGCCCCCATATAAGGCCGCGGCCAAATTGTCAGGATGCGATTCCAACCCAAGCGCTACCTGTAAGAGCAATGCATCAGGCAGCAAGTCGTTGCCTTCAATAACCATGGCCCGAGCCAACGCCAGCCCGCCGATAATCGCGGCTGCCGAAGAACCTAAACCTCGGCTATGCGGAATGACATTCGTGCAGCGAAGGACGAATCCCTGCGGCCGAACCTGCATCGCGGCAAAGCCCAGAGCCATGGCGCGCACAACCAGGTGGGAGGCATCTCGAGGTACTTCGTCAACACCCTCACCCTCGACTTCGATCAGAACCCCTGAATCAGCCGAGACCATGGCAGCAAGCGAGTCGTACATTTCCAAGGCTAGGCCAAAAGTGTCAAAACCTGGTCCAAGATTGGCGCAGGTTGCCGGCACTCGAACTAAGACCGGTTCTGTACGCAAAGTCGCCATTACTCAACCAGACCCAAAGCTATTGCGGCAGCACGAGCATCAGCGGCGACGACAACAGGCTCTTTGGCATCAGCCATTGCCCATTGGGTGTCTTTCAGGCCATTTCCAGTGAGCGTGCACACGACGAGCTGACCTTTATCAAGCTTGCCTGCAGCATGTAGCTTCAATAAACCGGCAACACTGGCTGCAGAAGCAGGTTCGCAGAACAAACCTTCTTTGTTTGCTAGAAGGTAATACGCAGCAAGAATCTCATCATCAGTGACGGCGTTGATTAGGCCACCTGATTCGTCACGGGCTGCGATTGCGAAATCCCAAGAAGCGGGATTTCCAATTCGGATTGCAGTTGCGATCGTTTCGGGGTTCTTTACTGGTGAGCCGTAGACCAATGGAGCCGAACCTTCTGCTTGGAAACCCCACATGCGGGGTCGTGATCCAGAAATTCCATCGGTCGCATACTCGGAATAACCCTTCCAATATGCAGTGATGTTTCCTGCGTTCCCCACCGGTAGGCAATGGATATCCGGAGCCCGGCCGAGCATGTCAACAATTTCGAAAGCAGCTGTTTTTTGGCCTTCAATGCGCACTGGGTTGACGCTGTTCACAAGTGCGACTGGGTACTCATCGGCAAGACCTCGAGCCAAGGTCAGACAGTCATCGAAATTGCCTTGAACTTGCAAAATTGTTGCACCGTGAACAATCGCTTGCGCAAGTTTTCCCATTGCGATCTTGCCCTCTGGGATGAGCACGGCGCTGACCATTCCAGCTTTTACGGCGTATGCAGATGCTGAAGCACTGGTATTGCCAGTTGACGCGCAAATGACAGCCTTCGCGCCGGCTTCTGCCGCCTTGGAAATAGCCATCGTCATGCCGCGATCTTTAAAGGACCCAGTGGGGTTGGCTCCGTCGTACTTCAGCCACACCTCGCAACCTGTCATCTCACTCAGTACACAGGCCGGAACAAGAGGCGTCCCACCCTCACGAAGGGTGATCACAGGTGTGCTCGCAGAAACCGGCAGTCGATCCCGATATTCCTCGATAAGTCCACGCCATTGATGTGCCACTGGTTATGCCCCTACCTCACCCTCGACTCGCATCACACCAAGTACAGCTTTCACTGTTGAGAGTGTGCGTAGTCGATTGACTGTGTCCTGCAATGCGCCATCACTTGCGCGATGGGTACGAACAATAAGACTGGTGCGTTCACCGTGACCATCTTGGCGAACAACTTGAATACTCACGCCGGCGTCGGCAAAAGCCTGCGCGATACTGGCAAGCGCACCCGGTCGATCAGCTACGTCAAGGTTTACGTAGTAGCAAGTTAATGCCTCGCTAATGGGCAACACGGGCAGTTGTACGTCCGCACTTTCACCCCAGCCCGTAGAACCGGTGAGGCGATTGCGCGCTGCAACCACGACATCACCTAGAACTGCAGATGCTGTTGGAGCGCCACCGGCTCCCCGGCCGTAGAACATCAACTCCCCCGCAGCTTCGGCTTCAACGAATACCGCATTGAAAGCATCACGCACACTTGCGAGTGGATGTTCGCGCGGAACCATCGTTGGATGAACTCGCACAATCACCCCGCGGTCATCGTCAACTCGCTCGGCGATTGCAAGGAGTTTGATTACACATCCCATGCTTTTCGCAGCACGGATGTCATGCAGGGAAACCCCAGAAATGCCTTCGCAAACAACGTCTTCTCGGGTTACGTGAGTGTGAAAGGCAAGTTCAGCCAGAATTGCTGCTTTTGATGCCGCGTCATGTCCGTCGACATCCGCCGTCGGATCAGCCTCGGCATAACCCAGCTCTTGCGCTTCCGCTAAAGCCTCGGCAAATGATGCCTCGTCCTCATCCATCCTGGTCAGGATGTAATTGGTAGTGCCATTGACGATGCCCATAACTTTGGTGACATGGTCACCAGACAGCGACTCCTGAAGTGCTCGAACAATCGGGATCGCACCGGCAACTGACGCTTCGAAGAAGATGTCGACACCTTCTGCTTCCGCGGCTGCATAGAGCGATGCCCCGTCGGAGGCAAGGAGTGCCTTGTTGGCGGTGACAACACTCGACCCGGCTTTAATCGCGGCCATGATCAACGACCTTGCTGGTTCGATGCCCCCGATGAGTTCAACCACGATGTCAGCACCAGATGTGGCCACGGCCATGGCATCAGTAGTCAGGTAAGAAGGATCAATCCCTCGGGCTTTGGATAAGTCTCGAACTGCCACCTGAGTGAGCTTTAGCGAGGTTCCCATCCGAATATGCAGATCGGTAGTGCGGTCTGTCAGCAAACGAGCGACCTGACTTCCGACCGTGCCGCCGCCAAGGACTGCCACAGTGACAGGACGAGGGGTTGGTGCCGATGCCATGAGTACTCCAGATGGATGGGTCAGGCCTCATAGCCTCTCAGGTCAGGAGTGAATCTGACGCATCGGTAGGGGGTGAGCGCCACCACATCCCACTAAAAGTTGTCCTGAAATGCCCAGACACTGTCCGCGCGCGTCCCACAACTTTTCCTGATGCATCCATAGCCTTCACCCAAATGAATCCTCAATCTAGGAGCATCGAATGAATCTCTTGACGCGAAAACTCATTGCTGAGGCTATTGGCACCTTCCTCTTAGTCTTCCTTGCCGTGGGAGCAGCGGTATTTGGTATCGCGGCAAAAGTCGGCTCAGACGGCAATGGCCCCGGTAACGGTGTAGTCGGCGTCGCATTGGCTTTTGGCCTTGTGCTGCTCGGTATCGCCTACGCCTTCGGACCAATATCTGGCGCCCACGTGAATCCGGCAGTGACGCTGGGAATGCTCCTTGGTCGTCGAATGCCAGCTAGCGAAGCGGTCGGCTACTGGATTGCCCAATTCATCGGTGCGATTGCTGCGGGCGGCATTCTCAAACTCTTCGTTTCCAATTTCGGTGTTACTGACTACACCGGCGGACTTGGCACAAACTCCTATGACAATGGCTCCATCAATGCAGGCGGTGCTTTCCTTTTGGAGGTGTTGCTCACTGCTGCCTTTGTTCTGGTGATTCTTTTGGTCACTGAACGCGTAGCCGCGCCTGGGTTCGCAGGTATCGCGATTGGATTGACGCTGACACTCGTTCACCTCGTGGGTATTCCATTGGATGGCACTTCGGTGAATCCGGCTCGATCCTTTGGTCCTGCTCTATTCGCAGGCGGGGAAGCAATGAGTCAGGTGTGGTTGTTCATCGTGGCACCACTCGTTGGATCAGTGGTTGCGGTAATCGTTTGGATGATTACTCGCACAACAGTAGAAGAATCAGAAGCCTTGATAGCAGGAGCTGAGCGGGAATAACTTGAGTAGCTGAACCAACTCAAAATAAATCTCGGCTGGCGTTGGATACGGGTTACGCTCCCGGGTCCAGCGCCAGTAGGTCCTCGATCGTCTCGCGGCGAAGCACAACTGAGGTCTTCCCATCAAAAACCCCGACCACTGCCGGCTTAGGCAAATAGTTGTAGTTCGATGCCATCGAGCGGCAGTACGCACCAGTCGCGGCGACAGCCAGCAAGTCCCCTGGCACCAGGTCAGACGGCAAGTAGGCATCCCGCACGACGATGTCACCAGACTCGCAATGCTTGCCCACAACTCGTACGAGCATCGGCGCTGCATTTGATGTGCGCGATGCCAACTCAATCGTGTAGTTCGCGTCATACAGCGCAGTGCGAATGTTGTCGCTCATCCCACCATCGACAGAAACATAGGTGCGGATGACTTCGTCGAGTTCGACCGGCTTCACCGTTCCGACTTCGTAAATAGTGATTCCAGCCGGTCCGACAATGGCTCGCCCTGGTTCAAAAGCCAACGCTGGCAGCGGTAAACCAAACCTCTGGCATTCCCTCGCGACCACATGTGCCACATGTGAGGCCAGATCAGCAAGCGAAAGTGGTTCATCTGAAGGCAAATACGCGATTCCCATACCGCCACCGAGATCAAGTTCGGCTACATCAACTTCTTGCTCGCTGCGAAGCCGCTCAATGAAGGACACAATCCGAACGGCTGCTTCTTCGAAGCCGTCGGTGTCAAAGATTTGAGAACCAATATGAGAATGCAACCCTCTAAATTCTAAAGACGGTAGCTTCGCTATTCGACGGATCGCTTCATCAGCAGCACCGGAAGAGACTGAGAAGCCAAACTTTTGATCCTCATGTGCGGTCGCGATGAATTCATGAGTGTGCGCTTCAACACCAATAGTTAGACGAACCAACACTGGTTGCACAATTCCAGCACGCATTGCAGCATCTGCCACGCGAACAATTTCTTCGAAGGAATCCACCACAATCCGAGCAACGCCCGCTTCGATTGCTGTCTCGATTTCTGTCATTGACTTGTTATTTCCATGCAGGAGCAGATCGGTGCCAGGCACTCCAGCCCGAAGCGCCACCGCTAGCTCTCCCCCCGAAGCAACATCAAGACCCAGGCCCTCTTCAAAAACCCAACGCGCCACAGCAGTGGACAGGAATGCTTTCGCCGCGTAGTACACCTTGCGCGCGCCTACCTGCTCGGCCGCGTCACGATATTCACGAGCGCGCTTGCGCACATCTGCTTCATCAAAGATAAACAATGGTGTGCCATAAGTGGCCGCGGCATCGCGGACGTCAACGCCGGCAATACACAGGGCGCCGTCTACTCCACGTGAAGCAGAACTTGGCCAGACGTTTGACATCTGCAAAGGCTAGGGCATGAGCCCCCTTTTACTTACATGCGCTCTGGCGCACTGACTCCGAGAAGTGCAAGCCCATTTGCGAGCGTCTGCCGGGCGGCTGCACATAGCCATAATCGAGCGATGTGCTCGCTCGAAACTTCTTCATCCCCACGCGGCAGCACTCGGCAGGCATCGTAGAAGCGGTGGTACTGACCACCAAGTACTTCCAAATAGCGGGCGATGCGATGTGGCTCCCGTAGTTCAGCTGCGCTTGCCACGATCCTTGGGAACTCCCCCAGTGATCCAAGTAATTCATTTTCACGTTCGTGCGAGAGAAGTCCTGGATCAAATTCTGCGGATTGCCAATCGATCTTGAGGTCCGCAGCATTACGCAATACAGATGACAATCGGGCGTGTGCATATTGCACGTAGTACACCGGATTGTCGTTCGTGCGCTGGGCGATAACTTCCAAATCAAGGGTAAGAGGTGAATCAACTGGATACCGAATCAGTGAATAGCGGGCAGCGTCGACGCCAACTTCGTCAACAAGATCCTCAAGCGTGACGATATTCCCAGCCCGCTTGGAAAGTTTGACCTCTTGGCCACCCTTG
>Ga0114958_10004056_pt1 | contig 10259 bp, 11 predicted proteins | sample C_130208_EF_Meta_FD_89577 | JGI IMG/M metagenome (GOLD analysis project Ga0114958, IMG submission 89577) | Freshwater microbial communities from Lake Croche, Canada to study carbon cycling - C_130208_EF_MetaG | ecosystem: Environmental > Aquatic > Freshwater > Lake | place: Lake Croche, Canada... | reverse complement strand
TCTTCCCAAGCCTTTACTCATAGACAAGGTTAGACGGAAATTCAGATACAAGAGGACCGGGGTGAGGTGTCGAATCCGCATCCATCACGGAAACGGGGATTCCCTCTTTCAACAACCGATACACCTCGCGGTTTGCCGCTTCCAGGCTCATGGCCGAACGGTCGCGGGTCAATTCATCCACGGCGGCGGTGATGGCTTCGGGCGGCAGCGCGGGATTCAAGCGCTCCAACGCCGCGCGCAACCGGGACACCAACACCACCTCGCCCTTCGTCTCGCGCAGCAACGTGCCGGTCGCGCCGAAGGTTTCCTCCAACGCCGACACCGTTTGCCAACCAAGCTCCGCGAACAACCCGATGGCGGGCTGCTCGACAAGCTGGTCTTCGGTGTAGGCGTGGGCGCTCATGCTCGGGCAATGGACCAATCCAATGAACCAATGACGGCTGATTCGCCCCCGTTCGTGTCAAAGGCAAACCCCTTGAAATTCAGGGGTTCACGCCGCTTCGCCCGCTTTTCACGCGCGCTGCTTTTGACAAAACTGGGCTGATTCGGGGTCATTTTGTCCAAAGACTTCTGGCGCGACCGACAGGACGCAAAGCCGCTTCCCATCAAATACCCATCAAATACGCGCCAGCCTTTGTTTTCAGGGGCTTGCAGCGCCTTGACCGCGTTCCAGGCCCTGGTTTCCAGCTCCGCCATCAAATACCCATCAAATACCCAAACGCCTGACTTTCCGGCCCTTGGTCGAGGGCTGGCGCTCATCGGGGTCTCCCGCGTCAAAGAGCTATGCCCAGTAAGGCACATACCTCATCAGTTTGTTGGCCGCATTCTCATCCACGGGCCGAATCTTCTTCGCGGCGAAAGTCTCGGCCAGAAGGCGTGAGGCCGTCGCGGCATTCTTCTTCTCGATCTTGAATCTTTCCCGGATGGACTCGTTGTTCGTGATCTGGTTCGTGACGAAGCGGAGACAGCAATGCTGGTAAACCGCATGAATCCGTTCGTCCGGCGTGAGGTTCTTGAGCGCCTTGTAGCGCGACAGCACCACCGTCGTATGGCGGCTGCCGAGCCGGCACTGATACGGCGGCAATTGATGCAACTCGATTTCCGTCACCACGGCATCCATCCCATGCCCGCGTTCCTCGCAAATGCCGAGCTGCCGCAGCGCGTCGGCGAACTTCTCATTTCTCGACTGGTTTTCGTCAATGAACCGGTCCACCGGCAGCATCGGCAATCCGGGATTCGTCACTTCCACGCGATCGTCATAAATCTCCACCGTGATGCCCGTGCCCCGCTCGGTCAGGTCTTGATGCACGATGGCGTTGCCCACGATTTCGCGGACGGCCTTTTTCGGATAGGCGTGGGTCGTCTTGCGCAGTGCCACCGCGATTTCCTCGCTGGCTGGAAGCAGATCGTAAACGAAATCAATCAGCGCCTCGAACCCCGCCGCGTATCCTCTATGGTCGGTCACATCCTTGCCGTCCTTCACCTTGAGCTTCGATACCCCGTCATAGGCAATCACCCGCACGGATTTCCGCGCCAGTGCTTCAAAATCACCCAGCTTCTTCGCGAAAAGAAGTGCGCCCATGTTCGTGATGGTGTAGCTCGTGCCCTGCCGGCGAAGGAATCCCTTGGCGATGAATATATCCAGCATTTCCTTGCGCGTCGAAGGCATCGGACGCTTGCGGAGGTCGTAATAGCTCTGCACATCGAGCAGCGTCACCACTTCTTCTTCGCCGAGGCCGGATTTGGCAGCTTGGTCCACAAACTCCGGCTGGCCTTCCGCGACGATGCGCTTGAGCTGGTCGGGCGACATCGCCACCAGTTCCTCACCGGCCCGCATCCAGTAGCGGCCCTCGTGATGCAGCGGATGCCCAATCGGGCGCGACGGAATCTCAAAGACCAGCACGCGACCGTCGGGATGCGCGACCTCCTGCCACAAAACCTTGAGCTGAATGCGCTCATGAATGCCCGCCACCGTCTTCTCCGGCACGTCAAACGCCTGCGTGCCCACCACCTTGCGCGGCGCTTTGTCCGTCACGCCGAGAAGCATCTTTCCGCCGCCCTCGTTCGCCAGCGCCACGCAATACGCCACCAGCTTCTCAAAGTGGAAGTTGTTCTTGGCCTCCTTAAATTCGACATGCTCGCCCTCGGAGCGGGCGCTCAGTAATGCGTTGAGTTCAGCGACGGTCATAATTTCACAGGATGTTGCACGATTTTCTCTGCCGGTGCGAGCGCCGCATTCAGCCGCTCCAACGCCGCGCGCAACCGGGACACCAACACCACCTCGCCCTTCGTCTCGCGCCCGAGCAATCCCGCGTCACGCGGCTCGCCGGCCACGCCGGCAGTGGGAGGTGGCCCTGCCACGGCCCAGCCAAGCTCCGCGAACAGCCCGATGGCGGGCTGCTCGACAAGCTGGTCTTCGGTGTAGGCGTGCGCGGACATTCGTCGGTCAAGTATCGGTCAAGTATCGGTCATGCGATGAGTCAACCAGCCTGAGCGGGCTGCTCTGCTTTTCGGCGCAGCGGTAAAAATGCCAGGATGACTTCGCGCCGCGACCTGACCTTCCGGCCATCGCGGGCGATCAGGCCCATCTCGACCAGTGCGTTCAAATCGCGCTGCACGGTTTTTGATGTCTTGCCCGCGTAAGCCTTCGCCAGTCGTGGCGTCAACTCCGTGACCTTCCCCACTTCCAGCCAATCGCCGCTGTCTCCCAGGTCCAGCGCGAGATGCCGCTGCCGCGTGTCGGTCGGGCTGTTCCGGTTCTGGAATCGCTCATGCACGAAGTTCCGCCAGACCACGTCCCATTGTTGCGTCCAGATTTTCTCAAGCTGCTCCCGCAAGCCGTCCACAAAACCCCGCACCGCGTAGCCGATGAACGGCACAATGTCCCCGCCAGATTTGCTCGCGTGGTCGAGCTGCCGGTAATACTCCGCCCGCGTCTGGTTGTAATGGTTGCTGAAGAGATGCGCCGCCGGTGACGGCACGCCCGCCGACAGGAGAATGTGAAACTCCAGCAGCCGCGCCGTGCGTCCGTTGCCGTCGCCGAACGGGTGAACCCACGCCAGATACAAATGCGCCACCACCGACCGCAGAATCGCATACACGGTGTCCGTGCCGGTGGCGGAATTTTCCGGCGCTTGGAAATCCGGCCCATTGAGCCATTCACACAGCCGGTCCACCAGATACGGGCAGTCCTCCGCCGGTGCGCCGCGATACACATTGCCGACCACCACCGAATGTGTCCGCAACTCGCCTGGCTTCACGTCATCCTTCACGGGCAGCTTCTCCAGGACCTGCCGGTTGTAAGCGCAGAAAAGTTCCGCCGACAACGCCGGCAGCGTGCCCTCCGCCAACTGCTTGCTCATCCCGTTGCACGCCGCGATGATGTTCTCCACCTCCTGCTTCAGGTATTGCTTCGACGGCGGCACGACCAACCTGCCCTCTACCGCTTTCAACACTTCTTCCTCCGAAAGCGTGTTCCCCTCGATGGCCGTCGTCGCCGCCGCGCCCTTGGCGAGGTAAAGCTGATGCAACGCCTGCGCCGTCGCCGGACGCAGCGGCACACGGGAAATGTGCTCGCACTTCGACGCCGCCTCGCCCAGCGCCAGCCAAAGCTCCGCCCCCGCCTTGGCGAGGTCGCAACGGAAGGAAATCCAGGAATGTGTCCGTTCAAATGTCCGCATAAATGTCCGGTGCGTTGTCCGTATTTATGCTTGAGAATAAGCAATTTGATGGAATAACGCCAGATTCTTGTCGCCTTTCATGTCCACATCCATGTCCGGTCATCTGGGTGGGCGTTTCACTGAAACACGCCATTTCACCGGCAGGTGAAACCGGGCCAATTCCTGAAATCGCGGCGGTGGTGGCCTCGGGCGGCAGCGCGGGATTCAACCGCTCCAACGCCGCGCGCAAACGGGACACCAACACCACCTCGCCCTTCGTCTCGCGCCCGAGCAACCCCGCGTCACGCGGCTCGCCGGCCACACCGTTATTGGGAGGTGGCCCGGCCACGGCCCAGCCAAGCTCCGCGAACAACCCGATGGCGGGCTGCTCGACAAGCTGGTCTTCGGTGTAGGCGTTGGGCATGAGTATTTAAGAAGCGCTTTGGCCAGAATCGAGAGCGGCCAACAAAGCCGTCGCTTTTTCCGGGACGAGTCGCGTTAGGTCGGCTTCCAATTCGCCGCGAGGCAAATCTCCCATCCGCCAGAGATTCATTAAGATCGCAACCTCAACTAGCAAATCTGGTTGAGCCCCGGCCCTTTTCAAGTCAGGCTCAAGCACAAGTAGAAAGGCTGCATCGGAATAATATTTCGCGCCTCGCGCCCGCTGCTCATTCAATGCATTACGAAGGCTTGCTTTTGCGCCCTCGGTATCGCCTAGCAGGCAGCTAGCAACCCCTTTGTTCAATTCATAGAGTGGATAATAGTCCCCCGCCACTGCCTTCGTTGCGTTCTCTAAACCATCGGGAAAATCTCCTGTAACAATCTGGCAAAATGCCAAGTTGTTCCTGATTTCGGGATCATCTTTATCAACGAGCATCCTTGCGAATATTTCCCTGCAGCCCTTGACATCTCCGCTTCCGAACTTCGCAACTGCCTGCTCGCCTAAAGGTGGACCAAATGCGTCCGGAACACGGTATCCTGCTATGTATCCCAACCGATGCAATTCCTCCGATGAAGGAAGCTCCCACCGCTCAAACCCTATTGTGACAAACGATATCTCATTGGCCGCAAGCATGGCCTTGTGTGCGTCCAACCATTTCTGGATTTCGTCCTGCCGCATCTCTGCATCGACTTTCTCCAAGAATCTCATCTGGGTTGTTTGGCGTCCGGCAGGAGACTCCCACTGGAAAGCAACATCCACGGCATGCGTCGCTTTGTGCTCGCGAGCTACCACTGCCGTGAAAATCATTTCACCCATGCTTTCATCAACATCTTTAACAATTTTACCGCATCGGAGGTTGGCCAATGCATGCTTGGCATTATCGCCATTGTGCGTTTCAAAGTGAGTGACCGCGCCACACGCCTTGCCAATTGCCCGTGTGATAGGCTGCCGTAGGTTTTCTGCGAATGAATCATCGTCCCAAGACCATCTTTTTCCTTTTTCAACCTCAACGTAAGACTTCCAAAAGCCAGCCGATAGCGGCGCGCCGGCAAGGCGAATACAATTGTCGATTTCGATAATGCCCGCCTCAAACAGCTTTCGGTAGCCAGTGGCCATTCTTGTGGCGATTTCTGTTCTTTCTTCTGGCGAGAGCGGTATGTCTTGCTTCAGCTCGCGCATTAGCACAGAAACACGGATGTTTTCCTCTAGCGTCAGCCTCCGACGGGAAAGCCACTTTGCCTGAAAAAGAAGATCATCTGGCAATCGCTCGATTGCGTTGAGAACCGCATCGACATTGGCCGAACTGCTGTTTGATCGATAAGCGCGGAGGACCTCACGAAAAACCTGTGGGGAAAGGTTCATCCGCTCCGACGAACCGTCCTCAACGCTACGATACATGTGGTGGCAGTATAGCTGGATTTCATCCGGCGCACCGCTGCACAATTCGTGCAGTTCCCGCAAAACGCCACCTTTTGGCGCGACTGTCTCAAATAGCTCTTTCGGAATCGGACGGAGAACAAGTTCCATTGTGTCAGACCAACGCGCAAACGGCTTCACGTCGATGCGATGAAATTGGCGTGGTATAGGGGAAAACACCTCCGACAGCGCTGGAAACACTGCTTCTGTTCCAGCCAAGACGAGCGAGCAACGCTCGACGGTTTGGAAAATGTTCCTGAACATCTGAAGCAGGGGGACATTCTTGCCGATACAATCAGCTTCATCTATCAACAGCGCGATGCCTGAGAATCCTTTGCTCTGTAATTCAAGCAAGCAGGCATTGAAATCACTCACGACGAGGGCATCGGGACATTCAAACGTGTCGATGCTTCCTTGGTGGCAGGAGAACACAAAGGGAATCTGAATTACTGCTTTCTCAAGACTGCCTGGCTGCCGAGCGTGAAGCATGCGGAGCAATTCGGCGTAAATCGTGCCCTGCTCACCGCCCCAGCATCCCGCCTTGACCATCGAGAGCGCAAGCGACTGATACAAATCGTGCCAAAACCTCCCGGGAGATTTCGCCTTTTGCTCATTCATGTCTAGGCGCACTGGGAGTAATTTCAGCTCCCTCGCAATGGCTTCAGCACCGTTGAGTAAGCTGGTTTTCCCTACGCCTCTTTGGCCAATCAACGCCAAGTGGGGACTATCGCCCGTCGCCGTAAGGTTGAGGTAATAGCGAATCGCTTTCCGCTCCCGAGCGCGGCCCGCCAAATCTTCGAGCCGCTTGATCGGTTTGAGTTTGTATGGATTTGGTGGGAGTGCGGTTTTGTTCGCTTGGCTCATAGTGTCACCTTTTTCAATTCGGCAATCGCGTCTTCAACTCCTTGTTTCATCCGATGCTGCTCGCAGTATCGCTGTCGAGTTCCTGCACAGCCGACGCCGGCGGGGAGCGCATTGTATTGCTTGATGCAATCGAAAGACGCCTCGACAACGGAGCGCTTGAACCCGGCAAGCGTGTCTTCAGCCCACCAAAACTGAGCGGTCGATGTTCTGTAAATTTCAGGAATTGCGAAGGAGGAAGGGAGGGAATGCAACTTCTCAACCACAGCCTGTAGTGAGGCAATAAGCTCGCCCGCAGCTTGGTCTTGGGCTAAGCCGGTGTCCGGCTTTGCGATCAGACGCGCTAAGCCGTCCGCAGTCAGCGCCGCTTCCATTTCGGCATACAGCGTTTCGATTGTCTTCAACCCGACTGCCGATACAGGACGTGAGTGGCAAACTGCATTTCGTGGAACGAAGGTGTTCTCAAGCTGTTTCAGCACGCAGTCGCCGCCCAACTTTTCAGCGACGGGTCGCCCTGACTTTTGCTGGAGCAGGGTCAACAGCTCGCCGAAAGTGAGATAGTAGAGCGGGCCCAGGCGCACATACCCAAACTGAGGCCGGTTTTCTTCCGTTTGTGATTCCTTGATCTTCTTGAGCAACTCCCCCGGCAACCTCTTGCGCCACTGCGCGCCAAATTCGGACTCTAGTGAGATTCTCAACAATTCCCGTAGCGCAATTTCGATGCGTAGCAGAAGCGCGTAGGCTTTTAGATTGTCGTTTTCAAAGGGAATCATGGCGCGTTCATGGTTCAGTTCGTTGTGAGGTTGACCTGTCCTGACAGCAGACGCGGCAGCAGCAGGTCGCGCGTCCGGCGGAGATTGCGAATGGCTTTTCTTAGGGTCGCCTGTTCGACGAGCATCGGCTGAATCAGCGAGGCAAAACGCTGCGCCAGCACACGATCAGCCACGATAACTTCCTTGGCGTTGAGCGGTATCCAATGCCGTTTGTATTCCTGAGTTTGGACCAAGCTGTTCACCGCAAAGAAAACGTAGGCGGTCGGCAATTCTCGGCCTGCCGCAAACGGGACAACATTCGGGCCGACGGAAAACGGCTCGATGAGAAGCTGCATCTTGCAGGTGTGGTCGCCGAAGATTGCCATCGGCATGGTGGGAGACGCGCGGTGGTCGGGTTCGTTGTCGTGGAATCCAAGCAACTCGTTTGTTGATTGGTCGAGGACTGGAATCGCGCCTTCCGGCTTCACGTCCTCGTCTCGATACACCGTGCCGGCAGCACGCCGAGAAAGAATGTCCTTCACCAGCTTCACCTCCCAGCCTTGGGGGATGTCGCCGAGGGGGGAGGCGACGCGCGGGTGCTTTTCGTGGCCGGGGAAGCGGAAGTGAACGAACCACTCGCGGTAGAGGGCGCGGGCCATCGCCTCCAAGAGCCGGATGCGCCGCTGACTGTTCTCCATCAGTTCGTCGTAGGCCGACAGGATGCCCGCGATCCGCCGTTGCACTGGCAGCGGGGGAATTGGCACTTCGACTTTCGCCAATTTTTCTGACGGCAAATGCTTGATCGTTGAGCCCGTAAAGAACTGGTCGAAACCGTTCGACTGGCCGATGTGTAGAAAACTGTAGTGGAGGAAACGGTAGTCCAAGACCTCACTTGGTCTGATTCGATGGAGGGCCTTCTGAATCATCATTCCGGGAACTTGGTTCTTCCAGATGGCGCAGCGGCCGGGCTCACCGCCTTCACACATGACGATGTCTCCGAACTTGAGCCCGTATCGGTCCATCTCTTTTGACTCAAACCGCATGGTTCTGAGACCATCCAGCGAAAACTCGCCCCAGCGAACATTTACGTTCGCAAGATAGGGAAGCGGTTCTCCCTTATTCTTGTTCTGGTCGAGCATTTTCCCCAGGCACAAGTCTGCCACAGCACCCAACGGCTTCCGTTCCCATTTGGAGGTTGCCATCGTCACGCCTCCAGAATCTCCGCCACATTCGGCGGCGGTCGCCGAACCCTCACCCCGACCCTCTCCCAGCGGGAGAGGGAGGGGCCGGCGATGGCAAGCTGCGCATGCTTACCCCAGTCCTCTCCCGCGGGGAAAGGGAGGGCAGCACGGGTTGTCGTTGTCGCGGTTTTCATGCTTCCAGGATTTCGGTGACGTTGCTGGCAATCGTGGCTTCCAGTTCCCGTGCTGCGGCGTTGAGGGTTTCGCAGTTCATTTCTTGCCGCCCTTCTTCCATTTGGGCAGTTTTTTAACCTCGGCGTCAAGCAGGTTGAGCAGGTCCGTCTCGCCCCGTGCTTCGAGTTCCGCCCGGCGACGAGCGGCGAAGCGTTCGTATTCGTCCCCGGCGCGCTGGTGCGCGGTTTCGCGGCTGACTTTGCCGGAATCGGTCAGAATCGCCCGTTCGTTGAGGTTCAGGAAGTCGTGGAGACGGGTGAGCCAGTTTTGGAGGAAGATTTGTTTCCGCCGCCGGGCCTGGTCCTCGGCAAAGTCCAGGAACATGACCACCAGCCGATTCAGTTCCCCGATTTCTTTTTCGCGCAGGTAATTCTTGGCCACGGTGACATCGCCCTTGCGCACCACGCCGCTGTGCCACGAAGTCAGGCCCATGTTCGGGCGGGAGGCATCGGCGCGTTCGGCGATGAGTTCGGCCGCCGTCCGGCCCGTGGCGGCGAAATGCAGCTTGTTCTGGATGGTCTGGAAGAAGACCTGCGTGTCCGGTTCGGCGGGGTCATAGTCGGCAGCCAGGGCGAGGATTTCCCGCACCCGCAGATAGACCCGGCGCTCGCTGGCGCGTATGTCGCGGATGCGCTCCAGCAGTTCGTCGAAGTAGTCCACGTGGCCTTTGCCCGGCGGGTTCTTCAGGCGTTCGTCGTCCATCGTGAATCCCTTCACGAGATATTCCTTGAGCCGGGCGGTGGCCCACTGCCGGAACTGTGTGCCAAGGGGTGATCGGACGCGATAGCCGACGGCGAGGATGACTTCGAGGCTGTAGTGCTCCACCTCCCGGGCGACCTCGCGCGAGCCTTCCCGGCGAACTATCCGGAATTTCCGGATAGTTGCCTCTCGCTGCAACTCGCCCTCCTCATAGATGTTGACCAGGTGTTCGTTGATCGTCCGGACATCCTTCTGGAACAATTCCGCCATCAACGCCTGCGTCAGCCACACATTCTCGTTCTCAAACCGGCATTGGATGCGCGTCTGGCCATCCGGTGTCCGGTAGAGGATCACTTGGCTCTGGGGGGTGTCGTTCATGCTTCGAGAATCTCCGCGACAGGCTTCGCGCCCTCACCTCGGTCCTCTCCCAAGGGGAGAGGAAGTGAGGCGGCGATGGTTTGTTCATGCGGCAAGGCCGCACCCTCATCCCTGGCCCTTCTCCCAGCGGGAGAAGGGAGTCGGCGGGCAACCGTCGAGGAATCCTTGTGAGTTGGGCTGGGGCGTTTCTGCCTCATGATTATTCCTCCGACGGCAGGGCGTCCGGGTTTTTCAGGGATTTCTTTTCTTCCGTGGCGAGGCGGCGTTCGAGCTTTTTCAGATCCTCGGCGGCAGGCAACGATTCGGGGCGGATGCCGCGTTCGAGCAGGGTGTTGCGGACGGCTTGGTTGTTGGTGATGTGTTCACTGGAAATGGCGGACTCGTTCGTCATCCCATGCTGGCGGGCGTTGAAGATGGTGATCTCGGTGGCGAAATCTTTGGCCTTGAGAATGATGGTGGGCGCGAAGTCGGCCAGAGGGCGGTTGTCCGGCACTTTCCAGTGCGCTTTCATGGCCTGCGTGGTTTTGCCGAAGAGGGCCTGGTCGCCTTTGCTACGGATGATGGCAAAGTTCTCGTTGCCGCCGGTCTGCTCGAAGATGACTTCGGAGAGTTCCTTTTCCGTGGTGCTGAGTTTCTT
>Ga0114958_10004053_pt1 | contig 10265 bp, 8 predicted proteins | sample C_130208_EF_Meta_FD_89577 | JGI IMG/M metagenome (GOLD analysis project Ga0114958, IMG submission 89577) | Freshwater microbial communities from Lake Croche, Canada to study carbon cycling - C_130208_EF_MetaG | ecosystem: Environmental > Aquatic > Freshwater > Lake | place: Lake Croche, Canada... | reverse complement strand
GATGTGCTTTTAAAAAGGGTTGGGCCATTAATTTGCCTGAAAAAACAAGGGCAATAAATAAGATCTTTTTCATAGGTGTTGAATTGAGCTAGTAATTTACTTAATTATTTAGTATTCAACAAACTAGCGCCTACCATTTGTGTAAAACTATCCTTATATAGCCTCATTTTAAGCCCAAACTTCCTTATTTTTAGGGGGTATAAATACGCCCTTTATTCTATAAAATTTAAGTATAAAAAAATGAAAATTTTTAAATTTCAATCATTTCTATTGGTAGTTCTTTGTTTTGTATCTACACTGCAAGCGCAGGTAGTGCCAAGTCCAGCTTCTTATCTTGGCTATACAGTAGGAACTCGATTTACTAGACACCATTATATAGTATCCTATTTTAATACTATTGCAGAAGCGGTGCCTGATAGAGTTAAAATTATAAATTATGGTAAGACCAACGAAGGCCGTGATTTATTAGTGGCAGCCATTGGCCTTCCAGAAAATATTGCACAATTAGAAAAAATTAGAAAACACAATAATGGATTAGTAGACGGTTCGGTGGAAGACTTAAACCAGCCAGGCATTGTTTGGCTAAATTATAATGTACATGGCAATGAACCTGCTTCTTCAGAAGCGGCCATGTTAACTTTATTTGCTTTAGTAGATCCTGCCAATACAAAAACAAAAGAGTGGTTGAAAAATACCATTGTAATGATTGACCCTTGTATTAATCCAGATGGAAGAGATAGATATGTGAATTGGTATAATAATGCGGTGGGTAATTCAATGAATGTAGACCCTCAAGCTAGAGAGCATATGGAGCCTTGGCCTGCAGGTAGAAGCAATCATTATAATTTTGATTTGAATCGCGATTGGGCTTGGCAAACACAAATTGAAAGCAAACAAAGAGTGGCTTTATACCAGCAATGGTATCCTCAAGTGGTAGTCGATTTTCATGAGCAAAGTTATAATCAACCTTATTTTTTTACACCTACTTCAGAGCCTATTCATGACGCTATCACTAGTTGGCAAAAAGAATTTCAAATAAAGATTGGTAAAAACAATGCTAAATATTTTGATCAAAATCATTGGTTGTTTTTTACCAAGGAAAGATTCGATATGCTATATCCTTCTTACGGCGATTCTTACCCAATGTATAATGGTGCAATTGGTATGACTTATGAGCAAGGAGGTATTAGTGCGGGCTTGGGTGTAATAGACAATCAATTAGATACAGTTACTTTAGTAGCAAGAGCTACACATCATTATACCACAGGACTTTCAACTATTGAGATAAGTTCTCAAAATAGAGAAAATTTATTATCGGCTTTTAAAAAGTATTACGATAATAGTAGAGCAGGTAGCATTTCAACTTATAAGACTTTTGTAATGACAGCGCCCAATGCCAATGCCTTAGAGGCCTTAGCCGGCTTACTTCAAAAAAACAATATTCAATATGGTGTATTAGCTGCGGGCACTAGCTTTAAAGGTTTTGATTATGTTTCTAAAAAAGAAGCAGACTTTGTGAATGAAGGCTATACTTTAGCAGTCAATGCGGCCCAAGCGCATGGTGTACTAGCACGTGTTTTATTAGAACCTATTACCCAAGTAAATGATTCTAATACTTATGATATCACTACTTGGTCTTTACCTTATGCTTATGGAGTGCATGGTTATGCAAGCAAAGATAAATTAGCCATTACAGCTGGTTTTACTGCACCCAAGGTAGAAGTAGCCGCCACTGAGTATGGCTATGTAATACCTTATAATTCTTTTAAATCGGCAAGAGTATTAGCGCAGCTTTTACAAAAAAATATTAAAGTAAGATATGCAGAGAAAGCCTTTGTAGTGAATGGTAAAAAAATGGATGCGGGTTCTTTAATTGTTTTAAAAACAAGCAATTTAGATAATTGGGCTAGGGATACGAAACAAGTCTGTGATCAATTACAATTAGAGGCCATTTCTGTGAATTCTGGTTGGGTAGAAGCGGGCGCTGATTTTGGATCACCTTCAGATAAAATAATTAACCATGCACCTAAAGTAGGTTTATTTACTGGAGAGAATGTATCGGCCCTTGCAGCAGGAGAAGTATGGAGTTATTTTGAGCAACAATTAAATTATCCAATTACACAATTGAATTATTCATTCATTAGTAGAATGGATATTAATAAGTATGATGTTATTATTGCACCAGAAGGTACTTACAAGGATTTAAATAGCAAGCCCATCGCTGAAAAATTACAAGCCTTTGTAAGAAAAGGAGGTGTGCTCATTGCATTTGAAACAGCGGCTCAACAATTAGCGGCTAATGCCGACTGGGGATTTAAAATGAAAGAATTAGCTAAAAATGATAAAGCAGATATTAATAAAACAAGTAAATACGGAGACAAAGTAGTAGATGCATTAGAAAGCTCTATACCAGGTGCTATCTATAAAGTGTATTTAGATGCAACACACCCCATTGGTTTTGGTACCAATGGCATTTTCTTTGATTTAAAACAAGACATGGTTTCCTTTGAACCCAATAATGATGCATGGAATGTAGGTGTCATTAAAAAAGATAGCTACATGACAGGCTTTGCAGGTATTAAAGCGAAGAATGCTTTGCAAGAAGGTGTTGTGATTGGTACAAAAGAAATGGGCTCTGGTAAAATTGTATATATGGCCGACGATCCTATTTTCAGAAATTTCTGGGAGGGTGGAAAATTAATTTTAGCCAATGCAGTTTTTTTTAATGGTAAATAATTTCTTTAACCATGCGTAAAATAGTTCTATTCATTGCTACTTGCTTCTTATGGACAAGTTCATTAGTGGCGCAAAAGACAAGTGCCGATATTTATGCTCAAATAAAAAAAATGGGTGTAATGGGCAGTGTCTTATATATAGCGGCTCATCCCGATGATGAAAACAATAGCTTTCTTCCTTTTTTAACCAAGGATAGAATGTATAGAACTGCTTATTTAAGTTTAACTCGAGGAGACGGAGGTCAAAACTTAATTGGTAAAGAGCAGGGAGTAGAATTAGGATTAATTAGAACACAGGAATTATTAGCCGCCCGTGCGCAAGATGGAGCGGAACAATATTTTTCAAGAGCCTATGAATTTGGCTTTAGTAAATCTTCGGAGGAGGCATTAACTATTTGGAATCATGAACAAGTTTTAAGTGATGCGGTTTGGGTAATAAGAAAATTTCAACCCGATATTATTATTACCCGTTTCCCTAGAGATGCAAGAGCAGGACATGGTCACCATTCAGCATCGGCTATTATTGCCAATGAGGCTTATTTAGCAGCAGCCGATAGCACAAAATTTATAGAACAGTTTAAATACGGTGTAAAGCCTTGGAAAGCAAAACGCATACTTTGGAATACATTTAATTTTGGAACTGTTAATACCACTAATAGCAGTCAATTAAATATTGAAGTAGGTGGCTATAATGCTACTATTGGAAAAAGTTATGGTGAAATTGGAGCTGAAGCAAGAACCATGCATAAAAGCCAAGGTGAAGGTAGACCAAGAAGAAGAGGATCTAGTTTTGAATTTTTTGAAACCACCGGTGGCGATATACCCAAATCGGATATTATGGAAGGCGTTGCAACGAATTGGGAAAGATTGCAAGCGCCGGCCATTCAATCAGCTATTAATAATATTGTTCAGCATTATGAAATAGAGCATCCGGAAAATTCGGTTCCTGCCTTAGTCAATGTATATAAACAAATTGCAGCACTTCCTAATTCACTTTGGAGAAATTATAAGCTTTCTGAATTGCAGACTATTATTAAAGACGCAGCGGGTATTTATATGGAAGCCAGTACACAGCAACAAGAAGTATTTCCTGGTAGCTCCTTACAAGTGCAGTTGTTTTTAAATCAAAGATCAAATCTGTCTTCTGTTTTAGAAAAACTCACAGTTCCTGGCAAAGATTCTATTTTTGGTAAAACACTTGTGAATAATCAAAATATTAGCTGGGACTATACATTCAAAGTATCCAATACCCAAGCTATATCACAACCTTATTGGTTAGCGCAAGCTAAAACCGAGGGTATGTTTGTGGTGAATGATCAAATGCTTATTGGTAAAGCAGAAAACGATCCAGTATTTACAGCCAATTGTAGTTTGCTTATTGAGGGGCAGCTTTTTAATTTCACTATTCCCATTCAGTATAAATATGTCGACCCTACTAAGGGCGATGTATTTCAGCCCATTGTAGTAGTGCCCCTTCAAGAAATTAAATACGACAAAGAAGTAGTGGTCATTAATGCTGCTAAATCCGTTCAATTAGGCTATCAAGAAATTAATCATCTGGGAAGTTCAGTGCACCATGCAGTAGAAATAAAATCGGCTACCGACGCTTTACCTACCGCTAAAGAACAATTGTATAAAAGAACTATTCAATACGATCATATTCCTACCATCACTTATTTTGCGCCAGCCAGTACTAAATTGGTAGCGCTAAATATAAAAACAAAAGGAACTAAACTGGGCTATATTGATGGAGCAGGAGATAAGCTACCTGAAGCGCTTGTTGAATTAGGTTATCAGGTAACTGTATTAAAAGAGAGCGATATTGAATTAACTAAATTAAAAAGCTTTGACGCCATTGTGGTAGGTATTAGGGCCTATAATATGTTTGATTATTTAACGCTGAAAAATGAAATATTGAATGCCTATATAGAACAAGGGGGAAATTTAATAGTTCAATATTTAAAGAGTAATCAAGTGGGTATTAATAAAGTGAAAGTAGGGCCTTATGCTTTTACAGTAAATTCAGGTAAAAGAGTTACTCAAGAAAATGTACCTGTAGATTTTGTTTTGCCTTCACATTCGGTACTTAATTTTCCTAATAAAATAGAGAAGTCCGATTTTGATAACTGGGTGCAAGAAAGAAGTACCTATATGGCTGAAAATGTAGACCCTCATTTTGAAGCACCGCTTTCAATGAATGATAAAGGAGAGACTCCTTCAACGGGTAGTTTATTAATTGCTCCTTATGGAAAAGGGAATATGGTGTATTTGAGTTTGGTTTTATTTAGACAACTTCCAGCAGGAAATCCGGGAGCTTATAAATTATTAGCCAATCTTATTTCATTGCCCAAGCATTAATTTATTTAATTCAAGCCTATGAGACGCAATATGAGCATTTTTACTTTACTAATTATTGGCCTGGGGGTAGGCTATTTAATTAAGAATGTAAAAATTGGATTAATTATTGGTCTTGTTATTGGGCTGCTTATAAGTGGCATTGGCACTAGAAGTAAATAGGTATAATTTTACGCTTCTTTTCCTTGTTCATTATTTACATTAGTACTTAGCGCTCCAATCCATTTAAATTTCTTGGCAACAAAATAAGCAATCAGTCCAAGGCTTATTACAGTGAGCCCGCTTAGCATCATTTTAGTACCCGTTGAAAAGAAGATAGCTCCCCAAATAATAATGGCTAAAAATAATGGAATTGGATATAGGGGCATTTTCCATGGAAAAAAACCTTTGCCTTTTCTTTTAAATAATAATAGTAGTCCAATAGCCTGTCCAATAAATTGAATTAAAATACGCATGGCTAAAATACCATCAATGACTTCTTTCAGTTTGAATAGCAAACTAAATACAAAGGCAATGCCTCCTAATACTAGTAAGGAGCGGTGCGGGAAATGTAATTTAGGATGTAGTTCTTTAAAAAAAGGAAAGAAGGACCTGTCCTGTGCAGCAGCATAAGGAATTCTACTATAGCCCAAGGTGGCAGAAAATAAAGAGGCGAAGGCTACCATTAATATGAGTACAGTCGCAAAAGCACCTGCAGTGGGGCCATACAGCGCCTGAATATAATCACTAACAACAAACTTACTAGTAATAATAGTTTGAAAGGGTAGTACGCTAGCCACAGACACATTCATGGCTAAATATAAAATAGCAATACCTGTAATAGAAATAAACATACTTCTAGGAATATTCCTACTTGGATTTTTTATTTCCCCTCCTAAATGACAAACATTATAATAACCTAAATAACTATATATAGTTTTTACACTGGCAAATCCAAGGGCTGCCACAAAACCATGTTGCATAGTAAAGCCTTCATTAATATGTTGAATGGGCGCTAAAAAATTACCGTGGGCCACACCTCCAAAAATAATCCAGCCCATAGTACCCAATACACCTACCCATAAAAACACAGAAATTTTTCCAATAGATTCAATTTTTCGGTACAGTAATAATATAACCAGTATAACCACTAGTCCACTAACTGCTTTTTCTTGTATAAAGCTTAAATGAAAAAAGTAATTAGCATACTGCGAAAAACCAATGGCTGCGGAAGCAATCACTAGGGGTGCTTGAATCATAGTTTGCCATACAAATAAAAAGCTCATCAGTGATCCTGCTTTTTCTCCATAGCCTTCCTTTAAAAAATGAAAACTTCCACCTGCTCTGGGTAAAGCGGCGCCTAATTGACTCCATACCATCGCATCTAAATAAGAAAGTAGGGCACCTGCAATCCATGCATATAAAAAATAGGGGCCTCCCATAATTTGAGCTACCACACTTAAGACCACAAAGGGACCAATGCCCACCATATCAATCATGTTGATGGCCGTTGCATGTAAAAGACTTAATTTGCGCTCTAAAGCTGGCTTACTGTGACTCATGTGTTGGCCAAGTTAATAAAAAATGGTTTAAAAATTGAAATTAAATGGATGCAAGTTTTAAAACAGTAGAATGGATTAAGGATAAAACTATTTATGAAGTTAATCTTAGACAGTATACGGAAGCCGGAACTTTTAAAGCATTCGAAAATCATATTCCTAGGCTGAAAGAAATGGGCATCGAAGTTTTATGGCTCATGCCCATCACTCCCATTAGTGAAATAGGACGAAAAGGTAGCCTAGGTAGCTATTATGCATGTAGTAGTTATACCAAACTGAATCCTGAGTTTGGAACAGAACAAGATTTTCTTTCACTGATTCAATTAGCCCATAAACATGAGATGAAAGTAATCATTGATTGGGTAGCCAATCATACAGGAAGGCAACATGAATGGATGGACCAACACCCAAGTTGGTTTAGTCAAGACATAGACGGAAATTTTACAGAAAGAAATGTCTGGGAGGATGTAGTGGATTTAAATTTTGAAAACCAAGACATGTGCGCAGCATTAATTGGCGCCATGCAGTATTGGGTGCGTACTTTTAATATAGATGGATTTAGATGTGATATGGCGCATTTAGTGCCTTTAGATTTTTGGATGGCTGCAAGAAAAGCATCTGAAACTATTAAGCCCTTATTTTGGCTAGCAGAATGCGAGGATATATCGTTTCATTCAGTATTTGATGCAAGTTATGCATGGTCATGGATGCATGAAACAACTAAAGTGGTGAAAGAGCAGTCAGGGGTGAATGAAATATATAATATACTTCATGACTATGCGCAGTATCCTCTTGGGGCCTATAAATTATTCTTTACTTCTAATCATGACGAGAATACTTGGAATGGAACAGAATATGAAAAATATGGAATAGCTGCAAAGGCCTGGGCCGTATTTACATTTATGTGGAAGGGTATTCCTTTACTATATAGTGGACAGGAATTACCCAATCATAAAAGATTATCCTTCTTTGATAAAGATAAAATTGAATGGACGAATCAACCGCTTTTAGGGGCTTTCTATAAAACACTTATTGAGTTAAGAAAAAACTACGCATGTATTATAGAAGGGGATAGTTTTAATTTACCTTCTAAATCAAATCAAGTAATGGCTTTTTTAAGGTATGATGAAAAGCAAATAATACTAGTCTTACTTAATTTTTCCCATCAGGTTCAAAAAGTAGAATTAGCGCATGACTATTTAAAAGGTCCGTTTTTAAATGCTTTCTCGGGGCTGAGCTACTCCTTTAATAAACAGGAAAGCTTTGAACTCATGCCTGGCGACTATTTAGTGTATGTAAAAAGGGAGTCCTAGTATTTAATGCTAGCTTCTCTTAGCCTGTTGAAAGGCCACAAACTCCATCATTTCTTGTAAAGAAAAACTACTTAGGTTTTGTGCAGCGGTCAGTCCAGCTTTCTGGGCTACTAGTACACCATATTTACAATCTGAGAATCCTTCCACCGCATGTGCATCTGGATTAATAGATATAAGTACTTCTTTTTGGACAGCTTCTGCTATATAACGCCAATCCATATCTAAACGACGGGGGTGGGCATTTAATTCTATCACTACATTATTATCGGCGCAGGCTTCTATAATGGCTGTATGATTTACGGGGTATCCTTTTCTACTTAAAAGTAATCGGCCTGTAGGATGACCCAATATACTTGTATAGGGGTTATTGATAGCGTTCAGTAAACGCATCATGGCTTTTTCTTCCGTCATTTTTAAATTAGAATGAATAGAGGCAATGACAATATCAAAGCTTTCCAATACTTCATCAGGGTAATCCAAGCTGCCATCATTTAATATATCCGACTCATTACTTTTAAAAATAACAAAGGGGGCTAGCTTTTTATTCAGGGCATCAATTTCTTTATGCTGGGCTATAATGCGTTCTATTTCTAAACCATTTGCATAGAAGGCCGATTTGGAGTGATCGCTTATCACTAAATATTCATAGCCAGCTTCTTTAGCGGCCTTGGCCATTTGTTCAATAGTATGAATTCCATCACTCCAAGTACTATGAGAATGTATGATGCCCTTAATATCTTCCACCTGAATACTGCGGGCTAGACTTTTTTTATTGGATAGAAGGCTGGATAAAATAGCAGGATCTTCTCTTTGGGCAGGTGGAATAAAACAAATACCTAATTGCTCAAAAATGGAGGCTTCAGAAATAAATTTAAAATTTTTCTGAAAAAGGGGGTTTTCGACCCATTTTTGGAGAAATTCTGGGGAGCAGGACAGGGAAAAATTGGTCCAATGGAAATGATCGGGGCTAGTTAAATACCACCTAATTTCAAAATTATCTACTCCTTTACTACTTAAAAATTCATCTGATTTTGTAATCGTAAATTCTTTTTCTGTTAACCAATCTATTAATTTATTTTCTGAAAGGGTAGTGACAATATCTAAAAAATCGATGGTCTCCATTTGTCTTTTAAAATGCCCAGAAATAATATGTTCATCCTTTGGAAATTTTTCATTTAAAATAGTTTGCAAATTATGTGCAAGTGTTTCTACTTGCTCATATAAAAAACTTCCTTGATGTTGTAAATAATATTCTAAAGACTCTTGAATATTTTGTTGCGTCTTCGCACCAAATCCTTTGTAGTTTATTAATCTGTTTTCTTGACATGCATACAATAGTTCACCTACTGTTTCAATTTCTAATTCTTTCCAAATGGTAATTATTTTTTTTGGTCCTAAGCCTTTAATTTTTAGCATTTCTAAAATGCCAATTGGTGTTTTTTCTAGATAAGTTTCTAGTATCGTAAGTCGCTTATTTTCAATTAGTTGCAATATTTTTTGTCCAATGGCTTCACCTATACCTCTAATAGCAAATAATTCATGCGCCGACATTTCACTTACTGGTTCTGCTAACTTATCTATTGTGTAGGCAGCATTTGTATATGACTTTATTTTAAATGCGTTTTCGCCATGGATATCCATTAATTTTCCAAGTAAAGTAAATTGTTCGGCGATCTCGTAATTATGCATGCGTGAATGTATAAAAAATAGTTCAAAAAAAATCCCCCCCGTAAACGGGGAGGACTTCAAATCTATTTCTGCTGAAAGCAAAAAAGACGATTTAATTATCTTACGATAATTATTTCTTTTTAGCAGCTTTCTTCTTAGGAGCAGCTTTTTTTGCAGCTTTTTTAGGAGCAGCTTTTTTTGCAGCTTTCTTAGCAGCTTTTTTCTTAGGAGCAGCTTTTTTAACAGCTTTTTTAGGAGCAGCTTTTTTAGCAGCTTTTTTAGCTTTTGCCATGTTTTTTAGATTTAATGGTTAGTAAATATGTATTAAAAATAGAAAACTTTTTTAATAACTGCAAAATTATTTTTATTAAGCTACTGTTTCTACCGGTAGGATAGACACTGTGGTGCGGTTATTTCTGCCTTTTTTAAACTCCACAATTCCGCTAGAAAGTGCGAATAATGTAAAGTCAGAGCCAACTCCAACGTGTTTACCAGGATGGTATACAGTACCTCTTTGGCGTATAATGATGTTACCAGATAATGCTGGTTGACCACCATAAATTTTAACACCTAAACGTTTGCTTTGGGAATCACGGCCGTTTTTTACGGAACCTTCCCCTTTTTTGTGTGCCATAGTATATTCTTTTTTCTAGCCT
>Ga0114958_10004051_pt1 | contig 10268 bp, 10 predicted proteins | sample C_130208_EF_Meta_FD_89577 | JGI IMG/M metagenome (GOLD analysis project Ga0114958, IMG submission 89577) | Freshwater microbial communities from Lake Croche, Canada to study carbon cycling - C_130208_EF_MetaG | ecosystem: Environmental > Aquatic > Freshwater > Lake | place: Lake Croche, Canada... | reverse complement strand
GCGGAAACAATGTTGTTGAGCGGATCGGTGAGCGCTTCTAATATTTCGTTGGAAGAAATGGTGAACGAGCGCGGTACGCCCTCAGATAAATTGCGACCCTTGACTTCCATTTCACGCACTTCGCTGCCTGGAAACGCAGATCCAATTTTCTTTTTGATGGCTTCTGCTGTGGGCTCGCCAATGAGCATACCGTAGTTGCGTCGGATGTAATTGATGATGGCCTCGTCAAACTTATCGCCACCGACACGAACGCTACCCTTGTAGACCATGCCGCCCAATGAAATCACGCCCACTTCGGTGGTGCCGCCACCGATATCGACCACCATGGAGCCGGATGCGTCACTGACAGGCAATCCTGCACCAATCGCGGCGGCCATGGGTTCTTCAATAAGATACACCTCAGAGGCTCCAGCGCCCAATGCAGACTCGCGAATCGCGCGTCGCTCAACTTGCGTCGATCCACAGGGCACACAAATGATGATGCGAGGACTGGGTTTGAGGACCGAGCGGGGGTGAACCATCTTGATAAATTGCTTGAGCATTTGCTCGGTGACGGTGAAATCGGCAATCACGCCGTCTTTCATGGGGCGAATGGCTTCGATGTTGCCAGGCACTTTGCCCAACATGGCTTTGGCCTCGTGACCAACCGCCTGAATGGTTTTTTTGCCCTGTGGTCCGCCTTCGTGGCGAATGGACACGACCGAAGGCTCGTCAAGCACAATGCCTCGATCTCTAACGTAGATCAAAGTGTTGGCGGTTCCTAAATCGATAGCTAAATCGGTTGAAAAATACCGACGAAATGCTCCAAACATCACAATCCTCTCAGGGCAATTATTTCAAGCGCAAAGGCGAGATAATAACCGATGGGTCTGCATCCATCCCGTTTTAACGATCTTTTATTTGGAAATTTCTGAACATGTCTCTCAATCCGCAAGATATACAACGCATTGCCAATTTGGCACGCTTGTCCTTGGATGAATCGCAAAGCAAGCGTATGCGCGAACAAATCAATGGTTTTTTTGATTTGGTCACACAAATGCAAGACATCAACACAGAGGGCATCGAACCCATGTCGCACCCCGTGGATTTGATGCAATTGCAAACCCTGCGCCTGCGCGATGATGTCGCGAGTGAGCCAAACCACCGCGAAACTAATCAGCGCAGCGCTCCAGCAGTTGAGCGTGGTTTGTTTTTAGTACCGAAAGTGATTGAATAAGCCATGGATGAATTGAATCGCAGTGGCGTCGCCGAGCTCGCCCAACAATTGCGCAACAAAAAAATAAGCGCTGTCGAGTTATCACAACATTTTTTAAAACGTGCACAAGCCGATCAACACGGTAGTTTTTTGCAAAATGGTTTTAATGAAGAGGCCACCTTCCGACAAGCGCGCGAGGCTGATGCATTGATTGCCAAGGGTGATGCCTCACCTCTTTTAGGTGTACCCATTGCGCACAAAGATATTTTTGTGACCCAAGATTTTGTTACCACTGCAGGCAGTCAAATGCTCAACGGTTACCAATCGCCATTTGATGCGACAGTGGTGCGCAATTTAGGCGTGGGGCATGGCGGTGCTGGCATGGTCACCATCGGCAAACTCAATTGCGATGAGTTTGCAATGGGCTCATCCAACGAAAACTCCGCCTACAGTGTGGTTAAAAATCCGTGGGATGCATCGCGCATACCCGGTGGATCCTCAGGTGGTAGTGCGGCGGCGGTTGCCGCTTGCGTTGTGCCTGCAGCCACGGGTACCGACACAGGCGGATCGATTCGACAGCCAGCGAGTTTTTGTGGCATCACAGGCATCAAACCAACCTACGGTCGTGCGTCTCGATATGGAATGATTTCTTACGCATCGAGCTTGGATCAAGCAGGTCCCATGGCACGCAGCGCGCAAGATTGTGCTTTATTGCTGAGCTCCATGTGTGCGCCGGATTTAGATCGCGACTCCACATCATTGGATATTGCTCGCGAAGATTTCTCAAAAAATTTGATGACACCCTTAAAGAGCGCAGGAAAAAATGGCGCGCTCAAAATTGGCGTGCCACATGAGTGGTCCATGGGTACAACTGCACGTGGCAAAGCAAAACAAATCGATGAGTCCATATCCCTGAATATTTCTAACGCTTTAAAACAATTGCAACAATCAGGCGCGCAATTGGTCGAAATCGATTTGCCACACGCGCATTTGGCCATTCCTGTGTACTACATCATCGCGTCTGCAGAAGCCAGTTCCAACCTGAGTCGTTTTGATGGTGTCAAATTTGGTCACCGCACGTCGTCGCCTGTTGATCTCATCGACATGTACAAAAAAACACGCACCGAAGGTTTTGGCGATGAAGTGCTGCGTCGCATCATGATTGGTGCTTATGTGTTGTCGCACGGTTATTACGACGCGTATTATTTGAAAGCACAAAAAATTCGCAGGCTTATCGCCAAAGATTTTGAAGCTGCTTTTCAAGCGTGCGATGTGATTGCGGGGCCAGTTGCGCCAACCGTGGCTTGGAAATTAGGTGACAAAGCAGATGACCCTGTCGCGAATTATTTGGCCGATATCTTTACCTTGCCCGCGTCATTGGCAGGTTTGCCAGGCATGAGTATTCCTGTGGGGCTTGATGGTGCAAACATGCCCATTGGCATGCAACTCATTGGTAACTATTTATACGAATCGTTGTTGCTCAATGTGGCTCATCAATTTCAAACCATCACCTCGCACCACACGCTCAAAGCAGGAGGTGTTGTATGAGCACCAAACTTGTTCAAGGCTATGAAGTGGTGATTGGTTTTGAAACCCACGCTCAGCTGTCGACTCAAAGCAAAATTTTTAGTCGCGCGCCGATTGCATTTGGTGCAGAGCCCAATACACAAGCATGCGCCGTTGATTTGGCATTGCCAGGCACTTTGCCCGTGATGAATAAAGGTGCGGTTGAACGCGCCATTCAATTGGGTTTGGCTTTGGGCTCACACATCGCGCCAAAAAGTATATTTGCCAGAAAAAATTATTTTTATCCCGATTTACCCAAGGGCTATCAAATCAGTCAATTTGAAATTCCTGTGGTGCAAGGTGGTGAGGTTTCTTTTTTCTTAAATGACGAAAAGAAAACTGTGCGATTGGTGCGTGCGCATTTGGAAGAAGATGCTGGCAAATCTTTACATGAAGATTTTGTTGGCATGACGGGAATTGATTTGAATCGCGCGGGCACGCCGCTCTTAGAAATAGTGACCGAACCTGACATGCGCTCGAGCGATGAGGCCGTTGCCTACGCTAAAGAGTTGCACAAAATCGTCACATGGATTGGTATTTGTGATGGCAATATGCAAGAAGGATCGTTTAGATGCGACGCCAATGTATCGGTGAGAAAGCCAGGTGCTGAGATGGGCACACGGCGTGAAATAAAAAATCTCAACAGTTTTAAATTCATGCAACAAGCCATCGACTTTGAGGTGCGTTGGCAAATCGATCAAATCGAAGATGGTCAAGCCATTCAACAAGCCACTGTTTTGTTCGATCCCGATACGGGTGAGACGCGTGCCATGCGCACCAAAGAAGATGCCGCCGATTACCGTTATTTTCCAGACCCAGATCTACCCCCCTTGGTCATTGACGAGGAATGGATTGCACGTGTTCGCTCTGAGATGCGCGAATTGCCTCGCGTGATGGCAGAACGATTTGTACGTGACTACGGTTTGCCCGAATACGACGCAGCAATGCTCACGCAAAGTCAACAAATGGCAGTTTATTTTGAAGCTGTTGCCAAGGCTTGTAGTCAAGCCAAGTTAGCCAGCAACTGGATCATGGGCGACTTGTCGCGCCGACTCAACGCGCAAGAGATGACGTTTGAACAAATGCCAATTAAAGCAGCCACGCTCGCATTGTTGATCACACGCATTCAAGACGGCACCCTCTCCAATAATGCAGGCAAACAAGTGTTGGATGCATTGTGGGTAGAGGGCGGCGATGTGGACACCATCATCGTTTCTAAAGGCCTCAAACAAATGAACGACACGGGCGCGCTTGAAACAATTGTTGACGAAGTGATTGCGTCCAACGCAGACAACGTCGCACAATTGAGAGCGGGCAAAGAAAAAGCGTTCAACGCATTGGTGGGTCAGGTGATGAAGGCCAGCAAAGGTAAAGCCAATCCACAGAAAGTGAACGATCTACTCAAGATAAAGTTAAGTTGATGACACACAAACCTCATCTTGTATTGTTGCCCGGCCTCATGTGCAACGACGTGTCATGGCAACCCGTACTGGATCAACTGCATGCACACGCCACCTGCCAATTGATCGACCACGGCAACGCTAATACTTTAGTGCAAATGGCCGAGCATGTTTCAAAAGTGGCGCCGCCGCAATTTTGTATGGCAGGTCACTCCATGGGCGGACGCGTTGCATTGCAAGTGTGCCAACTCGTGCCCCATCGTATTCAAAAACTGGCGCTCATGGGAACGGGTTATCACGCATTGCCTGCGGGGCAAGAAGGCATCGATGAAAAAAACAAACGACAAACTTTTTTAGACTTGGCACAAACCAAAGGTATTCGTCGATTAGCCATTGCTTGGGTGCAAGGCATGGTCTCACCAGAACACCTCAAAGATGCAGCGCTGATTGAGCGCATCGTGCAAATGTTTGAAAAAAAATCTGCTGGCATTTATGGGTATCAAGTGAATGCGTTGTTGACGCGCCCAGATGCAACCGATGTTTTAAAAAACTTGAACATGCCAACTTGCGTGGTGACCGGCGAATTTGATTCATGGGCGACACCGGAACAACACCAAGAAATTTGTGATCTGATTCCTTCAAAACCCCAACTCAATGTAATTAAAGATTCGGGGCATATGATGATGATGGAAAACCCGCAGGGGACCTTGGACGTTTTGGTGAAGTGGTTGCGAGGGTGAGCTTTTTGCAAAAAAAAATTAGACTAAACCCCATACTGCTCTCTATACCCTTGCACGGCTTGTAAATGTTTTTTCATCGCATCACCGCCTTGCGACGACAAATAACCCACCAAATCATCCAATTGCGCAATAGTACACACGTGCATACCCAAGTGTGCTTTCACATATTGAACAGCGCTGTAATTCACATCTTTGATTGAACCGTCGGCAGATTTTTCTGTCGCCATTTCTTGCCGATCCAATGCAATTGCAACTGCGTGCGCTTTAGCACCTGCCGCTTCTATCAAAGCAATGGATTCGCGCACCGCAGTTCCTGCGCTCATTACATCGTCAACAATCAATACGCGACCCTTTAAGGGTGCACCCACCAATTGGCCGCCTTCGCCGTGGTCTTTGGCTTCCTTGCGGTTGTACACAAAGGGCACATTTTTTCCCAATCGTGCCAATTCGATGGCAACAGCCGCACCCAATGGAATGCCTTTGTATGCAGGACCAAATATCATGTCAAACTCGATGTTGCTTTGCATGAGGCTTTGCGCGTAAAACTCTGACAATTTGCCCAAACTCGCGCCATCGTCAAATAATCCCGCATTAAAAAAATAAGGGCTCAGGCGGCCCGCTTTGGTTTTAAACTCACCAAATTGAAGCACGCCGCAATCCAACGCGAACTGCACAAATTGTTGCGCCAATGCATTGTTGGTTTGTTTTTTTTCATTCATGGGGACGTCCTTGTTCAAACTCACCAGTCTCAACCTCAACGGGATTCGTTCTGCAGCACGCAAAGGCGTGCAATCGTGGGTCGAGCGTGTCAAACCAGATTGTATGTGCGTGCAAGAACTCAAAGCACAAGCCGATGACGTGATTGGCACTTTTGATTCCATGACCAACTTGCAAGGCTATTTTCATTTCGCACAAAAAAAAGGCTATTCGGGTGTTGGCATTTACACCAAGCACACGCCGAGCGATGTGATCGTTGGTTTTGATGGTGGCGAGTTTGACGACGAGGGGCGTTATGTGGAATTGCGTTTCGACACACCCACGCGCAAATTTTCTATCATCAGCAGTTATTTTCCAAGCGGCTCGTCGGGCGAAGACCGACAAGATGCCAAATATCGTTTTTTAGATGCGATGGGGCCGCACTTGCTCGCCCTTCGTGAACAACGCGAATTTATTTTGTGCGGCGACATCAACATTGCGCACCAAGAAATCGATTTGAAAAATTGGCGCAGCAATCAAAAGAACAGTGGCTTTTTACCACAGGAACGCGCGTGGATGACGCAATTGATTGCAGACTCCAAAGTGCTCGACGTCTATCGACAACTGCATCCGGACACCACCAACGCTTGTTACACCTGGTGGAGTAATCGCGGACAAGCCTACACCAACAACGTGGGCTGGCGTTTGGATTACCACTTGGCGACAGCGTCAATAGGACGTACCGCCAAGCTTGCAGAAGTTTTTAAGGATGAGCGCTTTTCGGATCACGCACCGATTACGATTGACTACGAGTTTAAATTTTAAATCTCATTCATGTCCGCCCCCTTTTGTATGGCACTTGTAACTCAATACAACTGCACGGGGTCTCGAATATGCCGTATATAACAAATTCCAAAGTTTTGAAACAACAATTTTTTTATCTTTTAATTCATCATGAATTTGTTGCATCACCAATGTTTCATAGGGGTTAGCAATCGCTGTGATACGCGCTGTAAAATTAACGCCCTGGCCGTAGACATTCAATTTGTTTTTGTAGATTAATGAGCAATGAACACCGACCCCGAGCTCAATCGCCTCCTTGTTGGTTTTAATCGTTGAAGCTAATTGTTGAATTTAAATACTTGCGTTGACCGCATTTGCAACGGAGTCAAAACCAGCAAAAATCCGTCACCCAAGCTTTTAATCATGTCGCCTTGATTTTTAGTAACAATGCGCTTGGACACATGGACGAGCAGTTGTTGACACAGTGTAATGGCGTGGGTTTCATGAAGAGTCAACCACCGCACAGACTCTACCCAATCGACAATCACAGCATTTTTGTAATAGCGCCTCAATAAAAGCGGGCCTTGTTGCAAATTGCCGCTAGGCGCAATTGGACGAGCAACAGTTAAATCGGTTGAAAGCATATTGATGAAGTGTGAGTTAAATATCACTCCACTTTATGCTTGTCAGACCAAAAAAGAAGAGAAAAACTTAAATACTTTGTATGTTTAACTTAACAACGGTTTGCACTTATTGTTTTATCATTTGCCCTTGTGTTGCTTTTTGAAAAAGGGGCAACACCTTGTCCATGTTGGCTTGCATTTCTTGAATGCGCGAACTTCCTGCAGGATGTGTACTCATCCACTCGGGGGGCGCATTGGTATTGTTGGCCGACATTTTGTTCCACAATGAAATGCCAGCGCGCGGATCAAAGCCCGCACGCGCACCCAACTCCATGCCAACCAAATCAGCTTCTGTTTCATCTTCTCTGCTAAATTTAAGCGTCAACAAGTTAGCTCCACCACGCGCCACCATATCAGTTAGACGTGGATCAATACCAAAAAGTCCAGAAATAATCGCGCCGCCAATTCTGCTAGCGCCCTCTGTTGCAATACCTTTACCCATGCGCTCGCGTGCGTGTTCACGTAATGCATGTGCAACTTCATGGCCCATCACCATAGCCACCTCATCATCCGTTAGCTCTAGTTTTTTGAGAATGCCGCTAAAAAATGCAATTTTTCCGCCCGGCATACAAAAAGCATTCACTTGATTGGAGCCAATCAAATTAATTTCCCACTTCCAAGTTTTTGCGCGCGGATTCCATTCATAACTGTGCGGAATGATTTTTTGAGCAATCTCACGCAGTCGAATCACTTGTGGATTGGTTTCTGACGCCAAAGCATTTTGTTTGTTCGCTTGCTGAAGTAATTGTTGATATTGTTGTCTCGCTGAGCCTTCAAGCTCTTCTGCAGGTACAAATTTCGCAAACGCCGATGACTTACCGACCTCCACACCCTCACGCGCATTTGCTAGATTGGGAAGCAAGCCAACACCCGCCATACAAAAGGCGCAACGGTGTAAAAGTTGGCGTCGATTCATTATTGAAAGTATATTAAAAAAATAATTACCAAAAACAACAACAAGATAGGAAAATGTCCATTATGGTAGAAAACGCAAAACCCGTCATCACGACAAGCCCTATATCTTGGGTTAAAACAATTCTTATTTATTTAGAGCCCGCAAGTTTACGCATGCTCAGTTTGGGATTTTCTGCAGGATTGCCTCTTTTGCTTGTTTTGGGGACCTTAAGTTTTAGACTTCGAGAAGCGGGTATTGATCGAGGCACCATTGGTTTTTTGAGTTGGGTCGGTTTGGCCTATGCATTCAAATGGTGTTGGGCACCGCTGGTCGATCGCATGCCTTTTCCGTTACTCACGCATTACTTAGGACGACGCAGAAGTTGGCTTCTCTTTTCTCAAATTTTGGTTGCAGCGGGTTTGTTGGGCATGGCTTTTCATGACCCCCAACAATCGCTTTCAACTCTGGTCGTTTGGGCTGTGGTGGTTGCGTTTGGTTCTGCAACGCAAGACATAGCCCTAGATGCATTTCGCATTGAATCGGCTGGAGCTGAAGTTCAAGCCGCCTTAGCCGCAAGTTATCAAGCGGGTTATCGCATCGCCATGATTTGGGCTGGCGCAGGTGTTTTATGGATTGCAGCCAGTCAAGAAGTTGCAAGTGCGGGCTTATATCAACAAACTGCATGGCAATGGGCTTACTGTGTGATGTCTGCATCCATGTTGGTTGGCATTGTCACCGTTCTTTTTTCGATCGAACCTATGCGTATCGAAATACCGCAAGCACGCAACTTCCAAGAATGGTTACATGGCGCATTGATTGAACCGTTTGCAGATTTTTTAAATCGCTATCGATGGCACGCTGTATTGGTTCTCAGTTTAATCGCCATGTACCGAATCAGCGATGTGGTGATGGGTATCATGGCCAATCCTTTTTATGTCGACATGGGTTACACCAAAGCGGAGGTGGCAGCCGTCACCAAAATTTATGGCGTTATGATGACGCTTGTCGGCGCATTTGTGGGTGGAGCGATGGCATTGCGCTGGGGTGTGATGCGCATATTGATGCTCGGCGCGATATTAAGTGCTTTTAGCAATTTGTTATTTGCTTGGTTAAGTTTTCATGGCCATGATGTGCATGCACTCATTCTTGTTGTGTCTGCAGATAACCTCAGCAGTGGTATTGCCTCTGCGGCATTTATTGCTTATTTGTCTTCTCTCACCAATGTTCAATACTCAGCAACGCAGTACGCCATGTTCAGCTCGCTCATGCTCTTGCTTCCCAAATTTTTAGCTGGCTTTTCTGGTGCTTATGTGGATGCGCAAGGCTATCCATTATTTTTTGTTCCCACCGCTTTATTAGGATTGCCCGTCTTAATTTTGGTGGCTTTAGCCTCGCGATATGGTCAAGCCATTGCACTACAGAAAAAATAAAACTTTATCCGTGCGAATGCACGTGCTCGCCCTCTTTGAGTTGATACACCGTGCTGCAATACGGGCATTTGCCTTGACCTGTTTTTGCAATATCTAAATAAACTTTGGGGTGGCTGTTCCACAATTTCATATCCGCTTTAGGGTTGGGGCAAAAAATGCCCCCGTGCCCATTGAGATCTTTGGCTAGTAATTGAACCGATTCACTCATTAAATATTTCTCCTGATGCGTAAGCCATCAAACCAGTGTGAGCCAGTGTGCGTATTTGGGATTGCGTCCATTCACAATATCAAAAAACGCCGATTGAATTTTTTCGGTGATGGGGCCACGACTACCCGCACCAATTTCGATGCGATCCAACTCGCGAATTGGTGTCACCTCAGCAGCTGTTCCGGTAAAGAATGCTTCATCGCTGATATAAATTTCGTCACGCGTGATGCGTTTTTGCACGATCTCAAGACCTAAGTCTTTGGCAATATGAAAAACCGTGTTGCGTGTGATGCCGTTGAGCGCGCCAGCCGATAAGTCTGGCGTATAAATGACTCCGCCTTTGACAACAAAAATATTTTCGCCGGCACCTTCAGAAACAAAACCTGATGAATCGAGTAACAAGGCCTCGTCATAACCATCGTCTAAAGCCTCCATATTGGCTAAAATTGAATTGGTGTAATTGCTCACCGCCTTGGCTTGAGTCATCGTGATGTTGACATGGTGACGTGTGTAACTGCTGGTTTTAACGCGAATGCCACGTTTCATTCCTTCTTCGCCCAAATAAGCGCCCCACTCCCATGCAGCAACCATCACATGAATCGTGTTGCCTTTGGGGGACACGCCCAATTTTTGTGAGCCAATCCAAGTGAGGGGTCGGATGTAGCCGCTTTC
>Ga0114958_10004049_pt1 | contig 10271 bp, 9 predicted proteins | sample C_130208_EF_Meta_FD_89577 | JGI IMG/M metagenome (GOLD analysis project Ga0114958, IMG submission 89577) | Freshwater microbial communities from Lake Croche, Canada to study carbon cycling - C_130208_EF_MetaG | ecosystem: Environmental > Aquatic > Freshwater > Lake | place: Lake Croche, Canada... | reverse complement strand
TCTTCAACAAAACGAATCTCAAAAAGACCTTTTGTCAATGGTACATATATAAGATCACCTTCACGTGGACGCACTCCACCTTCGGTAACACCATAGCGCCCAATCAACTGATTCCAACGACGATTAGCAACAACAAAAGTAACTTGATCTCGAAACTCAAAACCAAACTTATTCATCAGCTTGCCATCTCCTTCAAATCCATCCACGCTCTCAACATACATCTCAATTTTAAATGCACTCTCAAAACGAGAAAGCATGTCTTCATTTAAAATGGTATCCAATTGCACCACCTTGCGTGGTATATAATAGACATCATGGCCGTAAATGGACATAGCCTCAATTATGATGTCTTCATAAAGATGCTTTTCACTGCGAGTGCCGTGAGAGAAGTAAACATTCCTTGCCATTGGAGTTATTTATAAACTTAACCGACAAAGAATACTGCTAGCCACAGTAAAAATCTGGCGGGAATTGGTACCGCGATTCAAAGTCTTCTTCAATCTTTTGGATTTCAGCAGTTGCATCATCAAATAAGGCTCGACCATTTAATGTAATACCACCTGGCAATTGCATACCTTCAAATTTCAAAAGGTTTGTGCCCCATTGACGCTTCATCAATGCAGTAGCATAACGCTTTAGCACCATGTCATTGTATACATCACCATAAGCATCAGGATCAATTGTCTGATATGCTTCAACCACAATATATTGTCCAGGCTTAAGAGTGCGTTTCCAATCATCATCAATGGTCAAACGATTCATGTGACGTGAAAAAGTAATTTGCTGACTTGCACCAGTAAGAATCATTTCAAGCAGTCCCATATATTCTTTAGTCATCTGATAACTAATAATACTCTCGGGGCGACGCAGACCGTAAAGGTCATTAAGATACATCTGATACTTGACACTAAACATATCACTTGCATCACCGCGGTTGATATTCATTACGCGCAGTACACAAATCAAACTGTCAGGCAATGTAAAATAACCATTAGTAAAATCCTGTGTGGTAATGACATGCTTATAGAATACACGCGTTACACCATCATTGTGATATTCTTGATAGAATTGAATAGCCTCATCAAGGCGGTCTTCAATTTGATCGTCATCAATGTTTATTTCAAGTACTGGTGCACCCAATGCTCGCAAGCAATAGTCAACCAGTCCTTGTCGTGTAGTAGGGCGTGCCATATGCTATTAGTATAGTATTACTGCAACCGTAGCAGGTGTTGTAGCTGCGACGCCCAATTTCATACCAGCAAATGGATACAGGCCAACTGTCACTGCAAATGTAACTTCAATGCCATCACAACCAGTAATCTTAAGGTTGCCAGCTGAACTAATTAATAGACCTTTAAAAAATTTGCTAGCATGGCGTGGGCTAACATGATAGCCGCCGGTATAAGCTGGCAATTCATATGACATTGCACTATCAAAAACTCTTGCGTTACTTACACTTGGTGTACTCATATGTTATATTTATATTTTAATTTTAAAAACAAATGGCCATGCTATTACCGCCACTAATGCGGTAGCTAAATATAAAAACGATTTAAGCGTTTCCGCTGCATAATCAACTTGTTGAAATACACAATAGCCTTTAATGACAAAAGCTAAAACTATAAAGCATAATGCTGCAACTGAAACGTGACGCTTATTCATTTGCGTGGTAGGAATGATTCTGGCTTGGCCGCAAATTTTTTTCCAATATGAACCAATCCAGCTATAATTTCAGGACTAATCACACCTATAACACCATAAGTAATTGCTTTATATAAGCTTCCTATATCCGTTTGTTCCAATAGAAACCATGCAATGCCACTTGCGAGTGCAGCAACAAATACCTTCTTAGCCTGTTCTAGCACTGGCACTGGTGTATTTGTTGAAATCAAACGAGCTAACATACTCGCCGCACCCAATAATGGAATAAGCCAGCCACCTTCCAAAAACTCTTTTAGCATCGATTTCTCGTGTTCCATTGTGTTTATTTATAATTTACGGAAAGTTAGTATATATAAAATATATGAATGAACAAATCTATATTAAGAGCGAATTTAAGGACGTGTTGGAAAACCTAAAGATTGGAATCGTTGACTATATTACAATTTACAGAGTTGAAGGAGATAAAGTTTTCTTTAGCGCAAATCGTGGAAAATTCCATATGACAAAATCTGAACTTGAAGAAGTACGCTTAGCTTAAGACAAAAAATTTGCGGTTAATATCATACTTCTTTTAAAATGATCAGTGCGGCGGCGCTGATCATTTTAAGATTCTTCATAGTGCTTCAAGTTCGGCTTGTGTTTCGTCAATCTCAGTTGCAATTTCGGGCTTAGGTTCTTCGGTCAATGGTAGTGCTACAATGAATTGGCTACCATCGAAACTGATATTAGAAGGAAGTTCGACAGGTGCGCGGACGGTTCCGAACTCAGCAGAATCAAGCGCGGCATTGACTGCTTGTCCGAATGCTGTGTTTCCAGAGAACATTTCCAGCGTGGCAGGAATGCTGTGATTGAGAACAGCACAGAGCCTCTCAGTTGGCAGCACATAGAACTGATCATAGCACTGGCGAAGCGTCAGGGCGGAATGATTAGCAGCTTCAAGTGCGCGAAGGATTAAAGAATCTTTGAAGGCGAGATCCTTTTCGAGTTGAGTGCGTTCGGTGAATAGTGGCATAAAGGTAGATTAGTTGAGAAGAGTGGCTTCGATGTAAGAACCAGCTGATCGCGTTGCGGACGCTCCGGTGCTTCCCCATGAAAATGTAAGGTTTCCATCAGCTGAAGTAATAATTACTCCATCGAACATCACCTGCTGTGTCGCTGGTCCAGCTGCATTATGTAGACCAAGTGAGGTGTATGGTGTTAAATTTGATGCGCCTGCGTCAAAGGTATAGCCTGGACGGATCGCTAGAACATTTTGAAATGTGCAATTTGGTCCGGCTAAATTTGAATAGAGAGTACCACCAGTCTGAGCTACAAGTTTCATTACGCCCCTGATTCGGTACGCTTTCCCTGAGGCAAGTGGTAAAGTAAAAACGCTGTCAGCCCCAGAGACTCCAGAAGCTCGAACTAGATCAGACGCTGCAAAGGCTCGACCAACACCAGTCAATGACTGCTCAGGATAACCAGTGCAGTTTGTAAGTGTTCCCGAAGTGGGGGTTCCAAGGATTGGTGTCGTCAGAGTTGGACTCGTTGCAAAAACAAGGGAGCCTGATCCGGTTTCATCGGTCACGGCGGCGAGTAGGTTCGCACTTGATGGGGTGGCGAGGAAGGTTGCCACTCCAGTCCCAAGTCCTGAGACGCCAGTTGAGATCGGAAGACCTGTGCAGCTTGTAAGAGTGCCACCAGAAGGTGTGCCAAGTGCTGGAGTAGTCAGCGTCGGACTTGTGAGTGTCTTATTTGTCAGAGTTTCTGAGCCTGTAAGTGTTGCCAATGTTCCGCTCGTCGGCAGTGTGACACTAGTCGATGCAGTCGTCGTCAGAGTCAGCGCAAAGTTACCGCTCGTCGTCAGATTATTCGCAAGCGTTATTGTACCTCCTCCAATGTTAGTTGATCCATTGAATGACTGACCAAAAATGGTTCGTGCTGTCTGGAGCGCGGTTGCCGTGGCGACGTTTGAGGTAGTCAGTGCGAGCGTGCCGTCGGCGTTTGGAAATGCGATGCTATGCGATGTAGTAGGACTGTGGGAAAGCGTGGTAGTATAAGTGCCATTATAGAGCTTTAAAGTCCCGCGAGATTGAATGTATGAGTTAGCTCCATTTGCATAGATTCTCGAGTTATATCCGCTTGTACATATACTTGCATATTCTCCGCTAGCATATATTGAGGAGTAATATCCTTCTGCATAGATTGATGGACTTCCACCCTCTGAGGAATCAATTGCGGAGATGAAGACATTTCCTCCGCTTGTAGTGATCGAACCTGTGTTGCTGATTGTTACAACGGTTCCTGCAGCATTATCGCCTTGAAAGATATTTCCTGCATTGGCGGACGCATAGAATGCATTACCGCTAGTGCTGTAAGCAGATACCCCGGTTCCGATTACACTATTACCACTAATACCTTCATAAGTACCATACCCATATACTCCTACCATCGAGCCTTGCCCATATACTCCGGTTGAACCATTACCAAACACCCCATTTGAACCATTACCAACTACTCCGTCACCGTTTGTAGATGTCCCTTTTACCGCTATACCATCTACCGATGTTGTATTAATAGCGATATTATTACCTGTAGCTGTAGCAGTCACCTGCCCAGTAAACGACGGACTGGCGAGTGGGGCTTTTGAATTAAGCGCAGTCTGCTGTGCCGTCGAGACTGGCTTATTCGCATCGCTAGTATTGTCGACGTTACCCAAGCCGACCATTGACTTGGTAATGCCCGAAACAGTTCCAGTAAAGGTAGGGCTAGCCAAAGGTGCCTTGAGATCCAATGCTGTTTGCTGTGCAGTCGAGACTGGCTTATTCGCATCGCTAGTATTGTCGACGTTACCAAGACCTAAGTTTGTGCGTGCGGCGGTTGCATTTGTCAGATCAGAAAGATTGCTTGCTTTTACAACCAACCCACTAAGGTTTTGGTCACCTGTATTGGTACCACTTAAATTTGTTGCACTAATTGTACCAGAGAATGTTGCTCCGGTTAGGTTTGCTTTATTAGCATCAGCCGTTACTGCAACAGTCGATGCAGCTGTAATTTGTCCTTGCGGATTAACTGTAAGTACCGGAATAGTTGTGCCACTCCCATAAGTTGTAGAGACACTATTAACACCAGTATTTGTTATTTTAAATACTGTTCCATCACGTGTAAGGCCGGTGCCGGCATCATAAGTTCCACTACCACTAAACTGTAAGAATATGACTGGGCTGGTTCCAACAATTGTCACCGGTTCACTACATATCCAACCAGTATCCGCATATGTTGTACCATGTGTAACAAATACAAAGTCGCCACCGCTTATTTTGGCTGGTGTATCAAAGTCAGTGGCTCTTGTCAATTCGCGGTCTGCACTGATAAAGTATATACCGTTCCATGCTGCATTTGATTCAGCCGCAATGACAATGCGCGAACCATTTACACCACTTGTCAGGTCACTGTCTGTTCCACACACAGCATTAAGCGCGGTTATGATTGTAGAGCCACCCGATACAGTAAGCTTTGCGCCAACACCGCCTGCGCCATTTGTATAAGCAACACTACCACCGGTTGCGGTAGCTAATGTTGCAGTTTTAAGTATTAAATGCGCTTCAGTGTGTACGTGAATACTTGTAGCAATGTCATCAACATATGCTTTATTGACAGCGCTGCTTGATGAAGCACCAGTGGTCAGGTTAGGAATTAGAGGAGTGTTATTAAATGTCTTAACGCCATCAATGGTTTGAGCACCAACTATTCCTACAAAATCACCTGTCGCATTGTTTGCTGCACTACCAAAACCAAAAGCAGTCTTAAATTGACTTTTTGTTGATGAACCAGGCTCTACAAAATTTACATTGCTAAAAGTTAAATTTTGTGTAACTGTATTACCAAATCGCAGGTCTCCTTGAAACCATTTTGCACCAGTGATTGTTTGAGCACTTGACAGGTCAACAAAATTTGTAATATCGCTAGCAACCAAAAGTGTACCAGATGCATTTGGTAATGTCCATGTACGGTTGCTGGTTAATGTGGCTGGTGTTAATCGTCCAGTATAGCCGTCTTTAATCCAACGCAATACACCGCCTACACGTTCAACAGCAAGAGTTGTTGTTGACGAGTTTTGAAAAGCTACAATGTCACTGCCGGTATTGGAATTAATTTGCGCGCCAACTCCACTACCACTGGTTAGCAATGCACCGACACCGGATATGCTACGCGCAGCAAGCCCGCTGCTGCCATTAGTCCCACTTGCATCTATTGCATATGTGCCGCTTCCGCCAGTTGCAGATGCATATATTGCGGCTGCACCGGCGGCTGCGCGAGATGTGGTAAAATTGGCATACCCATTGTCATCACGTTTTACAATTGCATTGGGAGTTTCTGCACCTGTGCTAAACTTAAAGTCTGTATAATTAAGACTCTTTGCATACAACATCCCTGGCTGCTGTGATATTTTAACTGTTAAGTTGTCCATTATGATATGTTATACCAGTTAACTCCATTGCTTTGAACTTTTACGGTTTGCCATTGTGCAGGTATTGTTGGGTTTACCGTAGCATCAACCGTACCAACAATTGTTACCACATTTGCAGACACATCAATTTTCTTTATTGTAAAAATTTTGTTGGGCACGGCCGCCGCCGCCGGCAATGTAATGCTTATGGCATTGCTTACACAATTACAAAGAACAGTATTGTCTGTTACTTTAAGAGTGTATGCTGCATTTACAGTAAATATTTGTGTACTAAAAAGATTGCTGCTAGAACCAGCATTAAAATCAATTTGTCCTTCAACCACTCTTGTAACTTTACCAGTGGATGTTTGTGTTATTTCTACATCATACAGGTAACGGCCTGGTTTTATAGCTGCCGTTGTAGCTGAATCCAATTCTAACATTAGCTTCCCGCCAACTGCATTTGGTATAGTTACAACAAAATCATATGATGTGCTGCTAGTATATGATTTGCGAATCTTTCCGCGCGCACTATAACCTGTAAGATTTACATTAAGATCATTGCTTCCTACGGTTACAAAAGTAGAAAAGTATGATCCTTGATCCGCATATAAGTCTGCATACATTGCCATATTATAATATATTTATACTTTAAAATTAATTGGGCGTAAGGATGGTACAGCATTCACAGTTACATAGTGGTTTCGTATATTGTTTTAATTAGGCGAAAACACAACAAAGTCAATGGCGCGATCAGTACTTTCTAATGAATGATAAATTTTAAATCCAGTAGTTGTCTTGGCATATGCAGTTACCACCAGCGAGCTGGGTGATGCTCCGCTATCAGTGCCTCCTACCACAACCGTATATGCGCTACTTGCTAGTGCGTTACTAAATGTAACCTCTGAATAGTTGCCATTCGTTCCTCTAACTACAGATGAAATATTGTAAGAACCGGAAAGAGTCCGAGAGGTTGATGCAATAGTAAAACTTCCATAGGCCTTTGCAACTGGAGGAGAATATGCTACCTTGTCTGCAGTAACTAACTTGGAAGATGTTTGGGCTATCATTTCGGCATTTGTCGAAACCGCGGCCGTAGCAATTTTTGCAAATGTAATAGCTCCGTCTGAAACAGTTGATGCACTTCCAGTAAGATTTCCGACGAATGTTGGAGCAGTAACTGATGTGGATGCAGTTAATGTTGTTATACCACTTAATGCACCAGCAAAAGTTACGGCCTTGTTGCTTCCGGTTACCGTAACCACAGCGGTTCCATTGCCGTTGTAAATTATAGTATTGTATGTTGCGCCAAGGCCATCATAATTTGCAAAAGATAGATTCAATGCAGCTGCACCGTTGCCAGCATTTACTGCATTGGCATTAAGTGCAATGCCACTGCTTTTGATTTGTCCACTAGTGATAATTGTGCCGCTGCCAGCATTTAAGGAAGTAGATGTAATTGCTCCGCTCCCTATAGTTCCAGATGTAGTAATTGCACCGGCTCCTAATCCCAATGAAGTTCCTACAATAGCACCAGCATTGCTAACAGTAAATGCAGTATTGCTTGTTCCTATGCCAAGTGAGTTTGCATATAAGTATCCAGATGCAGTGATATTACCAGATGCAGTGATATTACCACCTGATCCGCTAACTTTAAAATTGCCACCATTAATATGTAACAATTCATCGGGTGCAGACGTGCCTATACCAACAAGTCCAGCCGCTGTTACTCTTACTCTTTCGGTTGCACTTGTCAATATGCTTATAGCACCAGCACCAGCTTGATTTAAGCTAAACAATCCGGTACCATTATTTGTAACAGTAAAGGTTCCGTCTGTGCCGCTAGCACGATTAATCACAACATTATTAACACCTGCAACACTGCCAAGATTTAAGATTGCGTCTCCGCTTCCAGTTCTTGCTACTCCGATGTCAACAGTTGCAGCATTACCATTAGTCACAGCCGCGCCAATCACTAATTTTCCAGTAGTATCCCATGTAGGACTGCCAGCTTCAACGGTAAGTTTTTGAATAATACCATTTGTGCTTTTGCGCCACGTGTTGAATGTATCGGCAACAGTTACGCCATCAGTATTAATGCTTGAAAAGAGATTATATTCAGAAGATTGCATTGTTGTTATTTATCTAGGAGGCTTATTAGTTTATTTACCGTTTCTTGCAATTGACGTTGTGATTCTTTAAGTTGTGATACTTCTTCTTCAAGCCCATTTATTTTGCTTCGCGCTTCAGCCGTTGCTTTGCGCTTAGCAATGATTGCCGCATATGCAGAGCTATCGGTATTGATGATGGCATTGCTACATACATCGCGTTCTAATGCAGTATTGTCCTTTACTTTTATCTTCATACTCCAGTTGTAGCAATAGCGCGGAAATCACGTATTGAAGGAACATCATACAGATTATCTGATGAAAATACAATCTTAACCGTAAAGCTAATAAAATCATTGCCTGGACTTGACAGTGTATATTCAGCTTCAGTATATTCTTCAGCGTTACTCGATACTGGAATTGCATTAACCGGAGATATTTTAACCCAGCTTGTAGGAGTAGCATTTGCACCATCATATGCTAATTTTGCATATAGCGTAATTTTTGCTGCAGCCGTTGGGCGATTTGCATTGATGTAAATATTTAACTGATCAGCCGCATTGTTAAGATTGACCGTTTTTGTCAGGTAACGAGAAGCTGCAGCTCCTTTGTCAGCCGACGTTTCGGTTGTATCATCGTCCGCCAATGCATTGATTTCATTCTTAACAGTAAGCAATGATACACGGTCCAAATCAATCACTGGACTTACATAGTTGCTGCTTGTTGACAATGTCGTTGTCATACTTGTACTAGGAGCAGTTGAAAGATTGAGCGCAAAAGTTGTATTTAGTTCGTAATTTTCATTGGGACTAACAACGGTTGATATGCCTGTGCCTAAATTCAAGGTATTGGTTATACTTGTGCCTTCAACTGTTATATTCTCTTGTGCTAAATTAAATGTAGTAATTGGAACATTCAACAGATTAGCTGTTGTGGTTGGTGCTACAGGACTTCCTCCACCAACGTTGGTGAATGTTAATGATGGCGGTGAACCATATGTATAACCGCTGCCAGGATTTGTTACTGTTACTTTTGTTATTGTACCAGTCAATATATCAACTGTTGGTACGCCTGTTGCAGTAGTACCGCTAGTAGGTGCAGAAAAAGTAACGCTTGCATTAGTAAAGCCGCTTCCGCCTGCACTGATAGTTACACTTTCAACACCAGTAGAGAATGTTGGGTTAAATTGCAGAGAACCAGAAGAAGCAAATGTTGCACGATTCAGCACAAACTTAAAGTCTCTTGTTTGATCTGGAGTCCATGTGCTAGCATTTTGACTCATAAACATAACACCAGCATACACATTCTTTGTAATCTTTTGAGATGTAGCAAGGTCAGTTCCACCAACGCGCGCTACAAAAAGTTTATATGCAGGATCATTTGATTTTACAACAATTGCATATTCAGCGCCAGCTTTTAAATATACCGGATCACTAAATGTAAATCGTGTAGCGCTACTTGCATTATAACTAGTCTGAACAACCGGTGTAGTTGTATATGCGCCGGCGATTATTGTAAAAGGATTAAGTGATACCTGCGAGAATGGTACTACTTTTTGTGTAGGCGTGCCATTCTCAACAGTAACAATTTCAACTGTAACCGGAAGAGTGGCACTAGCACTTTTGAAATACAGGTCAACACTCGTTATGAATGCACCAGTTTCAATGTCACCAATCACAAAACTTTGCGCGAGTGGATCAACATACTTAATGCGGGTAGCTGTTTTTACAACAGTCTGTGTATCACTTACTCGCTTTTGCGTTAACTGAGGAATGCGTGTACTTGTTATTAGCGTTTCATGCGTTTCAGTTAATCCATTTGCAATATAATTTGAATCTGCATACGTTGTTATTTCGCTTGGCAAGTTACGAGCACTGTCCGCCAAACGAAATGTGCGTGAACCCGTCTTAAACTTATATGCGGCATTGTTTGGAATTAGGAATACACCAGTCAATTCACCTGCAACATTTGTTGTTAGCGCCGCAGTCGTAATACCAGCGCTAAGTCCTGCCGATAAAGTTCCGTTGGAATTATATGTTGTTCCATTGTATGTTTTAACTTCAGTACTATCT
>Ga0114958_10004048_pt1 | contig 10271 bp, 11 predicted proteins | sample C_130208_EF_Meta_FD_89577 | JGI IMG/M metagenome (GOLD analysis project Ga0114958, IMG submission 89577) | Freshwater microbial communities from Lake Croche, Canada to study carbon cycling - C_130208_EF_MetaG | ecosystem: Environmental > Aquatic > Freshwater > Lake | place: Lake Croche, Canada... | reverse complement strand
TTCTTTACCACTTTCACTGCCTTTACCAGCTCCTGTTGTTTGGTCCATTGCCTGACCGATTGCTTTAGTTGCTAAGGCATTCAATACTTTTTCGTCAGGAATCTTTTCTCCATTGTCTTTCAAATCCTTAATGATTGCCTTTTTTGCATTACTTCTCATAGCCATAAATGTCCCACCTGCTACTGTAGCTATGATAGCTGCCGGGTGTAACATATTCCACCAATCCTGAAGTGATATTCCTAGAAATGCTTCATCTACTACCATACCCATTTCCATATTTGAGTCACCGGTTGTCATTGAAGTAGAACCCAAATAATTAACAACTTCTTCTACTGTCGAGAATTTTTTATTATCAACGTGGAATTTTTCAGTTTCTGAATAGAAATTAATTTTTTTACCTTCGTAATTAATTGAACCATCAGCATTAACTTCAGTTCCTAATTCATCAGCCAATTGGTGTAATAATATTTGACCTTGGTATTCACCACCTTCTTCTTCAGGTAGTTCATCACCATAACCATATGCTAAAGGAGCATCTTCTTCTGAAGGAACTTCAGTTGGTGTAATTCCTGGTCTAGTTGGTCTTGGTCTAGTTGGTGTGTCTGGTGTAGTTATAGGACCAGCGGGTCTTGTGATAGGTGATGGTTGTCCTTCACCCATTTCAAATTCTTCGTTAATACCCTTAACAAATTGATTATATCTTTTAATCATGTTACTTTTTTTATTTTTGTATTATATATATTAAATTATAAATCTTTATTTTTATCATCTAATTCTGATACTACATAGTCCATAAAAGAGTCTAATTCATACTCTAAACCATTACAGAACTCAAATACGTCATAAGCATCTTCATTTGATTTCTTAGATACTGTATAAAAGTCTAATGATGTTTGACCACCACCATAAACAACTATTCTACCCTCTAAACGACCTTCTAATCTCTTACCCGAAGGAAATACTAAATCTGGTACATATAAAGTTCCTATATAATGAACCTGGTCATCATATTCTTCAGTTTCAGAATGTTCAAATTTAAAATAACCATTATCATCTTCAAAAATAGTATCATTCTCATCAAATGTCATTTTTTTATGTATTTCTTCTTCTGTTCCTGTTTTATGAGCGTTTAGAAAGTCTAATTCATCAGGTCTAAGAGATACCATGCCATACTTGGATATTTTATCCAATATATCATCAACTCTTTGCTGAACCGTGTATCCATCATATCTCATTAGATGCTTCATAATCATTAATGTATATATTTATTTTCCAATCATCATTTTTTATCAACTTTTATTCTCCACGCACCCTTGGATATTCCACCAATCCAAGGTCCGGAATCAAATTGTTTTCTTTCAACTTTTTTTCTAATAGTTTGATAAACATCTAATACTCCCATCCCCTCAGTTTGATAAACACTTATAAAGCTATTATCTATTTTTTCCCATTCAAAATCTTCATATTCTATACCATCAATTATTGATGATAATTTCCTTTGTCTGTTGTAGATTTTAACATCGTTTTTCCAATTATTTATAAAACAAAATATGAATCCGTCGGATCCATCTTTAGCATGACTTAGAAGTAAGTCAAAGTCTATTCCATCATAAAACTTAACATTTAAACTATCAACTATAATCTCATCAATTAAAATCATCAAATATGTCATCAATTTTTTTATCTCTCATTTCAGACTTATGAAGTTCTACGATTCTATCATGAAAAAGTTCATCATTTTCAAATCTAAACTTAAAATCCTCAAATGAATCACTACTCATTTTTAATAATGAAAATGAACCTTTTGATATTTTACCTTCATTTAGTCTATCATTTAAATAGTCTATGTAGTATGGATATATTTCATCTTTTTTCATAATTTATATATCCACTTTTAATATATACCATATATGATTAAAAAGTATTCAAACTATATAAAAGAGTCAGCTCAAACTGTTTATCTAAATGATAATAAAGATGGTCCTGGATTCTATACAAATAAATATGGACCTAATTCTATTGCCACTCTTAATAGTGATATTCTCCAATACATAACTGATATTTATAAAGAATATGGTTTTACTTACCAAGGCGGTAATAAAGATATTGATGTTAATGGCATATTAATAAATACCGAGTATATTGATAAAATGGTGAACAATTATACTATATTCAAAACATTTATCAGAGAAAATGATATTAAAAATGAAATTGACTTTTATAGATTAATTAGGTCTAAATTTTATGATGTATATAATTATAACGGTGACTTCTTTAATAGACAAACTTTGCCTATACTAATAAACACAACTAGAAAAGGCAATATTAATGAAGCTAAGTGCAAACAAAAGTTTACTGATTATGCTAAATCTAAAGGATTAAATATTGTAGTAGTTAATCCAACTATTGAAGAAGATGTTAAAGGAATTGATGGTAAGTTCAATCACAACGGTGTTCAATTCACAATACAAATAAAACCATTCAGTGAATATAAAATAATAGGTGATAAATTATATGCTAAGTCTGCTGGTTCTCTGTCAATCGGTTCTGTAAATTATTTAATTTTATATTCTGATAAAGAATATATTATAATAAGCAATAAAAAACTAGATCCTATTGCAATAAAAGGTCAAGTTTTTAAAGCAAATTTATCCAATGTCTTATATCACGGTTAAAAAATATTAAATTTTACCAAATATATCCATAACTATCGTAAGACGCGCTGTTATCTCAGGCATACCAAGAGGTTCAATAATTGAATTTATTGGAGATAGTATAGACTTAGAAAATTGAAGGTCATAATCAATATCTGGTGCAAACTCCATAGGATAAGAACCTCGAATATAGGCAAACATATCTGTTATAGACTTATCTTTACAACAATAATATTTAATTTTAGTTCCTGATTTAATGAATTCATACTTTTGTTGATAATCTTTACTCTTAGATAATAAATAATTATAGTGAGCCGCCGATTTAACAGCAAAGTGAGCACCACTTACAAATTGTAATGGTAAAGATTTATCTTGTAGAGCTTTAGTTTCATATTTAGAAACCGAAGATTGCATGCATATGTCGTCAATATCAGCCAATTCAAATTCTTTTCTTAAGCCTTTAACTAGTTTTAATAGGTCTTTAATATTGAAAGTGTCAGCGTGTGAGAATAAATATTTTACAATACTAACAATTTTATCACGAGCAAATGCTGGAGTAGAAGAACGAACAAGTTCTACACCTTTTGGATAGATATAGTTTAATCTCTCATATGGAATACCATCTTCAAAAGTTATATGACAGATATACTTCTTTTTAGCAATGTTAATCATTGATTCGGAAATTCTTTCTAACTCAAAGTCTTCTTTATTTTCAACACCAAATGATCCAGCATAGTCTTCTAAACACTTTTTAAAGTAACCACCATATCTAAAGTGGTCTAATCCTTGAATAAAGTCTTGTTCACTATTCCAATTAAATCTAATTTCAGATGTGATGACACCATTGTTAATCATTTTATTTAAGCTTCTATCTTTAACATAGTTACCATCAACTAATATCAATTCATAATCTTTTTTAATTAATTCTTCTAATTGAGATATGTTATTAGCAACACCTAAGCAGTTTGAATTAGAAGTTCTAGTTTCGTCATTTGTTAGAATGATAAACCTATCAGTTATTGAACTGAGATGGTCTTTATTGAAAATCAAATTTTTCCAATCACAATGGTCAATAGCTGGTTTGAAAGAAACAAAAAGTGAATCGGTGTCAGCATAAATACTAACTGGTTCGTTTTTATTAATTTGTGTTACATCTTTAATACCTAGTTTGAAATGTAGTTCGTGATCAAGGTACCATTGGTTATACCAATAGTCTTCATTAACTTTATCCATTGTTCTGGTAAGATCTCTACCACATGCTGTTATACTAGCCGCTACCTGATTATTATATAATATAAAGTAGGGCGTTGCGAATGCTCCGTTAACTTCACCCACACCACAATTGTAGTGGGTGTTAATCATAGGAGCCATTAAGCACGAGCTTTAACGCATTTTGCATTGCATTATAATATTCAACATCTTTTTTTAGTTGAACTGCTTGTATTTTTAATGACTCTATTTTTAATTTTTTTTCTTCATTTGTCATAGATATTGTATAGTATCATTAAAAAAAGTTTAGTATTACTACACAGAGACAAGAATATTCCATATATAGTATATGGAAAATATAAATAAATTAAAAAGGAGTGAGGTTAATCAAGAACTGAAAGATAAAATATTATTATTTTTAAAAGATAATAATATAGAGTTAGATTGGATATCTAATTTTAAACAAATAATATATCATTATGTAAATGATATGAAAGAAATGCCAAAATGCCATTGTGGAAAATTGAATAATTTTAAGTCAGCAGTTATTGGTTATCGAAAAACTTGTTCACCGGAATGTTCTAATAGATCGATAGTGAAGAAAGAAAAAATAAATAATATTAAATTAGAGAAATATGGTGATAAAAACTATAATAATTCTATCAAAAGCAAAAATACAAAGTTTAAAAAATATGGAGATGAAAACTATAACAATAGAGAAAAAGCATTTAAAACTAATGAAATGAAATATGGTTATTACTCTCCAATGAAAAATGAAAATGTCATAAACCAAGTAAAGTTAACAAAGATGACAAAACATGGTGACGAAAACTACAATAATATTGAGAAAATTAAAAAATTTTGGAGTGAAGTAGAGCAACCATATATTACTAATTTCACTAGTAAAAATAAAATTACAAAATTATTAAATCATGGTAATCAAAACTATAACAACTCTATAAAGATGATTAATACCAAATTAGAAAAATATGGATTTTATTATGTAAATGGTGATAAAGCATATGATACAAAAGTTAAAAATGGTATTATAAAAACCGGCGATATACTTAAAGATTGGCAATTTTATAGAAGAGAAGTTGCAAGATTTACTAGAAAAAACAAGAAATACTTATATGAAAATTGGGATGGTAATGATTATTACGATAATGAGTTAATAAAAGGTTATTTATCACATACTAGCACACATAGATTTTATCCAACAATCGACCATAAAATATCTGTTTATTTTGGATTTATTAACGATATAAGTCCTGAGGAAATAGGTAAATTAGATAATTTATGTATTACTAAAAGATATATTAATTCAATGAAGGGTAAATTAATAGAAGAAAATTTTAACCTATAAAATTAGTATTATAAAAAATAAGAACTAATGTTCTTATTTTTTGTCTAATCATCATATGTCATTTACTTCCTTCTAATTTAAGAAGGCTCTCAGCAAGAAGTTTATAAACTAAATCATTATACTAACTTTCAACCATTGTTTTGGAAGAACAATATAAGTAAAGGTAATAGAAGAAGTGGTTAATCTTCCTCCCAGCTTTGCTCAAAACTTAACATTAAATTTGAATAGTCATCCTTTACTAACATAAAAGTCTCAAATATGCTGAATTCGATATTATCCATTTCATTTATACAACTCAAGAACTTCTTATTTAGCATTAAGTTTGCACTTTTATCATCACCAATAGATTCGATTTCTAATTCCCAAGATGCTCTTTCTGACAGAGTTACTTTACCGTTCAAAACGTTAATATTTATAATTCTCTCTGAGTTGATACTTGACAACTTCTTAATATCTGAAAACTCTGATTTATTAATATTAAAGAACCATTTTCTATTTTTAAGATTTAATCTTTGAGCTAAAGATTCTTTATTAATATCTCTCATTTCATAGTGCTCGCCGGCTATCCAATTAAATTTTAATTTACCACCAATGATTTGTAAAGAGCGACCATTCATAATAGTATCATCATCTGGTGATTCTTTGTAGGTAATATCAAATGAGATTTTTTCTGAATCTTTTATGAAGTTAAGATTCTTAACAAACTTCTTAGCATTAGCAATAATGATGTCAATAGAATAGTCTAAATCATCTTTATATTCTAAATAATCTCTTGTATTTACTAAATAGTTCTTGAAAGCCAACATAGTTTGACCACTACTCATCATTGAATACATTAAGATATTATCATTATCAATTTTTAGTTTGATGGTATCTTCAATACTAGTCAAATCATCTAGTTTAGATATAAAATCTGAAAACTTATCACCATTGATTTTGAACTTTGCCTTATCTGCCATATTTGAGATATAATTTACTTACATTATATATTCGAAAAAAACAATTTTGTTTATTGAATTTTAATATATAAAGTATGATTAAAAAATGGAATGAATTTATTAGAGAGTTTGTAGAAAGTGAAAGTCTCATTGATAAAAAAATGCAAGAACTGAAAGATCTTGTAGATGACGCTACCGGTGGTAACAATATTATATATGAATGGGAGAATAAAGATGACCACGAATTAACAGTTACTTTCTCAACTGGTAACTTATCTATTAGATATGATTTTGATATTGATGACTTATATGTTACAAAAACCGCCGGTAGTAATGTAGATTTTCAAACTAGTGTTGAATCTATTGAAGAAGGTTTAGAAATCATTGAAAGTGACATTCAATCTATTTTAGGAATATCAGAAAGAGTTAAAGCTCAAAGATATAAGGGTCGTAAGATACCCGGAAAATATTTAACTAAAAATCCAGGTAAAATGAAAAAAGAAATTGACACATACAGAGGTAAAAAAGAATACAAAAAAGATTGGGATGCTGATTACACAGGTGGTAAAGGCGGTAAAGGAAAAAGAGTTAAAACTAAAAAGTCCGCAGCAACTAAAGCATACCAAAGAATGTTTGGAGATAAATAAAATAATAAAATAATATGAAATACTTAAAATTATTTGAAAATTTTGGAGATGATAGTCAAGGAGAAGATATTTCTTTAAAAGCGCCAGATTTTGACGGATATGAAGAATATGATCCTTATTCTTATGAAGGATGTGGATGTTGTCCGGTGTGTACAGGTGAAAAAGATTGTGAATGTGGTTGTCCAGAGTGTAATTATCCGGATGAACTTGAGGGTTTAGATGAATCTAAAAAGTCGGGTGTAACTGCTTCACTGAAAAAGAAATCAAAAGCATCTGGAATTCCTATGGGAATTTTAAGAAAAGTATTTGCTAAAGGCATGCAAGCTTGGAATGCTGGTCACAGACCAGGCGTGGCTCAACATCAATGGGGAATGGGTAGAGTAAATTCATTTATCACTGGTGCTGGTGGTGCTAGAAAAGCTGATGCTGATTTATGGACCAAAGCTAAGGCAGCTAAAGCAAGAAAGAAAAAGAAAGTACAGGAATCATTTTTAATTCCAAAGGCTGTTAGAAAGTTTAATCCTTCTTGGAAAGACGAAGATATTGCTTTAGAAATTCTTAAAGAATTAAAATCATTAAAAGGTAATTCAGAAGGAATTGCTAAATTGCTAATATCAGAGGACTATGGATATTCATTTATGTTAGATGGCTTTAAATTTCATGTAAAGTATGGTTTCAGTATGAATCGAGGTGAGCGAAGCATATTAGCCAGTGGTGATATGAAGATGAACGATAAGTATATGAAAGTATCAACTGAAGTTTGTAAACAAATTTTTAATTTAGTTAAACAATTGAAAAATACCGATCGTATAGAAATGGAAGAGGACGATAAGAAAGATTTTAGAATCAATCGTGGATTGATGTAAATAAAAAAACCCTCTGAAAAATCAGAGGGTTTTTAGTTTTAAACCATTTCTTCAATTTGAATTTCAACTTGAGCACGTTCACGAACTTCCTCAAACGTCCATTCTTTCATGACTTTACCATTTAAGAATACCTCAACCAATTCGTCTCCATCTTCATCGTGTGAATGTTCAACGGTTTGACCATTTACTAATTTCAAACGACCAGCTTTTGACTTTTTGAAAGATTGTACTCTTTCACCTTTCTCGTTAATCTCAATTGGATTTTTACGAACTTCGGCTTCTTCACCATTAATAGTGATAGAAGAACATTTGAAGGCGAATTTTTGAGTATCTCTATCTACTTTTTGTAGAAGAGCACCACCCATTCCAAATGTGATGTTTTCAATTGAAAATCCTTCTTCAATCATCATATCACAGATTTCTGAAATTGATTCAAAATTAACACCATCACCTTGGATTACTCTAACGTGTTGGTCAAGAACTTTGAACCCTTTATCGTTAGTTGTTCCGCCAAACTTATCCCATAAAATATGAAAGATTTGTTTTAGCGTTTGTACTGGATCACCTGAGTCAGGACGAATTACCAGGCGACCATCACGAGATAAGATTTTATCTCTTAAAGCTGTTCCCCAATAATCTCTACAAGCACGTATAATATCGAAAGAGTCAGATACACAAGCAACTAAGCCCGTAGGATAAGAGTCTAACATATTTTCCATTGCCTTTACTTCAAACGGTTCACCCCAAGAAGTAATTGTAGAGTGCTCAGAAGCAGGGATTGAAAACGCTAGTGGATTCTCAGTATTGTAGAACTCTTGAGCGAACAAGATAGCTGATACTGTGTCAGTTCCCATAAAGTTGATGATATGAGAAGATCCACCTAAACCAGATGATTCTACAGAACTTACACCTCGGAAACCGAAATCATGTAACATGAAAGCTACTACTCCGCTAATTTCTTCTGGGTTGTAAGATGTTGTTTTATTAAGATAGTTGATAAGATTTTTCTTAACTTCTCTTGAAAGTGTTCCAACGGTTGTTGGATACCAAACTTGAAGTAAGATACTTTCTAAGAAGTTAGTTAACCAAGGAACTTCTGGGTCAGTATTTTCAACTGTAACAAGAACGTTTCCTGTTTTAACTACCTTTCCTTCTGGAACTGCTTTGATACGAACTGGTAAATGTCCGTTGTGATTGTCTAGGATATGTCTCCAACCTGCTTCATTGAAGTGATTAGGACCTAAGTGAGCATCCCAGAACTTTTTAGATCTTTGAATTTTTTCTTCGGTTACAACTTGACCAGACAAGTATTGTTTGATAAAGTATTGTAAACCATAGAACATTGTGTTGTCAAATTTACCACCTCTTTATTCAAGATAAGAGTAAACTTTTGTCGTTCCTTTAGGATACTGCTTCCAGTGTGACGTTTTGTAACTGTCGGTCAGTGTTAAAATATTATTATTATACATAAGTTATAGTTTTATTGTTATACAAATTTAAGATTTTTTAATCAATCTATCAAAATACTCCACAAATAAATTATGGTCTACTGATACAGAAATTCTCGATACATTCTTCAAATGTTCTTCGGTGTTTTTTAAAGTGAATTTATTCAAAGGCACACTTGAGATTTTAGCCGAAAGTAATTCATCAAATGTTTTATTGATGATAGCAAATGGTCCAGTTGGTCTATTCGTATATTCATCAAATAATAAACCATTATCATGAAGGTATTGAATATTCTTTGTTATATGATGTTTTGTTTTCATTCTATAATTATCAAAAGCAATCTGTCCTCTATTGGAAGTGAGAAGTTGATTGATAATTTCTTGGGGAACTGTTGATATAGAATTATACTTATACAATGAACGAATCTTCATAGTGTCATATAATTCTTTATTCTTAGTAGCGATATAACCAATTCTCAATCCAGATAAGCCAACTGACTTAGAGAATGAAGAAATTACAATTACGTTATCTGAATAGAGTTCATAGATTTTATCAGACATTTCATTGAATAAGTAATAGTAAGGTAAGTCTAATATAAGAGTTTGGTTTCTTTCTTTACAAATATCAGCAAATGATTTCAAGTCTTCAAAATTAGGAGCATATCCTGTTGGGTTTGATGGATAGCATAACATTACAACACCTTCAACTGGTTCATATGACCTACCATTATCATTATAGATACTTAAATCTACATTCTTAATATCAAAGTCATTGAACGTTTTGATATCTTTACCGTGAATGGTAAGAATCTTATTCCAAGAACCCCAATGATATTTAGGAACCCAGAATGTTTTATCTGATAGTGAGTTAATAACAACATCCAATGTAGCCATTCCACCAGGAACAGTAATTACGTAATGGTCTTTAAGATGAAATTTATCTTTTATAGTTTCAATAAGTCTATCATCGCCGTCGTTGCCACCATATTGTTGAATTTTCTTTTGATTGAAGTCGATGCCTTGAGCAAATGAGTTCAAATCAATTGTTGTAACATCCATAACTCCTCGATGTAGTTTAAGATATTTGTCACCGGTTTCTTTTTCTAACCTTGCTGTTAATTCACCAATCTCAACGATTGATGA
>Ga0114958_10004047_pt1 | contig 10274 bp, 7 predicted proteins | sample C_130208_EF_Meta_FD_89577 | JGI IMG/M metagenome (GOLD analysis project Ga0114958, IMG submission 89577) | Freshwater microbial communities from Lake Croche, Canada to study carbon cycling - C_130208_EF_MetaG | ecosystem: Environmental > Aquatic > Freshwater > Lake | place: Lake Croche, Canada... | reverse complement strand
GGCATTAAATTCTCACAGGTTGATAGCAAGGCCACCGAGTTTTTGTTATTCATGCAAGGAGATATCGATTTTATGAACAGTATCGATGCTGTATTCAAAGATCAAATTTTGAGCAAACAAGGTGAACTCAAAAAAGAATATACATCGAAATTCCGTTTGCAAAAACACGCGTATCTTAATGTCGAGTATCTAGGCATCTTACAAGATGAAACAAAAAACACCGACACGATTTTATTGAATAAGAAAATTCGACAAGCTATTAATTATGGTTTTGATCGAGCGAAAATGATTACCTATATCCGCAATAATATTGGTGTACCTGCCAATGCTGGCATTATACCCATTAGCTTGAAAGGGTATGATAGCAACCTTGTGCAAGGCTACTCCTATCAACCTGAGAGAGCAAAACAGTTAGTGGCTGAAGTCAAGAAGGCAATGGGTTATATCCCATCAATCACGTTGTTGTCGAATGATAATTACGCCGATCGTTGTACCTTCATCGCAGCACAATTAAAGGACATAGGTCTTGATGTGAAAATAGAAATTTTGCAACCTTCCTTATTGCGCGAACAAATGAGTAATTCAAACGCCAACTTTTTTTGGGCGACGTGGATTGCCGATTATCCCGATGCAGAATGTTATCTCACTATGTTCTATGGAAAAAATACGGCGCCGCCAAACTATACCCGTTTCAAGAATGAAGCATTTGATAAGCTTTATGAGCAATGTTTGGTTGAGCGCGATGAAAAAAAGAAGATTGCTGAATTTCAACAGATGGATCGAATTATCATTGAGGAGGCACCTTGTGTACCTTTATTTTATGACGAGGTAATGCACTTTGTACAGAACCGGGTAACGAATTTTAATACGAATAGTTCTAACCTGATTGATTTGAAACGAGTACGATTAGATGGCATGCGTGCGTCTTCGCAATAACATTACTTGACGTTGTTTAAAATGAAATCGGCAATGTCGTCGATCAGTTCTGTTACCACAGGTAGATTGGGATCGGAATATGTTGAGAAATTTTTAAACCTGTCTTTGTCTGCTAATTTCAATACATGATTCATTCCAGGAATAAACGTCATGACTGCTTTTGTATTAGCGCCTGCTAGCAAGTTCGCATTATCGGTTGCCACTTGAATATCGTTTTCGCCTTGTAAAATCAATATAGGCATTTTTAGTTTCTTAATCTCAACACATGGATTGTATTGTATCCAATTGATCATGTAAGGTTGAATGCTGGGTCTGAATAAGGAGAACAAGGCCGAATCAGGCGCTACTAACATGTGGCCGCTCTTTAGTGTATCAAGATATTTACAACATTTGATAAAATAATTCGAATCGGGCACTGCTTCTTTCAATTGTATTTTCAATACTTCGTCAATACTTCTACCCGCGCCAGCAATTGAGATAAAGGCATTTGGTTTCACATATTCACTTGCAATCATGCCTATGAGCGAGCCTTCGCTATGTCCAGCTACGATGACCTTTGTAAAGCGTTTATCTTTTTTTAATGCCGCAATCCACAATGCCGCATCATCGATATATTGATCAAATCGAAGATTCTCTTCATACATAGTAAACACGCTTTCGCCTACGCCGCGTTTGTCGTATCGAAGCGTTGCGATGCCTTTTTGTGTTAATTTTTCTGCGAGTTGCTTATACGCATCAGTGCGCATATTTTCTTGATTGCCATCGCGGTCGGTATGACCTGAGCCTGTAATGAAGAGCATTACCGGACAAGGTTTGTCGGTCATCGGCAGCGTCAGTGAGCCATAGAGTTTATTCGAGTCTACATTGACAGACATCGTGTTCACATTAAACTGAGCCTTGATATTCAGTGTTGTAAAAAGTAGTCCGAATAAAAAAAGAAACAGGTTGTATACCTTCATAGTATTTATAAGTTTAAGACGAATCCCTATGATCCGATGCCGTATTATTTTTTCATCGCAGCTTCAATCTCAGCGCTTGTGATTGGCATCGCGCTAAATAAATCAATGTTACCAGTTTTGGTGACCCAGAAATTATTTTCGATACGGACACCGATTTGTTCTTCCTGCACATAGATGCCTGGCTCGATTGTGAATACCATACCTTCTTTGATGGCCGTATTGCGTGTGCCGATATCGTGCACATCCAATCCTAGATGATGTCCAAGGCCGTGATAAAAATACTTACGGCAGGCTCTATTATCTGGTGATTCGTTTTTGATATCTTCTTTTTTAAGTAGGCCGATTTTTAGTAATTGTTTGTTCATTTCTTCTTCGGCACTTGCTGTTATTTCTAACCAAGTCTTGCCCGGCTTCAGCATTTTTTTTGCGTGAAGATGAACAGCCAAACACGCATCATAAATTTCTTTCTGGCGTTTGCTGAATTTTCCATTGACAGGAATAGTCCGTGTAAGATCTGCGCAATAGTTGCCATACTCGGCACCAAAATCCATTAATATCAATTCACCGTTTTTACATACTTGATTGTTTTCGACATAATGCAGAATACGCGCGCGATCGCCGCTGGCAAGGATGCATCCATAGGCGTGTCGTGTGGCACGGTTGCGGATGAACTCGTGTGTGATTTCGGCTTCGATTTCGTATTCCATCACACCCGGTTTGATAAACTTACAAACACGCATCAGCGCCTTGTGTGTAATATCAACGGCTTGTTTCAAGACCTCGACTTCATAGGTTGACTTGATAGCGCGAAGCTCTTTCATAAGCAGCGCAGCACGCTCATATTTATGTAAAGGATATCGTCGCATTAGGTCGTGTACAAATAGTAGGTCGATGCGTGGGATGCTGCTATCTAGGCGGTCGTTTTCATTGGTGTCGAGATACACATAGTCGGCATGATGCATCCATGCTTGTAACATGGCATCTAGCTGATCGAGATAGATAACAGTTTTAATACCTGAAATATCGGTGGCTTCTGTCTTCGTGAGTTTATGACCTTCCCATTTCTCAAGCACTTCATCCGGACGAAGAATCACCAGCACTTCGCGATAGGTCTTGTCAAGATTATCGGGATACAAGATGACCATGGTTTTTTCTTGCACCACACCTGAAAGCCATACCACTTCTGAGTTTTGTTTCAGATGATATTGCGCATCGCCGTTTTCTGGCAGATTCGGATGGGCGTGGAAGATAGCGATGGAGTTGGCTTTCATTTTTTTAATGAAGCGTCCTCTGTTATGAATAAACAGTTTTGAGTCGAGTTTTGTGTATTTCATACTTTGGAAATTGAGAAACACGAAATTAGGAAATCTTTTTTGGATTCTCTGAGTCGATTCAAGGAGACCGACTTGTGACATGACGTACTTGAAGGGTCTGACACATATAGCTATGAAAAGCATTCTTGGTGAATGACATTCAATACACCACAACAAAAAATAGATAGCGATAGAAAAAATGAACGAGAAAATAATTATGGCTATACACAAAAATAAAAATTTGTATTATTGTACAGACTATGAGCAAGAAATCTACACATACATCGAATCAGGCCAATATTGATATGCAGCCTAGTGCAACGAGCACACACGTGGAGTCCAACTGGATCGGATTGTTTCTACAAGGTTGGTGGCCTTATCTCGTTTTTATTGCTGTAGGGTTAGGCTTGTATAGCAATACATTTCATCACGAATTTGCTTTCGATGATGAACCCTTAATTTGTAGAAATGAATATGTATTAAAAGGGGTTAGTGGCATTGGTGATATTATGACCAAAGACGCGTATGAAAGTTATTATAAATCCTCTAATCGAACATCCAATCTCGCAGGAGGGCGTTTTCGTCCATTATCACTTGTCACCTTTGCAATTGAACAAGAGTTTATCGGCACACTGCCTGATGGATTGAAAGAAAATTCTTGGGACCTCAATCAAAATGGTATGAAAGATCCCGCAGAAGATATAAACCACAATGGTGTGGTTGATCAAAAAGATGTTATGATACGCGGTATGGCGATGCGACACGTAATCAGTGTGTTGCTGTATATCCTAAGTGCCTGTATGATTTTTTTATTTCTTAAACGATTTATTTTTAAAGAATATGCGTTGCTGGCTTTTATAACCACCTTACTTTTTCTTGTTCATCCCTTACATACAGAAGTTGTGGCGAATGTTAAGAGTCGTGATGAAATACTCTCCTTGTTGTTTATGGTGATGACGTGCTATTGGAGTTTTCGTTATGCAGAAACCAAGCAATTGAAATTTATTTTACTAGCCTCTGTTTCCTTCTTTGTGGCCTTGCTGAGTAAAGAGTATGGCGTGACGTTATTGATTCTAATTCCATTATGTTTTCATTTGTATTATCACGAGTTAACATTAAAACAAGTACTCACTTTTATGGCGGGTCTTGTGGTTACCTTTGGTATCTATTATTCATTACGCAGCGGCGTAGTCGAAGGCACAGGATCGCATACGAATGAAGTTAGCGAGTTGCTCGATAACCCTTACTTGCTGGCGAGTGATATGCAAATGTTGGCGTCGAAATTATTTCTTAATGTCAAGTATTTGCTACTCTTGATCTATCCATTGAAGATGAGCAGCGATTACAGTTATAATTCGATTCCTTATCAATCGTTTACTGATATTGGTCCATGGTTTGGTTTGTTTATTTTAGTCGGTTCTGCCTTGGCACTCATCTATTTTATTAAACAAAAAAACAAATTAGCCTTTCCATTGGCGTTTGCCTTTCTTCATCTTATTTTAATCAATAATCTATTGTTCAATATTGGCGCAACGATGGGTGAACGGCTTGTGTATCATACATCGTTAGGCACTACTATGTTAGTTGTCTATGGCTGTTATTGGTTGTTTAAAAATAAATTCAAGATAAATTATAATTGGATGATGGTGCTTTTCATACCTGTGTTGATTTTGTATTCTCTTCGCACACTAGCGCGCAATCCAGCTTGGAAAAATAATTATACCTTGAGTTTAGCTGATGTGCAAACCAACCCTAATAGTGTGATGTTGAATGGTAATGCGTTTAGTTTATTAGCCGAAATGAGCGAATGGCCTTGTAATAAAAAAGTAGCTGTTCCGTATCTTGATAGTGCTATTCGCTATGGCAGAAAAGCATTGCAAATACATCCGCGGTATGATTTGGGTTATAAAAATATGGGCATTATTATGTATAATAAATATGGTGCTGATAGTGCCGAAGTGTATTGGTCTCATTTGCCTGAATTAGCTGCAGGAGATCCCGACTTACCTGAAATCAGTCGTATACTAGGCACTGCTTTTCATAAACGCGGTATCAAGTGCATCGAACAAAAAGACTTTAAGCAAGCCATTTTTTGGATGGGAAAAGCATTCCCATATATGAAGCAAAATGTTGCTATATGTTATGATTTGGGAACAGCGTATGCAAGTCTGCGTGAATTTAGCAAAGCACGTGAATACTGGATGAAAGGTCTTCAGCTAGCGCCAACTGATGGTATGCTTAATGAGGCATTACGGAGTCTGCCGAGCGAATAAAATTTCGACATTGTTGGTGTTATCACCAACAAGTTATTTTTCTCGGGGCGTCTTGCCCTATAATTAAATCACTTATTTGGATTGCCTTGTTTGCGTTGCGGCATGTCGAAACAGATAAAATGGGTTTACAAAACTAACAAGGAATTACTAACGAATTATTGGGGATAGTAGTAATAATGCCGAAACATTTGCTAGCTAAACGACGTCCTAAATATATTCTCTAGAAATTTGAAGTTGAATATAGCAAATATGCCACACAAGTAGTTACGCATGTATCAATATCTTTTAAGATTAGACAGGTATCTTGTTTGCTAAGTTACCAAGTAATAGAAAAAGAAATTCATACAGAAACATATTGTCAGGATATCTCGCTCTGCTAGAAATTAATTTTAGCGATTGAAATCATCTTTTAAATGAAATTTTTAGCAATGCTAACTAATACTATGTTTGTTAATAATTAGCTAACTATAGGATGCTATGCCAATAGTGCTAACAATAACACTAGGTTTGACCAAACTAAAAATTTATAAAATGAAAAAAGTAACAATTTCTTTCGTAGCGGTTATTATCGCATTAATGACATTATCAAGTTGTTCTCAACGACTTGTTGACTTTACTGTAATAAGTTCCAAAAATGTTTCCTTAAAAATTGACAAGGCACAAGGGAAAACGGTATCAGGTAAGAGTATGGGTTTTCTTGGACTTGGAGCAAGTATCAAAGACGCAATGGATAAGGCCTTACAAAGCGCTGGGCCAGACTTTGACCTTCTAGTTGACGGAGTGGTTAGAACAAATGATTACTTTTTAGTTTCAGGCTTTAAAGTTGAAGGAACGGCAATTAGCACAAGTAAAATGAAAGCATTTTTAGGTGTGAAGGGTTATGAAAAATGGTGCAAAACAAATAATGTTTTTGACCCCTATACTGCAACAGTTCAAAACTAAAGTAAATTACCCCACGACAATTTGTTGCGTGGACATTTTATCAGTCATAAAATAAAACTGTTCCAAAAGTAAAATTTTGGAGCAGTTTTTTTATGCGGTAATTTCCTCCATTGTTGGTGTTATCACCAACAAGTTATTTTTCTTGGGGCGTCTTGCCCTATAATTAAATCACTTATGTTGATTGCCTTGTTTGCATTGCGGCATGTCGAAACACAGATAAAATGGGTTTACAAAACTAACAAGGAATTACTAACGAATTATTGGGGATAGCAGCAGCAATAGCCCAACGAATAGAAAAGTTACTCGTATCTCAAGGCATTAATCGGGTTCAATCGACTTGCTTTTAATGCAGGATAAATCCCTGCAAGCAAACCCACCACCATACATATACTGATACCAATACCAATCCAAAGCCAAGGGATGATGAAGGGCGAATGAAAGAAAAATGATAGGGTGTTACCAATAAGAATCCCTGTAATGATACCGATCACACCCCCACTCAAGCTGATGATGACAGCCTCAGTTAAAAATTGCATGCGGATTGTCGCGCTGTTGGCGCCAATGGCTTTTGACACACCGATTTCGCGTGTGCGCTCGGCCACAGAAACCAACATGATATTCATCAAACCGATGGCGGCACCTAATAATGTAATTAAGCCGATGACACTCGCAGCCATGGTGACATACTTTAAATTGTCGATCAAGGTTGTAGCAATGGCATCATTTTTATTCACCGAAAAATTATTTTCATGTTTCGCGTCGAGCCGTTTAGCATTGCGCATTAATCCTTCGGCTTCATCAGTGGCTATGTCGATGGCGTTGATATCATTGACCCACACACTGATGACATATGATTTTTGTGACACATTAAACCGTTGTCTTGCATTATTTAATGGAATCAATACCATATTATCGGTGCGGTCTATAAAACTCGAACCCTTGCTTTCCATCACACCTAAGACCCGGTAACGCGTATCGCCGATGGAAATGAATCCGTTGGGTGCATCTTCGATATCACTGAAATATTTTTTCGCAATACCATTCCCAAGCAAGCAAGTATTTTGTCCACTAGAAACATCCAAGCCATTGAAATTACGACCGACAGTGAGCGTGGTGCCCGAGACCTTCATATAATTTTCATCGACACCCATCACAAAAATATTCGGGTTCGATTTTTTATTATTGCGCTTGATAGTGGCCGTGGTAGTGGCCATTACATTCAAACTGACAGTTGATGGGTAATGATAATTTTCTTTGAAGTATTCAGCTTCATTGAGCTTAATTCGATTCTGTTCTTCATTCTGATTGCTATGTCTTCGTTTGCCACGATTAGTTGATTTGGACACCATACTTTGCGAAGCGATGTTGAAGGTATTCGAACCCATACTGGTGAAGTTGGTATAAATAGTTCCTTTCAAAATTTCAATCACGGTGATAATAGCAATCAACGCTGTGATGCCGATTGCAATGATGGCAATCGTGAGGTTTGATCGCAATTTGTTGTTGCTAATCGCCCGTCGTGATAATGATATAATGTCGAAGTATTTAATAACAGAGGATTGAATATTGTGTACAAACGATTGAGTGAATTCAAACGAGCGGTAGACTTTTTCTAGAAGCCTTAGCATTACTTACTGCCTAATACTTCACGTAATTTTTTAATCAACGCCTCTTCTCTCAAACCGCTTGCAATGATGATGCCGTTCGGGTCAATCAAAAAATTCTGAGGAATGCTTTCGATGTCATAATCTCGGGCTATCGTGCTACCCCAACCCTTCAATTCACTCACCTGACTCCATACGAGACCATCTTTGGCAATGGCTTCTTTCCATTTATCCTTGTTGGTATCGAGCGATACACCGAGTACAGTAAAGTTTTTATTATTGAATTCATTGAAGGCTGCAACCACATTGGGATTCTCGTGGCGACAAGGTGCGCACCAAGAAGCCCAGAAATCTAACAACACATATTTACCCTTAAAGCTAGTAAGCGAAAGTGATTTTCCATCAGGCGTAGTGGCTGTAAAATCTGGTGCCGCTTTACCTGCTTTTTCACCAGCAGATTTCACCGGACTTGCAGGCATCTTATTCAGAAAGCGATCGGCAAAGGCTTTGGCCGTCTTGGAATCTGGAAAGCGTTTTCCAACTGATTGATAGAATGAAGCCACGTAAGGTCCTTCGATGGCAGGATTGATTATATTGACTGCAAACAGGGCGCTTGCAACACTTTTTGTTGTATCAGCAAATTGTTTCACATAGCTGAGAAACTGTGTATTGATGTTTTTAATATCCGCTTCGGCAGAGGCGCGTAACGAATCACGTTCAGGATGTGCCTTGATAGAATCGAGTATCATTTCCATCGTGCGCAGGTCCTTGATGTTTTCACGTAAGTTGACTAAAAAACCTTTGACGGCAATACTGCCATACGAACCTTCAATCCTATAATTTTCTAAGGTGTTCCAATCGCCGGTGATCGTTGCGTGGTCTCCATTTTTTAATGCCAACAATATGTATTTGCCTTTCATAAACTTCAGACGATAAAGGGCCTCTTCGCCTGATTTGTTGCTGAATTCAAAGGATCCATCCGCCTTGGTTTTTCCTGAATCAACAAACACATTGCCATCCACTGCCAATTCCTCTAACCTAAATTTTTGCTCAGGCATATTTTCTAGCTTTCCTTTCACGGAGAAGCCGCTGTTGCAACTATATAAAAAGAGTGTGCCGAAAAGGATACATAAATAGTTCTTCATACTTAACTTATTGCCCACAAAAGTAAGGTAAAATTATTGTTGATGACAGAACAAACGCTTGATGGAATGAATAATCTCAGACGACAGATATGGTTTATTTCTTTCGGAAGAACAATCGAACTGGTACGCCTTTGAAATTGAAATGGCTACGTAGTTTGTTTTCAAGGAAATTTCTATAAGGTTCTTTCACTTCGTCGGGATGATTACTGAAGAAGGTGAATGATGGCACGACAACTGGCAATTGCATGATGTATTTGATGGTAACTGCATTACCTCTGAACATAGGCGCTGGATAATTCAAGATTTCCTTGAGCATAATTTCATTCAGTTTGGAGGTCTGAATTTTTTGTTGACGGCGGTCAAACACATCGATAGTTTCTTCAATCGCTTTGTGGATGCGCAGTTTTTCTGTCGCAGAAATAAATAAGATAGGCACATCGGTAAACGGTGCAATCTTATGTTTGATTTCCTCTTCAATCTTTTTACTTGTCATGGTTTCCTTTTCCATCAGGTCCCATTTATTCATCAGAATCACAACGCCTTTTCCTTTGCGTGTAGCCAAACTAAAAATATTGACATCCTGCGAAGTCATGCCTTTTGTTGCATCAATCAGCAACATACAGACATCAGCTTCTTCGATGGCTTTGACGGCACGGATCGTTGAATAGAATTCGATATCTTCTTTCTCCGAACTTTTTTTACGCAGACCGGCTGTGTCGATCAAAATGAATTCTTTCCCGAACAATTTATAGTGCGTATGAATACTATCACGCGTGGTACCCGGAATTTCAGAAACGATATTTCGTTCTTGTCCTACTAAGGCATTTAAGATAGACGATTTACCTGCATTGGGTTGACCCACAATCGCAATCTTAGGCAATTCAGTTATCAACTCGTCTGTAGGGTCTGTCATCAGTGCTGTTACATCATCCATCAAATCGCCTGTGCCACTGCCTGAAAGCGATGAAATGAAATGTAGATGTTCAAAACCAAGACTGTAAAATTCTACCCCATCAATTTGACGGCGGCTATTATCGACTTTATTCACCACCAATAAAACGGGTTTACGGCTGCGGTGAAGCAATTGCGCAAATTCTTCATC
>Ga0114958_10004046_pt1 | contig 10274 bp, 12 predicted proteins | sample C_130208_EF_Meta_FD_89577 | JGI IMG/M metagenome (GOLD analysis project Ga0114958, IMG submission 89577) | Freshwater microbial communities from Lake Croche, Canada to study carbon cycling - C_130208_EF_MetaG | ecosystem: Environmental > Aquatic > Freshwater > Lake | place: Lake Croche, Canada... | reverse complement strand
TGAGCGGTTTTGATGCAGCCAAGGTCAACCAAGAGTTCTTTCCCGATGGCCGATTCACAGCGAATTTCTTGGTGAATTTGGGCTACGGTGACAACACCAAGCTCTTTGGTCGCAACCCCAGGTTGAGTTTCGAGCAAGCCTGCCAGGTTCTTTAAATTGTTCGACTGGCCCGTGATGGACCCCCTGTTTTACGGGGTGGCCATTCCAGCCGTCTTGCTACTGGGCTTGAGCAAGAGTGGATTTGCGTCGGGCTTTGGCTCCATGGCCGTGCCATTGATGGCCATGGTGGTGAGCGTGCCCACGGCGGCAGCGATTTTGATGCCCATTTTGTTGGTGCTCGACATCTTGGGTCTGCGCGCCTATCGCAAAGACATTGACAAAGCGTTGTTGCGTTGGCTCGTTCCGTGTTCCTTGGTCGGCGTGTTTTTGGGGTATTTGTCTTTCAAGTCGTTGGACACCCAAACCGTCTCGGCCATCGTGGGGGCCAGCACGCTCATGTTTTTAGCCCAACGTATTTTTTGGCCCTCGGCCAAGCTATTGAGTCAACCCAGTCAGCGCACCGGCGTGGTTCTCTCCATTGCATCGGGCTTCACCTCCTTCATGGCCCACGCGGGTGCTCCCCCCATCAATGCGTATTTGTTGGGCTTGAATTTGGCACCCATCAGGTTCGCATCCACTTTGGCGGTGCTCTTTTTTTGGGTCAATTTGGTCAAATGGATTCCCTATGCGGGGCTGGGTCTTTTGCACACGGGCAACATGATCACGGCGCTCACTTTGATGCCATTCGCACCGATTGGGATTTACGTTGGCGTTTATTTGACCAAACGCATGCGCCCGACTGTTTTTTATCGCTTGGTGCATGGCGCCATGTTTTTAACGGGCTGTAAGTTGCTCTGGGATGGATTGAGCTGAACCAGGGAAAGCAAGAGCTTTTAGATGGTCTTTTTCTTTTTGAGGATTCATGCGAGTTTTTAAAACTTTGGCGCAATTGGCTTCTTGCGCAGGCCAAGAGCTGGGGGTCAGTCCTTGGCACACCATCACTCAGCAGCAAATTGATGCCTTTGCCAAGGCAACGTTGGATCAGCAGTGGATTCATGTCAACGAAGAGCGCGCAACAACTGGCCCCTTCAAGTCCACCATTGCGCATGGATTTTTGACCTTGTCGTTGATGCCATGGTGCATGGATCACGCCCTGTGCATCGAGGAAGAAACCACCAGCATCAACTATGGGCTCAACAAAGTGCGTTTCACCTCAATTGTGCCAGTCAATGCTCAGGTGAGGGCGCGCTTTCAATTGTTTGCCTCCAAGGCATTGCCCTCTCCCCAAGGTTTGGCTTTTGAGTTGACCTGGGATGTGGTGTTTGAGATGAACGGCCAAGACAAGCCGGTGTGCATTGCGCAGTGTGTGGTGAGGCGCTACACCTCGGCGTGATCTAAGCCTTGGCCCACGCTCGGTCAGACAAAACCATTTTGACGCCAGGCCTCGTAGACCACGATGGCGACGGTGTTGGAGAGGTTCAAGCTGCGTTGAGATTCGCGCATGGTCAATCTGAGGAGGTGGTCGGCATCAAATTGCTCTCGCACGTTCGCGGGCAAGCCGCTGGTCTCACTGCCGAATACAAAATGGTCTCCAGGCTCAAAGGCCACCGCATGCGGGGATTTCTGACCCTTGGTCGAGAACGCAAACATTCTCAGGCGTGGTGCTTGCGTTTGTTCGAGGTAGGATTGCCAGTGGGGGTGGCGCTTGACGCTGGCGTATTCGTGGTAATCCAAGCCCGCTCGGCGCATGGAACGGTCTTGCATGTCAAAGCCCAGCGGCTCAATCAAATGCAATTGCACGCCCGTGTTGGCGCACAGTCGGATGATGTTGCCCGTGTTGGGTGGGATTTCGGGTTGGTAGAGGACGACGTTGAACATGACTGCTGACATTATCCATCAGCAGGCTCGTGGCTTTGATCCAGCCAATCGCGGCATGAATTTGCTGCGCCGCTCTTGGGGTTTTGTGCCTTGTATCACGCAACGGTCTACCGCCATGCTTGTTGCTGTGCATGTCGCTGAGTATGTCCCTTTTCTCATGCAGTAGGATTGTTGGATCAGTCTGCAGTCACAATTCAGGGTCGGGCGCTTTCAGCGCCATCGCATTTGTGTTTTTTCATAGAGTCGACTCTTTCATGTCATCCAATCTCAATCCGTTCATTGATCCGCTGGCCGCTCGCTCCTGGTTTGAGCGGGGCCAACCCAACCCAAGGCTGCCCGAGCAGACATGGATGCTCGATGAAGTGGCCAAGAGGCTTTCTGAGCACTTGCAGGTGATCCGACTCGAGCCCGTGTCATGGCTGCATTGGAGGCCAAAGCGCTCAGGCAGCAAGGGCCAAGCACTGTTGCGCGCACGCTATCCGAATTCAAAAGTGTTGGTTTGCTCAGGTATGGGCGACCAAAGCGATCCGTCGTCCTTGAAAAATGATCTGGGACTGGGCAAGGGCGAGGCAGCCCATGGGCTTTTGAAGCGCAGCCAGCGGATGATGCGGTCTTGGTGGTCTGGCGTGCCAAGTGACCCGGCAGGGCTGTCCGCTGTGGGGGCCGAATGCACCGAGGTTTTGAGTGGCGGTGAATGGCAGACCGATTTGATTTGGTCGAATTTGACCCTCCACCACGAGAGCGATCCGAGTGCGGTGTTCAAGACCTGGCTAAAGCACTTGAAGCCTGGCGGGGTGGTGCTGTTTTCGTGTTTGGGGCCCGATACCCTACAAGAAGTTCGCCATCTTTACCATCAAAAAAAATGGCCACCGGCCATGCACCCGATGACCGATTTGCACGATTGGGGCGACATGTTGGTTCGGTGTGGGTTTTCTGAGCCGGTGATGGACATGGAGCGCTTAACGCTTCAATACCGTGAGGTCGACACTCTGCTGGCTGAATTGAGGACCTTGGGTCGCAATTTACACCCTGAGCGAACCCCCCATGTGCGCACCCGTTCATGGTTGCACGAATTCAAAGAGGGCATGAAATCCCTCGCCCACAGCCCTGATCAAAGTATTCCAATCACCTTTGAAGTGATTTACGGTCATGCCTTCAAGCCCAGCGTTGTTGCTCCCAGTCTGGGGGTCCAAGCACAGACCCAAATTTCGCTCGATGAAATGAGAGCGCAGCTCTTGTCACGTAAAAAATTGTGAATTTTTGCGCATGCATGGCGCAAAACCATGCATTAGATGGGTTAATCAAGCAGGAAATTCCTTGGGTCACTCAAAAAACTGCCAAGCCTTGCTACAATCTCGAGGTAAACCATGAGATTTTGATATTTGGCGACCTTGAAAGTCTGGCGTGTGGCCGTTTTTGAGACTGTTTTTTTTAGGCAATTGAAATGATGAAGATGAAAAATTTAATTCAAAAGCTCAGCTTGGCCAGTATGACCATGGGTGTACTGTTCAGCTCTGCGGCATGGGCTGTCAATGATTTGGCCGGTGGCCCCGCCGTGTTGCAGTTGAATCTTCAACCTGCTGCCACCAAAATTGCCGAGGAGCAAGCTTGGTTGCATTGGTTCATGCTCATCATTTGTACCGTGATTTTTGTCGGCGTTTTTGGGGTGATGTTTTACTCCATCTTGAAGCACCGCAAATCCTTGGGTCACCCTGCAGCCTCATTTCATGAGTCTTTGAAAGTTGAATTGGCTTGGACCATTGTGCCGTTCATCATCGTGATTTTGATGGCTTTGCCTGCCACCAAGGCGGTCGTCGCTTCGAAGGACACTTCCAATGCGGACTTGACCATCAAAGCCACTGGCTCACAATGGAAATGGTCGTATGATTATTTGAAGGGTGAGGGCGAAGGCGTCTCCTTCGTCTCCACCTTGGATACGGCTCAGCGCGAGCTCTCCAACTCAGGCGCCAAGGGCGCATCGGTGGACAATTATTTGCTACTGGTGGACAACCCGTTGGTGGTTCCTGTGAATAAAAAGGTCCGCATCATCACCACAGCGAGCGACGTGATTCACGCCTTTGCGGTGCCTTCTTTTGGCATCAAACAAGATGCGATTCCTGGTTTTGTTCGTGACACCTGGTTCAGGGCTGAAAAAACGGGCGACTTCTATGGTCAATGCCAAGAGTTGTGCGGTAAAGAGCATGCTTACATGCCCATTCACGTGGTTGTGATGAATGACAAAGACTACAGCGCTTGGGTTCAAACCGAGCAAAAGAAAATGGCCGCTTTGAACGACGACCCCTCCAAAGTTTGGTCACTGGATGAGAGCCTCAAGCGTGGTGAGAAAGTCTATGCCACCAATTGCGTGGCTTGCCATCAGCCCAACGGCAAAGGTGGCGGTGCGGTCAAGCCCTTGGACGGCGCTGCTGTGGTGCTCAATGCTGACAAGAATAAGCAAATCTCGGTATTGCTTCACGGCCAAAACAATGGAGCAATGCCTGCCTGGAAGGCGTTGAGCGACACAGATTTGGCGGCCGTGATCACTTTCACGAAAAACAATTGGTCCAACAAAACGGGTCAATTGGTTCAGCCTGCTGAAGTTTTGGCCCAGCGTCAGTAATCGCCGCACCCATCAAGTTAGAGAAAAGGAATAAACCATGAGCGCAGTTCTTCATCCCCATGGCCATGTTGCCGGCGATCACGATGGTCACGATGACCACCACGGTGCACCTTCAGGTTGGCGCCGTTGGGTCTTTGCGACCAACCACAAAGACATTGGAACGCTTTATTTGCTATTTGCATTCACCATGTTTATTTTTGGTGGTGTATTGGCGCTCATGATTCGTGCGGAGTTGTTCCAGCCTGGACTCCAATTTGTCAACCCCGAGCTTTTTAATCAGCTCACCACCATGCATGGGTTGATCATGGTGTTTGGTGCCATCATGCCGGCCTTCGTGGGCTTTGCCAATTGGATGGTGCCCCTGCAAATTGGCGCTTCTGATATGGCGTTTGCACGGATGAACAATTTCAGCTTCTGGCTCTTGATCCCTGCCGCTGTGATGTTGGGCTCAGGCTTCTTTTTGCCTGGCGGTGCCCCGTCTGGTGGTTGGACCCTGTATGCGCCGTTGACACTGCAAATGGGTCCCTCCATGGACTCTGGTATTTTTGCGCTTCATCTCTTGGGCGCATCGTCCATCATGGGCTCGATCAACATCATTGTCACCATTTTGAACATGCGTGCTCCTGGCATGACCCTCATGAAAATGCCCATGTTCGTGTGGACTTGGTTGATCACGGCCTATTTGTTGATTGCCGTGATGCCTGTGTTGGCCGGTGCCATCACCATGACGCTCACTGATCGCCATTTTGGAACGACGTTTTTTAACCCTGCAGCGGGCGGTGACCCTGTCATGTTCCAGCATATTTTCTGGTTCTTTGGTCACCCCGAGGTGTACATCATGATTTTGCCAGCTTTTGGCATCGTGAGCCAAATCGTGCCCGCCTTTGCTCGCAAGAAACTCTTTGGCTACTCGTCCATGGTGTATGCCACATCATCGATCGCGATTTTGTCCTTCATCGTCTGGGCCCACCACATGTATGCCACGGGTATGCCAGTGACGGGTCAGCTCTTTTTCATGTATGCCACGATGTTGATTTCTGTGCCCACGGGTGTGAAGGTATTCAACTGGGTGGCCACGATGTGGAGAGGCTCCATGACATTTGAGACGCCCATGCTCTTTGCGGTGGGTTTCATCTTCGTCTTCACCATGGGTGGTTTCACTGGATTGATTTTGTCCATGGCTCCTATTGATATTCAACTCCAAGACACCTACTACGTGGTCGCACACTTTCACTACGTTTTGGTGGCGGGCTCACTCTTTAGTATGTTTGCGGGCTTTTATTACTGGTCTCCCAAGTGGACTGGTGTGATGTACAACGAGACTCGCGGCAAAATCCATTTTTGGTTGACCATGATCTCTTTTAACGTCACCTTCTTTCCCATGCACTTTTTGGGACTCGCTGGTATGCCCAGACGCTATGCTGACTACCCTATGCAGTTTGCCGACTTCAATGAATTGGCCTCCATTGGCGCGTTCTGTTTCGGTTTGAGCCAAGTGTATTTCTTCTTCTTTGTGGTCCTGCCAGTGATGCTCGGTCGCGGTGAGAAGGCGCCTCAACGTCCTTGGGACGGCGCTGAAGGCTTGGAGTGGGAGATACCTTCTCCTGCGCCATTCCACACTTTCGAGAATCCTCCCAAGTTGAACGCCGACGCCAATAAGATTTTGGCTTGAGCACGGGTATTCCATACTCACTGAGCACATGAACGCCGAACAGAAAAAACAAAACCGTCGACTGGGCCTGATTTTGGCATCGGTGGCGGTCGTTTTTTTCGTCGGTTTCATGGCCAAGATGATGTTGTTGGGCCAATGATGAACAATTCGTACAACACCCTCATGCTCAAAAAACTGGGGGTGGTGGCCTTGGCGATGTTTGGCTTTGGCTATGCGTTGGTGCCCATGTACCGTGCCATTTGTGAGTTCACGGGGGTCAATATTTTGGCTTTGGGTGAGAGCGATACACCTGCAGGTAAAGAGGCGAAGAAGCGTCTCGGCGCCAACACTCAGATTGATTTGACCAGAACCATCACGGTGGAGTTTGATGCCAACGCCCGCGGTCCTTGGTCATTCAAACCAGAGAAATCATCGGTTCAGGTTCATCCTGGTGAGATGACCACCATCATGTACGAGTTTCAAAATGTGCAAAACCGCGTGATGTCTGCACAGGCCATTCCCAGTTATGCCCCCAAGCAAGCAGAAGCCCACTTCAATAAGTTGGAGTGCTTCTGTTTCAACCAATACACCTTGGCGCCAGGAGAGAAAAAATCTTGGCCAGTGGTGTTTGTGATTGACAACAAACTCTCCAAAGATGTCTCGACCATCACGCTGTCATACACGTTCTTTGAAGTGGGGGTTAAAACCCCATTGGCACCCGTGTCTTGGTGGAGTCATCCCGCGACTATCCTAGACGGAGTCAGTGCGTGAGCCTTTTCAGTCGCATGGCCGAAAGCACCTTGTGGCGCACGGTGGTGGCTGTTTTGTGGTCATTCATAGGGTTGCGCAAGAACAGCGAATTTGAAAAAGACGTGTTGCGCATCACCCCCTTGCACATTTTGGTGGTGGGTGTGCTTGCCGCGTTTATATTTGTCATCGCGTTGATCCTATTGGTCAACGTGGTGGTTGCGAAATGAAGTAAAGGAGTTCAGTGATGAGTAACATGTCAGCCCATGGCCCAGTGCCGTATTATTTTGTGCCCGAGCCTTCGCGTCATCCCGCCATGGCGTCCTTGGGGCTCTTTTTCGTGATCCTTGGGGCTTCTCAGTGGATCAATGGCGCCGATTGGGGTCGTTACAGCTTGTTTTTTGGCTTGGCCATGTGGCTTTTCGTGCTCTACCAATGGTTTGGCGAGGCTATCCACGAGAGTGAGACAGGACGCTATGGCTACAAAGTGGATTTGTCGTTTCGCTGGAGCATGAGTTGGTTCATTTTCTCGGAAGTGATGTTCTTTGGCGCATTTTTCTCTGCTTTGTGGTGGGCACGTGTTCACTCTGTGCCAGCTTTGGGCGATGTTGAGAATGCGGTCATTTGGCCTGACTTCAAGGCCGCTTGGCCTTCAGTTCAAGCCGGTGCGACCGCGTCACCTGCTGGCACCATTGAACCATTTGCCACCATGACACCCTTTTGGTTGCCGACAGTCAACACAGCCTTGTTGTTGACTTCAGGCATCACCTTGACCATTGCGCACCATGCATTGATTGCCAATGAGCGCGCCAAAACCCTGACCTTCATGTACCTCACGGTGCTCTTGGGGATCACCTTCTTGGGTGTCCAAGGTTTTGAGTATCATCATGCGTATACCGAGATGAATTTGAAATTGACCTCAGGTATTTATGGCTCCACCTTTTTCATGCTGACAGGCTTTCACGGTTTTCACGTCTTCATGGGCATGTTGATGCTCGTGATCATGACACGCCGCATCCAAAAGGGTCACTTCACGCCGGCCAAACACTTTGGCTTTGAAGGTGCTGCGTGGTACTGGCACTTTGTGGACGTGGTGTGGTTGGGACTGTATATCTTGGTTTACTGGATGTGAGTTTGCCCACGACCCTCTCTAGGGTCTTGGGGTTCTAATTTCAAAGGGTGTTGCCGTGTTCTAGCTGAGTGCGGCAGCATTTTTTATTTGGCGGACAGCCCATTGAAATCACGCTGAAATTTCCGCTCCCCTCCCTGAGGCGAGGGCCTTCAAGGGGTTGTGTTCTGAAAGACTTCAGTGAGTTCAGTCACCAAGGTGCTGAATTTGCTTGTAGGCGAACCGTGGAGTGCAAGCTTCATTGCCCTGGCTTGATGCCAGTCGGTTCAATCCAGCCCATTTTCCAGCTGATCAAGATACAGATAAATAGCAATACCGACAGACCCACCCGTGCAGCCAAAGCCCAGGCCATGTTGCTCGATCTTTTGGCGTTGTCGTGGTTGCTGGTGTCTTCAGAGTCATGGTCAATGTCCTTTTTGCCTTTGAGCATGAAGATCATGGCCCCGCCCAGGCTCAACAAGATGAGGACGAATGCAATCGTTACAAAATAAGTCATGAGAGTGATTATCGCGTGAAAACACTGAAACTGTCATTATTTGAGCGCCACCCATGGGCTTTGAAGGCTTTGGTGTGGGTAGCCTGCGCTCTCACCATGGCGACGACTTTTTCACTCGGTGCTTGGCAGTGGTCCAGGGCTGAGCAAAAGTGGGCCTTGCAAGCTCAAATTGAGCAAGCGGGAATGCTTTCGCCTTTGACTCAAGAGGCCTATTTGAGCCTCAAAGACCCGTTGGAAGCACTTCATCGGCGTGTGGTCTTGAAAGGGCATTGGTTGGCAAAGGACACCCTCTACCTCGATAATCGACCTTAATCGGGGCGAGCAGGATTTTGGGTGTTCACGCCCTTGGTGTTGACCCCCAGCAAAGCTGTGTTGGTGCAGCGCGGCTGGGTGCCCCGAGACGCAGTCGACCCGCTCAGACTCCCAGAAGTTCAGACCCCAGAGGGCGAGATGGAGGTGGTGGTGCAAGTGAGTGCGGGTCCCTCCAAAATGTTCGAACTCCCGGTGTCTGCCCGGCATGACGGTGTCAAGGGCAGTGCTTTGTCGCGGATACGAGCCAATTTGGAGTTGACTTCATTGGCGGCTGAGATGGCCTTGCCATTGTTAGGACATGTGATTGAGGTCGATGCAAGCTCCTCCGATTTGGTGAGAGATTGGCCTGTTGTGGAGCAGACTGCCTCGCGCAATGTAGGCTATGCATTTCAGTGGTACGCGCTTTGTGCGCTTGCTTTTTTTCTATGTGTTTGGTATCAAATTATTCAACCTCGCCGACATGCAAAACGAAACACCTGAGTCTTTTGAGCACACTTCCAAGCCCAGCGAGGTCGACACGCCTTTGGTGCTGAGCGTGCACGCGTTGCCCAGCATGTCACAAGATGCATTGTCACACCGTGAGACGCTTGCTGCCAACCCCAAGAGGTCGAATTGGGTGCTGTGGCTCATGTTTGTGTTGTGTGCCTCACCCGTCATTGCTTCGTATGTCACCTATTACTTCATTCGACCCCAGAGCCTGAATGTGAACGGTGAATTGATCAATCCCAGTGTGAGCATCCCTCATGTGCAAGTGCAAGACGAGTTTGCCAAGTCCTTTGACTTGGATGCGCTCAAAGGCCAGTGGCTTTTGTTGAGCGTGGCGCCCATCTCCTGTGAGAGCGAGTGTCAGCAGCATTTGTATTTGCAGCGCCAGCTCATCGCAAGCCTTGGTGCTGAGAGTGACCGTGTCGACTGGATTTGGCTTGCCCATGGCGCTGGCGATATTCCTATTGAAGTTCGTCCTGGCGTTCAACAAGCCCGCGTGGTGCGCATGGATGCAAGTGCAATTCAAGCTTGGCTGAGTCCCGGTGCAGGTCACGCCTTGGAAGACTATTTCTATTTGGTCGACCCCCAAGGCCAATGGATGGAGCGGTTTTTGATTGGCAAAGAGGTGACCCAATTGGCCAGCATCAAAAAAGATTTGGTGCGTTTGCTCAGAGCCTCGGCTTCATGGGATAGGGCAGGGCGTTGAACATGTTCGGTGTGAATGCTTTGGATTGGAGGCCGTTACTGCCTTTGTTGTTGACCGCTGTGAGTCTGGGGTTGGGTGTGCTCGCATTGGTCTGGCTCCAAATGAAGAGCCGTTTGAGCTTCAAGCAACGCCTGGGGGTGGTGAGTCCGGTGACCTTGTTTTTGTGTTTTGATTTGCTTTTATTCGGTGCCTACACCCGACTGAGCGATT
>Ga0114958_10004045_pt1 | contig 10275 bp, 6 predicted proteins | sample C_130208_EF_Meta_FD_89577 | JGI IMG/M metagenome (GOLD analysis project Ga0114958, IMG submission 89577) | Freshwater microbial communities from Lake Croche, Canada to study carbon cycling - C_130208_EF_MetaG | ecosystem: Environmental > Aquatic > Freshwater > Lake | place: Lake Croche, Canada... | reverse complement strand
GGCCTCACGTTGGGTACCCTGCTGCGGGGCAGTCGCCCGCGGTTGCAGAGTACGATCGGCAATTAGCGTGGATGCGGCAGCTCTTAGCCTGGAACACCGAGGCTGGTACGCAGCCGGGTGAGCCGCAGCCCAGTAAGCCGCGTCGGGTTGCGCAAGACCGTATTTATGTGTTGTCGCCCCAGGCACGCGTGATCGAGTTGCCGATTGGGGCGACGGCAGTCGATTTTGCTTATCACTTGCACTCAGATCTGGGACATCGCTGCCGCGGCGCACGGATCGACGGGCAGATGGTGCCTTTGAGTACGCCACTTCAAACCGGGCAAACGGTCGAGATCGTCACGACCAAATCGGGTGGGCCTTCGCGCGATTGGCTCAATCCCCAGTTAGGTTTTTTGGCGAGCCCGCGTGCGCGCGCCAAAGTGCGTGCGTGGTTTAACGCGATTGAATTGGCTCAGCGCACGACGCAGGGGCAGGCGTTGGTCGAAAAAGAGCTGCAGCGCTTGGGTAAAACCGCAATTAACCTTGATCAGTTGGCCCAACAGCTTGGTTTTGCTCGGGCTGATGATTTATACGTCGCTGCAGCAAAAGAAGAATTTAGTTTGCGCCAGATCGACGCTGTCTTGCAGCCCGCAGCACCAGAACCTGAGTTACGTGCTGAAGATCTGATGGCGCACGCAATGCGGTCAGAAAACGCCAGTACTTCAGGTAAAAGCAACGTTCTGGTGGTTGGCGTCGGGTCGCTGCTGACGCAGTTAGCGCGCTGTTGTCGGCCAGCACCGCCCGATCCGATCCAAGGCTTTGTGACGCGCGGGCGGGGGGTGTCGATTCACCGGTCGGCTTGCACGACCTTTGCCGATTTAAGCAGGCACCAGCCCGAACGAGTGATCGAGGTCGCGTGGTCGGCGGATATCCCCGGCTCAGTGTATCCGGTCGAGGTGATCGTTCAGGCGCAAGACCGCTCAGGCTTGCTGAGAGACTTATCCGAAGTGTTTGCGCGCTTGCGTTTAAACGTGATCGCCGTTAATACCCAGACAAAGGCTTCGGTTGCCTACATGGCCTTTACCGCTGAAATTCGCGACGGTTCTGATCTTCAGTATGCGTTGAGCGCCTTGGGCGAGGTACCTGGGGTTTTTTTGGCTCGGCGCCGCTAACCCAAAATGCGTGCAAGTGTGTGGTTTACAGCAAATTTTTACGCGCCAGACTGCTAAACTGTGTGCTTTCACGCTGTCAAACTATTGCATCGCCTGACCCGGCATGCTTGGCGGCGTAAAACGCGTCGCGCATATGGTTGCCGGCGTAGTTTGATTTGATCCGGAGATCTGATCTTGAAACCTTATGATTTTCCTGACGCAAAAGGCCACTTTGGCCCCTACGGCGGTGTCTTTGCAGCTGAAACGCTGATGCAGGCAATCGAAGAATTGCGCTTGTCGTACGAAAAGTACCGCAACGACCCTGATTTTGTGGCTGAGTTTGAATACGAACTCAAGCATTTTGTCGGTCGACCCACTCCGGTTTACCACGCCCGCCGTTGGTCAGAAGAGCTCGGTGGCGCGCAAATCTGGTTTAAGCGCGAAGACCTCAATCACACGGGTGCGCACAAAATCAACAACAGTCTGGGCCAGGCGTTGTTAGCACGCCGGATGGGTAAAAAACGCATCATCGCCGAAACCGGTGCAGGTCAACACGGTGTGGCAACAGCTACAGTGTGTGCGCGCTACGGCATGGAGTGCGTGGTCTATATGGGCATTGAAGATGTCAAGCGTCAATCGCCCAACGTATACCGCATGAAATTATTGGGTGCGACCGTGGTGCCTGTTACCTCAGGCTCACGCACACTCAAAGACGCTTTAAACGAAGCCATGCGCGATTGGGTCACCAACGTCGATGACACGTTTTACATCATTGGTACGGTTGCTGGCCCCCATCCGTATCCTATGATGGTGCGCAATTTTCACTCAGTGATCGGTAAAGAATCGATCGAACAAATGCCCCTGTATGCAGGCAAGCAACCAGATTACGTCTTGGCTTGCGTGGGTGGTGGCTCGAATGCCATGGGTATTTTTCACCCGTATATCCCGTTTGAGCAGACCAAGTTGATTGGTGTCGAAGCGGCCGGAGAGGGCGTTGAAACTGGTAAACATTCAGCCACACTGTCAGCGGGCAAGGTGGGTGTGTTGCATGGTAATCGCACTTACGTTTTACAAGACGAAAACGGTCAGGTTGCCGAAACGCATTCGGTTTCAGCGGGTCTTGACTACCCAGGTGTGGGCCCTGAGCATGCTTGGCTGAAAGACAGCGGTCGTGCTTCGTATGTCAATGTCACCGACGAAGAAGCGCTCAAGTTTTTTCACCATTGCTGCCGCATCGAGGGCATCATTCCTGCACTCGAAACGTCTCATGCGCTGGCGTATGCCGCCAAGTTGGCGCCGACCCTGTCCAAAGACAAGGTCATTTTGATTAACCTGTCAGGTCGTGGCGATAAAGATATCAATACTGTGGCGCAGCGCGCTGGCATGGTGCTTTAAAGGTTTTTATACAGATGACTCAACACCTCGATCGCATTGCAGCTGCGTTTGCACGTGCTGCAGAGCAAAAACGCGCAGCACTTGTGCCCTATATTGCTGCCGGCAACCCCCTGCCTGCCACCACGGTACCCTTGATGCACGCTCTGGTGAAGGCTGGGGCTGATGTGATTGAACTTGGGATCCCGTTTTCAGACCCTCAGGCAGACGGCCCCGTGATTCAGCGCGCGGCCGAGCACGCGATTGCGCAGGGTGTTGGTTTAAAGCAGGTCTTGGAGATGGTGACCGAATTCAGGTTAACCGATCAGCAAACGCCTATCGTGTTGATGGGTTACGCAAATCCGATCGAAAGTATGGGGCAAAAACAATTTTCTGAGCAAGCAGAGCTTGCCGGTATTGATGGTTTGTTAACGGTTGACTACCCACCTGAAGAAATCGGTGAGTTTGTTCAAATGCTTGAGCAACATCGTATCGCTCCGATCTTTTTGTTGGCGCCTACCTCAACAGAAGAGCGCATTCGCGCTGTCGGTCAGATCGCGCGCGGCTATGTTTATTATGTTTCGCTAAACGGCGTCACCGGCGCGGGCAATCTCGACGTCACGGATGTTGCCAATCGCCTACAGAGCATTCGTCGTCATGTGTCGTTGCCTGTTGGGGTCGGTTTCGGTATCAGTGATGCGCAAAGTGCGCAAAAAATCAGTCTTGTCGCTGATGCGGTCGTGATTGGTAGCAAGTTGATTGACACGATGACTAAAGCTTGTGATGGGCTGCCACTGGCGCAACAGTCACAAGCTGCGATTGACGCAGGCGCGAGTTGGTTGGCAGGTATCCGTCAGGCGCTCAATGTCGCCCGGCAGCAGTCGATTGCGACTAACGGGGCTCAGGCATCAGATGCTCAGGCGACCGGAACGCAAGCATGAGTTGGCTAGGAAAATTATTACCACCTCGTATTAATAAAGCGGTTAATACGACTACTACGCTCAACAAGAGAGTCCCTGAAGGTGTTTGGCTAAAGTGCCCTGCGTGCGAAGCCGTGCTGTACAACGAAGATTTGGCAGCTAATTTGCACGTTTGCCCTAAGTGCGATCATCACATGCGCTTGGGCGCTCGCGCACGAATTGAATCGCTGCTTGATATCGAGGGGCGAGTCGAGATCGGATCCAACACACGCTCATTAGACCCACTGAAGTTCACAGATTCTCGTAAGTACCCCGAACGTATCCAAGAAGCCGTGCGTCAAACCGGCGAAAGTGATGCGTTGATCGTGACGAGCGGTAGCATTCACAGAGTAGCCTGCGTGTTGGCCTGTTTTGAGTTTGAGTTTATGGGTGGCTCGATGGGGTCAGTCGTCGGTGAGCGTTTTGTGCAAGGGGTGCAGGCAGCAATCGCTCAAAAGGTCCCCTTTATTTGTGTCGCTGCCTCGGGTGGTGCGCGCATGCAAGAAAGCTTGTTTTCGCTGATGCAGATGGCTAAAACAAATGCCATGCTGACGCGTCTGGCGGGCGCGAAGCTACCCTTTATCAGCGTGCTCACTGATCCCACCATGGGTGGTGTATCGGCGAGCTTTGCTTTTATGGGCGATGTGGTGATTGGCGAACCCAAGGCCTTGATTGGCTTTGCTGGCCCCCGCGTGATCGAGCAAACCGTGCGCGAAAAATTACCCGAAGGTTTTCAACGCTCTGAATTTTTGCAGCAAAAAGGCGCGATCGATATGGTGCTTGATCGCCGGCAGCTGCGTGCCGAGCTCGCTCGTTTGATGGCGATCATGACCAACCAGCCTGTAGATGCCGTAGCGGCTTAATTGAAACAGACGCAAATTAAAACAGGCTTTACTTACTAATGCCTAATTGTTGTGGCAGCCACAATGTGATTGCTGGAATATAAGTAATCGCGATTAAAGCAAACATCAGTGGTACCAACCAAGGCAAGATCGCCATGGTGGTGCGCTCAACCGACAGCTTGGCGATACGCGCCAGCACAAACAGCACCATGCCTAGCGGTGGGTGTAGTAAGCCAATCATCAGATTCAGGGTAATGATTAAACCAAAGTGAATGGGATCAATTCCCATGAGCAGTACAACGGGTAATAATATTGGAACAAGAATCGTGATGGCTGCGATCGTGTCGATAAAACAGCCGACAAATAAAATTAACAAGTTTGCCAGCAAAAGAAATACCCATTTTTCGCTGGTAATTGACACGATCCAAGCGGTGAGCATTTGAGCGGCTTGGGTTGTTGTCAAAAGCCAGGCAAAGATTGAGGCGGCGGTCACGATAAATAATACAGAGGACGTTGTTTCGATGGTGTCAAAGCTCGCTTTGATGAGGCTGCGCAACGTCATCGAACGGTAGCGCACTAAGCCTAAAAAGAGGGCCCAAATCACGGCAGCTACTGCAGCCTCAGTTGGCGTGAACCAGCCCATCGTCATGCCACCAATCAAGATCACGGGCGTCATCAGCGCCATCACGGCTGAAAAATTAAATTTCCAATCGAGCGCAAGTAGTACTGCGAAGGCAATAAGGGCAGAGATATTGGGTGAGACGCCATACTTCGTCATCAGCCAGATTGAGAGCGGAAACGCCAGCACGATCATGATTTCAAGCCCGGCCCCACCCAGACGCTTCCACTCAAACGGAACGTCGCCACCCCATTTGTTTTTACGCGCAAAATACGCGACGGTCAGCATCATCATGGCGGTCATGAAGAGCCCTGGCAAAATGCCGGCAATAAACAGGGCGCCAATCGATACGTTGGCCATCATGCCGTAGATCACAAAGGGCAGTGAAGGCGGGATGATGGGTCCGAGCGTGGCTGAGGCCGCAGTGACGCCCACGGCAAACTCAGTGTCATAGCCGTGATCTTTCATCGCTTTGATTTCGATTGATCCGAGGCCTGCTGCGTCAGCGATAGCGGTACCCGACATCCCCGAAAAAATGACCGAACCGATAATATTGACTTGGCCTAAACCGCCACGCATCCAACCCACCAGCGAAACGGCGAACTCATAGATACGGCCCGTGATGCCAGCGATATTCATCAAGTTGCCCGCCAAAATAAAAAATGGCACAGCAAGCAACGGAAACGATTCGATCCCAGAGATCATCCGTTGGGCGACCACGATGTCGGGCACCGATCCCGAAACCAGAATGTAAAGTAGCGACGAGCCCGCCATTACGACCGCAACTGGCAGGCCTAAAATCATGAAGGCCAAAAAAGCGGTCGTCAATATCAACATGGCTTGAATCCGAAGAGGTCAGTCGTAAGCTTCTGGACGCGTCAGAGCTGAATAGCCTTGGCGCCAGTGCAAGTAGGTGGTTTGTATCGAGCGTAACGCCATGAGCAACATGCCTGCGAAGGCAAGCCAATAGACGTGGCTTTTGTTCCACTGAATCGTGGTCATCGGCTCGTTATTGACGGCTAAGGCGTAGCGAGAAAAAAGCCAAGCGACGTAGCAAAAAAATGCGATTTGCATGATGTCGACGAGCGCAGAACATAACTTGCCCAAAGGTTTGGGCAGATATCGATACAGAAAATTGACTTGGATATGACGGCTGCGACGCACGCAGGCTGCAGACCCGATAAATACGACCACGATCAGGCAATACACCGCAAGCTCTTCTGTCCATGAGACCGAATCGTTCAAAATATATCGGGTAACAAACTGCAGACAGACTAAAGCGGTCATTAGCCAAAAAAATATTAAGCTCAGCCAATCTTCAAACGTGTAGCTCTCGAGTGATACGGTTTGATTGTCGGCTTCGGCAAAACTCGCCACAATTTCGTCGGCAGACGAAATTGTGTGAGCCTTGCTTGACGATGCCTCGGTTTCTGAAACAGACGTCGAACGAGCAGAAGTGGTTGGTGCAGTCATGATTTATTTGATGGCCTGAATACGATCCCAGTCAGCTTTTTGGTAGCCATACTGCTCGAAGGGTACTTTTTGAAGTACGGTCGACTGAAAAGCCTTGGTATCTACTTCGACGACATTAATGCCCTTTGCTTTAAAAATATCAACAAGCTCTTTTTCACGCGCTGCAATCTGAAGCGAAGACTTTGCGGCTGCTTCTTGCATCACTTCGGTAAACATCGCTTTGTCGGCATCGTTGAGCTTTTTCCACAAGGCACCAGCAACGATCGTATTGAGGTGATCTACGATATGACCCGTCAACACAATATTTTTTTGCACTTCATAGAATTTTTTTGCGTCGATTGTGGGCAACGGGTTTTCTTGCGCTTCGACCGTGCCATTTTGCAACGCTAAATAGACCTCGGCAAATGCGATCGGCGAGGTATTCGCACCGCAAGCACGTGGCATGGCTAAATACGCTGGCACGTCTGGTACGCGAATTTTCAGGCCCTTCATTTCAGCGCAGGTTGTGAAGAGGCGATTGGTCGTGGTGTGGCGTACCCCATAGTAGGTGGTTGCCACGATCGTATGACCGCTACTTTTGGCGTAGCCCTCGTTCAGTTCTTTATAGATGTCGCTTTTGGTATAGGCCAGAAGGTGGTCGACACCGCGAAACGTGTACGGGTAATAGGTCACGCCGAGACGGGTAAAGTTTTTAGCGGCAAAGCTTGAGCCAGAGATAATGATGTCAACTGTGCCCAATCCCAGTCCTTGATTGATATCGTTCTCTTTGCCAAGCTGTGAGGCAGGATAGACATCAATCAGATAGCGACCGTTTGAACGCTTTTTGATTTCTTCGGCGGCCCAGACTGAGGTGGTGTGATAGGGTTCAGAGGTCTCGTAGACATGCGCCCATTTCAGCTTCGTTTGCGCCAAGGTTGGAGCAGCTGCGGCGGCGCACAGTAACAGCGCGAAAGCGGTTTTGAGGGTGAGGCTTTTCATGTTGGTAGGTATCCCGTTTTAAGTATTGAACAAGGCGTTGTGTGTAGCTGGCTGCAATGGCTCAATGAAACGCTGCGTGACACGGCAGTGCATCGAGCGGGTCGAAAAAAGGTAGGTGCAAGGCTCATAACAGGCGATGATTTGAAAATTGGTCTGACCAATTTTAGATACTAGCCGTGGTTTGCTTGCTCGTGATATTGGGGTGAACCCTGCTGCCTAGCAATAATAATGGCGTACTAAATTAACCCAAGTATCGGCTAGATTAATTCAAGGATCAGCTCGAGCATTTATCAAGCTCGAAGCAAGTAAGATTGCTGCCTCATTTTTGGCACACGAGCAAGGCTCGGTTCAGCGTGACGGAGTGTGGGGCAAATAAAAACGGCGACCTCAGTCGCCGTTTTTATTTGCCCCGCTGCAGCGCAGCGGGGCAGGGCAAAGCGCGGTTAGACGCGCGTTTCGACCTGCACCAAGGGCTCGCTCGAAATCACGACCGCTGGCTTGCGTTCGCGGCCGAGCTTGACGCTCACCGTCGGCTGTTGGGTCAGTGTCTGTGCGACACGGACTGGATCAGTTTCAATCCATTGCAGTCCGGCGGCCTGAACGATCGCGTGTAGCGTTGCCACATCTGCGATCGGCGCGGGAGCGGGCGTCGCGCTGATTGCCGTGCTGGTCATCACTTGAACCGGAGCTGCCACAGGGGAAGCGTCAAGAGCTAGAGCAGTGGGTGCTATTGCCTCAACAGGTGTTTCTGTAACCGGAGCAACTGAGGCCAGTGCAGCAGCGACAGGTGCAACCGCAGCAGGTGCCGCCGCAGCAGGTGAAGCAGCAACAGGTGAAGCAGCAACAGGGTCAACGGCGACCGCTGCAACAGCAACAGGTGCAGCAGAAACCGGTGCAGCAGAAACCGGTGCAGCAGAAACCGCTGCAACAGCAACAGGTGCAACAGCAGGTGTCGCCGTCAGCGCTGCGGGTTCAGTAGCCGTCGCAACTGGCTCTGAGGTAGATCCCACATTGACATAGGCGGCGGGTGCTGCAGGTGCCGCGTAAACAGCAGGTGCCTCTGTCGAGGGCGCGGCAGGTGCTGCTGCGGGTGCTGTTGTTTGAACGGGCGCAACGTACGCTTGTGAGGCAGGTGCCACGTAAGTCGGTGCCACGTGCGTTTGGAAAGGTGCTGGCGCTGGCGAGGTCTGGGGTGCGGTTTGCGAGGTGACGCCACCTTCAGGCTGAGCGTGAGACTCGAGCTGCTGTCCGTTTGACGAACCATCTTCGTTCTCAAAGCTTGACCCTTCGTCTTGACCGCGTTTGCCACGACGGCTACGACGACGACGGCGTTTGCGTTCTGGATCGCCGCGATCGTTGTCGTCTTCAGAGCCGGGTTGACCTTCTGGTCCGTTTTGCAACTGATGTTGATCATCGGCTTGTGCAGCGTTGGCCGCGTCAATGCGTGGTCCTTGCGACTGACGTGGCGCTTGCGCAAAACCGCTTGCTTGTGGGCTTGCGGTAGAGCCGGGTGCCTGAGTGCTGTCGGCGCCTTCTTGGCGACCGTCACCTTCGTCGCGGCGTTGGCGTCCACGTCCGCGTGGATTGCGACCGCTCTGGCGTGCGCCGTCCTCGTTTTGCTCAGAGCTCGTAGCGCGACCCGCACCCGTACTTTCGTCACGAGGTGGGCGGCGGTTGTCTGTTTCGCCCGATGGCTCTGCACCTGAACGTGCATCATTACGATGCTCGGGGCGGCGACCACGGTTTTGACCGCCGCGATTGCCATTGCCGCGATTACCCTGGCCATTTCGACCGCGTTCTGAACGCGCTTCACTTGGTTTGGGTGTCTCTTCGACCTTTTTCTCTTCTGTTGAGCCGCCGGTGAGCCAGCCCATTAAGCGCTTGAACAAGCCAGGAGAGGGTTCAGCAACAACTGCGTCAGCTTTTTTGGCCGGCGTTGAGGAAACTGGAGCAGGTTGTGAAGGCGTGATGCCCTTGACCAAGGCCTCAGGCTTTGCTTTAACTTCTTGCTCTTTAGGCGCCCAACTCATGTCAGTTGAAGGTGCATCGACCATATCGAAACTGGTCTTAATGTCTTCAAGGCGTGGGTCATCGTGACGCAAACGCTCGATGTGATGATGCGGCGTTTCGAGATGACGATTTGGGATCAGAATCAGGTTGACCTTCAGGCGAGCTTCGATCTTGGTGATGTCTGAGCGCTTTTCGTTCAACAAGAAGGTTGCGACGTCAACCGGCACTTGAGCGTGCACGGCGGCCGTATTTTCTTTCATAGCCTCTTCTTGCAGCAGGCGCAGAACTTGCAACGCGCTTGATTCGGCATCGCGAATCACGCCCGTGCCGTTACAACGTGGGCAAGTAATATGCGAGCCTTCGTTTAAGGCAGGACGCAAGCGCTGGCGTGAAAGCTCCATCAAACCAAAGCGCGAAATTTTGCCCATTTGCACGCGAGCACGGTCAAAGTGAAGCGCGTCGCGCAGACGGTTTTCAACCGAGCGTTGATTTTTGGTGTCTTCCATGTCGATAAAATCGATCACGATCAGACCACCCAAATCTCGCAGACGCAATTGGCGCGCGACTTCGTCGGCGGCTTCTTGGTTAGTGCGAGTGGCAGTTTCTTCAATATCTGCGCCGCGTGTTGAACGAGCCGAGTTCACGTCAACCGCGACCAAAGCCTCGGTGTGATCGATCACGATCGAGCCACCCGAGGGCAATTCGACGGTACGCGAATATGCTGTTTCGATTTGGTGTTCGATTTGAAAGCGTGAAAACAGCGGCACATCGTCGCGATAGCGTTTGACGCGATCAACGTTGTCAGGCATCACCACGCTCATAAAGGCGGTAGCTTGATCGGCGATATCGTCGGTATCGATCAGGATCTCGCCGATATCGGGCGAGAAATAATC
>Ga0114958_10004044_pt1 | contig 10276 bp, 18 predicted proteins | sample C_130208_EF_Meta_FD_89577 | JGI IMG/M metagenome (GOLD analysis project Ga0114958, IMG submission 89577) | Freshwater microbial communities from Lake Croche, Canada to study carbon cycling - C_130208_EF_MetaG | ecosystem: Environmental > Aquatic > Freshwater > Lake | place: Lake Croche, Canada... | reverse complement strand
CCAGCTACATCCCCACCACGGGCTCACAGGTTACACGCGCGGCAGACGTAGCTGTCATGACAGGCGCAAACTTCTCCTCGTGGTTTAACGCTGCGCAGGGGACTTTTGTGGCCAGCTATGAAACTTCGCCCAATGTGTACGCTACATACATTGCCGCCTCAAATGGGGTTGTGGGGCAGAACTCTGTCCACTTCGACAATGACGCCGGGGGCTCCCTTATGCGCGCCGTGTATTACTCCGGCTCAGTGGCGCAGGCCATCTTGTCGCTCGGCGCCTACGGGACTGCCGGCGTGGTAAATACTGTTGCCAGCGCGTATGCAGCCAACGACTTCTCGGCCTCGCGCAATGGTGGGGCTGTCGTGACGGATACATCAGGCGCCCTTCCTGTGTCCCCGACGCAGTTTAATATCGGCGCTGACCCAAGCGGCGCAGCGGTCAATGTGACCAACACACATATCCGCTCTGTCAGTTACTACAATATACGCCTTCCGGACGCCGAGCTTCAGAGTTTGTCGACATGATAGACCTGTACCTCAAGGCGACCACGCGCAATGCGCTGGTCAAGAAACTCGTCGCGGCTGGCCTCATGACCGACGAGGTGCTGGCTGAAGGTGTGGCGCTGGACGAGATCGGACCCATCAAGGGCGTCAAAGGCTACCACGCCAACCTGCGCATCATGGCAGACCTGACAGACGAGCAGACCACCGCCCTCGGCAACATTGTTCTGGCAGAACCCACAACTCCGTATAGAGTATGGGCCTAAGGAGATTAACTATGCGACCGAGCCGTGGTATGGGTGACATGAAGGCATCGAAGATGCCTAAGGGTAAAGTCGGTATGGCTAAGGGCGGTAAGTGGATTCGGGGCGCAATCAAGAAGCCGGGGGCACTGCGTGCTGCGCTTGGTGCCAAGAAAGGCGAACCGATTCCAGCTAAGAAACTCGCCAAAGCTGCGAAGGCCCCCGGTAAGCTTGGGCAGCGTGCTAGGTTTGCCGAAGTCCTAAAGGGCTTCAAGAAGTAATGTTTGTAGATTTCTCCATCTACGAGGCAGACGGCAAATTGCCGGATTGGGTACCAGAGTTCAAACGGTGCCAGCAGTGGATGGAGAATGCGTTGGAGTGTGCTTACGGCACCTTCAACATTATAGATATTGCTGATATGATGTATACTGGCGATGTGCAGTTATGGTCCAATGAAACGGCGGTACTCGTAACCCAGATTATATACTACCCACGTAAGACCGTCCTTAATGGGTTTCTTGCGGGCGGCGATATGGACGGAGTACTAGCGCTTGAGAAAACGGCAGTCCTATGGGGGAAGCAGCACCGCTGCCAAGCGGTGACCTTGACGGGGCGTTAGGGTGGTTGCGTAGTCCGCTGAAAGACCGGGGATACGTAGGGATTAACGTACAGATGTCGAAGGAGATTTAGTATGGGTATGGGCGGACCGATGAAGAGTAGCCAGCCTGCTATGGGCGGCAAAGGGCATCCGAACCAACAGTACACGCCCGGCACTTTTGGTCCTCAGAACCCGCAGGGGGTCATGGCGCTTCAGAACGCTTACCACCAATTCAACACCAGTGCGCCCCCGCCGCCGAACCCGATGTTTGGTCAGCAGCCTATGGGTAACCCCCAAGGTGCTCCGTTGGGCGGAGGTATGCAGCCTCAGGGCGATCCGCTGGCGGGCTTGGCTCCTCCGCATTATTCGCAGGGAGCACTGGCTTTTAATCCCTCTACCCAACAGGCTCCTACGCTTGGTGCGCAGCTTATGGGTACAGCACCTCATATTACCCCACAGCCCCCCAGTTCGTCGCCGGTAGCCGCTCTCATGTCCGGTATGCCTCTTATGTCCGGTGGGCCTCACCCCCGAGGTAGTTTTACGGACCAGCAGACCATGCCGCCGCAGGTAGCCGCTCTTATGTCCGGTATGCAGCACCCGCAGGCTCAGCCGATGGGGCAATATGCAGATATCGCGCGCCAGCAGCAGATGCAGCAGCAGATGGGTATGCCTATGGCCCCCGCGACCCAGCAAACCCGCCCCGAAGACCCCCGTATGGCGGCGATGCGTAACATGCAGCGAATGAAGCTCGGTGGAGGGTGAGTGGCTCGGTCAGACGAACCCAAGTGGAAGAGCATTGTCGCTAGTGTAAAAGCTGGCGGCAAAGGCGGTAATCCGGGTCAATGGTCCGCGCGCAAGGCACAACTTGCCACCCAGCGGTACAAGAAGTCTGGCGGCGGATACAGCGGCCCAAAGACAGAAGCGCAGAAATCCCTGTCCAAATGGACTAAGGAAGACTGGGGCACGAAGTCTGGCAAGCCCTCTACTCAGGGAGCGAAAGCCACTGGTGAGCGCTATTTGCCAAAGAAAGCGCGGCAGGCCCTGACATCTAGCGAGTATGCTGCTACTACTAAGGCTAAGCGGGAGGGGACGAAGCAGGGCAAGCAGTTCGTTAAGCAGCCCAAGACCGTCGCCACGAAGACAGCGAGATTCAGATGACCACGACCGGCACCACCTCGTTTAATCTCGATCTCAATAACCTTGTAGAAGAGGCGTTTGAGCGTTGTGGTGCTGAGCTTCGTACAGGCTATGATCTCAAGACTGCACGGCGTAGTCTTAACCTACTCACCATAGAATGGTCGAACCGGGGTATAAATCTCTGGACTATTGAGTCTGGCTCGATCTCTATGGTTCAAGGCACGATCACCTACAACCTGCCTGTAGATACAATTGACCTGCTTGAGCACGTTATCCGTACAAACGCCGGTACAAGTTCGAACCAGCTGGACATCAACATCAACCGCATCAGCGCGGATACCTACATCACGATCCCGAACAAGAATGCTCAGGGTCGGCCTATTCAGGTGTGGATCAACCGCCAATCAGGTGCGACCTATCCGGGTACTGGCGCTGCGCCCCCGCAGATTAATGTGTGGCCCGCCCCGGATCAGAGCAACTACTACACGTTCTTCTACTACCGCCTGCGCCGTATTCAGGACGCTGGTAACGGTGTAAACACGCAGGACATCCCGTTCCGCTTTCTACCGTGCATGGTCGCTGGGCTGGCGTACTACCTGTCGCTTAAGGTCCCCGGCGCGATGGAACGCACCCCGATGCTTAAGGCTATGTACGACGAGGCTTGGCAACAGGCTGCTGACGAAGACCGCGAGAAGGCCCCGCTGCGGATCGCCCCGCGTCAGATGTTCATCTAATGCCTAACCCCTTTGCCTCTGGTAAGAAGGCTATCGCAGAATGCGATAGGTGTTCTTTTCGCTACAAACTTAAACAGCTTAAACGGCTTACCATCAAGACCAAGCTCACGAACATCCTCGTATGCCCGTCATGCTGGGAGAAAGACCAACCACAGCTGCAGATCGGTATGTATCCGGTCGATGATCCTCAGGCACTGCGCAACCCGCGCCCCGACGTCAGTTACTGGCAAGCGGGTATGACCGGGCTCAAGGTGAAAACCCACGGCGAAGTACCCTCTACTAACTCGCTAGCTTTCGGTACACCCTCTGACGGTAGCCGTATTATTCAGTGGGGGTGGAACCCAGTAGGCCTTAATAATCCTTTGGCTTTGCCTGACCTGCCAAATACGCTACAAGGCAATGGTGCAGTAGGAAACGTCACGGTATCGGTTTCAGAGGGACCCTTACCAACATCAGGTACGTTTGATATATCCCTTTGGGGTTCGGGTGTTTGGGGGTAGCTATGGGTGTACCTAATACTTTTGTTGCCGGAACCACGATCAGTTCCAGCCAAATGAATGCAAACTTTAATAATGTTACCGAAACTGCGGCTTTGACAAGCGGGATAGACCCGCGCCAGTTGCTTATGTGGCGGGATGGCCTTACGCGCCAGAATATCGCAAACCCCGGCAACTTTGCCCGTATTGCTGTTCTTGGCGACAGTCGCGCGTCGAGCTACTTCGGCGGGTATGTCTACACGTCCAATTCGCTGCGCTCGTGGCCGGTGGCGCTGGCAAAGCGGCTTAACCGGGATACCGGCCTCGCGGTAGCTTACGATAGCTGGTGGGGTGCAACGCGCGGGGTTGCCGGAACGGTGGGCGAGACCACCGATAGCCGCATAGCCAATAGCGGATGGTCGCAGGGCACAACCAAAGGTCCTGGCGGGGCGCTGTTCAACACGGCGTCGGTGGGTTCAACGCTCAGCTTCACCACGGCGCAGGCCATCGATACAATCGACGTGATCTATTACGGCGCGGGCGGCGGTTCGTTTACCGTGTCGGTTGACGGCGGCACAACCCCGCTGAACACCTCGCGCGTGTCATGGTCGGGCGGCGGGGTGGACGGCGGACGCACAGAAAGCCCGTTCACTAACACGGCGTTCACCGCAACGATCAGCGGCACGGTAATGACCGTTTCGGCGGTTGCATCGGGAACGCTTGCCGTAGGGCAGCGGATTCGCAAGGTTGTAATAACTCCTGCTACGGGGACGACCGTTACCGAATACGGGACTATATCAACGCTTGGCACAGGCACGGGCGGAACCGGCACTTACAATATGAGCGCCAGCAACACGGTTGGCAGTGCCACCGCGATGATCGGAACCACGCTGGCAACAACGATGTCGTGCAACTTCGGGACATCGGGCGATAACAGCACGAGCTACGTTCGCCGCCGCGTCATGGCGAGCGGAACCAACCTTGGCTTTGATGATACCAACTTTGGCGCGGCGGGCGTCAAAACGATTACGCTCAAGTCCACGGTTGGCGGCTGCAATGTGCTGGGGGTGGCGGGTTACAATTCGGCAAATCCGCAAGTGCAAATGCACCAATTGAGTTGGGTCGGCGCGACAACGGCAAGCTGGGGCGACGGCACAACCGCGCCCACCGCCATGCAGTTTTGGGGCGTCATGCGGCCAGATTTGACCATCATCGACATTGGCACTAACGATATGACCGACAACCTTGGGCAAGCTAGCGCGGCTGCGGGGCAGGCACTTGCCACTACTTACCTCGATACTATCGTAGGGGTACGGGGGATTAGCGGTGCCCTTAGGTATGGCGACGTTATGTTTGTGGTGCCATTCGACCAAGCCGTGTCCGTTGTCGCCCAAGACCAACAAATATCATGGCAGAATTTTATACGCGACTACGCTACGTCCAAGGGGCTTCCATATTACGACATGCAGGCGCGGATGGTTTCCTACGCAAATATTGGGTTGTCTAATGGGACAAAAGGTACGGAACCCGGCTGGTATGCCGATGGGACACACTTTTATGACCCCGGACACCAAGATTACGCTAATGGGCTGGCGCGGGCCGTGGATTGGATGTAATACTAGCTGGATATAGATAGGAGTGATTTATGGCTAAGTTCAGCATGAAAAAGGGCGGTAACGAAGTTGGCCCTGCCAGCGTTTACGCCAAGCCGCACACCATGAGCGGTGGTGCGGACATTAGCCTTGGCAACAACGGCTACCCTAACAAGATCGCCAACACTCAGACATTGCGTACGCGCGGGACCAAGAACACCACTCGCGGGAATAGCAGCAGCACGAAGATGGGCTAAGTCTAATGAACTACGCTACTCTTGTATCTACTATCCAAGCGTATACTGAAAATAGTTTCCCAGATACGTCAGGTTCGTATCCGGGGGCTGGCGGGCTGACGTCTACGCAGCAGATCAATACCTTCATCCAAGAAGCTGAGCAGCGCGTCTTTAACTCAGTCCAGTTGCTTGCTTTCCGTAAAGACGGTACGTTAGCTTGTGTATCGGGTACATCTACGGTGGCTGCCCCTTCTGATTGGCTGGCTAACTTTTCTCTAGCCGTTGTAAACGGCAGTGGTGAGTATTCCTACTTGCTCAACAAAGATGCTAGTTTTATTCGGGAGGCGTTCCCAACGCCTACAAGTACCGGTCTGCCTACTCACTATACCTATAATAACCAGAACACTTTTCTGTTGGGGCCTACGCCCGATGCGGCGTACAGCCTGAAGATCAACTACTTCTATTATCCTCAGTCAATCGTTACTGCGGGTACTTCTTGGCTTGGTGATAATTTCGACTCTGTCCTACTGTATGGTTCTCTGCTAGAAGCCTATACTTTCATGAAGGGCGAGCAGGATGTCATCGCTGGATATCAGAAGCGCTACGACGAAGCGCTCGCACTCCTTAAGGAACTGAGCGAAGGGAAGAATCGACAGGATATGTATCGGACGCCGCAAATCCGCTACCCGGTAAGGTGATATGATGTTTGCTGAACTTGAAACTGCTATTGGTACCGTGCAGGTTATGACCACTAGCGGTCGTGGCTTCTCTGCGGAAGAGCTTGCCGAACGCGCGCTCAACCAGATTATTAACGTGGGAGATAATGCACCTCCGGTAATCGCAGACCAAGCCCACGCATTCCGCGACAACCTGCGTGAGGTACTTATCTATTTCATGCGCGAAGCCATGCGCTCACGCAATGTAACCCTAGCGAATAAGTTTACCCAAGCGGGGTTTCCAGAACTCGTTAAACTTATAGACGCATAGGAGACCTACGATGGCTATCACTCAGGCAATGTGCACCAGCTTCAAGGCAGAAATCCTTCTTGCTGTGCATGATTTTCGCAATACAGGTGGCGATACGTTCAAGCTGGCGATGTACACTTCGTCGGCTACGATTGATGCTAACACGACGGCATATAGTGCTACCAACGAAGTCACTGGCACGAACTACACGGCTGGCGGTGCTGCGCTCACCAACGGTGGTGTGACGGCTTCGAATACTTCGACCTCTGCTGGCACCGGGTACACGACGTTTAGCAACCTGACGTTTAGCAACGCGACGGTGACTGCGCGCGGTGCGCTAATCTACAACACCACGCCTTCGGCTAATGGTACGGCTAATACTACACTGACTAACGCTGCTGTAGCTGTACTGGATTTTGGCTCGGACAAGACTTCGACGGCAGGCGACTTTACGATTATTTTCCCGGCAGCCACGAACACGACGGCTATCATCAGGATTGCGTAATGCCCCAGCTAGGCCCCGTAAAATTTCTTACCGTCCACTGCGCGGCAACGCCAGAGGGACGCCACGTGACGCACGAGCAAATCACGCAGTGGGACAAAGCCAAGTTCGGCCAGACCAGCTACCACTGGGTTGTTGAGCTTGATGGTTCTGCTCACCGCACTTTGCGCGACGATCAGAAGGGCGCGCACGTCGGCGGCAATAACACGGGCAACATCGGCATCTGCTATATCGGCGGCGTAGACAAGAACCTGAACCCCAAGGATACGCGCACCCCCGCGCAGAAGAAGTCGCTCCTCACGCTCATTCGGACGTACAAGGAGCACTATCCCGGCATTCTCATTCGCGGGCACCGCGACTGGCCGGGCGTCAAGAAAGCGTGCCCCAGCTTCGATGTCGATAGCTGGCTTGCTGAAACAGGAGATTGATTATGTTGAACGCAATTGTGACCCGGCTCAAGGAACCTTCGACGTACGCGGGCTTCGCTGGCCTTGCGCTTGCAGTAGGTATTTCGGCCCCACTCTACACGGCGGTTACCACATTTGTAGCTGCCGCTGCAGGGCTCGTTGCTGTCTTTGTGTCCGAAAAGAAAGCCTGATGATCCGCCTACTGGCGTCCCTGTTTGGTTTTCTGGACAAGCTATTCGGCCTGTTCCGGGATAGTAAACTTAAAGAACAGGGGCGTCAGCAGGCTATTAAGGAGGCGAACGATGAGATCAACCGGCAAGTGGAACTGGGCGAGGCCGCTCTTGCTGTTCCCGATCCTGTCCGTGACGAGCGCTTGCGTAACCGCTTCGACCGCTCCCGTAGTAAGTGACTATTGCCGTATCGCCAAGCCAATCACTTACGATGCTATTAAAGATACTCAAGATACGGTAAAGCAGGTCGAGGACCATAACTCTGTATGGGTGTGTGTCTGCGAAAGCGACTGCCCTAAAGCTCCCTAACACTGGAAGGAAAGGAGAGGGTATATGTTCGGTTTCTCTCCTTTTGCCGATACCCCCTTTGCCGCAACCCCTATGGCTAGTAGCGGGGCAGTCAGCGTAACCCTCACTGGGGTAAGCGCCTCCGGCACCCTCGGTACCGTAACTATTACCGCATCTATAAGGGCGATGGCATATCTCACTGGCGTGCAAGCGCTCGGTCTGGTATCTAGCGTCCTTGTCTGGAGCCCAGTTAATAACAACCAAGTCCCAAACTGGCAGTCTATTGACGATTCACAGACCGAAAACTGGGTGCAAGTTGTAGACGGCAACACAGTGACTTGGGTTCAAATCCCAACGTAAGGAACGAAGATGGCTAGTACATATAGCAACCTCAAAGTCCAGTTGATGGCAACGGGTGAGAACTCGACGACTTGGGGCAATGTTACTAACGTTAACCTCGGTACTGCTATTGAGGAAGCCATCACGGGCTCGGCAGACGTTGCCTTCTCCAGCGCTAACGTGACGCTTACGCTTACGGACACCAACGCTACGCAGACTGCGCGCAACCTGCGCCTTAACCTGACGGGTACCGCCACTGCGGGTTATAACCTCGTCGTGCCAGCCATCGAAAAAGCATATATTGTCAACAACGGCACTGACGGCACGGTCACGGTAAAGAACGCCACCGGCACTGGTATTGCAGTTCCGACGGGCAAGACGATGTGGGTGTTCAATGACGGCACGAACGTCAAGGACGTCGTTACTCACCTGACATCGCTGACACTCGCTTCCGCGCTTCCTGTCACTTCTGGCGGTACTGGTGCGAACACCGCCGCTACCGCACGTACTGCACTTAGTGCCGCTGCTTCGGGGGCTAACAACGATATCACTTCGCTTACGGGCCTCACGACCGCACTCAGCGTAGCCCAAGGTGGTACCGCCCTTACGACTTTCACTGCGGCCAATAACGCCATTTACTCTACGAGCGCCAATGTTCTCGCGGCGGGCGCGCTTCCCATCACGGCTGGTGGTACTGGTGCTACGGGTGCGGCATCTGCTCTCACCGCACTAGGCGCAGCCGCTTCTGGTGCGAACACCGACATCACGGCGCTCAACCAAAGTGTATTGATCTCTGCATCCGGTACAATTGCTGCCGACTCTCTCGGTTATCGCGGCCTCCCGCAAAGCACTAATACGACGCTAGCTTTGGCCGATGCTGGCAAACACATCTACACCGCGTCAAATATCACCATACCTGCTAACTCGGGTACAGCCTTCCCGGTTGGGACGACAATCGCGATTGCTAACAGCGGTTCATCTACCCTCACTATTAGTATCACAACGGATACGCTGAGGCAGGCGGGATCAACTAATACCGGCACGCGCACGCTGGCAGCATATGGCCTTGCAACATTGGTAAAGGTCACTTCGACCGTATGGTATATCAGTGGGAATATCTCCTAATGACTGGCGTACTATGCGCAATGCTGGGGTCGAATGCTTTTCTTGATACCCAAACCGTTACTGTCGGAATTGTCAATTTCGGGGGGCCAACTTTTTATGGGTATTCGTTTGGGGTCGGTAGTATTTCCGACGGTACATTTAATCCCGCAGGTGGCGCTACTATCCTAAACTTCTACTACACTACAGCAGGAAGCGTAATTTTTACGTTATCTGGGGTTCGTGCCAATAGTGGGTGGACCTCGGTTGATATTGCTGGAACAACATATACACGGACTTCCGCGACGTTTACTAATTCTTCTAACACAATTTGGACTTGGACGAGCGCGACTAATCCTTTTGGTACGACAAATGGTGCGACTAAAGTCTGCAACTTTACATAAGCGCAAGGTAAGTTATGCCATTCATCAAACTCCAGTTCCGACCGGGCGTCAACCGAGACCAGACGGATTACACCGGTGAGGGCGGCTGGTATGAGTGCGATAAGATACGCTTCCGTTCGGGCTTCCCCCAAAAGATCGGCGGCTGGGTAAAGTATACACCCACTGCGTTTACCGGCGTGTGCCGCCAGATGTGGAGTTGGATTACTACCTTTAGCGATAACTTCTTGGCGTTGGGCACCGACCAAAAAGTATATATTGAGCAGGGTGGCTACTTTAACGATATCACCCCCTTACGCACAATTAACCCAACATATACTGGTGCTAATACAACCAACTCAATTTATACTACGAGTGGGTCGAACATTGTAAGAGTAACGCTTGCTACAATTCCCGATGCAGCGGCGGGTAACTACGCCGATATCTCAGGGGCTGTTGCTACTCCCTTTACCGTAGGCTTCACGAATGGGTCTGCAAATATCACAGGCACAAACCTTCCAGCAGTAGACACCCCTGTGCAGTTTGCAACT
>Ga0114958_10004042_pt1 | contig 10279 bp, 8 predicted proteins | sample C_130208_EF_Meta_FD_89577 | JGI IMG/M metagenome (GOLD analysis project Ga0114958, IMG submission 89577) | Freshwater microbial communities from Lake Croche, Canada to study carbon cycling - C_130208_EF_MetaG | ecosystem: Environmental > Aquatic > Freshwater > Lake | place: Lake Croche, Canada... | reverse complement strand
TGGTAACTTAAAATCAAAACTGCTGAATCAATTTTAATACTATCTCTAGAACCTTGAGTTGTTAATGGATAAGAACTTGCACCAACTTGAAAAAACAACTTACCTGTGGTTTTTCCAAAAAGCGGGTCGTTTGTTATGGCTCCTAAAACATGGTTATCTGATTTATACACCCTAATAGTGTCTAAATCATCATAAGAATCAGTGATAACAGAAAAAGTGGTATCAAAGGTATTAACACCATCAACTGCTGGAATTAAACCAGATCCAATATCAGTTGTTGAAACGCGAGTACAGCTTTGAGAAAACACTAGCATCACTATAGCCAATACCAATATCCTACGCATTGTAAAAAATGAATCCATTAGTTAAAAAATTACTTGCCCGCAAGGTCGTTGTACAATTCTAAATACTCTGTTAAATCAGAATCCCATCCTTTAAATGGAACCGTTTTTTTGCCTTTTACTTTAGAAAACTCATCAACTAGTTTCTTTTCAATCACATCTGAACCGAAAGTGATGGCATCTGCATAAGTAGCACCGCCTCTAAACATAGCTGTATTATCGTTTTCTGAGAATTTTTCAAGGTCTTTATCTTTGATATTGGCGTTGATCATTGCTTTTTTAACAAAATCAGCTCCAAAATCTTCTGTAAAAGTATTTTGTCCGATGGTAAATATGACTTTGCTATTACCAAAAACCGGCTCTTTCTTGTAGGCAGTTTTTATAAAAGCTGGAATTAAACCAGTCATCCATCCACTACAATGAATAATGTCAGGAGGCCATCCAAATTTTTTTACCGTTTCTAAAGCTCCTTTACAAAAGAAAATAGTTCTCAAAGCATTGTCGTCGAACCATTTTTCAGATTCATCATGAAAAATTTGTTTTCGCTTGAAAAAATCTTCATTTTCTAAGAAATAAACCTGTAATCGAGCGTTTGGCAAAGAAGCGACCTTGATTTGCAATGGATAATCATCGCCATCTACAGTTACGTTGATGCCTGAAAGACGAACAACCTCGTGTAAACGATGCCTCCTTTCATTGATTACGCCAAATCTTGGCATGATGCAGCGAACCTCCAAACCGGTATCATTACTCTTGATAGCCAGCTTGTTAATCACTTCTGCAAACTCAGTCAGCTCCAAATAAGGAGACATTTCTGTGGCTATGAATAAAATTCTTTTTTTGGTTGACATTATCACGCCATTTTAAATATGCTTGAAAATAGTTTGCAAAAGTACACAAAATAGATAGAAACTGAACAGGTTATGCAGAACTAGTGGATTTTAGCGCTTATTTTACCATTTAACTACTAAAATTCAAGTAATTATCGGTCATTTAGAAATGCTTGCTTAACTTGCCAGAGAATGTAATTTCAATGAAAAAGAGGCTGATTTCGGTTTTAAAATATCTATTATTTATAGGGATTGGGGTTTTTCTAGTTTGGTGGAGTTTACACCAGATCCCAAGTAATAAATGGGGAGAATTCAAAAATTCATTGCGAACTGCAAAGTATGCTCTGATAATTCCGGTATTAGTTATTTTGAGTTTAAGCCATATTATTAGGGCCTTACGTTGGCGGATTTTAATGCAACCAATGGGCTATAACCCTAGTTTTCCGAATACATTTTTTGCTGTTATGATTGGATATTTGGCCAATTTAGCGGTTCCTCGTTTAGGAGAAGTTCTAAAATGCACCATATTATCGAAATATGAAAAAGTACCTGCCGAAAAATTAGTTGGTACCATTGTGGCAGAAAGAGCATTTGATGTTATATCCCTTGGTATCATTTTTTTACTAGCCTTTGTATTTCAATTTGATGTGGTGGGCGAATATGGTATGCAGTTATTTAGAGAATTATTTCAGAATAAATCGGGGCATTTTTCAATTAATAAAATTCTAATAGTTATTGGAATTTTAGCAGCCTGCTTTGTTGCGCTCAAAGTTTGGTTTTACCAGTTTTCTCATTTAAAAATTGTTATTCTATTTAAAAAAATTCTACAAGGTATTTGGGAAGGATTAAGTAGTGTAAATAAATTACAACAGAAATCATTGTTTATATTTTATAGTGCGGCAATTTGGTGTTTATATATTTTGGGCACTTGGGTGGGTTTATCCGCCACACAAGGCACTGCCCATTTAGGTATTCAAGAAGCTATTTCGGCACTAGCATTTGCCAGTATAGGAATGATAATTACACCTGGAGGGATTGGCGCATATGCGTTTTTTATGGCCAAGGTTTTAGAAAAAAATGATATCCCTTTTGAAATTGGTTTTGCAAATGGAACAATCCAATGGTTTGCGCAATTTATTATTGTACTTATAATAGGTACCATTTGTGTTATTTTATTACCTATTTACAATAAATCAAATAAACAATGAGAGCAATAGAAAGTATTCCAAAAAAAATACAAGATTTAACCAAACTGAAAGCAACTGTTGCAAGTTGGAGAGCCACGGGTAAAACAGTTGCTTTTACAAATGGTTGTTTTGATATTTTACACGAAGGTCATATTTTTTCATTGTCTCAAGCTGCGAAAGAAGCTGATTTTTTAATTGTTGCTGTAAACAGTGATGCTAGCATACAAAAACTAAAAGGATTAGATAGACCTATTAATAAAGCACAAAGCAGGGCAATTATCATTGCAAGTTTGGCCATTGTTGATGCAGTAATTGTTTTTGAAGAAGACACACCCCTAACGCTAATTGAATTGCTATTACCTGATACGCTTGTAAAAGGCGGTGATTATACTATTGAGCAAATTGTTGGAGCGAAAGAAGTAATTGCCAATGGCGGAAAAGTGGTTATCAACCCAATTGTAACAGGCTTTTCAACTACTGGTATTATTGATCAAATTAAGCGATAAGAACTTTTTGCTCTTATTAGCAATAAATTAATACAAATTATTCAAAGTCTACTATATATTTGAAATCATCGATTCTAATAGTATATGGCAAAAAAACAATTCATACAAAGAGATATTAGTTGGTTGAGTTTTAATGCTAGGGTTTTGCAAGAGGCAAACGACCCATCTGTTCCGCTGAAAGAACGTATTAGATTTCTAGGAATATTCTCTAATAATTCAGACGAATTTTTTAGAGTTAGGGTAGCTACACTTAAACGTATGCTGGAATATGCAGATAAACGTAATAAATTAAATATACATGTAGAAGAAGCGCCACAAGTTATCATTGATGAAATTCAAACAATTGTTCTACAACAACAAAATGAGTTTAATAGAATCTGGGAAGGCATATTAAAAGAACTAAAAAAAGAAAAGATTTTTTTAGTAAATGAAAAACATCTTACTAAAGAACAACAAGATTTTGTGCGAAAATATTTTGACGAAGAAGTTAGATCAAATATTATTCCGTTAATGGTAGAGAGTTTGCCACAACTACCCTATCTGCGCGACAAGAGTATTTATCTAGGTGTTGTAATGTCTAAGAAAAATACTGCTTATAAACAAAAATATGCATTAATAGAAGTGCCAGCAAAAGCAGTTGGAAGGTTCGTTCAATTACCTGCAAAAGCTGGAGAAAAACAAATTATATTACTAGAAGATATTGTTCGATTTAACCTACCTTTTATATTTTCATATTTTGAATTCGATCATTTTGAAGCACATGTTTTTAAAGTAACCAAAGATGCCGAAATTGACCTTGATAATGATGTTAGCACTAGTTTTGTTGAGAAGATTGAAAAAGGCCTTAAGAATAGACGAAAAGGTAAACCTGTAAGATTTGTTTATGACAAAGAAATGGATGCAGGACTATTAGAATATTTAATTCGTCGATTAAATTTAAACAGAAAAAGTAATATTATACCTGGAGGACGCATTCATAATTTCAGACATTTTATGGATTTTCCGGATGTATTTCATACAAAAAGTACTAGGCGTCCATCCTTTACCCACCCTGCGTTACAAGGTACTATGCGTGTTACCGATATCATTATCAAAGAAGATTTACTGCTTCATTTTCCTTACCATTCTTACAATGCAGTTATAGATTTATTAAGGGAGGCCGCCATGGATCCAGATGTAAATTCTATTAAAATAACCGCATACAGATTAGCTGCAAATTCAAAAGTAATTAATGCACTAATTAATGCTTCTCGAAACGGTAAGGAAGTAGTAGTCATGTTAGAATTAAAAGCTAGATTTGACGAAGAAGCTAATTTAGAATGGAAAAAAATTCTAGAAGATGAAGGTGTTAAAGTATTACTTGGTGTTCCGAAAATAAAAATACATGCAAAATTATGTATTATAAAAAAACGTAAAGATAATAAAACTATTCAATATGGGTTTGTTAGCACAGGCAACTTAAATGAAAGTACCGCTAAAGTATATGGTGATCATTGTTTGTTAACAAGCAATCGAAATGTAATGGCTGATATTAACCGAATATTTCAATACCTTGAAAACTGGAAAAATGGAAACACACCACTGCTAGCATGCAAAACATTATTAGTTTGTCCGGATAATATGCGAAAAGAATTAGTTGGTTTGGTAAATAGAGAAATAAAAACAGCTAAATCAGGAAAAACAGCATCTATAATAATAAAAGTTAATTCAATTAGTGACACACAACTCATTGAAAAACTATATGAAGCAGCCAATGCGGGGGTAGTAATTAAAATGATTGTTAGAGGAATATTTTGCCCCATTATAGAAAATAAAAAATTCAAAATTCAACCCACTGCCATAAGCATAGTAGACGAATATTTAGAACATGCTAGAGTAATGATTTTTCATAATGCAGGAAAAGAGAAAATGTTTATTTCTAGTGCCGATTGGATGGTTAGAAACCTCGACCACCGTGTAGAAGCAGCAATAGCTATTACTAATCCTAATTTACAAGCTGAATTAAAGGATATTATCCACATTCAATTAAGAGACAATGTGAAAGCTAGAATTCTAAACAATGAATTAAGCAACAACTATGTACCTTCCATCGGAAAAAAAAGAATTAGGTCTCAAATTGAAACTTACCAATATTTAATTAAAAAAACAATCCCAATAAGTGAGGTTAGCGGCAATAGATATAGGAAGTAATGCAGCGCGATTATTGATTGCCGATCTTAGCAATGATAAAACAGGAAAATTACAATTTAATAAATTGAATTTAATACGCGTACCCTTACGCTTAGGATTTGATGTTTTTGAGAAGGGAGAAATCTCAAAAGAAAAACGTGGCATGATATTGCAGACCATGAAAGCATATAGCCATTTGATTAATGCATATGGTGTAACTAATACCATAGCATGTGCCACCAGTGCTATGCGTGACGCAAAAAATAGTCAAGACATTATTCGTAAAGTTAAAATGGAAACAGGATTAGACATTGAAATAATCAGTGGAGAATTTGAGGCATCTTTAATTTACGAAAACCATGTTGCAGAACAAATGGATACTGACCATAGTTATTTATACATTGATGTTGGCGGTGGAAGTACAGAGCTCACATTTTTTGCAGAAGGAAAACTCATCTTTAAAGAATCCTTTAATGTAGGTACTATTAGAATTTTAAAAGAGATGGTTGACGATTCAAAATGGAATGAAATCAAAGAATACATTAAACTAAAAACAAGGGGTTATAAAAAAATCGTAGCCATTGGCACTGGTGGCAATATCAATAAAGTATTCTCATTAAGTAAAAGAAAAGACGGTAAACCATTAACTATAGACTTATTGAAAGACTATTACAAAGAAATTGCTAGTTTCTCAATTGAAGACCGGATAAATATTTATAAGTTAAGAGAAGACAGGGCAGACGTAATTGTTCCTGCATTGCAAATTTATATAAATGTTATGCGCTGGTCTGATGCCGATGAAATATATGTTCCAAAAATTGGATTGGCAGATGGCCTAATTCAACACCTTTATAGTCAACTGATTAATAAATAAACTGCTCGTTACAAACTTTCACCGATAGCAATGCTATTTTCACCCATATTCTTGTAAAAGCCCCTTAACTCAAGATAAATTTGAATAATTGATTATTCTGTTTAAATTTAAGAAAAGCAAATACAATTGATAACCAAGAATAAAAATATCGTATCTGTAATTGCGCATGTATCCGCTTGGGTTTGTTTTTTTACCCTACCCTATTTGGTTTTTTTTCCAAGAATGTTGGATTCACAATATACAATGAGCGACCATATGTTCGCTTCAATTGTTTGTAACAATGTTTTTTTAGTTGTGTTTTATTATTTGAATACACAGATATTGATCCCTAAACTACTAATGCAAGAAAAATGGTTTCTATATATTACTGCTGTGATTTCTAGTTTAGTATTATTCCTGCTCATTCCTAAATACATAGCTGGTATTGTTGCACCACCAGAAATTAGAACTTTTCAAAGACCAACTTTACCAAATACATCCGGAAGAACTTGGCAAGGAAGAAAGCGTCCTTTGGTAGAACCGTTTAATATGGCCATTTTCTTTATGGTATATACAGTTGGAACATGTGTGGCAGTTATTCAACGCTGGCTAAAAACAGAAGAACACAGAAAGGAAACTGAAAGCGAAAAACTAAATACAGAATTATCATTTTTAAAATCTCAAATTAATCCGCATTTCTTTTTTAATACATTGAATAATATTTATTCATTAGCCATAGTTAAAAGTGAAAAAACAGCACCCGCTGTTATGAAACTTTCTTCTATTATGCGGTATATTTTAACAGAAACAAATAACAATTTAGTACCCCTGCAAAACGAAGTAGATTTTACAAAAAACTATATTGAATTACAGCAAGTAAGACTTACAGAAAAAACAACTGTTAATTTTGATATCGTTGGAGATGTAGATAATAAAAATATTGCCCCATTATTATTTATTCCTTTTGTTGAAAATGCATTCAAATATGGCATTAGCACTAAATCATCGTCTGAAATTAATATTCACATTGAATCCCATGATGATAAAATTATTTTTACAGCGAACAATTATATCGTTCCTTCAGAAAACAATATGATGGAAAACACGGGCATTGGAATTAACAATGTAAAAAGGCGTTTAGAATTAATGTACCACAATAAACATCAGTTAAGCAACACTATCAAAGACAATATCTATCAAGTTCACTTAGAGATAAGCATTTAATGATACACTGTATAGCCATAGACGACGAACCACTTGCATTGCAATTAATCAGTGAATATTGTGGCAAAATATCATTTTTGCAATTAGACAAAGTATTTACCAATACCGACGAAGCAAAAATTTGGCTGCAACAAAACAAAGTAGATTTATTGTTTTTAGATATCCAAATGCCAGATATTAATGGGCTTCAATTTTATAAAAGTTTAATTGAAAAGCCTCCTGTTATTTTCACTACTGCGTATAAAGATTTTGCGGTGGAAGGATTTAATGTTGATGCAGTAGATTATTTGTTAAAGCCTTTTGAATACGATCGTTTTTTAAAAGCAGCCTATAAAGGAAAAGAATATATAGATTTTTTAAGTTCTCAAGAATTACAATTGAATTCCATTTTTGTAAAAGTGAATTACGAAATAATGAAAGTCAATTTAAAAGATTTGGAACTCATAGAAGCGCTCGACGATTATATTAAATTATATATTAAACCTACCCCAGTTTTAACCTTAATGACGCTAAAAAGTATTTTAGAAAAATTGCCTGCTAGAGACTTTGTTCGTGTTCACCGCTCTTTTATTGTACCGATAAATAAAATCGAAAAATTTAGCAAAACCAAACTAATGGTTGCTGGAAAAGAAATTCCAATTGGCAGTAGTTACAATGCTGTGTACGACCAATTGTTATTGCTCTCTAAAAATAAATAATAGAAATTTGCTTGTTAATAGCAACTAGATTTCGCGAAAAAGACTGTTTGAATTTTATACAAAATAGTCGAAGCTTATTTTTAAAACTTCAAAGTCGTATACCCTTTTAAACCATAGGTAGTTAATGTTGTAAGAGCCGATAAAGCCACTTTTACTTCTGGCGTAACTGATTGGCTATCGATATTTCTTTTAAAAAGTGTTTGGCCACAAACAAACAACTCAACACCTGCTTTATTCAATGCGGCGATTAATGGCAAATTAGGATTGTCTACACCAAATTTTTTGTGGTAAGATTCATTGTTCATTACAACAAAGGCAGCACCACCGTGTAACACAGCAATTACTTTCAAATGCTTTCCTGTTACACCACCAAGTGCTTGTAAATTAATTAGTTTTGCTACAGACTCTAAATTTTCTAGTAATAATTCTGGCTTTTCTGAACCTGTTACCAAATCAAACATTACTTTGTATTTTAAAGAAGGATCTGGATTCTCAACTGCAAAAGGCACTTCATAAACAGTACCAAATCCCTTAATGACTGGATTTACTTTATTTTGGGCATTTGCTACTAATAAAAAAACGGAGCAACAAATCAACAAAAAACACTTTTGCATAAGATATAAATTTAAAATCAAGGTAAGAATTATTTAGATAGAATGTATTGCACTTCCTTATTTCCCAAATTTTTTCTTGAGTAAAGCTAATGCATCATTCACACTCAAATCTGCTAAGTCTGCTTCTTTTTTAGGTGGAAAAGATGGCTTTGTATTTTGAGTCATTGGGCGATTAGGCCTAGCAGTTTTGGCAGGCCCCTCTTGGGTTTGTTTGATGGAAAGTGCAATACGTTTACGGGCAATATCAACCTCCATTACTTTTACTTGAACCTTATCATTTAATTTCAACACCTCACTTGGATCAGTAATATAATTATGTGAAATTTCACTAACATGCACCAATCCATCTTGCTTCACCCCAATATCTACAAATGCACCAAATCGGGTAATATTCGTAACCATTCCAGGCAATACCATACCAACAGACACTTCTTCAATTTTATAAATATTAGCATACTCAAATTGCTCTAATTCACTTCTAGGATCGAGCCCTGGTTTTTTTAATTCAGTTAAAATGTCTTTAATGGTTAATTCACCAAAAGCTTCTGAAGTATATTTTTTTACATCAATATTTTTTAAAGCAGCTTCATTGGCAATTAAACTTTTCAATTCCACCCCTAGGTCCTTAGCCATTTGTGCTACCAACAAATATGCTTCTGGGTGGACCGCACTTTGGTCTAAGGGATTGTCACCTTGTTGAATTCTACAAAATCCAGCACATTGTTCAAATGCTTTAGCACCTAATCTTGGCACTTTTAATAACTGATTACGATTGGTAAACATGCCAATTTCTGCACGATGTTTTACAATATTTTCTGCCAATCCAGGCCCTATTCCACTCACATAACTTAATAAATGTTTGCTAGCAGTATTTAAATTCACACCAACATTATTCACGCAACTAATAACAGTTTGGTCTAGTCTTTCTTTTAGCCTAAACTGATTTACATCGTGCTGGTATTGGCCTACACCAATACTTTTAGGATCTATTTTTACCAGCTCTGCCAATGGATCCATTAAGCGCCTGCCAATACTTACGGCACCTCGAATGGTAATATCTTCGTCAGGAAATTCTTCTCTGGCAATTTCAGAAGCAGAATAAATAGATGCCCCATCTTCGTTCACTAAAAATATAGGTAGTTTTAAGTCCATTTTTTTTATGAACTGCTCAGTTTCTCGTCCGGCAGTTCCATCACCAATTGCAAACACTTCAATATTAAATTCTTTAACCAATTCCTTTATTTTATATTCACTATCATACAAACGATTGGCTTCATGTATATATATTAAACTTGTTTTTTGTAGTGTTCCTTTTTCGTCTAAACACACCACTTTACAACCCGTTCTATACCCAGGATCAAGTGCAAGAATTCGTTTACTTCCTAGTGGTGAACTTAATAATAATTGCCTTAGATTTTCTGCAAAAACAGTGATTGCTTCTTCATCTGCTTTTTGTTTTAATGCCGATCTAAATTCAGATTCTAAACTTGGTTGCAATAATCTTCTGTATGCGTCTTTAATGGCTTTTTTAATTTGGTCTGTAGACTCACTCATTCCATTAATATAAATTGCTTCTAGTGTTTCAAGTGCGGTTTCTTCGAGCGGTAAAATATTCATGCGAAGAAAACCTTCTAAAAATCCACGCAATACTGCCAATATTCTGTGCGAAGGAATTTTATAAATTGGTTCAGAAAAGTCAAAATAGTCTTTGTACTTATTACCTTCTGTTTCTTTATCTGCCAATACTTTACTTTGTAATAATGCGCTGTCTTCAAATAATTTTCGAAGCTTGGCGCGAACATCTGCATTTTCATTAACAAGCTCCGAAATAATATCTCTAGCACCTTGCAAAGCCTC
>Ga0114958_10004041_pt1 | contig 10280 bp, 9 predicted proteins | sample C_130208_EF_Meta_FD_89577 | JGI IMG/M metagenome (GOLD analysis project Ga0114958, IMG submission 89577) | Freshwater microbial communities from Lake Croche, Canada to study carbon cycling - C_130208_EF_MetaG | ecosystem: Environmental > Aquatic > Freshwater > Lake | place: Lake Croche, Canada... | reverse complement strand
TTCACCATAAATTGGAAAATGGCGAACTCAATCATCACAATGATAGATATATTAGTATTTTATCATTACAAGACTTTATAAAAGGTAAAGTTGCTAGTTCTGGAACTGATGAACGCTTTGGTCTATGTTGGGATAGTGCATGTAGTGGACGACTATATCCTGAGGAAATTGAGCAATTTTTCGTTGACCCTGAAAATGCAACTCATAATGGTGAGCTTAAAGCGTTATTTAAAACCTATAAATTGCGATTTAATAATAAATTTAAGGCAGTAGTTGAGGGTGGTGGACGGAGGACAAGACGACGACAAGCTAAGCGTGGACAAGCAAAGCGTGGACAAGCAAAGCGTGGTGGTGCTAATATTGCCAACGTGTTTGTACCTGCTACAAATGCACAGTGCAATATACGCCCTAGGAATAAAACAATGAAACAGTCTAATAAATACATGATATAGTGTCAAATATCTAAGTTAAATACTATACTTTAGTAACTATAGTCATGGCGTTAATGATATAAATTCGGGTCATAGTTAAAACTACTACACCGCTGATGAAATGATGCCTGCCCACCATGTGATGTGACAACATTTCCCTCCTCTACTGCCAACATGGGATAGACTATTGCTCGTCTACCAACTTTTGTCAGGGTCCAATCCGGTGAAAAATAGGGAATATTTGGATTGCGCTCAGATTTTAATGCATATTCAACAGTGTATTTACGGAGAAAATTACTAGCTGTTTCTCTGTTTAACATATACATTTGTGACCCCCAAAGGTCATCAGTGTAATTCAAAAAAAGTAGCTGGTTAGTGTACAACTTAAAATCAGGGTGAACTTTTATTTCGGCGGCGTTATGCGGTAGTAGATAACCAATTAGCAGAATTTCCAGGTTGTATTTTTCGTATCCCTGTACAAGGGTTTGAACATATTGACAGAATCCCTTACGAATATAAATATCATCTTCGCAAAATACGCCGTATTCTGCATCTGATTCTAGAAAAGTCTTCAACATATCTATGTGATTAAACATAATAGCCCAGGTGCGCTTTTGATTATGGGGTGCTGGGAAAATTCTTGAGTCAGTATTTTCCACAGGCTCCACAAATTCAAGGGATAGTCCCTCTTTGGTGAATCGCTCTGCCATACGAGCTTTCCGCCCCGGATTATTGAAAGAAAATGTGTAAAAATTCACTGACATTGCTACTTGTTATTTTCAGTGTTGGCGTTAAGTGAGGATTAAGATTGTGTTTCTTTGTTTCTGTGTTAAATTGTTTTAAATAAATTTCCATTTTAAAATAGCATGGACGTATTTCAAAAAGACCTTGAATTAATACTGGCATATGTTGAATCTGCCAAGAAAAAGGGTCGCGTAGATTGTGTGTATAGCGGAGAAAAGCTTGGTGGTCAAATCTTTAAACTATTGACTGAATTGAAAATGCGGCTACCTGGATATAAGATATGGTATGTTGACCCTGTTGTTGTAAATGTGCTTTCTAATGAGGAAACAGGTATACATGTGCAGTGGGGTTTAGAAGATAAGTGAAAAACAGAATAACACCCAGCGTGCTACCTGTCGGTCGTGGGTCTGTAGAAATACAGAACTAATCCACGACCCTTTGCTGCTACCTTGCATACAAAGCCTCTTAATAATCGACGGAGAGAGACACTTCTTGGTGCTCTTAATCCGCTTTTTCCAATTCAGGATAAGGTGTGACATCTTTCTAAGCTTTCACACTCCACCGACATTTAGTTAAATGATAGAGTTGATTTCAATTTTTCTCACATTTTTGTATTTTTCAATAGTGATATACGGATGTTAAAGGGTCTAAGAAGCTAACGCGTTTGAATCCCAGGATGCACCTAGACTCTGTATTAGGTCAAGAACATATTGTAGAGTACTTAAAAGACCATTTGAAACAGCCATTTCACCTGATGTTTCTAGGACCACCTGGTACAGGTAAGACATTTATATCACGGCTATTTTTGAAAGACTACTTGGATAATTTGGGCGTGGCGCCCAAAGACCGCGATATTTATATTCTACAGTTAAAATCTACAGATGACCGTGGTATTGCCATGGTACGTAATCGGTTGGCGGAATTTGTAAAGCGTGTTCGTCCGAATAAGGAAGCTAAGGCGTGGGTTTGGCTAGATGATGCTGATTCTTTGCCAATTGTGTCACAGCAGGCATTGCGTCGTATTTTGGAGCGTTATGAGGGGCATGCGCGCTTTCTATTTTGTGCAAATGGTCCTGAGCCGTTTATTGAGCCCCTTCAAAGTCGTTGTACAATTCTCCAGTTTTTACCTGTGAATCTGATACAACATGGGGGTGAAATTTTACGTCGCCAAAATCCTAATCTTAAACTGAGTAATGAAGCAATGATATGGTTAGTATCTATGTCCTTGGGTAATGCGCGTCTATATCAGCACTACTTACAAACACTTTGTGTATCTGTTGGTACAGATAATATAATTGAGGCTTCAGAGGCACAAAGCATTGTAAATGCACCACCTACTGAACTTTTGCGCGATTTGGGCTATGCAACACTGGCAAATGATAGGGTTAATGTGATTCGCTATTTCTTAAAATTATGGTCAGCGGGTTACAGTTTTGAGGATATTATAGCCTTTTTAGAGACGATTTGCCGCACCTATAGTTTTTATTTGCCTGAGGAGGCTCAGAAAATTTATACAATTTGTGGTGAAGGACATGTGGCTATGATTTTAAACCGCGTTAGCTTTTTGGATGCCATTACTGTTTTGAGTGGAGGGTCAGTTACAAATATCTAATTTATAAATAGAAATTAAGTATGGCTACTGAATATTTGACATTACACAAAGATTTAATTAAGCGGATAAAAGCCAATCCAGTTGATATATTTAGAGCTATTGGTGAACGTTTTGCTGTAACAGGTCTTGCTACTGAAATGCCAGAATTTGCCCCGGTTGTTCATTCTTTAAAAATTAAACTTCACAGTCCAGAAATTAATTCTGCCTGTGAAGCTAATCCATTATTAAAAAATATTCGCAATCAAGCGGATTTGGGTTTATGGCATGTTAGTGTTAACTTATCATGGTATCCCTATTATGCAACACTGAAGGCAATATTTCAAGCACTACAATTTTTAGATAGTTATTATCGATACATTCAACCAGAGTTGAACGCATCTGTTCCATACTACCATGAATTTCGATATTTAATGTATTTTGATTGGTTAATTTCTAAGGCGCCTGATGTCTTATTAATTCCGTGCATGGAGCCCCTTGGAGAAACAGCCCTTATTTTAACGCGTAGTGCTCCTATTTTTCTCATAGGCGTAAATTTTCAATTAGAACACGTTGATGAGTATACACAGACACCAGCAGAATTTTTTATACATGATATCAATCATGCAAGGAGACAATATGAGAACTCATTAGCGGCTCATAGTAAATATTATAGTAAAATGAGTCTCATCGATTATTACTATATGCAGCATGATTTTATACAGAAAAAGATTCGTCCATTAATTATATTAAGCGACCCAACTTTAGCCGAATATCTTAAAGGAACTCAAGAAGGATTTCCTCCAAAAGAGTTCACTGAAAAGCAGTATACAGATGGCATTAAGGGCGTTATTAAGAATATATTATTTGAAGTTCTACATGAAGAGGCTGACCCTACAATATCTGAAAGCATTTGTGCAAAAGTTAAAAAACAATCTGGTGACCAATCGCCATTTCAATTTATTTTTACCGACCCTGAGACCGGTAGAAGGGAAATTAAACGCGTAATTGTTCCTGGTGGTTCTATTTTAGGGTTTGTTCGTTATAAACTACGCTATGGATTCTTTAACGCTCCAGGTGACCTACAAGAAGTTATTTGTCCTAAGGCATTTAGAAAATCTGAATACATAGCCAAAGGGGCTGAAATTATATTAAAATTTCTAGAGTGTGGAGATATTCCGCCATACGAAGAACTATTACGTATAACAAATGATAATTACGGATTAAATCCTCCTGCACATCCAAATCACCTAGGAGAAAATATTAATGCTAAAACGTTTACCGGTGTTAGACCAGCACCTATGCCCACATATATGTTTGAAGAACTTTATGCTAAAGGGGTTCCATGGACAGGAACAGTAAAGCAAGAACAAGTGGTTGAAAACCATTCTGCATCAAAGACTTTTGTAAGTGAAAATTTAACTGCTGCAGCTGTTGCTAAGATAAACGGATTAAATGCTGTAGCTAACGCTCAGAAAAAGAAGGAAATAACTGGAGCTGGCGGTAAGAGAAAAACAAAAAAAAATAATAGACGCAAGTTTTAAAACAGAGAAAAAAGTATAATAATAATTCAATATTCTATATTGTAAATATTATATTATATTAGATGGACTGTCCCAAAGGGCAAGTATACTGGAAAGAGGGTAAACGTTGTGTTTATCCTGAAGCCCTTCCTGGCGCAAAAGGGCAATCACTTATGCCATGCCCACCTGGTAAGGTTTGGCTAGCTGGTGCACGTAAGTGTGTATTAAAAGAGACGTTTGAAAAACACTACGGTAAGACAAAACTGGCATCCGCACTACGAAAACAGAAGGCATTAGGTCAGCGCAGCGTTAAAAATATACAAAGGGTAAAAACAAGAGCAAAGACTGTCAGGGCGCCTGTAAAACCACATGTGATTACGCCAAAAAAGGCAAATCCGGTTGCTGCTGTTACACCAGCTGTTCATAAAATTTTACGTTTGCGCGCCACAACACCACGCAAAAATAGTCATATGCCTCCCGGTTTGAAGTCTAAAAAAGATATGGTTGCGTGGGTAACAGATAAATGTAGTAATAAGGAGGACTCTATTTCATTAGAACCATTTTCGGAAATGGATGGTGCTGACCTGAAAACTATTGTTCGCCTTGGCAATGATTATTGCTATTTAGCCGATGACTTGGATAAACATGTTAAAGCCAGTGTAGACCGTGGGGCGCCTGTTAAAAATATCGCTAATCCCTGGTATCGTCTTGATGCAGCTGATTTAGGTGCAATTGAGCATATGGGCAAAATGAAGAATTCAACCTATAAATTGCCATTCAAAAGCACTGCATTTCCTGCCGACCACTACAAACTATTTATTGATGTTGTTGACGATAGTCCATTTAAATTTGTATTTTTATATGATGAGCGCAAAATTGTATCTGTAGAAGATGGCGGATTGAATTATTCACCAGCTATTCCTAAGGGTGGCTTTTTGGGATATATTCCTGAACATAATACTGAGAAACTGACCACATTGCTACAAAAGGCGTTTATTGCTGGTCGGCTTTTTACTAAGGTAACACGCCCTTTTGAATGCTGCCGCTTCCATTTGAAAAAAAGTAAGGACCATTGGACAACTGGGCGATTGAAAAAAATTAAGGCAATGGAAGAGGAGATTTCTGAGTTTATTTAACGGAAAAACTTTTGTTTTTGTTTTATTTTCGTTTTCCTTCTGTTCAGTTCAGTCAGTAGTTGAAGGGCGCTGGCGACGCTCTGCCAAAAGAACGCTCTTGTACTTGTTGTAGTCGATGCCCAGCTCCTTTGCCCGTGCATAGGCTGCCTTTGCCTCAGTCTTGTCCTTCTTTGGCTTAGGCATAGGTTGCTTTGCCTTTGCCAATGCCAGGCGCTCTGATACCCGAATCTGAGCTTTGTTAGGTGCCTGGCATTTCAGCTTCACATCGTTCATCACGCTTTTCAGTGTTGAGCGCATTTTTGACGATTTGTTGGTTTCTTTGACCCACAGTATTAATGATTAAGCTTAATGTGATTTCAATTTTTTATTTATTGATAATTTGAGCCCCGGTTAAATACAAACATAATCTTGGTATAATGTATATAAATGTCCTTCGTAAACGCGGTATTATGCGTACCTTCTTGGTCTGTGGAAAGAGGTCCTACCCAATACTTATTCGAGCAGGCAGCAGTATTTCCATCTAACCAACACCCATTATATCAGCAATATGTTGCTGCTTTAAGAACCAGTCAAAGTCCTAATTATGGTGCCCCCTATAGACTTATGGAGACACCAGTAAAGCTTTATGGCTTCACAGCTGGAGGCAAGCGTTCCAAGACAAGACGTAATAGAAAAAATAAGTACTAACGTCAAGTGCAGATTAATTTCATTTTAATGTGTATTGGATGGTTGTTTGTTTCTAATTTTTATTTTAATACATTTAGATGTAATAAAATAAAATTATGAAATTTTTTTCTATTTGGTCCACTAAATTGTATAAAAGCGTAAGGTGGCTAGGTCAACTGTACATAACAATGGATTCATGTCGTACTGGGATACTATGACTTTCATTAATCCGTTATCTGTAATATCCATGCCTAGTGTGTATTCAATTGAATTAGTCTTGAAATAAAAGGGGTTTGTATATGCTTCTATTTTCCTAGATGTCTTGTTGATGCGTACTACAATATGATAATACTTACGGGGCTGAACATATTGAACAACATGTGTAATACAATATAATGACCCATAGTATTCTACAAGATTTGTAGAACCACGAATATGCTCAAAAAACTTGGGTGTTTCCTGGGTCTGGATAATTGTAAACTTTTCACCATCCGCTTTGCCAATTCTAAAAGGACCCCATGAGTAGATAAACTCATTCTGAGTCAATGGTACCCAATTCTTTTCGCATTGAGCATCGGGATTGAAGGGGGGAATGAGACATGTTCCATCAGTTAATTTGTTCGATGATGGATTATATGTTCCAATAATTTGCCTAATTGACCCGTTATTGCTAAATTCCATAGATGTACCAATCCACTTAATTTGGTCGCCATCCTGATAAATTCGTAGGTCTTCTAAGCCCTGGATATGAACATTGTGCTTTGGAGGAAATGCAGGAAACATTTCTTCTAGTGGTCCTTGAGCAAGAAAATCATTATCTGTCTGAACCATAAAATTACGTGTCCGCACAGGGTTATCGCGACTGAGCTCTCCGTTCACCATCATTAAGTAAGAGCCATCGCCCTGAATGCGATAGTTCACATAGCGTACATTCAGAAGATAGCCATTAGCCTGTTTAATCATAGAAGTGGATGTAGGTACATAGTCACCAATTTGCTTGAAGGGTAGTAGTTTCTGGCTCACACACTTGACGGGGTCAACATAGTGTTGCATGTTAGAATAGCAATGACCGCCCTGTCTGTTGTAATAGTCAATTAGATGCCGTATTGCCTCATCACGCTTGTGGGGTTGAATGTAATAATCCAAAATAGTCTTCTCATAATCAAACAGATGGGTATATACATCCTGCTCTAAAAACAAAAGGTCATTAGGCTTCTTTATTTGAGAACCTAGCTTCATGTAGTGCCATGCCTTGTGATGTTGAGAAATCTCACGGAATATGCGGGTGAGAAAGTAGAGATTTTCAGCGCGATTCTTATTGTAGTCATAGGCTTTCAAGCCCCAGTACTCCATTTCTGTTAGGTTACCAATTTCATAGTTAAGCTTACTGATTACATACATACTGTACCAAACCTCCTCAAACCAACCACCTGCATTTACGCGGCGCTTATACATCTCTATGGCTTCAGGCAGCTTCTTCAAGTCTTTCAATGTTTGCGCCAGATAAAACATGTATCGCTCATTTTTTGGCTCCTCTTCCAAACCCTGTTTAAGAAGGCGCTCATCGCGAACAAACTTGTCATCTTTACAACCACCATCGCCTACATCGTCAATGTAGACAGAGTCCAGGGGCTCACAGTCTGAGCCATCCCAATATTCATGGGTAACACCAACACAGCGCCAAGGGTGTGCCAGCTTTACAAAACGGGTATTATAATATTCTAGGCTTCCGTTGCGCTGGATAATACGATAACCATTAGCCGTCAAATCAGTCTTCTGAAAACGGTCTGTCTGCACAAAGTTCATGTCACCGTCCAGAAGAAGACCATACGTGAACTCAGGATTCCATTCAATTTCCTTACAGAACTCCTGACTGGCTTGAAATGATAATGTGCGATTGTGTCCAAAATTCTTCCAGGTATGGTGTGCCACCTTTGTTGGAATTGCCAGGGTCGGTAAATACTCTGCCAGAATTTCCAATGTCTTATCTGTTGAACCAGTATCAGAAATACAAATAGCGTCAGCAATAGCTAAGGCTCTGTCAATACAGCGCTTGATAATACGTTCCTCATTCTTAATCATAATTGTTACCATGACCTTTTTGGGTAACGGAAAGTTAAAAATGCGGTCATTGTGGTCAGCGCTGTACCACTGGAAAAAGTCTGCCTGTCCTGTTTGCTCCATAACTGCCCACACATTTACCTCCCAACTTAACTTGTTATCTTCTTCTTGCATATTTATTAAATGAGCCTTGGATAATAGCTGAAATGTCAATAGATTTTCCACTGTACCAAATACTAAGCCCCCACAAAAACGCCAGTGAACATTATCATACGGTACAGGGGTTTTTTGAGTACATCCTGGAATTAGGACTTTATCACTTGGAATCTGTATATTTGTGACCTTTGTCCAGGCAACATCGACGTTTTTTAGAATCTTGGTAATACCAAAATCAATCCATGCTGCGTTTGTTGTTGAAATGTGGGGCTGTGCCATCTTAATGAATTCTAGTTTGCTGTTCATCAATACAAGATACTTGTATGTATCCTTCTTGACATTGCGACTTGCTGGTAGATTACAATCCTCAGGGAAAAGTTTAGCTACTGGTAGGTCTTCAAATGCAACAGTGTCAATTACCTTTACTTTTGGATAATTGGCAAACTTTTCACCTACAGAGGCGTACAAGGGGTCTAAAAATAGTACTACTGATGCTCCCTTATCTGCCCATTTTAGGAAGTAATCGATGTAGTTTTCATTATCAGAATCCTCATAAATTTTATAGTAGGCTGTAACAAAAGTCAAATTATCAACCATTTTAGATAATACAGCCGGTCCTACTTTATGCCCTTTTGCTAATTCGTGGGAAGCTTATGTTGTGATTTTTAAATAGCTTTTCATGCTAAATATTGACTTAAACAAAATGCTTAGTTAGAAAATTAATAGTAGGATTTTAGATGCCTAGCCTTTATGAAAAGCTATCTGTTGACAAAAGTGCATCACCAGAAGAAATTAAAAAGTCGTATCACAAACTTAGTAAAGTTTTACACCCTGATAAGGGCGGTGACCCAGAAAAGTTTAAGGAGATTCAACATGCCTATGAAATCCTAAGCGATGCTGAGAAAAGAAATATGTATGATGTTACAGGGTCTGATAATCCTCAGCAGGGTGGCGGTAATCCGTTTGGAGGTGGTCATCCTTTTGGTGGTGGTGGTATGCCATTTGGTTTTGGGGGCGATTTAGGTGCCATGTTTGGAAATATGTTTGGTGGTGGAATGCATATGGGTGGAATGCACATGGGAGGACGGGGGCGAAAGGCACCACGTGGTCCTGATAAGGCTCAGGATATGCCACTAACATTAAAGGATTTCTATTCAGGACGTGAAATTCAAATGAAATTTCACCAGCAGCGTGGATGTGGCTTGTGTAACGCTACAGGTGCCTTGAAGACGGAACAATGTGGTGGCTGTAGGGGTCAGGGCTCTAAGATGATGGTGCGTCAAATTGGTCCTGGTATGATACAACAGTCCGTTGTACAATGTAGTGACTGTAATGGTGAGGGACAAAAGGTATTACGTGTCTGTCACGAATGTAGCGGCAAAAAGTACAAGACTCAGGAAAAGGTCTTGGTTGTAAAGATTGAGCCTGGTATGGCAGATAATGAAAAGCTTCGGTTTGAGGGAGAGTGTTCTGATTCCCCTGAATATGAGAAGCCTGGCGATGTTGTGCTAACTTTGCTACGGACAACTTCTGGTGATGATTCTGAATTTGAATGGCAGGGTAGTGACCTACACTTGACTCATTCTATTGAAATTGCCGATGCTTTTCTGGGTTTCAATGCTATGATTAAGGGACATCCTAGCGGAAAACCTATTAATCTGTCCTGGGGTGGTGGTCCTTTAATGCATGACGCTGTTCTTGTTTCAAAGGGATTAGGTATGCCTGTACGTGGCAAGAAGGGTGAATATGGCGACCTGTTTGTGCACATTGATATTTCTATTAGCAGTGCTGAGAAGCGCGAAGGCTGGACATCTGCACAACGCGAAGCACTACGTAGTGTATTCCCCGACTGGGTTCAACCAGAATCAAATGGAATTCCTTTGAATTTTCAGATATAAAAATTGATATATTATTTTTTACTATAGAATAAGGCAAAATGTCCTATTCTAAAGTCAATCTTATAATTCAACTTCCT
>Ga0114958_10004039_pt1 | contig 10281 bp, 7 predicted proteins | sample C_130208_EF_Meta_FD_89577 | JGI IMG/M metagenome (GOLD analysis project Ga0114958, IMG submission 89577) | Freshwater microbial communities from Lake Croche, Canada to study carbon cycling - C_130208_EF_MetaG | ecosystem: Environmental > Aquatic > Freshwater > Lake | place: Lake Croche, Canada... | reverse complement strand
TTTGATAGATATATTGAGGAAACAAAGGAAGGAATTTATTCTTTACGAGATATACGATACAACGTTGATGAATCGAGTGGATTGATTAATATTACAAAATTTAATACTCCTTTTGCAAAAAATCAAGGCGAAAATATAATCCATGATTTACGAAAAGGACCTGCTCCTTTTAAAGTAAATAAAATAAAAGACAAGAGAGGTTCTATCTCGATGAAAATGGTTCTCTGAAATGTCTTTGGTAGCAGAGAAGAATCTAAAAACAGAATTTTCATATTTTTTCAATACATACATTTGAAATTGAATCAGATTCAAAATCGGAATCAGAATCTAAATAGTTATCATTTATAGATTTTTTTGATACTATCATAGTTATTTCCATAAATTTATAAGTGATACCAATTTGTTGTTCGTTCTCCCAAATTCCTGATATTTTCAATACAAATTGTTGATTCTCTTTATAAGAAAGAGGTTCATTGAAATTTTTTTTGAATAATTTTATAAATCCATTTTGTAATTGTCTTTCAAGATTATTCGTAAAATATTTTGTTTCCTTGTTTTTCTTTTGAACTGTAGAAAAATGCGAATAGAGTGTATCATATTCAGGTATAAAGGAATATGGTAATCTTTTATTCGGATTATGTAATGCTGGTTTATTTCTGTAATCATAGAATTGTGATGCAGATATATTATATTCTTTTTGAGAATGATACTCCATTTTATTATTTATGTTTATAAAATGATAATATTCTAAAATACTTTTCTCTATTTTTCCTATTTCTTTTATAATTTGTTTGTTTATAGGCGAGGACACATTAAAAAAGATCATATTTTTATTTACTAATTTTTCGGTCCTCAATATTTCAATCGGAAAAAGAAAATAGATACTATTCAAAGATAGACAATCATCCGAATACGTGATTTTCGTGAAATTTCCATCCATTATAATATTTTTTTTGGTTTCTAAAAAATGAATATTTTCTATTTTAAAATCATTTATATCAAAAATATAATTCATCAATATTAGGAATAATAAACGATTAATATTTATTTTGTTTTTAGTAAATTATATTATATATAATATAATATAATGACACCACCCAAAAATTTTTTCAGTAGTATACATTTTACCACTCCACAATATTTCTCGTGGAAAGGTAAATCATTGAATCAAATTACTTCCATTATGCAATTGAATCAAAATACCAATACTAACCCAACCAATCAAAATATTTTCAGAGCAGGTCCTGTAAAATTATACCGTCGCGAAATAATGACATTGGATACAGACGGAAACAAACAAGAAAGAGGAAATCCGAGAATATCCATCAGCATTGATGAATTCAATCGTCCAAATGGATATTTCATCTCGAAAATATTACCCGATTGTAATAATTATGGCGTAGTAAATTATTTGGATCCAAAAGAAGCAAATATTACGACAAACAATTACGAAATGGGAACCATTTGTAATACTTGTAATTCACCAGAAAATTGTACATCTTCTTCTACCATATCACCTATCTATATTTCTCAAGAATTCAATGCCAAACGCCGTGTAAGAAGTGCAGGAATGATAGTTCGTAATTATAATCAAGCAAGGAGTAATGATAGTTATTCTACATCCAATAGTCAATATTTAGAAAGCCGTAATAGAACATTTGAACAGAATCAATATAATTATATTCGTCAAGGAAATGCATTAGCAAAACCAGGCGATAATTTATCTGTATCTAATGTGTATTCAAGTCAGGGATTGAATCATTGTAATAAATTTATTATCTCTAGTTCTCTTGGAAACAATGAATTTGAATATAATTGGGTAGATGGATCCACTTATACTGTAAAAATACCGAACGGATCGTATAGCATCGATGATTTTGTAGGTGCTTTTCAATTGATTATGTATAATAATACACATTACTATATCCAATCCAATAATGGTACCATTTTCTATTTATTGAATTTTGCGTATAATACATTTTCCAATACGGTTGAACTACAATCATTTATTATTCCTGAATCCGGATATCAAAAAGGTGGACGTTGGAATCAAGTAGATGGAATAACAAATGCTCAAATTATTGTTCCAAATACTCATTTTCAAGGAGTCATTGGGTTTTCCGAAGGAACATATCCAATCCAAAATACTCATAATACTCAAACTATAGTTATTGAATCTACTCTCACCAGTGGATTAGAGCCTATATATGTTCCTGTTATTTATAAACCAAACAATAGTCAATATGCTCAACAAGGAGGAGTTTCCTCCAGTACTCGTATTGCAAGATTGAAATATGATACTATTACTACTGTAGGTGCGACGTATCGTAGTGCATATGGTTCACAAGTGGCGAATGAATTGGCTTATGGTGTAGCTCCCACCGATGCTGCTTATACCTTGAAAACGGCTTTGGGATATCCATTGAAATGTACGCCCAAATTTGATACCTATACCGGAAAGTATAAGCAATGCAGACCCACTACATTTGTTCATCAAATCTAACTTCTAACTCTTCTAGAGATAGGATAAAAATGCAAAGTATTTTTACAAGTAGATGTATGTCTCTGATATACTGCCGAAAATCGGCAAGAGAATAGAGGCTAATATTTTTACACATTGATTTGTATATTATGTTTCGAGCACCATACAATCGATTTTTCAATATTGTTTTTTATTAATAAATCTATTTTGTCATTTTTGTTTTTTGATTCAATCAATGATATGGTATAATAAATATTATCCACTTGTTGTTGCCCAAAAATACTATTATATTCTTCTACTTTTGTCGAAAAATACAATGGGATTGGGTTATTCAAAAAACGAAAGATAAAAGAATTCTTTTGGATCGGTGATACCATCTGTGTAAACGCATTCAGTAAAAAAGGATAAAACTCATTACAAGAAGAAAATAAAAAGTGAGAACAGACAATGTATTTTTCAGAATTGGCATATCGACTCGTCTGAGGTTTTGTAATATATACTTTTTTATAAAAGGAAGATAACAAATATAAAATATCTACTGTATGGGGCATGAACGAATCAAATATTTTCAAGATAAAGGATCCATTTTTTATTTGCATACAAACTGCATAACAAACTTGAGCAAATAATAATTGTGTAATATTGATCTCTTGTCGGTTAAAATCCAAAGAAAAATCAAATCCACCGTCTGCTGTAATAAAATCCATCGAAGAAGCGTATTTTTGTTTACAATGAATGAAATTTTCTAAAGATAATATATTTCCCGTATGATCAATCCCGTTTTCAATGATAATATTTTTATTCTCCTTTAGAATAATATTACTGCGTTTCCATGTAGGAATATTTTTATCTTGTTTGTCGTCTAATAGCGTCATCCCAATATAAATATCTTTTGGATTGTTTCTCATATTCAAAATAGCTTCAATAAAACCACCTGGACCTTCCGCCAAATGAAAAGTACGAATTTGATTCTCTGAAAATTTGAATTTGAAAAAATCCAATATTTCAATCATTTTGAAATAGGAACGGGATAATGGTTTGTATTTGGAAATCGCTTTTTTTTTAGACGGTATTATTGTATGAATATATTCATATGGATTCGTATATTTTTTATAGGTATCCCAATCATTTTCGTAATGGTTTATTTTTTCTTTAATTTCGTACAAAAATGAAGAAAGAGAAGTGGAAATAATAGGTTCAGGAGATTCATCGGTTGTTTGATATTCAATATTTTTATAAGAAAAGGCAAATGTTGTAGGTAATAAAAAATAAATCATATAAGATACTCTATGATTTATTTCCGCTAATTTTTTATATTCTTTCTACTATTATCTTTCTACTATTATCATAATAATTACGGATTGTTGTTTTTCTTACGTTTCATTAAAACAACTGGTTTTCCAATGATAATTTTTGGTTTGGTTTCCTCTTTTTCTTCTTTTGTTTCTTCTTTTTTCATTTCTTCCTCTTTTTCCGAGGATTCGACTATAGGTGAATAATCATCCAACGTATATTTTTCTTTTTGTATTTTACGAGATTTTACTGGTTTTTTCTGTTTTTCGGATTTTTCTTCTTTTTTCGTTTCATTTGTTTTTTCTCGGTCAAAACGCATGATATCAAATTCATCTTCTATTTCTTCCATATCATCTCGTATTTCTTGTTCTTCTTTCAATGAAATACTGGCTATTTTCTGCGTATTTTTTACATCTCTCAGTTTCTGAAAAACAAAATATCGATTGAGAAAGGAAATGGTACGTTCCTCGCTACTCATATACATAGAATCGCCATAGTCTGCTTTCAAATTCGGAAAACGTTTGATTTCATTCTCCATCATGGAAAACAATTCTCCAAACAATCCAGAACCATTTGGAAGACTCATTTTTTCTGCCTCTTCTTTTTGTATCAAAACAAACCCATAATTTTCCATTATACGTATCATAAAATCAAAATTCACCAAATATTCGCGAAATGTTTTATTGATGGATTCTTGATATACATCAATAGCATATCCTAAGGATAATTCATCTTCTGGAAATCCGGTTTCATTATATTGTTTCGTAATTTCAAATATTTTTGTTTCTTTTTTCATTATAACAATACTCTCTCCTTGATTTTTTTGTTTCAATAATTGGAAGACACTTTTTCCATCATAACAGGTTCCAATAAAATATCCGCCGATACGAGTACATTCTGATACGTTTCTTAAAAACGAATGAAAGGTCTTATTGTTTTCAAAGAAATAATGAAGAGCAAATTGAACCGAACTGATATGAAATCCCTGTTCCACCACGCCATATTGTTTATAGACACCTTCTCCTAATATTTTACGATCTTTGGGTCCTATTCCAAAAACAGCTTTGGTAATTTGTTTATCTTTTTCTGTCATAAATGCATCTCCTGATTTTATATTGATTCCGCTATTTCCATTGACAAAAAGAGCTTTCATAATATCTCCTTTTTTCTGTTTTTTCAATTCTTTTAGATAACGAGCACAAGCACCGTCGAGTGTATTATATATGTTATCTCTGGATATATCAATCCCAAATACAAAAGAAATATTGGATCGTATCCATTTTTGTAAATCACCTGCCTTTCCAACGGCATAATCAATCAATGAAATACCACGCTGAGATTTTGCGACTCCACGAATCAGTTTGGATTTTACATACCGATTATGAAAATCGCGAAGAGATCGTGTATTTGTTTTTTCCCCTGATGGATTATAATAAACATCGTCTCCTACGTATTCGGGTATATCGAGTCCACTTGTAATCATTTTTTCTGTAATAGGATGATGAATCGAGTTCCAATTGTTATTCGCAACCGCGTAAGAATTTCCGTAATTTTTTTTACCTGATTTCAATTCGGCTGTTTTATCATACCGTACACGTATCGGAATCCATCTCCAGAATCCAGATTTTTCTAGATCATACTTGAACTCCACAATCATATCTTCTTCAAAATACTCGCCTTCTTCCGTTCTCATAATATTACGAGTCCCATCTTTTTGCAGAAGAATATTACAATAACAAGCGTTTGGATCATATGGATCAGTAGGTTTGAATTCTACGGGTTGATATTTTTCTTCGTTGGGTATATAAGCATGTGTTGGAAGTGTATCATCAATAAGACTCTGAAACGGATTGATAAAAATATCACGGGTTTTATCAAATCCACATCGTAATATAAGTGTCTTGTATTGTATAATATCTTGCAGTCCAGACGAATTGGTTCCTTCTTGAAAAATCGTATGAATTTCTTCTTTTCCAGATTTGTCTTTCTTCGAAGAGACGAGAAAATCAATGGTATTGAATTCTGGTGGTTTCCATTTGAATGATTTTTCCCAAGATATTTTATACAGAGGTCCAGCTACACCAATCGCATTGCTTCCGACTCCCGTATTTATCGGAGTGAAAATGAGACCATCCGTATTATATTCAAACAAACCATCCCGTATTTTGGATAATAAAAAGGAACATGCTTCAAATATTGTCGTATCTTCCGTACTACTATAAAATTCCTTACATTTTACTATGAAATCAGGACAACCTGATCCCGCTGTGTTTGAAAGAATCGATTTCGGATGCAATGATTTTTCTCCAGAAGACAGTATTTTTTTCAATAATAACAGACGGTATTTTGTATCCAATATATCCGTATCTCCTACACTCATAGAAAAGGCCAATTCGCGAACACTTTTTTTATTAATATAATAGACATCAAATGCAGCATATAAATTGATATATTTTCCTGTTTTATCGTATTTTATATGTTCTCCATCAATCAACGTATTATGTAATGATTTTTCGACGGTCATGGTTCCCGTAAATTGTACATTCATATTGGTGTTGATCAAATATATTTTACCGGTATCCGAAATATATAGTAATTTTCGGTCGCCATCTGCTTTATCTGTCGCCGTATACTCATGGCGTATATTTGATACAGTAGATGTGTCTGATTTTTCCAATATATTTTCAATCTGTAATGTATACGAAGAAGGACCGATAAAATCACCTGATTTTATATATCTTGGCTCGTATTTTTCTCCGTGAAGTAGTTTCATATATTCTTGTAAAATATCGTTTTGTTCTTGATACGAAACTGGATAATTGGTTCCTTGTAAGGAACTCAATACAATACGAATACATTTACGAATAACTTCCATCAACGATGCTGACGTTTTATAGCGGGTACCTTCTCCAACCCGCATATTATCAACTTCTAATTCAATCTCGTATGTCTCGCTATTTTGAAAGACACCTGCTTCTTGCACGGTATATTCTGGAATGGTATTATTACGACCTTTGTATTTTTTCGATGATTTCAAAATACTGAGATCTGCAAAAATAGGGTATTCCGAATGCTGGAACCGAACACGATTAATATATCGAAACGTTTTTTTTGAATCGGACCAAGAACTGATAATATTACGTGCAATATTAGAATTCGACGGAAAATCCTGTTCCAGTTGAAACGATGCACGCATATGAAAATCATGAAAAGATACTGGAAAAATTGGTTTTTCTTCCGAATATTTCGGTAATACTTTACTCGTAAATTTGATTTTATTGGATAACGTAGAAGGAATATCCAATAATTTCTGAATACTATTTGTATTACAATATTCCTGTATCAAATCCAATCCCACGATTTCTGCACGAATTCTTGATTCCGATATTTTTGTATTTCCAGTACGCGTATCCACTTCTTCGGGATAAATACGTAGCATATTGGTTCCTTTCGGATTTTCTACGGAGAATCCATTCGAATAAAGATGTTTTACTGTATCGTCGTAATTGATTTTGGAAATCGGATTTTTCAGATTCGTTCCGAACCGTATTTCCAATTCACTCATTTTTCTATCTTTAGGAACGACCGGATTACTTGCTAAATAAAATTCCACCATTCGTTTGAAATCTTGTTTTGCAGATTCATCTATTTTCGGTTTTTCTATTTCTGTATTTTCTTCCTTTTTTTCCATTCAATATGATATAATATATAGTTATTTCATATTTTAATTTTCATATCAATTTTATAATATTTATTAGAATTTATAGAATGATCTTTTTTCCGATCACTTCGTACAGTTCGGTTTTTTTCATTTTCCTGGTTTCATCGAAAACACCCATTTTTTTTGCTATTTGCTCCAATTCGTCTGATTTATAACTCGAAATACCTTTGAAAGGTTTCTCGAAACTGTCAAGACAAACCATTTCTTCTTTGATTTTCTCTATTTTCTCTGGTGTAGTCTCCAGATCTACAGTATAATTTCCGTATTTTCCTCTTGGTGTATAATAGACAATGATCGTTTTTGCTTCTGGATCGTGGATACCTAAAAACAAATAGGTTTTTTCGATCACGATGAAAACGGAAACACTATAATAGAGGCAATAAAGAGGAAAGGAAAAGCGAGATGTATGTTGATTGGACATCAAATCCGATAAGATTTCTTGTAATTTTACTTTGGTTATTTTTTGATTTGTATTTTTCAATATATGTGGGTTTTTTTTCATGAAATCAATGATTTTCATTTTTTCTTCTAATTCTATGTTTGCGTATTTATTACCAATTTCTAGAAATTGATCATACCCGTATTTTATAATATACAAACACCAAAAAAAGGAATTTTCTAATTTTACAAGGGATAGTTTGGGTTCAATGATACTGTTTCTTTTATGGTTCTTTTTATCGTCTTTTGTATAATGTTCTTGTTGTATTTTTCTTTCGATATAAATACTCTCTTCTTTTAGGGGAAGGGGTTTCTCCATGTCTTTCTCTGAATAAATAGGATCGGTCGTATCCAACACATTGATTTCTTTTTTGATCAAAGGAGAATATATGAAAGGTTCCAATAAAAAAAACGATTCTTTGGTATCAAATTTCTTATAATCATAAAAAATTTGATTCAAGTAAGAAGACATTCCACAATATATATTCGGTTTTTATTTGGTATAATATAATGGAGCCTTGTCTTTAATACATTTTTCTTTAGAATTATCAAAAAAAGAATGTTTGAAATTCTCCTTCTGTGTTTCGATCGGATTCAGTAATGTTTCTTGATCTTGTACATAATTCAAATATTTTTTGATTTCCTCGATGGTTTCATTAGGCAAGTAAGACAGATTTATAAAAACACCACTTTTGTTCTCGTTTAATTTTATCTGAGATTTGTTCTTCAATATTCTCAATATTTCAATATGATGATTTTTATCCATAGATTCTATTTTGGATTTCAAAATTTCCAAATTAATACTCATTTTTATAACACAACCACTATTTTTTATATCATTTATTATTCAATATCAATATCTTCGTCGCCTCCTGAAAGAATAGAAATAAGAGGTTTGTTTTTACGTGTATCTTCTTTCAAATCACTATCGTACGCTAATTTTCCAATAACACAAATATACGGATCATTCAGTTCATATCGAATACCGATGACTTTTATTTTTATATTCATATTTTCCTTTATCGTATTGAATAATTTATCGTTATAATTATGATCCCGTGCTACAAAAATAGTGAGTGGAACAATACCATCATCATCCATTTTTTCCGCATGTATTCCTGCTTTTGTGATCGTTCTACTGGTACATTCAATAATCATTCCTTCTACTGGATGACTGATATCGCATTCAAAGGAAGTAATAAATTCTATATTATCGGAATCGACATTTCCACTAGAATAATTAATAATACGAACCGATTTGGGTTTGATGAATCCTTCTTTGATACATCTTCCTTCAATCATAGAAACAATCTTCTTTTCTAAATTTTGTTTTAAATTTTTCCCAATTTCTCGAATAGATAAAATGATTTTCATTGTGAGAATAGATTTTATATACACATCGAATATTTTCTGAGTTTCGGGTTTTGCTTTTCTCGCATATTTTGATTCCATAGTAATAATATATTACCTATATTTTATATCTCTTTATTTGTTATCAATTTTACAGAAAATCAGCGAGAATAATCCGCAATTCCATTGATAATACTTTGTTCTGGAGTCAAAAAGAAAATTTTGTTATTCTTTCGTATTTCTGTATAATATCGTACGAGAACCTCGAAAATAATACATAAGGCATTTTGATTCAAATTTTCCGTATTTTTATCATCGTACTGAATATGTTCGAGTAAAGTATTCAAAAGTTTGATTGCATCGTTTTTTCCGGCATTGAAACAATACGAACCTTTGTTGTTTTTCTTCTTATTGATCATTTTTATTTTGAATACCATTTTTTCTTTGAATAATATCATGAATCCAATAATAGAATTGATGTTTTTATCCTTTTGTTCAATGATAAATTCGCGTTTGAAAGATTCCAGAGAATCCTCAATAAAACTATCTTTGTCCGCAGGTTCCACTTCTATCCATTCGTCCACAAATTCGTGTTCTATTTCTGGTTTTTCGTAAAGAGTATAATTCGTATCATTAGCGAGAACCACGGCTATTTTTTTATCCATTGTACGCGTCAAAAGACGTTTATTGAAATATTTGATGATTTCATTTTCCATCATTTTGTTTTCCACGTTTCCTTCTTTTTGAGAAGAATATAGGTAATCACATAACACGAGTTTTTGCGTTATGGGTAATACATCCAACATATGATGCACGACATAGGTATATATTTTTTCTTCGTTGATTTCATAGGTAAACAATAATTCGTTGAATATACGACCGCAATTTGTATACCAACTTTCCCCACTTTTTATTTTTCCGGTATTGTTTATTTCTTTTTTCAAGGAACGGATATTTTCTTGGAATTCTTTGAAAAGAAAATCGTATTCTATTTTCT
>Ga0114958_10004038_pt1 | contig 10281 bp, 9 predicted proteins | sample C_130208_EF_Meta_FD_89577 | JGI IMG/M metagenome (GOLD analysis project Ga0114958, IMG submission 89577) | Freshwater microbial communities from Lake Croche, Canada to study carbon cycling - C_130208_EF_MetaG | ecosystem: Environmental > Aquatic > Freshwater > Lake | place: Lake Croche, Canada... | reverse complement strand
TAAAAGAAAAACACATAAGGTTTTTAGGTTATTTTCAAGTAGAAGGTTCGAGTGGAACCCACGTGAAAATGATTTACTTTTCATTCAAACAATGGAAGCTGTCAGCCAAATTGGTCCCTCTAAGCTTAGGCAAATTAGCAAAAGGGTAAAAGTAGTCACTTTTATCCATGACATTCTGCCAATCCGTGAACCAAATTGGTTCACAAATCGAATGGCAAATACTTTTGTTCATAATCTAGAGTCAGCTCTTGAGGCATCTCAGTCACTTGTTGTAAGTTCTAAAGTTGTTGAAGGTGACCTTCGCGCCTTAACTGCATCCAGTGATAATCGAACGAGGATTCCCGCTATTGCGCGGGTCAATATTGCATCAGTAGCTCAAAAGTTTGCAAGTAAACAAAGAATTCCTAAAGTTATAATGCCTGAAGCACCCCTTGTGATTTTATTAATTTCAACTATCGAGCCAAGGAAAGGGTATGACGAGTTAGTATCGGCGGCAACGCAGGCGATATTGGAAGGCGCTAATCTAAAATTTGTTATTGTTGGTCGCCTAGGCTGGGTATCTGACTCTTTTCGTGCTGATTTTACGAATTTTGTTCAAGCATTCAATGGTCGGATTCAATGGCATGAAAATGCGACAGACCAGGAAGTTTCTGATTTTGTCGAAGAGGCTGACATTTTTCTCTCACCAACTCGAGGAGAAGGATTTGGTATTCCAGTTACCGAAGCCCTTATTTCTGGGTTACCCGCACTTGTCCGCGGTATAACCGTCTATCGAGAACTGTATGGTGATGTAGTCGCAGTTTTTGGTGACGATGGCGATTTTCCAGATCTTTATACTGCATTGATGAACCCAGAAAAACTTTATGAAATATCCTCCATAAGAGCAACAAAGTTTACTCCGGGTGATCCCTTGGATTCGTTTAATGCCCTAATGACTGTATTCCGGGAGCTATAAAACTATACTTTCCTGGAGTACCACTACTCTTAGAATCATTAACTATTTCTTAACCTGGGAGATAAATGCGCAGATTTGTGGCTCTTTTATTTGTTTTGATGGCGTTGTCAGGTTCAATTTCTCTCGCAATAGCCTCAGAAGAACCAATTGTTGCGACGTCTCTGGAAAATCAGGTACTACAGACATGCACCTCTGTAAGTTCTCACGATATCCGCATCTTGCGCGCTGGAAGCAACTGCCATTTGAAAACTGAGGCACTAGCTATTTGGCGAAGTGTCGCAACGCCTAAAGATTTAACCTCTAAATTCCCCATGACAACCCTAAATACTTGCGAGGCAAAGAATTCAACTTCGCCTAAGTACACGATAATCAAGGACACCTGCAAGAGGTTTCAAGATTCTATTTCGTGGCACAGGTGGGTGAAAGCTCCTACTACTCCAGAAATTAAGAGCGTTGAGGTACTTAATGAATCAACCGCTTTGATTTCGCTCAATCCGATTATTCAGAACCCAGATGCACCAATTTCTTTTTTTACTGTAACCAGCCACCCTGATGAAGTTGTGACCCAAGGTTTACCAAGTACAGATGGACAATTTTATGTCCCCGGATTAATTGAAGAAAAGACTTACACGTTCACGATTTCAGCAACCAATGCAGATGGTGAATCACCAGTATCGGCAAAGAGCGATGCCGTAACCCCAAAAGCGAATCTCCTTTTGGAACCTGCAGGTCCAGGAACAGTTTCATTAATTACTTTAATTGTGTTGGTCTCCTTGTTTCTTGTTTACCGCCGAGTTAAATTCGTAAACTATTCTTAATTTAAGTTATATGCCAAAGAAGTTTCAGGTCTCGAAAAGACAAGACGTCGCCCTTCGTTTTTTGCTGGTAGCTCCTTTGGTGTGTCTGACACATGCTTTCAATTGGGGGTTTCTCCGCGAATGGACAACGACAGCCATCATTAATGGTGATTCGCTCATAGGAACCCACTTGGTTCAACTCTCTCCTACTTCATTTTCAGTTGGGGACCACAACTTCAAAGTTGTGGTCTCTTGCACCGCCATTGATGCTCTTATTGGCTCGCTCCCCTTGCTATATGAGCGCAGAAAATCGTTAATTAAATTCCTCAATTTTTATTTAGTCTTTGCGTTTGTTACCCAGGCATTAAATTTGTCGCGCTTAATTCTTGGATTCTTTGCCTTTGACCACGGGGTTTCATGGAGGTTAGCCCATGAAATACCTAGTGGGATTTTCCTTTTTATTTGGTTTTTGTGGTTGTTGCAGTATCAAGGATTAATTGGGCGAAAGGGTTTTAGCCAGAAACTATCTGGTTAGTAATGGAAAATATTCAGCTTCTTCTAGTCCATCTCTTTCATTACTCGCTAAATATCCAATAGCTCGTTCAAGGGCATGAATAGATGTGCCATCATTCGGAATTGGTTCATCTAAATCATCGACATCTTCGGTATCCAATGACTTGATTGCATTAACCAAACTTGAATTTATCCAATACATAGACCCAGATGCAAACTGGTGTGAAGGCGAAAGCTCATTAATTCGCAAATCTCCACTAAGAACCCTGTGAAAATCTTCTTTATTGGCACTCATGAAATCGATTAGGTTTAAAGTGGACCCATAAGGGGCAATCATTTTATGTTTTGTGTTAGAAACCGCAAGAAGCTTTTGAATTTCTTCGACCCGATCTCTATCCCCAATCAAGGAATGAATGGACTTTTCGAACCATTCCTGGCCACTTACTGATTTTACAGGCAGAGAATAACCATTTAGCCATGGGGAACGCTTTGTGTGCAGCTTTAACACAAATTTGTAGGAATCAAGTCTTCCAGATTGCACTAATTGCAAAAAGGGTAAAAGGTCTCTGCCCTTATTTTCTACGTGCAATAAATTGAATGAGACACAATTTTGTGAGAGAAAACTTATTGTAGAATCTAAGCCAATTGTTGTATGAGGAGTTGTTACAAATAAATCAAATGGATCGGGAATATTTAGTAGTTTTTCCAAAATGAAGGCGTACTCTTTAAAGTAATACACATGAGTAACAACCGCAGTATTGGTAGGCCCATCATGAGTACTTTTGAGAATGTTTTGTTTAACTAATCTACGCATAAGTCCACACGTGTTTAGTCGGAATCTTTTTAACGTTGAGGTTAAGCCTATCTATATACCAACGCCATAAATGGCTGAGGGGAATATTGTCATAGCCATAGCGCATTGACATAGGAGGACCATCGCTACGAGCTTTTGAAAAATGCAAAAATAGCAGCGGTGCACCATCAACCAAGTAACTCCCCTCTTCACATATTATTCTCCGCTGACTAATGTTCCAGCTTGCTACGTTTGCTCCTTTATGTTTCCAAATCAATACGTTATTGAATAGAACTGGGACGAGGTCAATCCACTTTTGATCAACAAAAAGGCCCCTACTGAAATCTTCTATGCAGAAATCGTAAAGCCTCCAAGCCCACCAATTCGCAAAACGCAGACCCTCGGGTGAATATCGAACGGCTATAAAACCTAGATTGAAGATACCGTGTTTCAGAGCATTTATTTCAGCGTCAATAATCGCCATCTGGTCATTTTCAGGACCAAGAATATGTGGTGTTAATACAATGTCATTGGTATGCAACAACTCCTGAATAACATCCAAATTATTGAATACAGCGATGTCCGGGTCTAAATAAATAGCATCTTCACCGTATCCAAGGGTATATTCCAGCGCGAACCCTTTGATCGCCGTGCAAGCCTCCACCACCGAGAACCGTCTTATCCAATGTTCGAAATTTGGAATTTTTAGATCTTTTGCCAAAATAACTTGATCAAATTCCTCTAGAAAATTCTGTACTTTGGAGTCAGCTGGTACTTCGTCAACTAAAAATAATGTGAAAATCCAATCTGGGTTGAACCGCTTGATTGTTTCCTGCAAAATCAATGCACGATCAAGATAAGCGACATTGACTGAGGTGAAAATCCTCACTTGCTGTCGTCCAAATCAATAAAACTATTCCACTGGATATCCAACTTATTTGTTTTTTGACTTCTTTTCCTTCTAGTAACCTCTGCCTCCAAATCACCTGAATCATGGTACTGAAGTAATTGTTCGAAACTATCGAAAATTAGACTTCTATCGTGCGCAGTTGCCATTTGACCCGTGTTGCCCGATAGTGAATTTGTAATTACTAGACAACCGGCGGCTATGGCCTCCGCCGTTACAAGACCAAAAGTCTCAGGCCAAAGAGACCATTGAAAAACAATATCAATTTCATTCTCCTCTAAGGCGGTCCTCATATTTGATTTTCCGTTGGTGGAATCAATCTGAATAAATTTCACATTATTCATTTGTAAACCCTTACCAAGATGAAAGCATTCGAAATCATTCCTAGATGCAACATGACGCACAAACTCAGCAAATTGATTCCAACCTTTATGATGAACAGAATGGCCAGTGAAGGCTATTCGATACTTTTTATCCTTGACAGTGGAAGAACTTCGCACTTCAGAAGATTCATTGAAATTTAAGTGGGGCCTTATCTTTATTTTTATTGTTGGAAATGTTTGAGAAAAGATTTCGGCAGCAACGGGTGATGGACTTACCACGGAAAATTGATTCTCTTCTAGCAAGCGTTGATGATTGGCAACATGTTGAGCTCTCCCACTTCCAGCAATACAAGTCTGACAAAGATTACTTGATGGCTCAGGGGCTGAACAATATTCAATCTCGTTTCTCAGAAGAGTGTACGAAGAACATATAAATGAGTAGTCATGAACAATATATTTTCTTTCAACTGCATAAGTTGAAACTTGGTTAATATCTTGCACCTCTGAAAATATTTTACCGTGCAAGTGAAATGCCTTTATAATTGATTTTTCACTCAAGCGCTTCAGAAGAATATCAAGTAATTCTAAATCTAGATGAATTTCAGGTAATCCGTTTATTATCGCACTATAGTAATTTAATTCCTGCTCATTGTCTGCATTGGTAACCACTTCGCGATAAATATAGATGTGGTTTATGGAGGCTGAAATGCAATCCTGTAACTCGTGCCATAAAATCACTTCTATTCCGCCATTAAGCTTTAGGTAATTATTATTTCCCCATGAGATTATTGACTGATTTGAAAAAATATAGTTGTTCGCTATAAGTATTCCAAGAATTTCGTTCAAAGTGGTTGTTGTGTAGGTTGGAGATTGAGATTTACGGTAAACCGCCTTAGGTGTAATTCTGGGTGTAATACCTCCTACGTTCGCCAAATCCCAGGCATATTTACGGCGCGGATAGGTGAGAGATCTTTCAAGATTTTTTCGATTTAATAGAAAGTGTAGAAAATAGGGATACTTAAGTTCTAATTCCAACCTTTCAAAGGTTTTATAAAATAAAGTGTCAAAGTTTGGATTGGGGTCATAGTTGAGTCTCCATCCAACACGGCAAAAATGTCCAAGCGCATCTGATGCGGGGACGAATTTAAGTTCGTTGAAATTTAGATAAAACGTAGAATTGAAATTCTCGCTCAGTAGCTCTCGTATATCTGGATTTTCCCAGGGGCTACTTTTAAATTGACGATTTTCTTTTTTACCAGTTTTTAACCAATGCCTTAAAGGCTCAATCTCAGACGTGAAAACATCTGGATTGGCGTTCCAATATTGGTCAATGTTGAAGTTGGCAGATGGGCTAAATCCAACTTTCCAACCCACATTTTGATAATGCTGCCAGGGGTCTTCAGTTGTCATGTCTACCGAATGGAGTTGATTGATATAGAATTTCGAATCGAAATATCTTCTGGTTATGCTATCAAGAAGAAATTTTTTTGTAAGATTCATTAATCTCCAAGTGGATATGTTGATTTTGACTAATGCAATTCTACCAACAATTGTATTTTCAATGACCCCGCCACTGTTGATTTTGTCATTTTCTCTAGTTTAATATCTACACAGATGTATGTTTATCCCTCTCTCTAAGTTTTGAAAGGCTCAATTGCGCTTCTGTTTTATTCATCATTTTGCTATTGAGTTGTAGTACCGTTAGAAATATGGATATTTCTAGGGCCCACCCTCGAAGAGTGCTTTACACTGTTTTACTGGGTGGATACGAAAATCTGAATGAGCTTGAAGTTTCAGATCCTTCTGTGCGTGCGATTTGTTTTACTGATAACCCTAAATTAGTGAGCTCTACATGGGAACTTGTAGTTATGGAACCCATATTTCCAGGTGACCACATTCGCAGCCAAAGGCTTATTAAAATCTTAGGACACCCCATTTTAGATCAATTCGATGAGTGGCTTTATATAGACAATACGGTTCGCTTGTTGAAATTGCCGAGTTTTATTCTTGATAATTTTCTAAAAGATTCTGATTTAGCAATCCCAAATCACAGTTACCACAAAAATCTTCGTGAAGAATTTACAGTTGTTCAGGATTCTTCCTTGGACAGCTTCGAGCGCATTGCGGAACAACTGTGTCATTACGAAGAGCACTTTCCACTCTTACTTGACCAACAACCTCTTTGGACGGCCATAATCGCCCGTCGTCCCACTTTATTAATTCGTAAGTGGTCAGAATCCTGGGCACAACATGTTTTGCGCTACTCACGTAGAGATCAACTTTCAGTGCTAGTTACACTCGAAATCAATAAGACTATCTTTAACCGGATTGGAGTTGACAACTTCTCGTCAGATTTTCATCAATGGCCTAATTTGAACGAGCGTAAAGAGGATAGGCGAGTATACAAAGGGCCTGATTACAACCCTGACATTTTGCATCTTCAAGAGGAGAATCTTCGTCTAAGTATCGAAAATCAACGGCTCGAGCTTGAAATTCGAGATGCTCGGATTAGTGAAAATAATTACATTAAATCGAGGTCCTGGAAGATTACAAGACCGCTACGGGACGCATCAATTGCCTTTAGAAAACTTTGGCAATCCACCTAAGATAACTATTTATTTTAAACTTTCCGTTACACTTCCCGTTTGTTGTGCTTTAATACAAAGGGGATATAAATGCTCAAAAGGATGTTTTCATTTCTGACTGTGGTAATTCTTTTGCTCAGTTTAAATGTATTTACCCCTACTACCGTCTTTGCAGATTCAATCAATTTTAATACTTGCCGCAATCTATCTGAGTGCGGCGGTATGAATGCCTTAATCAAAGCTGCGCAAAATGAGGGAACCCTAAATATCAATATTGCACTTCGTAACTGGGCAAATTACGGAGAGGCCATTGATACATTTCAAGCTGCTTTTGGGATTCATATTATTGATGATAATCCTGATGGCAATTCTTCCTATGCTATCAATGCTATTAAAACTGCCTTGCCACAAAATCAACCTGATGTCATTAATATCGGAGCTTCTCGAATTCCAGATACTGTAGATACTTCAGGAAAGAGCATTTTCACTCCATATCAAGTTCAAACCTGGAACGATATTCCCGAATTATGGCGAGAGCCAAGTGGGACATGGTTTGGTGGATATCAAGGTCAAATCGTTATTGGTTACGATTCAAAACTGAAAGTTATCCCTAAATCGATAAAAGACTTATTGAATCCCGCTTATCAAAAAGTCGTAGGCATGGGCAGCGATCCGCGAGCTGGCCAGTCGTCATTAACAACAGTTATGGCTGCATCCGTTGCTAATGGTGGCTCACTATCCGATGTTCGCCCCGGTATTGAGTTTTTTCGTGAATTGAAAAAAGTAGGAAACCTTTCTGGGGCTTCAACATCTGCGAGTTTAATTGCCACCGGGAGTATTAAGGTCTGGTTTGATTTTTCATTTAACGCACCAGGAACAATTCAAATGGGGAAACAAGTTGGAAAGAGAATTGCTTACGTCAGGCCTTCAGATGCCGCGATTCTCGGCACCCCCTACGTATTTGGAGTAAATGCTAAAGCGCCACATCCGGCGGCTGCCCGTCTCTGGGTTGAATATCTTCTCTCTCAAAATAAAGGTCTTGTTGCCAAGGGGCTTGTTGGAAACGAGGCAAGCAAAATAGCCAAAGGAACTTTGGATGGCACCAAATTTTTTAATTCGCTAATGGGCGGTCAGAATATCTTCCAAATAGGGGGAGCGATTCCAATTCAAGCAGTAGCTATGAAGAAAAAGCGACTCTTGGTTAACTCACCTTCATCTATTTTTGTTTCAAGCCCGGGTAACAAACTTGTCGCTCAAATGCCCACGACGGATCAACAAAACGATGCGCTAGCTGTCCTAAACCTGGAATGGGCAAAAATTTGATTTCCGGCAGAATTAGAGTCAATGCCTAAACTGGATAGAGGCTTCCTAGGCGTCATTCCTCTCATTCTTTTCTTCAGTATCTTTCTTTTCTTCCCAATCGCTTCTATTTTGAACTCTTCGCTTCACGATAATAATGATCACTTCACTCTTACTTTGTATGGAAACTTGTTCCATGGAGAATTTGCTGCGGCTTTTCTAGAATCTATCAAACTTGCTGGTGCATCAATGTTAATTTCAGGTTTTGCTGGAGGCATAATCTGCTGGAGTTTATCGAAGACAACTAATAACACTAGAACATTGATTAACACTGTTTCTGGATTATTGGCCAATACGGGCGGGGTTCCTCTCGCCTTCATGTTTATAGCAGCTTTTGGTCAAGAAGGTCTCGTTGTGAAAGCGCTCATGAAAATCTTCCACTATGACCTTTATTCGGGGTCGTTTCAACTATTTAATTTTTGGGGATTGATAACCGTTTACTGTTTTTTCCAAATTCCCTTAATGCTAATCGTGTTTATGCCAACCGTCGAACATATTCGAACTGAATGGTACGAAGCAAACGTTACGCTTGGTGGAAATGGAATCAGGTATCTGCGGCACATTCTGGTGCCAATAGTTGGTCCTGCTTTCCTCTCGTCACTTTTTTTACTCTTCGGTAATGCTTTTTCAGCCTTTGCAACTGCGGCGGCAATGACTAACGGAACAATTCCACTTATTCCACTTTTAATTGGAAACCTTCTCAATGGTGAAGTGATTTCTGGTCAAGCAAATCAAAGTGCCGCCCTTGCGATGGGAATGATTGTTATCTCGATGTTTCTTTTCTATCTCTTTCCGTTAATCACCAGAAAACTAGTGAAAACATGAAAAGGCGAGTGTCCAAACTAGCTGCAGGTATCAACATAATTGTCGCCTTATTTTTTATTTTTCCTTTTATTTCAGCCTTAGAGTTCTCTCTTCGTGGGTATGGTGGGGTTGGTCATACTTTTGAAAACTATTTTTGGATTCTTAAGCAGACCAATTTTTCAGATGCCATATCTACCTCTATCAAAGTGGCTATATTGTCCTCAGTTTTGGTTCTTGTACTTGTAGTCCCAACGATTGTTCACCTTCATTTAGCTGGCCGCAAATTTCATAAATTTGTCGATGGACTATCAGTCTTGCCCAATCTCATTCCATCAATTTCACTCGCTGTTGCAGTTCAATTTTCAATGCCAGGTTGGATGCAGGTAAGTTATTACGAGCTCAGTTTCTTCAATGTTCTAATCGCATTTCCTTTTGTTTTTAGATCCTTGGACTCCGCCTTAAAATCAATACCTTTAAGCACTTTAGTTGAAGCCTCTGATACCTTAGGAGGGAATTGGATGAAGACTTTGTTTTTTGTAATAGTTCCAAGTGTTCGATCAGCAACTATTGCTTCCGTACTTATTACGGTTGCACTTTCTTTGGGTGAATACACGTTAGCTACGGTTTTGCATTTTCAAACAGTCCCTACATGGGCTGTCAATGTGTCACAAGAAAACCTATATGGTTCTGTGGCGATTTCTATCGGGGCATTGTTTTTTTCCTGGGTTGCATTACTTCTTTTGGTGTTTTTCCCAAAAGTATCAAAGAGAATTTATCGCAAATTTCAGGGACGATACGCTCTATGAAACAAGGCAACTCGGTCCAGTTTAACGAAATCACCCGTACCTTTGGATCTGTCGTTGCGCTTCGTAATTTTTCATTAAACATAAAACCTGGAGAACTTGTAACGCTATTAGGGCCTTCAGGGTGTGGCAAGACTACCGCTCTTAGGGTTTTAGCTGGGATCGATAAATTCCATACCGGATCTGTGTCAATAAATGGTGAAAATCTAACATCGGTTCCGGCATACCGCAGAAATATAGGAATGGTATTTCAAGCTTATTCACTTTTTCCAAATATGACAGTTGCAGAAAATATCTCATATGGTCTTCGAATGCGTGGCCAAAGTTCGAAAAGACGTCGAATGAAATCTGATGAGACGATGGAGCTTGTTGGAATGAGTTCGCTGGCAAGCCGCATGCCTTCTGAACTTTCTGGGGGGCAACAACAACGAGTGGCTCTTGC
>Ga0114958_10004034_pt1 | contig 10288 bp, 6 predicted proteins | sample C_130208_EF_Meta_FD_89577 | JGI IMG/M metagenome (GOLD analysis project Ga0114958, IMG submission 89577) | Freshwater microbial communities from Lake Croche, Canada to study carbon cycling - C_130208_EF_MetaG | ecosystem: Environmental > Aquatic > Freshwater > Lake | place: Lake Croche, Canada... | reverse complement strand
CCCAGGCCATTCCGGGGGTATCTCAGGGTCGTGGCATTGGGATTATTGATACCTTGCATCTCATAGAAATCCCGGTGGCCTTAGAGGCCGTTGCCGGCTTGCAGGGGTTTCCAGGCGCGGTTGCCAGCGCGGTACAAGAATGGTTTGGCAACTACCTGCACTGGATGCTGAGCAGCGCCAACGGCCAAGACGAGGCCAAGGAACGCAATAACCATGCGGTCGCATATTGGTTGCAGGTGGCAGTATTTGCGCGTTTCACCCACAATAAGTCGGGCATGGCGCAAGCGGCAGAGCAGTTCAAACGCAATTTTATTGGCACGCAAATGGCGCCCGACGGGAGTTTCCCGGAGGAAATTAAGCGCACAAAGCCCTATGCGTATTCGCTGTTTCAATTGGACAATATGGCCGCCTTGTGCCAAGTGGTATCAACGCCGGCCGACAATCTGTGGAGATTCACCATGCCCGATGGCCGTAGTATGGAGCGCGGGCTGGCGTATTTGGCCCCATTTATGGCAAATAAGAGCCTGTGGCCGTATGCGCCCGACGTGCAGGCCTGGCAGTATTGGCCTATGCGTCAAAGCGCCTTGCTGTTTGGCGGCAATGCATTTGCGCGCAGCGATTTATTGCAACTTTGGGGCCGTTTGCAGCCTGACAGCAGCGACGATGAGGTGCAGCGCAATATCGCTGTTACGCAGCCTCTGCTGTGGCTCAAAACCCAGGCTAACGGGGTTTAAATGTGTTGCGACGGCGATGTAAAGTTGTCGCTGTATAAAGAAAAGAATTTTTGCAATTGAATGAGGTTACGTATGTCGAAAACGGTGAAGTTAATACTGGCCATCGGTCTGGCGCTGGGCGCTGTAGCCTCGGCCCTGGCCGCCGCGCCGAACAAGCCTAATATTATTTTTATATTGGCCGATGATTATGGGACTGGCGAGGTCAGTGCCTACGGTGCAGACAATTACAAAACCCCACATATTGATGCGCTGGCCCAGGGCGGCACGCGCTATACCCGCAGCTATACCTTGCCTTTATGTGGTCCCTCCCGGGCCATGATATTGAGCGGCCGCTACCCGTTTCGTACCGGCGCTACCAGCCAGGACGCTAGCGGCGATGTGTTCTCGCCCACCGAACAACTCACGCCCAAAGTCTTGAAATCGGCCGGGTATGTGACTTCCATGATCGGCAAATGGGGCCAACTACCGCTGACTGCGGGCGACTTTGGCTTTGATGATTATTTGCAATTCAAAGGCAGCGGGGTTTACTGGAATACGCAGGTAAAGGGCAAAGATTATTTGGTCAATGGCAAAACAATCGCCTTGCACGACAAAGAATACATGCCCGACCTGATGCACAGGCATTTGGTGAACTTCATCACGCAAAACAAGGATAAACCTTTTTTTGTGCACTATTCGATGTCCCACGTGCACAGCGAGATATTGCCCACACCCGACAGCGCGCCGGACAACAAAAATTTGTATGCCGATAACGTTGCCTATATGGATAAATTAGTAGGCCAGTTGGTCGCCGAGCTCGAACGCCTCAAGCTGCGTGAAAAAACGCTGCTGGTTTTCATGGGCGATAACGGTACTGCCGGTGGCCCCAGTCGCTTTGCCAAGATTGGCGGACGTGCCATTTTTGGCAGCAAAGGTTCTATGCAAGAGGGTGGGGCGCTGGTGCCCCTGATCGCCAATTGGCCGGGCGTGGTGCCTGCCGGCAAAGTCACAGGCGAGTTGATCGACTCCAGCGACCTCCTACCTACTTTTGCCGAGTTGGCCGGCGCCAAACTGCCTGCAGGCGTGACCATGGACGGACGCAGTTTCGCGGCGCAATTGCAGGGCGGGCAGGGCAAGTCGCGCGATTGGGCCTTCGTCCAATTGGCCAGAAATTGGTATGTGCGCGAGGCCGGCTTCAAGCTGACCCAGGACGGCGAGTTGTTTGACATGGCTGACGCGCCGTTTGCCGAAACCCTGGTTCCTAAAGACAGCCAAGACCCCGCTGCCGTGGCCGCACGCAAGCGCTTGCAACTGGCCTTGCAGCAACTCAATCCGGCTGGAGGCATCGTAGACCAGGGTGGCGAGAGCGGCCGCCATGAAAACAAAAAACCCAAAGTGCGCGCCAGTGGTCTGCCCGACGCTAACTAAAGCCCAAGTAACCGTGGATCGCATACACCTCTTGATATGCCGCCTAGTTGCATTGGCGCTGGCCACAGTTTCATTGGCGTCTTGCCAAAAAATCGAGTCGCCGCCAGCTGTGGTCGCCAGCAAAACGGCCAAAGCCTGTCAGGCATTCGCACCCGACGCGCAAGTCTATGTGGCCCCCGGAAGCTTCACCATGGGAGACGACCGTTTCCCTGAAGAGGGGCCGCTGCGCAAAGAGCAAGTACGCAAAGGTTTCTGGATGGATGCCCACGAGGTCACTAACGGGCAATTTGCGCGCTTCGTGGCCGCGACCGGCTATGTCACCGTCGCCGAGCGGCGCCCTGACCCGCGTGCCTACCCCGATATTCCTGCAGACCAGCTGGTACCGGGCTCGGCCGTGTTCCAACTCAAAAACGCCGAACGCGCTTTGGCCAATGACGTTAGTGCTTGGTGGAGTTTTGTGCCGGGCGCCTATTGGCGCGCGCCTGAGGGCAAGGGCTCAACGATCGAAGGGCGGGACAACTACCCCGTGGTGCATGTGGTGCTGGCGGACGCCCAAGCCTATGCGCGCTGGGCCGGCCGGCGCTTGCCCACCGAGATCGAATGGGAATGGGCCGCCCGTGGGGCCGACCCGGCCAGCCTCAATGAGCATGAACAGCCCAGCCAGGCTAATACCTGGCAGGGCAAATTTCCTATCCAAGACGCGGCGATTGACGGCTATGCCGGCCTGGCCCCGGTGGGTTGTTTTGCGCCCAACGCCATCGGACTGCACGACATGATTGGCAATGTATGGGAGTGGACTGTAGATCCCTACTATGAAAGGCGTCCCCGCACCATCCCAGCCGGCGCCAAAGGCGATGACCCGATGCAAAAAGGCGTGCCCGTGGCCACCATCAAAGGCGGCAGTTTTTTATGTGCGCCGGGCTACTGCATGCGCTACCGCCCCGGGGCACGCCACGGGCAGGACCTGGCCTTGGGCGCCTCGCATATCGGCTTTCGCACCGTAGGCGATGCCCCGGCCCCCGCACCCAAAGGACCTCCTTAATGCGCCCACTTTTTCAAAGCCTGCCTGGCCTGCGGATTGCAAAGTTCTTGGTGGCCGTGTGTCTTTGCGCAGCTGCCAGCAGCCAGGCCGCCCCCGCGCCGGGCAGCGGCCCCACACCAGGCCGCAAGCCCAACATCATTTTCCTGATTGCCGATGACATGGGCTATGGCGACTTGGGCGTGCAGGGCGACAAAGAGGTGCGCACGCCGCATATCGACGCGCTGGCCGCCTCGGGCGTGCGCTTTACCCAGTACTACGCCAACCACCCGGTGTGCGCACCCAGCCGCGCTGCCTTGCTCACCGGCGTGTACCAGCAGCGCATGGGCTTTGAGTTCAATCCCGGCGGCGCCGGGCCCAACTTCGGACTGCCGGTGGACATACCCACCATCGCCGAGCGCCTCAAAACCCAGGGCTACGCGACGGCGCTGTTTGGCAAATGGCACCAGGGCTACAAGCCCGAGCACCATCCCAACGCGCGGGGCTTTGACGAGTTTTATGGCTTTCTGGGCGGCACGCATCCCTACACCGCCGACGGCGTGACCCAGTACAACGCCACCGATGCGGCTGACGCCCGCACCAACCGCCTGCTGCGCCAAAGCTCGCCGGTGGAGCTGCCCGGGCACCTGACGGAGGCGCTCGGTGCAGAGGCCACGCGCTTTATACGGGCGCATAAAAATACCCCGTTTTTTGTCATGCTGGCCTTTAATGCACCGCATGTGCCTATGCAAACCACGCGTGGCTACTACCAGCGCTTTGCCCACATCGCCGACGAAAAGCGGCGCATTCACCTGGCCATGGTAGAGGCGCTGGACGACCAGGTCGGCGCCGTGCTCCAGACCCTCAAAACCGAAGACCTGGAGCGCGACACCTTGGTCGTGTTTATCAGCGACAACGGCGGGCCGCAGCACCAAACCACTTCCAGCAACTACCCCTTGAGCGGCGAGAAGGGCACTTTTTTAGAGGGCGGCATCCGCGTACCGGCAGCGCTGCGCTGGCCCGGCACGATCGCGCCCGGCGGCGTCTTGGACAGCATGAGCAGCGGCTTTGACATGACCGCAACGGCCTTGACCTTGGCCGGCGCCATGCCCGCACAAGGCTTGGATGGCGTAAACCTCATGCCCTGGGTGACTGGCAAAACCAAGGCCACCATCCACGAGGCCTTGTACTGGCGCCAAGGCAAGCGCGGGGCCATGCGCCAGGGCGATTGGAAACTCCTCAAAGACGCCGACCAGTGGCGCCTGTTTGACCTGCACACCGACCTGGCTGAGCAACGCGACTTGGCTGCCAGCCAGCCGCAAAAGCTAGAGCAACTGCGCGCGCTGTGGAACAGCTGGAGCGCGCAGATGAAGCCGCCCGCGTGGGCCCCCATCGAAAAAACCGGCGCTGCAGCAGGCGCCGACTGATCATTTTGTAGAAAGTACGCCTCCAATGCCATTTCGTCCTACCTTTGTTGCGGCCCTTGTGCTGGCGCTGGCCGCCATGGCCCAAGCCGCAGAGCGCCCCAATGTGCTGTTTATTGCCGTGGACGACTTACGCCCCGAGCTCGGTGCCTATGGCATCAAAGAGGTAAAAAGCCCCCACATCGACCAGCTGGCCAAAACCGGCATGGTGTTTGACAAAGCTTTTGTGCAGCAAGCCGTCTGCTCGCCCTCGCGCACCAGCCTCATGACCGGCGCACGCCCGGACACCACCAAGGTATGGGACTTGGTCACCCACTTTCGCACCGCCATGCCCGAGGTGGTCACGCTAGGCCAGCACTTCAAGCAAAACGGCTACTTCGTGCAAGGCATGGGCAAGATTTACCACGGCGGCTTTGACGATGCGCCCACCTGGTCGGTCCCCTGGCAAACGCCCAAGGCGCCCAAATACGCCTCTGACATGGCCAATGTCGGCCAGGCCAGCGATGCCGATGAAGACCCGGATGGCGGCCCGGAGGGCAAATCCAAAGGCAAGGTCAAGTCCAAGGTGCGCGGCCCGGTGCTTGAAGGTGCTGACGTGCCCGACGACACCTTCACTGACGGCAAAGTGGCCGACCTGGCCATTCAGACCCTGGGCCAGCTGGGTGCCAAAAAAGAGCCATTCTTTCTGGCGGTAGGTTTGGTTCGCCCGCACCTGCCTTTTGTGGCGCCCAAGAAGTACTGGGACTTGTACGACCCGGCCAAAATTCCGATGGCGCCCAACCGCTACCCGCCCAAAGACGCGCCAGACTATGCGATCCGCAACCTGGTCACCGGCGGCGAGTTGCGCATGTACCAGGACATCCCCGAAGGCCATTTGCCTGACGATTTGGCCCGTCGCCTCAAGCACGGCTACTACGCCTCGGTAAGCTACACCGACGCCCAGGTCGGCCGCGTACTGGCCGAGTTGGACCGCTTAGGCTTGCGCAAAAATACCATCGTCGTCCTCTGGGGCGACCATGGCTGGAAGCTGGGCGAGCACGATGGCTGGGCCAAGCACGGCAATACCGAAAACGACACCAATGCGCCCTTGATCGTGTCCGTGCCAGGCATGAAGACGGCCAACACCCATACCAAGGCCTTGGTAGAGTTTGTGGACATTTACCCCACGCTCAGCGAATTGGCTGGTCTGCCTCTGCCCAAGCACCTCGAGGGCAGCAGCTTCAAGCCCGTCCTGGACGACCCCAGCCGCAGCTGGAAGCAGGCGGTGTTCAGCCAGTACCCCCGTCCTAAAGCGGGCAAGGACAAGGCTGACCTGATGGGCTACGCCATGCGCACCGACCGCTACCGCTTTACCGTCTGGGTGCATACGGCCGACGCCAAGCAGATCGACGCCATCGAGCTCTACGACCACCAAAGCGACCCACAGGAAAACGTGAACCTCGCCAAGCAGCCCGAGCAGGCGGAGCTGGTACGCAAGCTCATGGCCCAATGGTCCGCCGGATGGCGTGGCGCCTTACCCAAGCTCTGAGATACCCCCGATATAGCCCTGCCCAAATTACCTAGGGTAATTACTGATTAAACGTTTATCACAATGATGTGACAATCAGTTTAAGCAACATTTTTTGACCCAAGATTTACAAAAAGGACGCAAAGTGGCCAATCCAATTTTCAAGACATCCGGCATCCACCGCACCCCGATCAGCGTGGCTATCGCCCTCTTGATCGGCCAGGCGGCGTTCGCGCAGCAGGCACCCGCTGCCGCTGACAAGCAACTCGACACCGTGGTGGTGACCGGTGTACGCGCCGCCTTGCAGCGCGCCTCCGAAGTCAAGCGCGACTCGGACCAGGTCATGGACGTGATTACCGCGGAAGACGTGGGCAAGTTGCCCGACGCCAACGTGGCCGAGGCGCTGCAGCGCGTTACCGGTGTGCAAGTGACCCGCGTGTGGGGCGAAGGCCAGGGCGTCTCGATTCGCGGCCTGCCTTTGGTGCGGGTGGAAGTGGATGGACGCACCGTGCTGGGTTACTCCACCCGCTTGTCGCCGCCGGAAAACGACCAACTGGGGCGCAATTCCGGTTTGGACGTGGTGCCTTCGGGGCTGTTTGGGCGTTTGGAGGTGAGCAAGTCTCCGCTGGCATCGCAGGTTGAGGGTGGCTTGAGCGGTACGGTGAATTTGGTCACGCCCGATCCTCTGGACTTGCCCGGCTATACGGCCGCCGTCAAGCTCAATACCGAATACTCGATGGCAGCCAAAACCAACGGCCCGGGCCTGAACTTCTTCGTGGCGGATCAGTCGGCGGACAAAAAATTTGGCGGCTTATTTGCTGTGGAGTACCAAAAGCGCCAATCTATGTTGCAAGGTATGGACCGCAATGACTTTTTGAACCGCAAACTGTCTTCAGCGGTCACCGATGTTGACGTGAACAAAGATGGTGTCACCGATCTGTCGGGTCAGATCGTCCGCTATGAACAAGTATTGGTTGACCGCTCGCGTCTGGGTGCGACCGGCGAATTACAGTGGAAACTGTCTCCAGAACTCGAACTCAAACTCGAGGGTATTTACGCTGAACTCAATACCGAGCGACGCCAAAGCTGGTTCCAATGGAAATATGGCACCAATGCCATTACTAACCCGGTTTTTGACGGCAACTCGATTGTGGCCGGAACGTCCTCCGCTACCATAACGCAACAAGGACAAGTGCGCTCTGAGCCGGGTTTAAGCTCGATTATTGCCCTGAGCAGTAAGTGGACACCAAGCGACAAACTGCGGATCAATTCAGAGGTTTCAGCGAGCCGTGGCACGCAAAATCAAATGAACGAACACATGACGATTACCTCGCCGATAGTGTCCGCTAATTTTGACTACCGTACCGGGGTCATACCTAGCCTGACCTTTAATAACGGCTTTGATCCCGGCGTTTACAACCCGGCAGTCGCATTACAAAAGTATGTGACGGTTTACCCCACCAATTCCAGCAGCAACCTGACTTCCAACAATCTGATTTCGGAGATGACCGAAAAAGCAGGCAAAGTGGATGGCCGTTACGATATTGATGCAGGTGATATGCGTTCCGTCCTTTTCGGAACCCGGGTTCGGCAATTAGGTGCGCGTGCTAATTCGTACGAAGCCAATAACGGAGTAAATGATGTTTCATCATTTATCCAAAACACTGGTGGTAATTTCCTCAGTGATGTTGACGCCATTTTGCCGCGCAACATCTTGATGCTGTACCCGGACGCCAATTGGATTCGCACCACTGTATTAAGCACAACACCGCGCACTGAAAATCTGCAACGTAACTATGTATTTGACGAAAAATCAACGGCGGTTTACGGCATGGCCGATTTTGATGGCGAGTTATTCAAACTGCCTTACCGTGCAAATGCCGGCGTGCGTGCCATAAATACCCGTATGGGCGTAGACAGTTACCAGACGGCGCCGGTCAAGGTCGGTACGACCACGGTTAATGCACTCACGCTCAAACACGATGACAGTGACTACACGAAGGTGCTGCCTAGCGCCAATATCGTGTTTACCGCTGCCCCTGATTTCTTAGTACGCACCAGTGCGTCCAAGACATTGCAACAAGCAGGTATTGCCGAACTGGCGCCGACGATTTTTATCAGCGGTACCACGGCTTATTCTGCAACTGGCGGCAATGCACAGTTGTTGCCGACTGTTTCTACCAACTTTGATTTGTCATTCGAGTGGTACGGCAAAGGCAGCTCCATGATTTCGGGTGCCGTGTTTTACAAAGACGTGACTGATGTACAAACTATCACGACCGTTCAAAAAGACTTTGATGGCTATGGTTTGATTCCCTATACCCGCCCGGACAATATTGGCAACGCAAAAATTAAAGGATTGGAAGTGGGTATCCAGCGCTTCTTTGATTTCTTGCCTGCGCCTTTTAATAATTTTGGTGTGATCGCCAACTTCACTTATACCGATGGTTTGTTGGATAACGGATACCAATATCCTGGCCTCTCACAGCACAGCGGTAATTTAGTGGCTTTGTATGAAGATGCGGCTTATTCGGCCCGCCTGGCCTATAACACCCGTGATAAAGCAATATTCTTATTTAATGAAGGTCGGCCCAATTACATCGGCGCACGCTCGCAGTTAGATTTGCAACTGGGTTACAACGTGGACAAGAACATGTCTATCCAGTTCTCTGCGCTGAATCTGCGTCCCAAAGACTCTGCGACCTTGGAATATGGTGCGGCCGGTCCGATTCAGCTCAGCAGTTATTACCTGTCTGAAACTCGCTACCAGTTGGGCGTTCGCTACAAGTTCTAAACTGAATTGGCACGCTTGGCCCAGCGCCTTTTGCTCACGGGCGCGGCCGGCAATATCGGCCGCGACTTACGCATACGCCTGGCAGAACACTGCCAGGCTTTGCGCGTTTCTGACGTCGCAGACTTAGGCCCCGCGCGCCCGGGTGAGGAGTGCGTTAGCGCCCGCCTGGAAGACTCTGATGCCATGGACCGGCTGCTGGCCGGTGTCGATGCGGTGGTGCACATGGGCGGCGTGCCCGAAGAGCGCAGCTTTGAGAGCATTTTGGCGGCCAATATCGTGGGCTTGCGCAATTTGTACGAGGCTGCGCGCCGCCACAAAGTACGGCGTTTGGTGGTTGCCAGCTCACTGCACGTCACGGGCTACTACCGCCAAGACCAGGTGGTCGATGCGCAGATGCCGCCGCGTCCCGATGGCTACTACGCCATCAGCAAGCTCTATGGCGAAAATCTGGGGCGTTATTACTTTGACCGCTTTGGTATCGAGACAGTCAGCCTGCGCATTGGCTCCTACCGCGTGGAGCCGCTGACGCGGCGCGAGCTTTCCTCCTGGATCAGCGCCGACGACATGGAGCGCCTGGTGCTGGCCAGTTTGCGCGCGCCGGTGGTGGGCCACACCATTGTTTATGGCGTCTCAGCCAACGCCAGCAATTGGTGGGACAACCGCGGCGCTCAGCACCTGGGCTACCAGCCGCAGGACGATGCGTCGGCCCACGCGGCCCGCTTGCTGGCCCAAGAGCCTACGCTGGATTTGAACAACCCGGCCACCGTGTTCCAAGGTGGCATCTTCGTGCTCAACGAGCCCCAGTGAAACGCGATGGGCGTCACCACCCGCACGCCTGACTACGCCGTCCTGCCCGCGCCGGCGTGTGCCGTGGGCGAGAGCCCGCTGTGGAGTGGGGCTGGCCAGTGCCTGTGGTGGGTCGACATCGAAGGCCGGCTTGTGTACCGCTATGGCCCCGACAGCGGCCAGGTGGACTGCTGGGAAAGCCCGGAGCGCATCGGCTGCGTGGCGCTGCACGGGGCAGAGCAGGGCGGCCTGATCGCCGCGATGGAAACCGGCGTATTTGCCCTGGCGCCTGTGCCGAACCAAGTCATGGTCCCACGCCTTTTGGCGCCCATCAGCCATGGCCAGGCCGGTATGCGCTGCAACGACGGGCGCTGCGACCGCGCCGGCCGTTTCTGGGTGTCCACCATGGTGCGCGACATGGGCTTGGCCGCGCCGCAAGGCGTGCTCTACCGGATGGACGCTAGCGCGCAGGGCCCGGTTTTGCGAGCGCAGAGGGGCGGCCTCATCACCGGTAACGGGCTGGCCTTCAGCCCGGCCGGCAAGCTCGCCTACCTCTCGGACTCGCACCCGCAGGTGCAGCAGATTTGGCAGTTCGATGTGGACGCCGATGGCGGACTG
>Ga0114958_10004033_pt1 | contig 10289 bp, 6 predicted proteins | sample C_130208_EF_Meta_FD_89577 | JGI IMG/M metagenome (GOLD analysis project Ga0114958, IMG submission 89577) | Freshwater microbial communities from Lake Croche, Canada to study carbon cycling - C_130208_EF_MetaG | ecosystem: Environmental > Aquatic > Freshwater > Lake | place: Lake Croche, Canada... | reverse complement strand
TCATAGAGGATTTGCGTATGATAGAGTGTCTTCGTCAAGTGTTTTACGAACAAATTCCAATACATTCATAAACTCTTCAACAGTATCGCATACCACTTGCTTTTCTGAACCGCCATAAGAATAAAGATACACTGTTCGCCTCAAAGGATCCACCACGCAACGGGAAAGGTAGTCATCGTTCATTTGAGTCGTCTAGTGATTACCTATGCATTATAGGGCACCCTGGGGGGGTTTGTCAAGGACTTTGCCAAAAATCAAATAATAGCAGTCTACTGGCAATCCATTTGTTTGTAAATGAACTTCCAATCCTTGTGTTCTTTTTATAATTAAATTTTGATTTGCGCCAATTGGAGTAAGATGAATCGAAATGGTGGTTAAATCGACAAATTCTTTCCATTCTTCTGGAAGTTTAATTAAAGGATTCTTTACTCTTCCCCTAACAAATACACAATTTTCAGGTGTTCCTGGATAAGAATATTTTAATTCTTTATTTTTTAATTTAATGTTCATTTTATCCATTTATTAGTTTAGAGATGTAATCTTGTCCAAAAATTGCAACTCTTTCATTATATGTATTAACATTAGAAGATGCTTTGTCAATTTGTCCACGATATGCCCAAATTCGAATATTAATTTCATTTAAATCACTTCTAATTTCATTTGCAATACTAATCTTAGTATTAAATGTTGAAATTCCAGAAGTAAATTCTGCTTTTTTAGAATCTCTTATCGATTCTGTAGTTGTAATATCAGTATTAATTGTAGATGAGCACGAAGGAAGCGCAGATACTGTTGCCTGATCAGAATACTCATCATTTGGATAATTATATGCAATATCACCTACAACAGCCGGAGAACCATTTTTTAATGGTTTATCTGCAAATCCCAAGGTATAATATATTTTACCAGCTCCAACACTAGGTTCTGTTACAATTTTTCCACTTCGAAGATCATCAGGATCCTGAAATCCATTTAAAAATTGATTCCAAGATCTAGAGGCAGATGAAATACCAGAATTATCAAGAAATATTGAAACCCCAGTTCCAACACTTTCTGTTGTCATCATTTTAATTGTTTGAGGAACATAAGGAGATGATCCAAAAGGTATTCCCACATTTATTATTTCATCAGGATCTATTAAAACTGTAAAAGTTACAAAAGAACCATTTGATTCTGGAGCTGTTGCTCCAAGAATTGTTGGATTTTTGAGAATTAAAGTACTTACCACACTTCGAGTCGTGCTAATGCCAGAATCTATTACACTTAAATTTACAATAGATGTTCCAATTCCAATAATTTCATTTGATTCTCCAGAAAATACATACTGCTTATCACAAACAACAATTTGCCCCACTTTTAATCCAGATAATCCTCCAGAATTCAATGGATTCATCACCGCTAATACAGTTGATGCAGTACCAACCGTTCCAATAAAAGAACCAACATAAGAATTTAAAATGTCTTGAGAATATGGTTCATCATAAATTTTAAGTCCATAAAGATTATCACTCTGAAGTCCGGGAATAGAAGAATAAGCTATGCCCGTAGAAGTCAAAAAGAATACTGCTGTTGTTCCCAATCCAACAGTAGGATTAATTTTTGTGCAAACATAACGTTCATATTGTATATTAGGAGCTCCAGTACTAATTCCAACGGTAGTTCCAATACCAGATCTTGCCCATATCAAATCCGTTCTACAACCAGAATTAATTCTATTCTGATATTTGGTTTGAACATCAGTCAATGTTAAATTGACTGGTTCAATTTCAGAAAAAAGTTTTGCATCTATAGTATAAAGTGCCTGAACATATGGATCTCTTGCATTATCCAATATATCAATTTGTTTTCTGGCAAATTTGAGATTGTGATTTTCAGTTTCAATTTTTGTGTTCAGAATTTTTATGATTTCTTGCTGTCTACTAGTATACATAATTCACTTAATATAAGGTTAAAATTTCAGTTTTTTCTTGTGATTATATTTATGTGTTATTGCCGAATCTCCAGTTGCATATTGACTATTATCTCCAGGATAGTCATCATAGGTTCCCTCATATTCTGGAATGTTCTTATCAGTGTCTGCTCTTTCACCATAAACAGTATAATAACAATTTACAGAAGAACCCAAATTATTCTTAATTATAATTCTTGTTCCCCACTCAATTTTTTCTACAAACAATTCTTGATGCGAACCTATAGGTGTTAAATTTACTACTATCGTTTCTGGATGCACCAATTTTCTCCAATATTCTGGAAGTTCAATTATATTTGAGTTAATAAGTTTTCCCTTTATATACACATCTGCAGTAGGTCCTTCAACACAAACATATCTCAATCTCCATCCATCTTTTGTTGGATGTGGTATATCAAAAGGTTTTTTGGCAACAGCAATTGAAAAAGTTGTATTTAATGTTGTAATAGCACTAGCAAAATCCGGTGTTACAAAAGGCGCATCTCCAATAATTGGAGCAGAATTAAATGCGGCTGATAGATTCCAATCAACGCCCGCCTCACTTTTTGCACCGGCAAAAGCTTTAATACCAAAATCTTCTGATGCACCAATCTCGACTCTATTTGGAGCAATTAAATTATAATCTAGGGTAATTAAATCAATTAAAGAGGATTGAACCGTAAATGGTTGCATACCACAAAAACAAGTAATTCCAACAGGTCCTGTTGGATCCCCAAGCATTACGTCAATTGGTGTTCCAACAGGAGTAATTGATGCTCTTGAACTAACTTTAAAAATTGAAGGGGCAACTACTGCTTTTGGATTTGTTGGTGCTGCTCTTCCAACCATTAATGTTGCTTCTGGAACATTTGGAATTGGATAAGTTAATGGCGAACCAATCAGAACTCCACCATCTGCCCAGATAGTTCCTGGAATTACCGTAGGTCCAAATCCATAAACAGCAGCAGGAAGTCCAGGAATTCCTTCTGGAAGATTAGCACAAACTTGTAATTGTTTTCCTACGTGAATATCAGTTACTTCCATAATTTTTAGGTAATACTTTTAATTAATTTCATCAATCCATCAAGTTGTTGAAGAACAGTATTGGCACCACTTCCAAAAGGACTAGTTGCTGGTGATACATCAGGACCTTCAACAACTTTCATTGAGCCACAACTAACTTTAAACCTACCGGGAACATTCAAATTTAAATCTCTTTCACAAGCAAATCCCAATGCATCTGCTGCTTCCAAATTAATATTTGGGGAATTCATTTGAATTGTTGAATTTGATTGTATATTAATCCATCCAGTACTTGTTCCATTTCCAGAAGCAATTAAATCAATATCTTGAGCAAATATTCTAATTCTTCCTTGAGGTGCTCCAAGAATCATATCACCATTTTCTGCATAAGCAACAAAGGCAACTCCATCTACCGGTTTTTCTCCACAAAGAATTTGATATGTTGATGGGGCACTATTGATAATAGCACCATCCATTTTACCAGTCATTGGCATTCCAATGTACTGAGAACGTTGAAATGAGCTTGGGAAAATTCTACGAATCATAACAGACATTTTGGTGTTATTCTTCATCACATCACCAAGTCTAATTTCACCCTCGGTGGTTGAAAAATGATTAAATGAATACGGTTTCTCTTCTGCCATTATACTTTACCTACACAATCCACAATATCAACAATTTTAGTTCCTGGAGGAATATTTGGTTCACCTAGGTTGTCAAATCTAAGAACTGGTTTGAATCTTGCATTATACCCGGTATTAGTATTTATTACAACTTTTGGCATCACAGTAAATCCAATTCCAGGATTTATGATAGTTATACCTTTAATAGAACCATTTGAAATATTTGGTTTTATAATTGCCCCATTATCAGGTTCAAGTCCCAATGTATCATCTGGTTCAAATCCAAATCCTTCATCTTCTATGTAAAAATCGCCAAGTGAACCTCCCTTTGGTTCCGGTGGTTTGGGTACAGGAGGACAAGATGGTGCAGTAACAGTAACATAGAATTTTGGCAACTTACCAAAATTTGGATCATTTAATTTATCCTGCATTTTTGGTCCTATCTTTTTCTTATATTCATTTTCCAAATAATAACGAATATCAACATCGGAAAATCCCAATAATTTTGCATATGGATAATCATTTTCATATCCAAATTGATTTGGAGCCCCTTGATCGGTTCCCTTAGAGTCATCAAATCCAATCATATTTTTAATTTTAAAAATCAAACCTGGGGGCAATTTACCAAAATTGGGATTATTCAATACTTTTCGCATTTCCGGACCTATTTTTCCAGCATATTGATTTTCCAAATAATAACGAATATCAACATCAGAAAATCCTAATAATTTTGCGTATGGATAATCATTCAGATATCCAAATTGATTTGGAGCCCCTTGATCGGTTCCCTTAGAGTCATCAAATCCAGTCATATCTTTAAGAATGACTAATCTGTTATGAACAATAGATCCTGCTATCATCGATTCTTGAAAATCTTTCGTAATCAACACCTCTTTATTTCCAGGTAATCTAATAATGTCTCCAGGATAAAGAGTAATAACTTCTCCTGGATTATATGGAAGAGAAGTTTTTCCATCAACATTTTTAGATACGCTTTGACATCTATTTGCATAAATCCTTCCAATACCTCCCCTATCACCATTTGGTGCAGGAATATATCCATATCCAGAATCTATTATAATGACATCAGTAACTCCAGTAATAGTAGTAGTTCCAATACCAGCAGTTCCACCTCTAGTACCTCCAGTAGTTCCAATACCAGCAGTTCCACCTCTAGTACCTCCAGTAGTTCCAATACCAGCAGTTCCGGATCCGGCAGTTCCACCCGCAACAGTTCCGGATCCGGCAGTTCCAGTAGCAGTGTTTATAGTTATTGGTCCAATAACGGCAATTGCATATCCACCAGTACCATTTCCACAATCATCTTGAAATGCAACAAATGGCGCACTAGTATAATTTCCAGGATTAGTAATATTAACACCCAATATATCTCCTGCTGCGCCAATGATTGCATTTCCAGTAGCAGAACTAGAACCATTTCCACCCCAAAAAACTACATTTGGTGGCCCACAAGCGAAGGTATCCAATCCACAACCATTTAATACATTATTCAGAGCAGATTCTACGTCAAAATTAAAATTAAAAGTTCCGGATTCGGGCAAATCAATAATTTTTGAAAAACTATTTGCAATATTCTGTGCATCATTAAAAATTTTAGTAAAATCTAAATTACCAAATAATGAATTATTTTGAGCACCCTCAAGAAAATTCCATTTTTCAACTGTTGGACATACATTTTTTACTTTACACTCCAACAAATTAATAATTGATTTAACAAAATCAAAAACATCATTAATTATATTGACAGCTTTACCCAAAATACCAGAAATTGTTCCTAAAATAGAATTAATTGCAGAAAATATTTGCCCCAACAGTTGTCCAATAAAATTTGAAATAAAATTTTCAACTAAACATTGTGCTGTATTGAGAAATTTGTCAATTAAAGCATTTAAAAATTGTGATATTAAACTTTCAAGATTTTGAAGTAATTGCACAAAAAGACAAGAAATTAGAGAAAGAGTTTTGTCCGTTGTTTCATTAATAAGATATCTTTGACTTAAGGGAACGCCACCTGTTAAATTGTTTATTGTTGCATTTACTTTTCTCAATACAAACTTGCGAATTTCTTGAATTAACCAAGTAATCCATCTTGAAATATTTTTTGATACAGAGTTAACTTTATCCTGTACAGAATTTAAAAAATTTTGACTGGTTGCCAAGAAACTATCCTTTCCTGTTAAACCAGTTCTTAATTTTTCAATTCCTTTAACTAAGTTTTCAAGTTCTCCATTAATAGCAGCAGTATTTACTGGTTTACATGCTGTCGGAATAGTAATTACTTCATTGTGACTATCTTGCTTATCATCTGCTTTTGATGGAACCGTAGCCCCATACCATTCCGATCCTGGAACAATTTTAGATCCATCAGTATGAGTATCTGGCACATAAAATAATGCTGAACCAGGTTTAAATCCACTTGCAGGAGCACATCCCGGTGCTTTTTTTGTTTGCAAAGAACCTACACTATTTGGATGAACATCTCCAATATAATAGAGTCCTGTTTGAGGATCCTCAAATACTGTTACAAATGTATTAATGGGATAAAATGAAATGCCAGAAGACTCTCCCCGTAATCCCGAAGTTGCTACCTGCCCGTATGCCCATGGCAAGTCTTTAACAGGAACAGTATCATCATGCAGAGAACAAATTCTAATTTTATATCTTCTGAGAAGAATATCAGTTCCTTCTGCATTAAACTTTTGTTGCTGCAATGTTTGCACGGCACTTTCTTCATCGGCAATTTGTGCTATACCAACGACATGCTGATTTAATGTTCCTTCAAGAAGTTTTTTATTGTACCTGCGAGAAAGAGACTCCATTCCTAATTAATCCTCATATATTCTACATTTTGGTACATCTGGGTTATTTTACTCCGTAAGAATCTCTTACTAAATGAAGTCCAGTAAAAGATGTTGAACTATTACCAAAATGACAGAGATCCGCTATCATATATATGCCACTATCTTTAGGACTTCCTATCAAAGTTGATTTAGTGGATAGTTCCGGAAACTCACAGTACACAATATCTCCAGCATGAAGACTAAAATCTGCAGGAATAATAATCTCCGAAGACATATTAAATTTTTGTCTATAATTTTGTTGCGCCTGTTGAAGAACTTCTTCGACAAGTAAATTTTCTTTTTTAGTTTTATCAACCTGAGATTTAGAAGAATCTCCAGCAGAAAAAGTTTGTCCTTTCACTCTTTGTGCAACAATACGGACGGTTGCTTTATCTCGATATTCTGAATTTACTGTAGGTAAAGATTTTCCAGCAATAATTCCATTTCCTTCACCACTTGCAATAAAAGGTGCCTTTTTTGTATAAGTTTTTTCAACTTCATCAAAAACTTCCAATACTGTACCAAAAACTCCAGATTCAAACTGAGAAAGAGCATTTGTTGTTCTATTAATACGGGAATGAAGAATTTTATCATCAAATCCAAAAGGAATTTCACTATCAACTTTTTTGTTTTCAATATATCTTTTGATTGTTTTTCCAGTTTTATCAAATAATTTATCTAAAGATTTAAAATGAAATCCATTAGATGTTTGCCAAAAAAGATACCCTGCCATTTTTCCTTTGGCATCTGCAATATTTGGAATTGCTAATTTTTGAATATCCAAAAGCATTTCAAATGGATACATATCCCTTCCAAATTGATGCAAGTCATTGGATGTTTCATCAATATCAAGATTTTTCTCAGTTTTTAAATCCTGAGTTAAAATAGTTCTTGCAATTTCAGAAATTTTAGCATCAAATCTTCTTCTCACTCTATTTTCCAAAAGAGTATTGTCAAATGCTTCCTTAGATACCATTGTTAATATAAAAGATGCACTTTTAAAAGATTGTACAATATGTGATGTATTTGAAACTCTTAAATCAATATCTTTTGAGAAATCAATTTTATTTCCTTTTCCATCTTCTATATTAAATAAAACTTTTTCTGTACCTTGACATTTAATTGCTTCAAGTAAACTAATTGCACTTCCAGATCCATCATTAGCCGCAAAAGAATTTCCCGTATCAACAATTGCACAGGTAATTGTTACATATGGCACAAAAACACTTTCACGATATTCTATTCTTGGAGTACCAGAACGAAGATCTACAGAACCCATTCCTTCGTTCGAATGAACTTCAAATTTGTTAAACCTCAGTGCCTCTAGACTTCCCATATCTTTTTATTACTATTTACGCAGGAACTTCGACAGGTTGAATAGCAATTGTATTACTTTGAAGAATTACCATTCCACTTTGGGAATATGATGGATGTTGCCGTAATGATGCAATTTCATTTGATTGTGATGGCCCTATTAATGATTTTTCATAATCACTTTTTAGTCTATATCCACCATCAGGCAATTTTAATTTATTTACATCTACCGTAGCAGGAATACCAAAATCTGATGGAGAATTATATCTTACTGCAGCATATTGACGAGCATCTATTTGTTTAATTACTCCATCCTTTCGTTCCCAATATTTTCCACCAGCATAAAAATATTCATAACCATTAATTTTACCATATCCAGAAACTTTTCCCAATGATTGGTTGGGGGTTGGTTTTGGTGGTTGTTGGTTTTGTTGAGGTGGAATTTGTTTCGGTGCCGATGCCAATTTTTCTACAGTTACATTAATAACACCAGCAGAAACCTCAGATATTTTTGAAAATGCTCCATGGCTCAAATCTATTATTCTGCCTAACGGATTAAATCCCCCAGTATCATTTACCTTTACAACAACACTTTTGCCATTTGCAGTATTTGTAACTTTTGCCATAAATGGCTTTCTACCATCAAATCCAGGACTCATCATTGCAGCAGTCAGTTTCCTAGAATCAAAAATTTCACCACTTGCAGTTTGTCTACCTTCCCAATACTTATCATTAGGCCCACCATAAAAACTTGCTTTTCCAGAAATTGTTTTTCCAGTTCCTTGTAAATTTGAAGGAATAACTTTTGTTTGTTGTGTCTGTAGTTCAATAATTTTTTGCGGATCCGATGGTCCTCCACTTAAATGTCCAAGTAGGTATAGAGTTCCTCTTTGATCTTGTATAATTGTTACATTACCATATCCATCATATCTTGGATCGCTACCTTCTTTAACAAATTTTACAAACTTAAGTCCACCGGATAATTTAATTGGTGCGCCATGTGGCATTGCTGCCCAATCCTCACCAGCATGATACTTACCCCAACGTGGACCAGGACCAGATGTTATAGTCCACGAACTCATTGGTTTTCCCGCAACAATAATATTATCTCTAACATTTTTTGGAAGATCCGTTTTAGCACCAGTGATATTTTCAAAATGAATATGTGTTCCAGTAGAATGTCCTGTACTTCCAACGAACCCAACAGATTCACCTTTTACATCAACACCAGTAACACCATCTGGAGTAGAACCAAAAGTTGCACCAGGAACTGTATCTTGTCCCGCCAAGTTGAATTCTCTATTTAAGTTCTGCAATATTTTAGTTGCAGAAATCCCTATTGAAATTGCAAGTGCATTTGAAATATATCTACCAATTTTCTCACCAATACTCATACCACTATCAATGCCAATATTTCTAGATGGAACCACACCACCATTAGCCATTGTTAAAGTCCTGGAAATATCATTAAAAGAAGAATTCATCTCACCATCAATAGCAGTTTGAATTACAGAACCAAACATACTACCAAGAGATGCCGCAAGTCTATTGTCTGGTTTTTGTCCCAGTGCCATATCAATGCCAGCACCAAACATGAAACCAACAATTCCATTTAAAGATCTCATCTTTTTAAAATCTTCAGAACTTTTTTTCAGTGCCCTTAATGCACTTCTTTTTCCTGGTTCATCTTTTCCATATAACTGTTCAATTTTTAATTTTCCACCAATATCTTTTCCTGGTTGAGTTTGTTGTGAGGAAACTCTTTTTATTGTTGGCTTTCTTGTAGTTTTAATTCTTCTTATTGACGTAATATTAGATTGTTTTCCCGACGTAACAGTTCCCCCCTGTGCTTTTGCTTGAATTGGTTCTTCTTTATAACCAGTAAAAGCATCGTATAATGATTTACCAACCATATCACCCAAAAATCCACCAACTAACAATCCAACTCCAGCACCAATACCAAATGTTCCTGCTCCAGCAAGTGCAAGTCCAATTCCAGAACCAACAGCATTTCCTGCTGCTCCTGCGGCTGCTCTACTTGGGTTTTCGTGAAAAATAAGTGTATCAACAATAAATCCAATCAATGCCCCAATAATAGGTACTCTCGCAATTCCCAATTTTGTTGCAGATTTAACACCACCAGACACTGCTGCTTCTTCTGCTCCTCCAACTATACCCCTTCTCAAATTAGCTCCAGAAATTCTTCTAGATTCCTTAGCAGCTGCTCTTTCTGCTATTCTTTGTTGACTCGTAATTGCTCTACCTTCAATAGTTGCAGATTTTACGCCAGAAGGTAAAGGTTGTTTTTTATAACCATACCCACCAGTTGCTGCAGCAGCAGCGTTGGAACCAATACTGCCAGCAATTCCCTTTGGAGATTTACTAGTTCCCGCAACAGCCATTGCAGCAATAATTGCGCCATTTAAAAATACTGTTATATTACTACCACTTCGAACTGCCGCAACATGATACCAAGTACTTGCTGATATACTTCCGCCAACAAAGTTTTGATTCCCGCCC